>Ga0209697_10008627_pt1 | contig 11534 bp, 14 predicted proteins | sample AliMusrvi5mmetaG_FD_184115 | JGI IMG/M metagenome (GOLD analysis project Ga0209697, IMG submission 184115) | Freshwater lake bacterial and archeal communities from Alinen Mustajarvi, Finland, to study Microbial Dark Matter (Phase II) - Alinen... | ecosystem: Environmental > Aquatic > Freshwater... | reverse complement strand
CCTTTGCCACCGCTCAAGCCCCGCCCACGTATCGAACCATGGTCGGGGCTGCCGCCGCCTGAGCAAATCAAACAAAACAAAGCCCTGCTGCCGAACGAGACCCGCTCAGAATGTCCAAACTCCAGACGCCGTAGCCTCCCCGTAGCACCTCTGATCGGGGATCAGAGGTGCTACGGGGAGGCTACGGCGAGGTACGCGGGAATGTGCCGCCAAAATGGTGAGGGCTGGGGTAGACGTGGCGTGGCTTTTCGGGGAGCCGGCAGGCCGAGGGTTGGAGGGTCACCGAGGCGCGGTTCGGCGACCACTCCTTTGTGAACACCTCGAGCAATGCTGGTTTTCGCTCCCGTTGCATGGTATGGTTTCCTCGTCTCTTATACGCTGGCTATAAAGGCGCGGGCGTGGAATCAAGGCCATGACCAAAGGGCGCAAGCAGTGTGGCAACAATGGAACGTGAGATTAGAGCTACCTGGATTATGACTGAATCAATTGGATTCGTAGGTGTGGGCCGGATGGGTGCCAACATGGCGCGCCGGCTCAAGGAATGCGGTTGTGAGATCGCCGTGGTGCATGATGTGAACACCGCCAACGCGCAATCCCTCGCCCAGGAACTGGGGTGCCAAGCGGCCGACCGGCCGCAGCAGGTCACGCAACTCGCGGATGTGGTCATTACCGTGGTGAGCGACGACAAGGCGATGAGGAAGATCTACAATGGCGGTCTAATGAGCCGCGCGCGGGGGAAGCTATTCATTAATTGCGCCACCGTAGCGCCCGACGTGCATGTATGGGTGGAAGCCAAAGCCGCGAAGGCGGGCGCGCGGTCACTCGAAGCGTGCATGGCCTCCAGCATCACTCAAGCGCGACAGGGCACCCTGTATCTTATGTGCGGCGGCCAGCCGGAGGTGTTTGAGCGGGCCAAACCGCTGCTGGAGAAGCTCAGCTCGTCCCTGCGTTACGTCGGCTCCGCCGGCAAGGCGGCCCAGGTCAAAGCCCTCGTCAACATGGTCATGAACATCAATACCGCCGGCCTCGCCGAAGGATTGGCCTTGGGGGACGCGCTTGGCCTGGATCTAGCCGTGCTGCGTGAGGTATTCTCCCAAACGGGGGCCAACTCGCAGGTACTCAAGACCGACGGTGAGGATATGCAGAACCGTGAGCATAGCTGCTTCTTTTCAGCAGCCCACGCGGCCAAAGACTCCGGTATCGCCCTAAAGCTCGGCAGAGCCCTGGGCCTTACCCTGCCCCTGGCGGCAGCCACGAAGAAACAATACGACCGCATGGTTACTGATGGCCTGGGCGAGCTGGACAAGTCAGGCATAGCCGAACTGACCTTCAAAGGGAGGCACGGGAGCACGAGTTGATGAGCGAGGCTCTCTATCCATCCGGCCCGTGGAATGGGTTTTACAACTACCACGGTGTCCGACGAATAATTTTCCGAGCTCGGATTTAGCCTCAAGTTTTGCTACGATCCGCCGATAATTTAAGTAAAGATTTGCGGGGCGATAACCACCAGATAGAAATGTGGTGTCCTCCGAATCATCTTGCCATTGATCCGCAATCTGGCAAAGTAAGTCCCAGATGCTGTGTAGCGGATCGGATTTGAAAACCAGGTTTTCTGCCGCACTTGTTCGGCGCGAGATGGCCCGCGAGTAAACGGTCGCACCCATAGCTCAATTGGATAGAGCATCTGACTACGGATCAGAAGGTTGTAGGTTCAACTCCTACTGGGTGCGCCATTCGGATAGCCCAATGTTTACGGGCCTCTGCTAGCGGTTAGCACCTCTCCGAAAATCGGCATACGACCGCTGGCAAAGCAGGCCATCACGCCACGCTTCACGCCAGGGGTGACACCCGCTCAGTTGCATAACGCAACATGAGCAAACAAAATAAAAAGCCGATCGCAAAAGAACAGCAGCCGCAAACCTACCTCCAGGTCGAAACCGGGATCTACAGGTACAAAGACAAGCAAGGCGAATTGACCTACCACGAGCGCCCTTCGATTCCGGGCCACAAGCATCGCACCTACCGAGCCCTCGGCTACGGGTTCACCAAGCAGACCAACCTGGGTAATGCCAGGGCTGAATACCACCGAAGACGAACCGAGTTAGCAGCTGGACAGAATCCCTACGCCGAGATTGAGCCTGATCCAGCAACCGCAAAAGCCACCGTCAGTGAGATCATCAAGAATTACGCTGACGCCGGCTATCCTGACCGATACCTGAAACTCCGGACTGGCAGAACTTTGGATTTCGAGAAGGCGAACTGCGAAACGCTGATGGGGTATTGGAACGGGCAGATCTGGGACAGCCTCACCCCGAAGAGCTGGGACGATTACCACGCCTGGAGGGTTTCTAGAGTCAAAAAAGGTTGCTCCGGGGACCGCACCGTTGACGCAGAACGTGTTACCCTCAGCAACGCGTTCAAATACGCCGTGCGGCGGGAGCTGGTTATCGGTAATCCAGCACGAGATTTCCCCCGCCACCAACCCCAAAGCGCTGTTCATCATTGCCGGGAATTCCAACCCAGGGATGCTGAGGAACTGAATAGCATTGCCGCCATCCTCTTCGAAAACCCTCGGTCCCGGCGGCTTGGCTTCCAGCTTTTGTTTGAGGCGTATAGCGGTTTGCGCACCGAGGAGGTCCTGAAGCTCCGTACCGACGCCAAGCCCGGGGGGCTTGGATATGTTGGCCAGGATGGAAATATGTTGGTTGAGAGGGTCAAGCGCGGCTGCAACCCATACGTGCGAATCAACGACGGCCTGCGCGCGCTCCTAAAAGCCCATGCCGTCTGGAAAGCGGTACGCCACCCCGACAGCCCTTGGCTCATCCCTGGCCGTGAGCCAAGCCAGCCCGCCCACAAGAACGCTCTCCAGCACGCCCTACGTCGACTGAGGGCTAGGATAGGCAGGAAGATCACGTCACATGGAATGCGAGCTTTCTATGTGCTCGTGCGACGGAGTCAGGGCGCAGACGACAACCAGATCGCGTGGGAGTTGGGACAGCGCAGTGGAGGAGCGCTAATCGCTTCCACGTACGGCGATATTCCCGATTCATGGAAAACAGGGGCTCCCCAGATGTCCTGGTTACCTGTCAAGCCCGCCTGGGAATCCATCAAGCCACCAAGAGTGCCTCGACGTCCGGCTCAAAATACCGCCGCTCCTGGCGAGTGTCCTCTGCCAGCTTTAGCAGCTTAAAGCGAATTCGCTGGGGCACGCGCTGATCCTGCCACGGAACAGCGCGGCGTTCCACCGTATCAACCGAAACCGAGATCTTGTGAGCGGCTTCCTTTCGAGATAACCAAATGTTCATGAAAGAGGGCCGCTGTCACCCTCGAAACACGAGAATCTATATGAGAAACGAATTCCGCATCTCCACGTCCACTTGGCTGGCATTCTTCGGCCTGGGATTCCTCATCGGCCTGTTCATCGTCCGCCGGCGCAACCGCCAAGCCGCCCGGCGATACCTGGGGCCGGTGCCGCCCATCATTCCCAGGGAGATGCCCGCGCCCCCACCGATACTGAGGGGGAGACGCCCAGCGGTGATGCCAGGCCCCCCGCATCAAGCAGCTCAACCTTCGAACGCTGGTTTCTGTCCTCCGCATCATCACGGCCCACCCCACGAACTGGGAGCGGCTCGCCTGCCATATCGTTACTCAATAGGGCGGAGGTATGACCATTGCTTGGAAAAGGTGCGAACTCTTATGGCGGGAATTTCGGTTCGACCTATTTCATTACCACGAGATGGTACGAACGACCAGCACACCTCAAGCTGCCAAAAGACAGCGGGGGCGACCCCTCCGAGCCGCCCCCGCCTGCGCACAGGATGAATACTACACCCATCTGCCGGTGTCACCCCTGCCTGACTCCGATATATGCGTAATGGTTGGCCTGCCCGCTGCCAGTGTCACCGGCTGACACGGCACCCTGCGTCACCAGCCTGATGACCCTGCAATCTTGGAGCACTCTCAGCCGATTCCAGGCCGCAACATGTGAGATATACTCGCTGTCGAGCTCGAACAACTGGGCCAGTTGTCGGCAACCCAGGAAAAAGCCTTCCTGGCCGTTGGCTCGATCCAGTACGTAGCAAAATGCTGCCAAATGCTGCAACCGAGCGTCCATCAGGACCTCTGCGCCGGGGGCCATCAGACCAACGCTGTCCTCCCAAGCGCGTTCGAGCAAATCGCCGCCACGGCACTTGTCCAGGGCATTGCGGAACTTCATGAAAAATTCGTCCACCGTGTACTGGGGGTCAACATTGCCTTGGGACTTGGCCCACCATGCGTCGAACACTGCCCGCGCATTAACCACCGTACCGCCAAGTTGCAGCCTCTTCACGTGCCGGGCCATGTCCAACAGCGCCTTGTTGCTATGGCCACGAGCGGTGACCACGTAGGCCAGCACCAAGGCCTCGTAATCCAGGGCCGATGAACCTGGGTTAACGCTTTTCGATAACGCTTTCTCTGAACGCTTTTCAATAACGCTTTTCAATAACTCAGTATTACTCAGTAGTGTGTTATGAGTTACTGTGTTGGACTGTGTTTCTATAGGTACAGATAGGGTGTCTGAAGTACCAGATAGAGTAGGGGGATTGCCCACCATAGCAGGCCAGACGATCTCGATGAACCCGATCACCATTGCCTGCTTTCGCGACATAACCTCGTACGCCCTGCCCGTATCCGGGTGGACGGAAGGAGGGATGATGCTTTGGCAACCATTGAGACGCCACTCGCCGAGCTGGACGCAATGCTCCTTTCCATCATCGCCAACCACCTTTTCCGTCGAGTGGTACAAGAAGCGCGACGGGGGGCACGGTCCCTTGATTCTCACGATCACCAGCAGGCGGTCCGGCCGTCCACGGGACATCCAGGTTTCGCGAAGGAGGGGATTGGCTTCGAGAAACGCGGCAACAAAGTCCGGGCGGTCCAGGTCGATGCCTGCCAGTACAGCGCCGTCTCCGTCAACCGACTTGTCTCCGAACACGACGCCGACGTTGCCGCTCGCCAGTTTGGAAAGGTACTTAGGCGTCATATGGGCTTGGGAGATCTGCCCCCAGCGCTTTCTGTAGCCCTTAGTACCCCGGGGCCAACTTAGAAAAACTGCCGGTTTCAAGAGATCCACGACGGTCTGGACGGTTATCAGTGGTGAATTGGCATGGCCCGGTGCCGGAGCCACCAATCCCTGCTGGGTCTGTACGGCGGCGGTTGAGGAGGTTGAGGAGGTTTCACCCGCCGTCACGAGGGACGACGGGTCCGATAGGAAGTGAGTTGTATTCATGTGCGTATTCATCGGGGAGGAAAAACTCCCCCCCACATTGACAGTTTAAAGCGGGCCGTTTCACGTTGTATAAAAACCCACCAAAGCAAGATGGTTTGTAGTCCTGCTTATGTCTCAGATACATGTGTATCACTCTTCGTGATGCTCGGTTTGCCGATCTGAGGTGGGTGGTAACTATTTTGCAAGAAATCCACTTTGTTACACAAACTTACACACACCGTAGTGCGAGGTCGTATAATAAGTCATGGCGATAGTCGCCATTTTTATGAAACGCACAATGATACTCAACACCGGGGGGCTTTGGATCAACCGACATTCCAACGCCTTACTAACTTCATTCACGATCACCATTTGCAGGACACATGCCCAGCCATACGGCAGGCATGGGATTATTGCGACCGTACAGGGGAGGACCACGCCATGAAATATAAACGAAATGTCCTCGGCCAGTGCGACTTTGCCGTGGATGGGGTAACCGGTACGGCGACGCTGGTCGAGAGTCGAGGAGGGAGGGTCACACAGAGAGTGGAAATCGTCATAGCCGATTCAGGCAAGGCGTATTCTATCCCCGTCGAGTTTTCAAAGCAGCGGGGCCTCTGGGCTGAGGAAAGGGCCGTCCGGGTCCCTCGCCCGCCCGAAGAACTCTTGCTCTTCTCACCTGAGGAGATTGGTCCCCCTCCGCGCCGTCGGGGGTACGATCCCACCGTCGAGGCGCTTTTTGGGAAGCTGACGGATCCCCCGCCGCCACGCCCCAGGCGCGAGCACGCTGGTGGAGTCCAGCGCCTCGTCTTGCAGAGCGAAGGAGGCGACTGCCGTGCGACTGGCACGGTGGATTTTGATTATGACGCCGTGGACGCCCAGTTGGGTTTCGACGACCGCCCCGAGATCCGACAGCGCGCGGTCGCCTACGGTGGCAATGTGGTTCTCGAGTTGCTCAACTGGGTGCAGGCGGATCTCGACAAGGGCTACGACGTCAACATGCCGGCGACCGAGCGCAACATGTATATCCGAGTGCAGGTCCTGAGGTACTACCTCGACCGCGAAACGATGGGCGCGCCTTCGCTGGAGCAGCTCAAGAGGCGCCTCTGTGTGAGCAAAGAAACGTTGCGGTTTCTGCTTAATGACTTGGAAGCGCGCTACGGGCTGGTGAGTCCCCTACGCAAGCCCGACCGCGCTCGCAGGGCAATGAGCGCGGCTCCCAGGAGCCAGTTCTTTAAGGCATGAATCACAATTAATGGATAGGAGCACAATAAGCCATGAAGTATTTTCTTACTCCCTCAGAGCTGGACGCCGACGCCGATCCGTTCGTCCAGAGCGCCAAAGCCCACATTCGGGCGCGATTGCTCACGTCTGATCCCGCGACATAGGCAGTACTGCGCTCACTGGTTGCCGAGCTTGATCCGCTATGGCGCCGCACCGCGGCCGAGCGCGCCTGGCGTGCCTTCTGGGCCAAGTTCAAGTTGCACAGCCTGGGCGCGTCAGACGTATACGGCATCAAACTGTTTCTCGCCGAGTCATTTCCCGACCGGACCTCGGCGATGGATGTGCGGGCGACCGAGCAATGCGTCGCGGTAAGGGTGGCCATGGATGGTTACGAGCTCGCCACCACGGTCCCGGTCGTGCCACGAGTACCACGAAAACCGCGAACGTCCACCACGGTTAAAACCGAACCAGGAAAGGCATGAATAACCACAACCAAGCATCCAATCCGCAAGACAGCCCAGTAATGCCAGAGGGCGACGATCACGGCGACCACCCAGAGCCCCTTGATTCAACCGAGTGGGAGATCGAGCTGAGGGCCGACCACGGGCACAATACAATCGCCGCGATGGAGATCCGCTTTGGAAATCCCGCGCTGGTCTACGGCGAATCAGACGGCGAGACAGACTGACCTCCATTCGACGTCGCCGTGGCTTGCACTACCGAATGGACAGACCATTCAGCGCCCAGAATAAGGATGGCGGCGTATCTCTTCATAAAGCGCTACGATGTCAACCGCCGAGCATCAGCGGCCAGAGTCAGCCGCCACTGGACAAGGAATATAGACGGGCCTGAACGGATGGCTCTAGTTCGCTGCATGCTCTGGTTGGCCACTCCGTCAAAGGGACAGCCTGCGAGAAGCCTCTCGTAGTTCTCCCTCTTGAGCCGTGCCCAGTCTCTGCTGACCGCCGGCATCAAGTCGATATCCTCCCGGCGGCGTAAAGCGCGTTATTTCCTGTCGATCGTGCCCAGAAGCGCATGGTTGGACCTGGGTTTCACGCAAGTGTCACCCTCACTGTTGACACAACGGCAAGACCTCCTGAGCTTGGAGAGGCGCTTGTGGTGGCTCGTTCTGGCCTCCGCGGTTCATGGCGTGGCACGTTGCCCCAGGATACTCAATGCGCAACTTGCTCGACATGGGGAATCCTCATCAGCACGCTTCGGAAGTGTCAATAGTGAGGACATCCGCCCTAATGGGTGACACTTGTACTTGCATGGCACTTGCATGCGCGCGACGCGCCACTGAGCAAGGCTTGGCTCGCGCCGTCTGGGAGGGCTTGCGCACCTCTCGCCTGCCGCCGAACTTGAGCCCCTTGAGCCAAATCCGTTCCGGCTTCAGCTAATCAAGTCGCGCCAAAAGCAACCAGCCCGATCCCGTTGATAGTTTAATTTCCGAAGTCCGGCACACTCTGCGCCTATTGGACCGGTCACCACCCTTCCTCGCCAACTTCCCCGGTGCTGCCCGTCGCTCGGGATAGGGAAAGGGAGTAATCGGAACTACGATTCAGACACTGGGGGAGGGGCCTATAGAACCCCGTAAAACGCGTCCATTTCGGGAACCCGCCACACTGAGAGCCGGATTTTTCATTCTTTGCGACATTTTCGCTTGCCAATCTGTATCTCCTAATGTATAAGAGATGCAGAGTGAGCGCTGACCTGTCCAAACTCCGCCAGCAACTCTGGCACGCGTACGCCGCCCTGGCCAACACCTTGCGCCGTCTCCAGCGCTCCGAACCGATGGTTCGGGGCTCCTTTTACCTGCTCCGGCGCAAATGCGGAAAACCCAACTGCCGTTGCGCCACCGGCCAACTCCACGCCAGCTACGTCCTGACCCGCAGTGAAGCGGGCAAGGATCGGCTTTACCCGGTCCCCAAAGATCAGCGTGCCCAGGTCCGCAAATGGGCCGCCGAGTACCGCCGCTATCAGCGCGCGCGGGCCGTTCTGACCAGACGCCAGCTCCACCTCTTAAGCCTGGTGGACCAGATGGCCCAGCCGCGGCTAATGACCTGGCCGCAGAACAAGGAGGTGCCTCCTGCCTGACCTGAGTCTCATCGAATATCATCCGCAGCGGGTGCTGGAAGCTTTCCGCCGGGGCGAGTTTGATCAGATCGAGTTCGTCGGCCAGGCCGACGAGAAGGAATTTTTTGAACTGTGCTTCCAGGAGAAGATGCTCGACGCCTTAGCCCAGGAGATGCCCACGGACCGAAAGAAAGAAGAGGTGCCGCGGTGGTTCGTCTTGGCGGCCAATCTCAGTTTGAAGCTGCACCTGGAAAATTCGTTCAAGGCTTTTGAGCGGGTGGTGCGGTGCGGCGGATTGCTCTCGGCTTTGCCCCCGGAGATGGCTTCCAAGCATCTGGATGCGCAGACCCAACAAATCCTCCTGGAGTGCCGCGGGTTCAATGACAAAAACCATTACTCGCGCACGGCGCCCTGCGATCACGATTTCCTGCGCAAGTTTGTCAAAGACGTATCCTCCGCGAAATGGACCGCCTGGTTTAATGGGCCGGTGCAGCGCACCTTCCAAGCCTATGGTTATTTTGACCCGGCCGGCGTTTTTATCGGCGATGGGAGTTATCTCTTCGTGCCCGACAACCCGGCCTACGAAGGTTCGGTGGTGATGTGGTTTGATGAGCATAATCATCCGGTGGAGTATGACAAACTCACCGCCCCAGAGCGTAAGAAAGCCCACCGCGAACGTTGCTACAAACTGGTCAGCCTGCTGCATCTGCGCAGGGATTGTTACGTTTACGCTGCACTGGCCGTGGTGCCAGGCAATGCTCACGAAGGTCCGGTGCTCTATGAATTGGTGGAGCAATTCGTCCAGGCGGTGGGCAAAGGCGTGCTCAAACGCCTGATCCTGGATCGCGGGTTTGTCGATGGAAAAAACATCACCCGCTGCAAGCAGGAGTGGGGTATCGACGTGCTGCTGCCCATGAAGCGCAAGATGGATATTTGGCAAGACGCCTGGGCCTTGGGAAAAGAATGCCCCTGGCAAAAGTTGGCCGCGCCAGTACCTGAGCCTAAGCTGCCCCCAAGCCATCGCCCCGAAGCCATCGTCCGGCGGGAACTCAAACGCCAAAAGACCCTGGCCGCTAACAAGGCCAAGGAACCGCCGCCCAATCCGGCCACGGTGCTGGTCCGGACCGAGATCTGCCTCATCAAGGGCTTCACCAGTTGGTCGGAATGCGGCGTACCCATCAACGTCCTGCTCCAACGGGAAACCTACGCCGATGGCCACCGGGACGAGTGGGCCTTAATGGATACCAGTGATTTTACCGACCCTCGCCAACCCAGGCAACAGTACCAACTGCGCTCCAAAATCGAGGAGCGGCATCGGGTGTTAAAATGTTTCCACGATTTGAGCGACTTTCACTCGCGCCGCCTTAATGTCATTGTGGCTCAAGTGGTGTTCATTCTTCTGAGCTACACTTTGCGCCAATGGCAGCTTTGGAAGTTCCTGCAAGAGGAGTTGGCGGGCCAGACCCCGGGGCTGATGAGCCGGCAACTCAAAATTCATACCCAGTATGTAGTCATCTATCACCAGAATGCCTACACCCGGATGCCCCTGGTGACTTTCACCCGAGAGTTGTTGGAAATGAAAGCCGAAGCTCGCGCCAAAGCCCTGCTCAAGGTCCGTCAACTGGAGCAGAGTTTCCTGACGCCACTGGAAAACTTACGCGCTCCTCCGTGACCGCCTCGGCCTCGGCTCGGGGCAGCTAAATCAAATCCCAAACAAAGCGGGCCGGCACCGGGTGCTTCTGGTCATCCATTTCGACAGGAGCTCCCCCGGTGGCACCTGGCTCCGGGCTCCCGCCTGGAAGCCTCCGCGAAGTTGGCCCGCCATCGCAGTTACCCAAGCACCCCGCCAAAGGCCTGCGGCTCCGCTTGCTCGCCAGAATTGTCCCCGTGCGTTCGCCAGGCTGGCGTCGCCTCCCTCCCCCACTGTCTGACTTGCAGTAATCGGAAGCGCCGGCTTGACATCCCGGTACTTGTCCAGCAGCCTCACGTGATGGCAATCTTTCCTCTCTTCACAGGCGCGGATTGCATGGAACATGTGAGCATGATCGATGGTCGTTCGCACCAAAGGATCCACCCCTCAGTCTGCGCACTCCGTTGGTCGAAGATGCTGGTTCTCGCCGGCATCCTAACCGTGAGCCTGGCGAGTGCCGAGCCGGGCGGCACCTACCGCATCGTCAACACCACCGACTACGGGAGATCTGCGGTCACCCGGCGTTCCGATGCCAAAACCGTCGCGGCGGCGCTGCAGCTCACTTTGCGTGACTTGAGGCAGTACTTCGGAACCGCTCCGACCGTCCACCAGGCTTACGAGGACGCGAAGGATCATCGCTCGGGCGGGGCGACCTTCACCGTGACGGCTCGGGGCACAAAGGTGAAGGGGTTGGTGACCTGCCGAATGGATAAGGCTGCGGCTGACATCGCCGTCGTGTTCATCCGGACCGACGCCCCAGCCGGAGAGTGGGGGCGGCTCACCCATTCATCACCCGAGGCTGGCAAGTCGCCAGAGACCACGGCCCCGCAGCAAGCCAAAGCGACACCCGCGGCGGTAGCTAAGCCGGTGAGCACCGGAGCTTTGCGCACCTACAACTTTCCCGACGGCACTGGCTCTATCGGTCTGGCCGATGGCTGGAGCACCCAAGCCCCCTCGTGCCTGAACGGGGCTACTCTTACCGGCCCCAACGATGAGCAGGTTCACATCGGCACAGGCGTCTCGGGCGTGACACCCAACTCGCCGCTCGTGCGGCTGGGCACCTCGCTGGTCACGGACTTCACGGGCCCGGCCGAGGCGCTCAGGGCCCTCGGTCCGCAGCTTAGCCGTATGAGCGTAAAACAGGGTGGGCCGGCCAAGACCTTCGACACGATCAAGCAGGAAGCGACGTTGCCAGCCGTGCTACCCGGAGGTCGCCGTGCCATCGTGACGTTCGGCGTCACCGAGATCAGCCGCGACGGTACTAAAAAGCACTTCAAAGTGAAGGCCACCATGGAG
>Ga0209697_10008622_pt1 | contig 11540 bp, 9 predicted proteins | sample AliMusrvi5mmetaG_FD_184115 | JGI IMG/M metagenome (GOLD analysis project Ga0209697, IMG submission 184115) | Freshwater lake bacterial and archeal communities from Alinen Mustajarvi, Finland, to study Microbial Dark Matter (Phase II) - Alinen... | ecosystem: Environmental > Aquatic > Freshwater... | reverse complement strand
CGTTGGCGGACAACCACGGAACTAACTTGGCAGCAAAGGCACCAATTTAGTCAGGAAAACCCGTTTTGTAACCCATTGGAAATCAGTGGTGGAATTTCAAGTTAGTGGGGAGACTCGCGGTCCGACACCGCCTTGCGGCGGACAAGTGGGTCGGCCGAGGCCGTCCGACCCTACCTCAGCTTATCTGCGGCGGGGCGAAACCCTCACGGTAGGTGCGGCGGACGATGGTTTTGGAAGCCGCTTCGTTGTTAGAAAATGTCAGGGTTGCCTTGTCCCAGCGCAGTTCCTGGCCGGGGAAGCGGGTGGCTTTGACGGCGAGCTGGGTGGCCTCGGTCATCCGGATGGCATCCTTGAAGGGACTTCGCAGCTCGGTCTGCTTGCCGATACAATTGTCCACCCATGCGTGCCAGTGGTTCATTTGCGGAAACTCCGGCAAGCCGGGCAGTTGCAGGCCGGAGGTCATCTTGCCGTCGCGCCAGATTTCCAGTCGCCCCTCGGCAGTCAGACACAGCACGCCGCCTTCGCAGACGACCACGGTCATGTTGGTATCCGGCCATTTTCCGGCGGGCAGTCCCAGCGCGGCACGCGAGACGGCTTGGGCGGAGTCGCTATAATGGATGGCGAATTGTTTGCGGGCAAAGGCCGCGGATTTCACCTGATAAGTGAGGGTCGAGTGGCACGGGTGGCTGTGAAACAGCGGATTGGGCGAGGCCACACAATGCGTTTGCACCGCGATGGGCGATATCAATTCATCATAAGCGAAAAAGATCACGTCCAACACATGACACCCCCAATCGCCCAGACCGTTGCTGCCGTAATTCCACCACGACCGCCAGACAACCGGCGCGATGCCCTCACGATAGGGCGTTTCCTCACACGCGCACAGCCACAGGTTCCAATCGAGATTGGCCGGGGGCGCAACCGGCCCGCCGATCACGCGGTCGAGGTTGAAATAGTCGCGCTCGTTCGGCGAGTTGACCCAGACGTGGGCCTCGACCGCCTTGCCGAGCATACCGCCACGCAGGATCGCCACGGCCGCGCGGCGCCCGACCGAGGCCATCCGCTGGTTGCCGACTTGCGTGACCAACTCCGGCCGCGCGGCGATCGCTTTCTCCATCATGACCAATTCCTCCAACTGATGGACGAGCGGTTTCTGGCCATAGACGTGTTTGTGATGGGCCAGCGCGGTGAGCATGATGGGCGCATGGCTGTGGTCCGGCGTGGATACGATCACCGCATCGAACTTGTCGCCATATTTCGCGAACGCCTCGCGGTAATCACGGCAGGTGAACGCCCCCGGATGATCCTTGGCCGCTGCCGCCAGCGACTTGGCATCCACATCGCACAACCCCGCCATCTCCACCGCCGAATGCGCCGCAACCTGTGTCCGGTCCACATGCCCAATCGTCCCCACAACCCCAATCGACAACACCCGCAATTTGCTGTTCGCCGCCACCGCCGGCTCGCCCACCTGCGCCCGCCCACCTGCGGAAAACCCCAGCCCGGCTGCTCCCGTGGTCCATATAAATCGGCGGCGGTTCATCAGCGCTGGCATGCGCCAGCCAATACGTGCCAATTAGTCCGGATTTTTCATGCGGGAGCAGGGAAATTGAGGGTCGAAGATCGGAAATTGGAACTAGGGCAGTATGGTTCTTCCCTCGAATGTCCGGCATGCTTCCATCGCCCGCTCCCGACATGCCGGTTGTTATATTTCACTTGTCCCTTCCGGCTTGGCCTGAAACATTCCCCAAAAATGCCTGAGCCACGCAAAACAAAATCCCGCCATCCGCCCTCGTTTGCGGATGTTGTTTCGGCGATCACTGGCTGCAACCGCGGACAGGAGCGAAATCTATATCCCTACATCCGTGACCTTTTCGTCGGCGTTTTGGGCTACCGCCCCGCGGATCTGCTGGTGGACATTGCAGACCAAGCCGGAGGGATTCCCGACTTGTGCGTTCTCGCTCCGAGCGGGATACCCGACAGTGCTCCCACCCGTTGGCTCGTGGTGGAGGTCAAGGACGAACCGGGCGTCTTTCTCAAAGAAAAAAGTCGCGCCAGCATCTTCCAGGAAAAAGCGAAGTACATAGGCCTCGATACCGCATGGTTCGTGATGATCGATCCGAAGTGTTTTGTTTTGCGGGCGGTCACCTCGCGGTCGACGCGCTATCACCCGGGCAACGACAGTGTCTTGCGCTGGGCTAACACAACGGAAGAGGAATTCCGTCGCGCTTGTGCCGAAATCCATGCGGATCATTCCACGTCAAACCCGCGACTCGAAGCTTTCCGCCGCGGCGATGAGTCTCCCATCGCGGAGGTGAAGCTCAGCAATCGGCCTTACGCGCCCGTGATCCTTGACGAGATGGAACTCATTGAAGCGCGCGCGGAGTTCTATCTGGCGCTTCGCAGTGCGGCGAATTTGCTCAAACTCGCCAGTCAGCGCGCCCTTGAAACGCTTGCCAAGCGGGCTCGTGAGATCCGCAATCTGAAAGATGAATTCGCGGCTGAGTTCGGGATTCGCCAGTTCCACCTTGATCCCTTCAGGCTCGTATCCAACGAGCTTCCGACGCGCGAAGCCGTGGCCCGTCGTCGCGACGCGATTGCCGTGTTCCGGCGGGTGGTACGCGACAATCCGGCCGCGGCACGCCTCGGTTGCTTCACGCTGGCCGAATACGAAGAGCGCGCGAAAGGAGAAACGCCGCAGGAGAAATGCGAAAAAGCCGTCACCCTGCTTGCTTCCGAGACGGCAAGCCTCCTCATCGCCCGCTGCCTGATGCTACGCTTCTTCGAGGATCACGGGTTCTTCGGCGGTAACCGGTATCTTTGCAACGGCGGAGTCGCGGCATTCCAGACATGGCGCAAACATTACAAGTCAAGTTATGCTTGGTTTCTGCGGGAAAGCTATGGGGCGGCGGCGCACCTCGCTGCCGCATTCTTCGAGGAGGGTGATCTCGATTGGGTTCTCACTTGTGCCGATCCTCACCTTTCCGATGCTATTGAGCGCGCGCTTTTCTATCTCTCCCGCTTCGATTTTTCAACTGTCGAACAGGACGTTCTCAGCGGCGTCTATGGCCAGTTCCTCGACAACACCCAACGCAAGGAATATGGCGAACACTATACTCCTCCCGAAGTTGCACGCTTCATCGTTCGTCATCTCGACTTGAAGCCCGATGACCGGGTGCTCGACCCATCCTGCGGTCTCGGGACATTCCTGATAGAAGCGTGGAAAGTGATGATCGGAGATTCCGCGAATCGTGGTGCCGCAACCTGGGAAGATGTCCAGACCACCCTGGCCAACGTGCGCGGCAACGACCTCAATCCCTTTTCGGCAACGATCGCCCAGCTCCAACTCCTCTGGCACCTCTTTACTTTCCGCGAGCAGTTGCAGGAGCAAGGGTTTCCCGAACCCACCGTCACCGGTGGTCATGATTCGTTGCATGCCCCGCAAAACACCAGCGAACTTTTCGAGGGTGAAATGGGCGAGTTCGCAATCATCGACACCTTCGGTTATGACGCGGTCGTCGGCAATCCACCCTATGTCCGCCCCGCGCGCCAAACCGTGGCCCTCGACCCGGCGGCGGTGCGTTATTTCGACGAAGAGTTCTCCTCCCGAAGCAACCTCTGCAATTTGTTCCTCTACAAGGCGCTCGACCACTGGCTGCGCCAAAATGGCGATCCCCAGCGCCCTCCCGGCCGTCTCGGTTTTGTCATTCCCCTGTCCGTGTGCGACAATGGCGACAGCGAACCGCTCCGGAGGCTGTTTCACCCGGAAACGGGGCGCTGGACCGTGCGCGAGATCGTTGACCTCGAGTTGATCAGTCCGCAACTATTCGGCGCGGACGTCGTCTGCATGATTCTGCTAGCCGAGCGGCGGCCGCCATTGACTGATGATACGGTCCGCCTGCGAGTGGCTGACGACAGTTGCGCGATTTTCACTCAAGGCACGGAAGTTCACGTTCGCTTCAATTTGGATGATGTGCCGGTGAGCGAGTTGCCATACTCCGACCTTTTCAGCCCAGATGGGCGCTGGCTGACGCGGCTCACGCCCGAACGCAAGCGTATCCTGGATCGCTTCGCAGGAATGACCTTCGGCGACATCGCGCTGAGGTATTGGGTTGGCAAGGACAAGAAACAACGCATCGTGAAATGGTCGTTGGAACCGCCGGCGGAACCCGACGATTTGCGCTGGCAACAGGAATCAATGATCCGGATGGGAGCTGCCTTTCGCGGCAAGAAATATCACGCGGAAACCGGCGGACTGCCCGTCTTCAAGGGCGAAAATGTCACCGCCTGCGAAATCGCGGGCGAGCCGGTTGAAACAAATATTGATATGTCCCGAATTGACGATGCCAGCGTGTGGCGGTTTGCAGATATTCTGCCCGGATGTGGTTTTGCGTTTCACCAAATCGCACCGGCTCTGTATTGCGCACCGTTCGAGCCGGGAAAATTGGTTTTCCTAAATACAACGAGTCTGTTTTTTCCAGAACATCGCCTCGCCCATTTCCCATTTGACTTACTTGTTCTTTCGCGGGTTTACCAATACGTCTGGGCGCTCGGTCATCGCGAAGGTGTGCTTTTTAGAGCTAGAGCGCACGTTTACCCTACAACTGTGCGCCGCCTCCCGTGGACGGATCGTTTGCTCGATTCCGCCGAGCCGTTGCTTCAGTTGCGCGAGAGATTTCTGGCAGCCTGCAAGCAGCTTCATCAGGCGGAGCAAGTCCTGCGCACCAGACTTGAAGCGTTTGGCACCACGACCGTGCGGGCTTCTTTGGCCCGCGAACTGGATCTACGCGTTGATTGGAGTCCCGCGTTGCAGGGCAGCGAAGCATGTGAGATCGGCGAGCCCGCGGTGAGGGAATTCGAAGGCCAATGGATTGTACAAGCGGGCGACAATGTCGATAAATGGGCGGCATTCAACGACCGGGACCTTGCCGCCGCGTTTGTCGAGGGTTTGCTCCTGCGGCCGGGGGGAAGCCTTCGGCACGGCCAGTTGCTCGATCTCCTGATTCCACCGCCAGACAAACTCGATGACTGGCGCACAATCGCCGCCCAACTCACGGCGGAAAGCGGGGCTTCCGCTCTTGAAGTAGTCCTTGATGCCGTGGATGCCTGCGTGGCCGAGGCGTTCTCACTTCCGCAGGCCGAATTGGAAACCATTTGGCGGGAATTCGAGACCGACCCGATGCTGCGCCGCGTTCAACCAAATCTGCCCTACGCGAAACGCCGCCGCCTTGGAATCCGCACCGGATTGACTGCCTCGGATCGCTTCACCCGCGCTTATCGAACGCGCAGCCAGTCCTGGTAGGATGTGAGCAATCAAGGTTGCGGTGGACCGGGAAAGTGGCTGGCGCATCCTGCGCCAGGCCGTCTCCAAGGGGCATCTTGCCCCGTCTCTTCCTCCAACCGCTTCGCCATCTCCGTCGCCATCTCCGACACCGCCGCGCAAGCGCTTTTCTATTATTCCTCAGTGGCGCAGTCGCGAGATTGCGGATTCTGTCGGCCATGCGTTGCGCCTTCTGTTCGGCTCCAATTTCAATGGTCGCTTGTCGCGTAAATCATCCTCTGCAGATCCGCATCATAAAACACGGTGATGCCACCACAGTCCGGCCTCCTGGATTCATATTTATACCCGCGATGAATTAGATCCACAGGTCCGACGATTTCGTTCTTTCGTAGGTGAGGCAAGCCCTCGATTCGCAAATATGCAAAAAAGTCTTTCTGTGGCTCTACCTTCCAATCCATTCGTTCCGCTAGCGCGAGAAAGTCATCTTCCGGAAGAGTGCACTCGATATCCTCGCTTGCGGCAAAGCCTCTGCGGATTCTGTGGCTTACGTCCTGAGCGCTGGCCGGCAGCCAGCCAATGCTCGCGGTGTGAAGCGTTGTCACATACTCGCCCGTCCAAAGCATCGACGCAATGAGAGCGAAAAAAAGCGCCCCGATGCATCCCAATGGGATGACGATGAATTTCAGCGCGAGTTTCATGTCTTCGGCAAACACTCGGATCTTAGATCTATTTGGCACGATCTTCTCAGCTTTTGGCTCGATTGCACATTGGACCTGCCCGTCCAAAGCATCGGCCGGGGGTTCTTTGATTTGCGGTTCATCCGGCCTTCCGGCGAGGATTGCCCCGGCAATCCTGAGCGCGTCATCGGACCACTCGCCGCTGTCAGCACCGGCCAGAATTCCCTTTAACTCCGAAGTGGACTTTCGCTCGAAGTTCTGAAGGATTTGTTGGTAGAAGTGATCGTTCATTTGTTTGTTTACCGAACACGCATATTGAACCGCACGCGGCATGGGTCCTGATGATACAGTGCGGCCTCCATCCACCGGCGGTTTATGGGGAACGCCCTTTCACCGGGAGTTCTAGCATTTTCCCCGGAGCGGGCAAGGGAAATCGGCCACGGGACGCGGGCAGAAAGGCGCGAGACGCGGGCCAGGAGACGCGAGCAAAGAGTCCAGAGCCGCGCTGCGCGCTCTTTTACCCTCGATCCTCGATCCGCCATCTTCGATCTCTTCCGGCGCCACCGCCAAACAAACCCTCGCGATTTTCACTTCCGGCGAAAACATCCGCTACTCACGAGCGTTTGGTCATCATGGCCACGTTCCATTTCCCTCGTTATTTCCTGTGCTGGATTCTCGCCGCGACCCTCGCCACCGCCGCCACCGACAAGAAAGAACGCTGGATCTATCTGCCGGGCAATTTGCAGGTCGCCGAACAGGCGGATAAAACCATTGCTTTGTTAGAACGGGCGCGGGCCGCCGGCTACACGCACGCATTGCTGGCGGACTCGAAGTTTTCGCGCCTGGGCACGGTGCCGGATGTCTATTTCACCAATGCCCGCCGGGTGAAAGACGCGGCCGCCAAGCTCAAGATGCAATTGATTCCGGCAGTGTTTCCCATCGGCTATTCGAATGCGATGTTATATCATGACCCGAACCTGGCGGAAGGACTGCCGGTTTTGGACGCCTTGTTCGTGGTGAAGTACGGCATCGCCCGCCACCTCGCGGATCCCGCGGTCTGCCTGCCAAACGCCGCCATGGGCACGCGCAAGGACTGGGGGTTCGTCGATGACAACCTGACATTCTCCGATGGCGCCTGGCAATCCCCCGCCACCACCGGCAACGCCCGCATGATGCGCAAACTCGCCGTCGCGCCATTCCGGCAATACCACGTTTCCGTTAGAATCCGCGCCGCCGGCCTGCGCGGCGGCTTGCCGGAAATCAAGGCGCTGGTGACGGACGACGTGTCGTTGCAATGGAGCAACCTCGGCGTGAAGCCCGACCAGGATTGGACCGTCCACGATGTCACCTTCAACTCGCTCGACCACCGCGAGGTGAATCTATATTTCGGCATTTGGGGCGGGCACCAAGGGACCCTCGCCTGGAAGGATCCGCTGATCGAGGAATGCGGATTGGTCAATTTGCTGCGGCGGCCCGGAGCGCCGTTCGTTGTGCGCACCGAGGTCGGCCGCGTGCTGCGCGAGGGCACCGACTTCGACCCGGTGGCAGATCCGAAAATGGGCACCGTCCCGTGGCCAGGCGAATACACCCGCTGGCACCAACCGCCGGATATCCATACCCGCGGAATCGCCGATGGCACCCGCCTGCGCGTCTCGTTCTATCACCCGCATGTCATCTATGACGAACAAATGTGCATCTGTCCGTCGGAACCGAAAACCACCGCCCTGCTGCACGATGAGGGACGCCGCGTTCACGAGTTATGGGATTCCGCAACCATGATGATGAGCCACGACGAATGGCGCGTCCTCGGGTGGGATGAATCGTGCCGCAAGCGTCACCTCACGCCCGGCCAGATCATCGCCGACAACGCCCGCACCTGCGTCAACATCCTGCGCGAGACCGCCCCGCGCACTCGCATCGCCGTCTGGAGCGACATGTTCGACCCATTCCACAACGCCAAAAAGAGTTATTATCTCGTCGATGGCGATCTGACAAACTCATGGCTCGGCCTCGAGCACGACGTCCTCATCATCAATTGGAATTCCGGCCACGCCAAGGACAGCCTGCGCTTTTTCGCCGATCGCGGCCACCGTCAGTTGCTAGCCGGTTACTACGATGCCCCGCCCGCCAACATCCGCCCGTGGCTGGCCGCTGCCAAGGACGTCAAGGGCGTCATCGGCGCGATGTACACCACCTGGCGCAACGACTACAAGGATCTCGAAGCCTTCGCCAAGGAACTCGACGCCGCCGGGTTCTGACACATCTCATGATTGCAGGACCTCTCTCCTGGTCGCGGAGCGACCTCATGATGGTAGCCGTGGGGTTTCAACCCACGGTTGACATCATCAAAATGCGCTTGCGTCGCGGAGCGACGTTTGAAACCGGGGAATACGATCCGAGGCCGCCCCATCATGCGTCGCGCCGCGACGCAATATCCTCCCGTCCGCTGAACCGTGGGGTTGAAACCCACGGCTACCTTCGGGGGTCGCTCCGCGACCAAGGAAGAACCAACCCGCGATCCATACCATGAGGGGAATCATTCCCCGCGAACTGTGTATAAGGACCAGAGCAACGCCCTGGGTAGCGGCCTGGTCGCGGAAAAAGCCGCCAAATGGAGCAGCGGCATTTCCCTCTTCAGGGTCACTGTTTCGGCTTGAGGGCGGCGGCGATGACCTGCCGCGAATCCGCGGAAAGTTTATCTAATTGATATGTGGCCTCGCGGCCGTCAGCCAGTTGGAAGGTGACATTCATCTCATTGGCCTTTTTGACAGCGGCGCGGATTTCATGGCCCTCGGCGTTGGTCCAGGCCCGCATTGGAATCAAGGGTCCGGAGGCAACCGTGGCAACCGGCACCACGGCGGTCTTCACCTCCCCGAGCGCATCGTCGATGGCTTTCTCGAACGCCGAATCCGCCGGTTGCCCGTCGTAAACCAACTTGCCGTCGGTGCCGAAGACAAACGCGCGCGGAATGCCGGTCACCTGGATCGGTCCCTCGGCTCCAGCCGTGATCGTATATTCGACTTTGGCTTTTTCGATCAACGGTTTGATCTGTTCCTTGGTGCTGCCCTGGCTCTCGGCACCGATGATGCGCAATCCCTTGTCCCGGTTCTTCTGGTCGAGTTCGGCGAGGTGCGGCAGCGAGGCGATGCACGGCGGACAATGGACCCCCCAGTTCTCGATCACCACCACCTTACCTTTAAGATCGGTTTTGGTGATCTTTTCCCCGAACAATACCTTGCCGAGTTTCCACTCGGACAGCTTGTGAGTGCTTGCCTCCGCCGCAATAACGGGCAGGGCGAGAAACTGGCAGGCCAACGCCAGCCCCGAAAAAATGCGGATTTGCGGTTTCATCTTGCCGCAATCCAAGCACCCGGCCAGCCACATGTCGAGCAGAAATCAAAGCGCTCCCCGTGATTTTCGTCTTGTCGCGGGGCGTCTCGCTTGTTTGGATGTAGCCCCCGATGGCAGCTCCGCAAAACATCATCGCGCTGGTTTACGATTACGACCAAACGCTCAGCCCGCGCTACATGCAGGATGACGTGTTGTTTCCCGAATTCGGGATTGACCCGGTCCAGTTCTGGAGAAAATGCGATTCGTTGGTCAGCGACCAGAAATGGGATGGCGAGCTGGCGTATATGAAATGCCTGCTCGATTACCTCGGCATGGACAACGTGACTAACAAACGGCTGGTCGAGCTGGGTGGGGGGTTGCGGTTTTTTCCCGGACTGCCGGAATTGTTTGGGGCCTTGCCCGCCGCCGCGCTGACTGCGGAACACGAGGCCGCCGACATCAGGGTGGAACATTATATCATTTCCTCCGGCCTCAAGGCGCTGTTGGACGGGTCCCGCTTGCGACCTTTTGTCAAGGCCATTTTCGGCTGCGAGTTCGGTGAGGATGCCGAGGGCCGGATCAGTTTTCCCAAACGCGTGATCTCCCACACCACCAAGACCCAGTACCTGTTTCGCATCAACAAGGGCATGCTCAACTACGATCAGGATGTCAACGATCACATGCCCCACGAACAACGACCGATCCCCTTCGAGAACATGGTCTATGTCGGCGACGGCCCGACCGATGTCCCGTGCTTCACCGTGATGAACCGCAACGGCGGCCATGGCATCGCCGTCTATAATCCCGACGACCTCAGCGGTCGCTCGTTCCGCAAGTGCTATCAACTCTCCACCCATGCCGGCCGCGTCAAGCACATCGCCCCCGCCGATTACCGCCAGGGTTCGCACCTCTGGCTCCTGCTCGCCGAAATGATCCGCGAAATCGCTGAACGCATCCTGCGCCGCCGCTGTGAGGAACGCGACCAGTCCACCGTCCCGGCACCGGGGTTCTGAGGGTTATTTCCTGAGTTCGGGATCGGCGCGGACGCGTTCGGCTTGCTTAAGGGTTGAGTTTGCGCACCCACACATTGCGGAAGCGCACCGGATTGCCGTGGTCCTGCAGGTAGAGCGGTGCTTTCTCGGCATAACCATTGAGCGGTGCGGCGGTGGTGCTTCCGCCCCGACCGGGATGTGGTCCTGGATCAGCACCCCGTTGTGAAACACGGTGAATGATCCCGGCTGCACCTTGCCGTCGGCAGCCTTCTTGGGCGCGTGGAAAACAATATCATAGGCCTGCCACTCGCCGGGTTTGCGGCAGGCATTGACCAGCGGTGCGTTGTGTCCGTAGAACGCGCCACACTGGCCGTTCGGATAGGTTTTGTTATTATAGCAATCCAACACCTGGATCTCATAGCGCCCCATCAGATAGACGCCGCTGTTGCCGCGGCCCTGACCCTCGCCCTTCACGACGCTGGGCGACGCCCATTCGACGTGCAACTGGCAATCCGCGAATTCCTCCTTGGAAAAAATCCCGCCACCGGAGGTGGTTTCCATCACCCCGTTTTCGAGTTTCCATTTCGATTCGGGGCTGTTCTGGCCGCGGAACTTCGACATGTCCTTGCCATCAAACAACACGATCGCATCAGACGGTGCCGTCCCCGGCTGGCCTGGATCGATCACCGGCGGCTGGGGATCTTCCGCCTTAGCGGCTGTTATGGAAAACACACTGAGCGGCAGCCAACAAAGCAGGGCGATATTGCGGACCCGGGCTGCGATGGAAGTCGGTTGATTGTAAAATTTCGGTTGCATGGTGATACCAGGTTACGGTCAACGGATCGCCGGACTTTCAGGAAATCCTCACTGGCGGCTCGAATCGAGGGACTAGCGGTCAGGGGCTAGGGGCTAGTGGCGAATGGCGCTAACTTAACGAGGTTTTGGGATTTCTCTCATCCAATGAACCGTCAATGCTCGGAAATCTTGCAGGCCGTAGGCCTACCCCAAGGTAGCCCCAAGGGCAACGCCCTGATCCTTATACACATCTCACGATTGCAGGACCGCCCTCCTAGTCGCGGTAGCGACTTCATGATGGTAGCCGTGGGGTTTCAACCCACGGTTGGCATCATCCAAATGCGCTTGCGTCGCGCCGCGACGCTTGAAACCGGAGACTACGATCCGGAGCCGCTCCATCAAGCGTCGCGCCGCGACGCAATGACCTCCCGTCCGTAAAACCGTGGGTTGAAACCCACGGTTTTA
>Ga0209697_10008619_pt1 | contig 11541 bp, 6 predicted proteins | sample AliMusrvi5mmetaG_FD_184115 | JGI IMG/M metagenome (GOLD analysis project Ga0209697, IMG submission 184115) | Freshwater lake bacterial and archeal communities from Alinen Mustajarvi, Finland, to study Microbial Dark Matter (Phase II) - Alinen... | ecosystem: Environmental > Aquatic > Freshwater... | reverse complement strand
CGGCCAACCGTGCAAGAAACAGGCATTCGGCTCTTGGAGTCGCCAGCATCCCGACCTGCGGATCGAGGAGGGCGATCTGATAGGCGACTGCAACAACGCGCGCGAACTGATGAATCTCTGTGTCGAGCGCGGCATCGACACGCTGTTATACATGGGCGTGGCAAGCAATATGTGCGTGCTCGACCGAAGCATGGGCGTCCGCAACATGAAGGCCCATGGATTTCGGGCAATCGTCGTAAGCGACATGGTCGAGGCAATCACTTCGAATGGGCTGAATGCACAGGGCAAACCGGACCCCGCTTTCACGCCTGCCGCCGGCACCGCGCGGGTTCAACAGCATATCGAACAGTACTTTTGCCCGACGGTCGAAAGCCGGCAGTTGCTGGTTGCCGCCGGTCCGGTGGGTGAAGCACGGGTGTTCACCCGGGAAGATGTTGCCGCTTACAAGCCCAAGGGACCGACGCAGTGCTTCCGCCAATTGTGCTATGACTATAACTGGCCGGGACGGACGCTGGCCGATCTGCCCAAAAAATTCACGCGCTCCGATCCGGTGGAGTTGGCCGACTTCAGTGGCAAGCTCAATCTTGACGCGGTGCTGCTGCTGGCGGTGCCGCATCACGGTTATACGACGTACCCCAGTTTCGCAGGCACCGCCTTCCCAGCGCTGGAGGGCAAGGATTGGTATGGCCGGTGCGTCAAGGAATTGCACCAGCGTAACATCGCGGTGTTCGGTTATATCACGCTGGGGACCAACTGGAAATACATGCGCGACCATCTCGGCCAACCCTACATTCACGGCAAGTCCGATGCCGCGGGGGTGATTGAACCGACCAGCGCCCTCTGTTTCAACGCGCCGGGTTATATCGAACTGGTAGAGGCCTACACGCGCGAACTGTTGACGAACTACCCGATCGATGCCCTCCGCTATGACATGCTGTTCGGCCCCAGGAAATGTTTGTGCGACGGCTGCAAGGCATACTATCAGGAACTTTATGGCGAACCGCTTGCGAACTGGGAGGGAAAGGGATGGCGGCGGGAGATGGACTTCTATCTGGCCACCCTCGACCGGCCGGTCAACCGTCTAACCAAGGTGGCCCGGCAAATCAAACCGAGCGTCGAGATTTGGCAGAATTGTATCAATACCTACAGCGAGGCGAATGTGAACCTCGGCCGCCAGCACGACGTGGCCTACATCGAGTTCGGCGAGCCGTCACGGCTGCTGGCGTTGAAAGGCATCCTGAACAAGGACGCGATCATTGTCGGCCAGTCGCTCAAGAGCCCCATCCGGCGCACCATCATGGCCCTTGGCGCCCGTTGTTATCAGTACGTGCCGGTGGACCAGCAGACGGCATTGCCGGGTTTCGATGCGGATCTCGCCGGTTTCTTCAAGATGGTCGGCGAAGTCCAACCCTACTTGGAGGGTGCCAAAACGATCTCGCAGGTCGGCATCGTGTTTTCCGAGGCCACGCGGTTCCGCTATGATGGCTATGACCGCAAGCCCTATATGGACGTCTGCGAGAAGATCACAGACGCCTACCTGAAACGCGGCATGCCGCTCGACTTCATCAACGTGCTGGACCTTCAAACGCGCGATCTGACGAAATACAAGCTGCTCGTGCTGCCGCTCGGTTCCGGGCTGACGGCGGACGAATGCGAGGCGCTGCGTCGCTATGCGCGGGGCGGCGGCACGTTGTTGGTGGCGGGTGACGCGCTTCGCCATGACCCGCACGGCAAACCACTGGACGATTTTGCCTTGGCCGACGTGATGGGCCTGCACTTCGAGAGAATCACCCCCCGGGTGAGTGAGGTCGTCGGAACCTGGAACGGGGGGCCCGTCGTCGCAGCGGGGCTGAAGAATGTGGTTCTAACGCGCTCCGATCAAGGCGAGTCCCCGCTGCGCGTGCGGGACCAGGGCAAGGAGTGGCCGCTGTTGCACGTCAATGGCACGGGCCTTGGCCGCGTGGCCTGCCTCGCCACAGTCGATATGCCCGAACTGACGGAACGGGTGATGGATCAACTGTCGGGCCCGATGCCGATTGCGGTTTCACCGGTCGACAAGCAGGTGGTTCTGACACGCCAGGACAAGCAGCACCGGTGGGTGCTTCACCTGATCAGCGATGGCGACTATTCGGTCAACATCAGCAACGCGTTTGCGCCAATGAGCAAAGTGGCGTCATTATATCCTGACAAGGGATGGGAATGCACGCTGGAAAAGACGGCGGACGGGGTATGCTTGAAAGTCAAGGGAGGCGCCAAGGACCGTTTGGTTGCGCTCGAGTAACATCGGAAAGCATCATCATGAAATACCTATCATCGAGTTGCGGCATTTTCCTGTTATCATGGATCGCGGCATGCGGGCTGGCCATGCCCGCGGCAATGGCCGATGACGGGAAATCATTGACGGTGATGCAGTACCTTGGCGAGCGGGCATCGCGGATGTCGGCAAGCCTTCCGGCGATTCCGGACACCCCCGCTGCTTGGGAGCAGCGGCGACAGGTGGTGCGTAAACATCTCGCCGCGCGGCTCGGGTTGCCGGAAAGGGTGCCGATGCGTGCCAAAATCTCAAAAACCCGGGAAGATGGCGACCTGGTTGTGGAGGATGTCATGTATTTGTGGGCGGACAACGCCTATGTCGCCGCCAATGTGGTGCGATCCAAGGCAATCACCGGAGCGTTGCCCGCGTTGGTGGTGCCGCCAGGATGGCTTGGTGATCTCGAGCAGGATTTTTACCGGCCGTTTGTTTATCAGATGGCGCGGCAGGGTTATATCATTCTCTTCATTGATGATCCTCATGTCAGACTGCGGGCGGCACCCTGCGAGGGGCTCTATTGTGCGGCGTCGGCGGCAGGCACCCAGTGCATGGGCATTCAGGTATTCGACACGCTTCGCGGGTTGGATTACCTTCTGACGCGATCGGACGTCGATCCCAATCGTATCGGAGTTGCCGGGTTGTGCCAGGGTTCCGAACAAACCTGGCTGGCGGCCGCGCTCGAAGATCGGTTCAAGATCGCGGTCCCGGTGTGTGGAACCACTACCTACGAACAATGGGTGCGGATGCCGGCCTTTCTTTCGGTGAATCTATCCGATCCATCCCCCTATGTCGCGAATGTTCTTTATGATACCGACTGGGACGAGATCGACGCCTGCATCGCGCCAAGACCGGTGTACGCGGCCAGCAATTCCGGCGACAATTGGTGGCCAAAGCCCGGTTACCGGAAGGTTGTCGCCACCATGGACAGGGTCTATCAACTTTACCAAAAACCCGACAACTTCAGCAATCTGTTTGTCCTTCGTTCCCATAGCATGACGCCGTTTCTTGGCGAGCTGGTACCATGGATCGACCAGCATCTCGGGGATCTGCCTGCCACGGCCAAATTCACACCGGCACCCTGCGCGGACGCTGAGAAACCCGATTTCAGCATGCTGGAGTATGCGCGACGGAGAATCATCCGCCAGACAGAGGCCTTGCCCGGCTCCTTTGCCAGCAAACCAGCATGGGAAAATCATAGGGATCAGGTTGCCGCCTGGCTGAGGAGGACATGCGAGTTGGATACCGTTCGAGGCGGAGAGGCGGTGAATCTGATGCGCGAGGTGAAGGACCGCATGGTTTTCGAGACGGTTCTGCTGCCACAGGACAAGGATTTTCAGGTGCCTGTTTTATTGATCTATCAGGACAAGGCGGATGCCGGGAAACGTCCAGCGGTGATTTTCTCCTGTGATGGCGGGCAGTCCATTCTCGATGATGGCGTAGTCAAGCTGGCAGCCGGTCTTGCAACGCACGGCTATGTGGTCTGCGTTCCCGATCATGCCAACGTGAATCCCAAAAGTCGTCGCCATGTCGGCAATCTGGTTTCCTTCTATGGCTGCTCCGACTGTGTGGGTTTGTCGCCGGTTGCCATGCGGGTGTGGGATGACATGAGTGGATTCAGATATCTGGAGCGGCGGGCGGATACCGATGCGGGCCGGATCGCAGTGGTTGGCCTTGGCTATGGCGGCGTGGATGCGGCGATCCTGGCGGCTGTCGAGCCGGGCATCGCGGCGCTGGGAGTTAGCGGAGTTATTACGGTCCGTGACTGGGCGGACAAAGTCGCGCCCCATGAGAATGAATTCCATTTCTGGGCACCGTATCTGCACGAGATGACCCTGCACACGGATCTCCAGTTTGTTTACAGCTCGATCGCTCCGCGTCCACTGTTGCTGGTTGATGGGACGTATCGCAATTTCTGGCCGGAATCCGGTTATCGACGGGTGAGCGAGATGGCCGACCGGATATTCCGATTGTATGACAAACCGGATGCGCTTGCAAAACAGCCCGCCCAATCAGATTGGGGCATTGAAGAAATCAGGCACTGGCTTGGCACGACACTGAAGCACAACCAGCCGGCGGCTAACTGAAAAAAACGAATCGTAGAAGCCATGACAATGAATCAGAGAAGCATGTTGGGAACGTTCGCCCTGGCGAACGCGGTGGCGTTGGCCACAAACGCACTGGCCCCGGCCGGGAACACGGTACCCGCAGTAATCGTGTTGGAAATCGAAGCCACACCACAATGAATAATTACTTAAGTCACATGAGAACATCACCTGTCGCCAGCGCAACGCTGGCCGCGCTCGTCATTTCATCCGGATGGATCACGGGCGCGGCGGGCGCCCAGTCATTGGCGCTCGCTACGCGCGGACAACCGGCTGCCTACACGATCGTCCGGCCAGCCAAGGCCTCGCCGTCACAGATCTTCGCGGCCGAGGAGTTACAAACGTTCACGGAGCAGATGACCGGTGTGAAACTGCCGATCCTCACGGACGATGGGCCGCTGCCGGAACGGGCGATTTTGTTAGGCGCGACCCAACACACCCCCGCGCTGCTTGGCGGGCCGGCCGACCTCGCGGCTCTCGGCGACGATGGCTTTCGTCTCAAGAGCTGTCCGCCGCACCTGCTCATTGTCGGTGGTCCGGTGCGCGGCACGCTGTATGGCGTTTACGAACTGCTGGAACAATTCGGCGGATGCCGGTGGTTCAGCTCGTGGCACAATGTGGTCCCACAGCTTTCCGGATTCAGCATCCCTGAACTCGACGAAACCCAGCGGCCTGCCTTCGCCATGCGCGAACCGTTTTGGTTTGACATGTTCGATGGTGACCTCGCCGCCCGCAACAAGGTCAATGGCGCCGCCATGCGCCTTCAGGAAAAACAGGGTGGCAAGATCCGCTTCGGCACCGGCTGCATGGTCCACACGTTCAACACGCTCGTGCCGCCCGACGAGTTCTTCGCCACGCATCCCGAGTATTTCAGCGAGATTGGCGGCAAACGCGTGAAGGATTCCGCGCAACTTTGTCTCACCAACCCGGAGGTGCTCAAGATCGTCACCGGGCGCATCCTCGAACGCATCCGCCAGGATCCCACCGCCAAACTCTTCAGCGTCAGCCAGAATGACTGCCTGAACTTCTGCACCTGCGCCGCTTGCCAGGCCATCGATACGCGCGAGGACTCGCATGCGGGCACCATGATTTCGTTTGTCAACCAAGTAGCCGAAGCCATCGGGCGCGAGTTTCCCGATGTATGGATCGAAACGCTCGCCTACCAATACACGCGCACGCCGCCCAAGACCGTACGTCCGCGCCGCAATGTCGTGGTGCGACTCTGCAGCATCGAGTGCGAATTCTCCAAACCGTTCGATCGCAGTGCGGTGGAGCGGAACCGGAAATTCGTCGGGGAAATGAACCGGTGGAGCGCCATGACCGACAAGCTCCACATCTGGGATTACACCACGGATTTCCGCGACTATCTGGGCCCGTTTCCCAATGTTATGGCGTTGCAGGGGAATATCAGGTTCTTCCGCGACCACCATGTGGTGGGTGTGTTCGAGGAGGGCGCGTATCAAGGGCGTCACGGCGATTTCGCCGAACTCAAGGCGTGGTTGTTAGCCAAGTGGCTGTGGAATCCCGATCTGCCGGCCGAACCCCTGCTCAACGAATTCCTCGCCGGCTATTACGGTGCCGCCGCTCCGCTCGTGCGCCGGTATTTCGATGAGATCCACGCGTTCTATCAAAAGCCTGGCGTTACCTTGAACATCTATGATGACGTGTTGCGCCAACCGCCCGTCACCGCCGAATTCTATACCCGCGCCGTCAAGCTGTGGCGGCAAGCGGAAGCGGCCGTCGCGGACTCGCCGGAGCACTTATACAACGTGCGGATGGGGGCGATTCCGGCGCTCTTCGCGCACTTGTCGCGCCTCCCGGCCGGATCGCAGGACGAGCGCCGCGTCCTCGCCGCGGACTTGTCAGCCCGCTTCCGGGAGGCCGGGGATATCTGGATTTCGGAAAGCGCGGAGATCCATAAGCACACGCTGGACCAGTGGGCGCGATGGAGCCAACCGGCGACCCAGCCACCGACGCCTCCTGCCCCACACTGACACCATTCCGGGGCTGCATCGCGGAAATGGCGGCGTGATATCCAATGACTCACCAGGCCATACGCGAACAAGTATTATTTTGAGAATATAACTCTTCATAAGTCATACATATATCGTGACTATCCGACTTCCTGAACTCGGCTTTGAATTGACAGCGAATGGACCTGGAATTCCGGAAAATGACCTGGCTCTCTTCAGGGCCAACGGCCCGATCTACGAAAGCCCAGGGCAACGCCCTGGGTCTAACGGATGTGGCGGAATTCGGAGCCCTGAATGGGCGGTCCAATTGCGTTCACCCTCGTTTGGGCCGCTCTTTCAGGGTTCGATGTTTCTTATGCGATCCTTGTCCCAGGGCGTTACTGGGCTACCTTTGGGCGGACCTTCGGCTCTCAATATTGCCGGTCTCCACTGAGCCGCCGTTGGACGCCTGGCGGCAACCGAAACTTGCCGAGGTCGCCGGGAGTTTGGAGGCGAAATTGAATGGTGCGTGCCACGGCAATAAAATAGGCCGGAATTCCGCCGCGGCAAGATTTTTTCTGTCCGATATAAGGGATTTCCCCTCCGGAATCCACTTCCTGGTGCCTTCAACACCTTTTTTACCACCGCAACACCGGCAGTCCGAAATGCCAGTTTGATATGATGCTCCCCGCATTCCATCCACCCATGATTCCGCATCAATCCGCAAATTCTCCGCACGGATTGATTTACCGCGATTCCTTCTAGCCATTCCGCCGACAATTCATCCGAATGTCAGATCGATAGACCGAGTGAATTCTCACCAACCAACCCGAAACATCATGAATACCAAAAGACGGCTTGATATTAGAGTTCTGGCGCTCGTCGGAATCGCGATGGCGGGGGCTGCGCAGGCGCAGTTGGCGGTCTCGGGCGTGACCTTCCAGCAGCGCACCGACGGGTCGAAGAAGGTGGATATCCAATACACGGTAACCGGCGGGACCGCTCCCTACAACGTCTCGGTGCAAGTCTCCAATGACGGCGGCACCACCTACGCCGTCCCGGCCACCACCTTCACCGGGGCCGTCGGCGCGAACCAGACCGCCGGCACTAACAGACTCATCACCTGGGACGCCGCCGCCGATTGGACCGGCAATTACTCCACCACCATGCGCTTCAAGGTGACCGCGGTGGATGCGGCGACGAGCGGAGACGAGTTCGTCCTGATCCCGGCGGGGAGTTTCCAGATGGGCAATGCGCTCTCGGCCAGCGGCGACGGGTATTCGGAAGAACTGCCGATCCACACCGTGCAGGTGAGCGCATTTTACATGGGGAAATACGAGGTGACGAAGGCATGTTGGGACGAGGTGCGGACTTGGGGTTTGACTCACGGCTACACGGATTTGACGGTCGGTTCCATGGACGGGACGACGAACTATAGCAAGGGAGCGAACCATCCCGTAAACTCTATTACTTGGCATGATATAGTGAAGTGGTGCAACGCCCGCTCGCAGATGGAAGGGCTGACACCCTGCTATTACACGGAAGTCGGACAGACGGTGGCATCCATCTACAAAACAGACGACATCGACATCACCAACACGATGGTGAAGTGGACGGCCAACGGTTACCGACTGCCTACCGAGGCGGAGTGGGAGAAGGCGGCGCGTGGCGGCTTGAGTGGGAAACGCTTCCCGTGGGGCGACATCATTAACCTTACCTACGCCAACTATTGCAACCTTGACTACTCCTACGAATCCCCGCAGAACCAGCTCTATCATCCCATATGGAGCAACAACAACGATGGCAATTTGCCCTACACCGCGCCGGTGGGGAGTTTCGCCCCTAACGGATACGGGTTGTATGATATGGCGGGCAACGTGTGGGAGTGGTGTTGGGATAGGTATGGCAGTTATACGTCGGCGTCACAGACGGATCCGCATGGCACCACAAATAGCTCGTTCCGGGTGTTCCGGGGCGGTAGTTGGTCCAGCTACGCGTTCGAGTGCCGTGTTGCGTACCGCTACATCATCGACCCGGACGGCACCGGGGGCGACCTCGGGTCCCGCATTGTCCGCAGTTCAATCCCATGAAGAAATGCTAGCAGTGAATTCGATACGCCAAGTTGAGAAGCAAACAGGGAACATCATGAACACCAAACGTTGGATGAATTTCAAGGTATTGGCGCTCGCGGGCATCGCGCTGGCGGGTGCCGCGCAGGCGCAGTTGACGGTCTCGGGCGTGACCTTCCAGCAGCGCTCCGACGGGTCGAAGAAAGTGGACATCTATTATACCGTCAGTGGAGGGACCGCGCCCTACAACGTCTCGGTGCAGGTCTCCAATGACGGCGGCACCACTTACACGGTCCCGGCCACCACCTTCACCGGGGCTGTCGGCGCGAGCCAAACGGCTGGCGCTAACAAACTCATCACCTGGGACGCCGCCGCCGATTGGAGCGGCAATTACTCCACCACCATGCGCTTCAAGGTGACTGCGGTGGATGCGGCAGTGGACGAGTTCGTCCTGATCCCGGCGGGGGGGAGTTTCCAGATGGGGGATGCGTTAGGGGATAGTTCTGTTGACTGGGATATGGAACTGCCGGTCCATACGGTGCAGGTGAGCGCGTTCTACATGGCAAAATACGAGGTGACCAAGGCCTTGTGGGATGAGGTGAGGATCTGGGGGGCAAGTAATGGCTATACGGACCTGCCGGTGGGCGGGGGCAAGGCAGCCACGCACCCGGTGCAATCGATCAATTGGTATTCGATGGTGAAGTGGTGTAACGCCCGCTCGCAGAAGGATGGCCGGACACCCTGCTACTACACGAATGCCGCGCAGACAGTGGCATCCATCTACAAAACAGGTAACATCAATATCTACAACACGATGGTCAAATGGAGTGCCAATGGTTATCGCCTGCCAACCGAGGCAGAGTGGGAGAAGGCAGCTCGTGGCGGCTTGAGCGGGAAACGTTTCCCGTGGGGAAATACCATTACTCAAAACTTGGCGAACTATTACGGTGGCACCGCTTACTATTCCTATGATTTTGGACCTGACGGCTACAACCCCATTGGGAGCGTCGGGGGAACGTCTCCAGCGACGAGTTCAGTGGGATCCTTTGCGGCGAATGGCGGCTTGTGCGATATGGCCGGCAACGTGTGGGAGTGGTGCTGGGATGTGTATAGTGATTATACCGCCGCGTCACAAGTGGACCCGAGAGGACCTGCTACTAATCCAGACGGCTACTGCCGCATCATCCGTGGCGGTAGCTGGTCCGACGATGCGAGCGGCACACGCTGCTCCTCTCGCGGCTATAGTTACGAGTCCGGCTACGTCGACGACAGAATCGGATTCCGCCTCGCCCGAGGTCAGCCTTAACAGCCAGCAGAAACAGCAATCACATGACGGCACCAGCAAAGCGAGCTTGGCAAGCGGAAGAGGTTGAGGGACGAGGTCCTGTGGTAACATGTGGGGTCATGCGGAGGATATTGAATGAAATACGTGTGCATAGCCCCTGACCGCGCGAAAAACCACAAATCCAGCCTTACTATATAGCCACTCTGAAATTTCATTGAATCCATCCGAATCGTCATGATTACTCTTCCAATCTTCCATTCCAACCATCTCTCCCGTCATCCTATGAACCAGCGTGTCCTCATCATCCGGCCGACGGCTTTGACTGTCATCGTCGCGGCGGCTTTTCTCCTGCCCGTCACCCCGGCCGCCGCCGCCACCGCGTCCTTCGAGTCGAACATCGGCACGGTGGACACGCGGGTCGGTGCGCCCGACATCGCCGTCGAGTGTCCGCTTGGCACCAATCTAACAGACGGCGGCGCCACCATCAACTGTGGCACTGCGAACGTCGGCAGCCCGGCGGGTTCCATCACCTTCACGGTGAGGAACACCGGCACGGCCGCCCTCACCCTAACCAATCCGGTGGGCAAGGATGGCACGAATGCCAGCGACTTCACACTCAGCAGCATCGCCACTTCCGTGGCGGCGAGTGGCAGCACCACATTTACGGTCACCTTCACGCCCACCGCCACCGGAGCTCGCACGACCGCCATCCACATCGCCAGCAATGTGACCGGCACCAAAAGCTCCTTTGACATCAACCTGACCGGCACGGGCACAGCTCCTGACATTGCCGTCGAATGTCCGCTTGGCACCAATCTAACAGACGGCAGCGCGACCATCAACTGTGGCACTGCGAACGTCGGCAGCCCGGCGGGTCCCATCACCTTCACGGTGAGGAATCCCGGCACGGCCGCCCTCACCTTGACCAACCCGGTCGGCAAGGATGGCACGAATGCCAGCGACTTCGCACTCAGCAGCATCGCCACTTCCGTGGCGGCGAGTGGCAGCACCACATTTACGGTCACATTCACGCCCACCGCCACCGGAACTCGCACGGCAGCCATCCACATCGCCAGCAATGTGACCGGCACCAAAAGCTCCTTTGATATCAACCTGACAGGCACGGGGACCGCGCCCGGCATCGCCGTCGAATGTCCGCTTGGCACCGGTCTAACAGACGGCAGCGCGACCATCAACTGTGGCACTGCGAACGTCGGCAGCCCGGCGGGTCCCGTCACCTTCACGGTAAGGAACACCGGCACGGCCGCCCTCACCCTCACCAATCCGGTGGGCAAGGACGGCGCGAATGCCAGCGACTTCGCACTCAGTAGCATCGCCACTTCCGTGGCGGCGAGTGGCAGCACCACATTTACGGTCACATTCACGCCCACCGCCACCGGAACCCGCACGGCAGCCATCCACATCGCCAGCAATGTGACCGGTGCCAAAAGCTCCTTTGACATCAACCTGACCGGCACGGGCACAGCTCCTGACATTGCTGTCGAATGTCCGCTTGGCACCAATCTAACAGACGGCAGCGCAACCATCAACTGTGGCACTGCGAACGTCGGCAGCCCGGCGGGTCCCATCACGTTCACGGTGAGGAACACCGGCACGGCCGCCCTTACCTTGACCAACCCGGTCGGCAAGGATGGCACCAACGCCAGCGACTTCGCACTCAGCAGCATCGCCACTTCCGTGGCGGCGAGTGGCAGCACCACATTTACGGTCACCTTCACGCCCACCGCCACCGGAACCCGCACGGCAGCCATCCACATCGCCAGCAATGTGACCGGCACCAAAAGCTCCTTTGATATCAACC
>Ga0209697_10008614_pt1 | contig 11543 bp, 8 predicted proteins | sample AliMusrvi5mmetaG_FD_184115 | JGI IMG/M metagenome (GOLD analysis project Ga0209697, IMG submission 184115) | Freshwater lake bacterial and archeal communities from Alinen Mustajarvi, Finland, to study Microbial Dark Matter (Phase II) - Alinen... | ecosystem: Environmental > Aquatic > Freshwater... | reverse complement strand
TGCTCGACGGGAAACATACCGGTACCGGTGGCGGAAACCACATTACCCTGGGTGGAGTGACCCCTTCCGATTCTCCCCTGCTGCGTCGCCCGGATTTGCTGCGAAGCATGGTGGCCTTCTGGCAGCATCATCCGGGATTGTCCTACCTGTTCTCTACCGCTTTTGTGGGGTCAACCAGTCAGGCACCAAGGGTGGATGAAGGCAGGCAGGAGATGCTGTATGAACTCGAAATTGCTTTTGCCCAGATCCCCGATCCGGGAGAAGGTGAAGTGCCATTCTGGCTGGTCGACAGGCTCTTTCGAAATTTGTTGATCGACCTAACTGGGAATACCCACCGTGCAGAATTCTGCATCGATAAGCTTTATTCACCCGATTCTTCTACAGGAAGATTGGGAATCCTGGAACTGCGCGGTTTCGATATGCCGCCCAACCAGCAGATGTGTCTCGTGCAGTTGCTCCTGATCAGGACGTTGGTTGCCTGGTTTTGGGAGAAGCCCTACAAAGGGAAACTGGTGCGCTGGGGGACCGAACTTCACGACAAATTTCTCACCCATCATTTTGTGAGGCAAGATCTGAAAGATGTGATTAGTCAGTTGAATGAAGCAGGTTATTCCTTTGATGTCAATTGGCTGGAGCCGTTTTTTGAATTCAGGTTTCCGCACATTGGGCGGGTTAAATTTCAGGATGTTGAACTTAGCCTGCGCGCAGGTATCGAGCCATGGAATGTGCTTGGAGAAGAGATGTCAAGTTCGGGAACTGCACGTTTCGTAGATTCCTCGGTAGAAAGAATCGAGGTGAAAGCCAATGGCTTGACCTCCGAAAGGTATGCGATTTTATGCAATGGGATGCGCATACCTATGCTCAGCACGGGAACAAAAGGCGAGCATGTAGCCTCCGTGAGGTACCGAGCCTGGCAACCGCCATCTGCGCTCCATCCCAATCTTGGGATCGACACACCGCTGGTCTTTGATATTTTCGATCTCTGGACCGGTAAATCGGTGGCTGGCTGTACCTATCACGTCTTCCATCCTGGTGGCAGGGCCTACGACAGCTTTCCTGTAAACAGCTTCGAAGCGGAGGGAAGGCGGGTTTCGAGGTTCTACCAGGAGAATCATACCCAAGGAGTCTATACCCCCAAAGAGGAGGTTTCTACAGAGGTTCGCAGGTACATTGTCGAATTGGAATCGGACACAGGCCAAAGGGTTGTACTTGCTCCTAAAATCATCGAGCCGGATCCCGAATATCCGCATACCTTCGATTTGCGGAAATACAAATTGAAATAAAATCAATCTTCAAAATGCAGAAAATCAGGGAGTTCGTTGGCTGCATCGACCAGCATCTGGTTCCATTGGATGGCGGTTCCCTTTAGTTCATTCTCCGTTTTTCGGAGTTCCTGGATCTCGAAGGTTCCATTTTTGTAGAGGGCAAAATCGAGTGGAAAATCTACATCACTGGCATTTTTATAGGTGGCATCGAACGAAAGGAAGGCCACTTTTATGGCCAGATCAAAGGTGATATCTTCATTCAACAGCCTTCGAAGAATGGATTTTCCGAAACCGGTGTTCCCAATGACCGTGTAAGGAGACTCGTTGGAAGCTTCCACCCAGTTGCCTTCCGGGAAGATTAAAAAGATGGAGGAGCGGCTGTCGTTGGAGCACTGTCCGCCGATGATGAAATGGGCATCAAAGAAAAATTTGCTTTGTTGCAAAGGCTCAAGATCTTCGAGGCGCACCTGTTTGACAGCTTTCCCCACCAGATTGGCCACCTTGTACAACTTATCGGGTTTTTGTCCCGGCAGGTCATCCTCGAAAAGGTGAATCACTTTGTCGCGAATGGAACGCAATCCGGAAGACATGATGAAGAAGGAGTTGGCTCCATCCTGAAAGGTCTGGATTTTTTTGGAGGTCGAAACGCCGAGTCCGCTGCTGATCCGGGTATCGGACAGGGCAACAACCCCGGTTTTACTTTTTATTGCAACACAGAATGTCATAGTTATTGATTCGTTACGGTTACGGAATGAATGCTTTTTTGCGTGCCAGCCGATTCGAGTACCCCTATGATCGGGCTACAATCGCGAAAATCGGTGCCATGGGCGATTTTAAGGTAATGGTGATCGGCGAGCAGGTTGTTGGTGGCATCGAAGCCAATCCATCCAAGTTCCGGGATGAGTGCCTCTGCCCAGGCATGCAACTGGCTCGTCCCCACAAATCCTGCGCCCTGGTTGAGGTAGCCACTGACATACCTGGCCGGGATTTTATTCTGCCGGCATACGGCAATGAAAAGATGGGCAAAATCCTGGCAAACGCCTCTTCTGATTTGTAAAATCTCCTCGATGGGCGTATTCACATCGGTGCTCTCGGGCGAATATTCCAACAATTTAGAAATGAAAGTATTCAACGTCGTCAGATATTCAAACAGCTGATTCTCTAACGAATAGACAGGGAAAAGCACCAGATCTGATTCTTCCATTTTGGTCAATGACGTAGCCAGGAGAAACAGATAATTATCTATATTATAATCAAGTGAATGGGTGATTTCAAATTCTTCTGCGGGAGTCAAGGGACTCACATGGAACGGATTGATCTCTGACTTCCTGATTTTTGCGGTAAGTTTGAACCAGAATTCCGTGAATGGTTTTCCAATGTAACAAGTGAGCGTCTCAAACCCAAAGATGTTTTTCGAGCGGTGCAATGGCTGATTCTCGGAGCACAGTAACTTAAGCTCAAACACCTGCTGTTGTGAGGTGGACTCAGGAATGACTAGCAACTGAAAATTTGCCTTTCTTACCGGTGATTCGTATTTGTTTTCAATAAAATATTCCAAAAAAAACTCTTCCATTAGAAAGAAAGGTATTTCTTTTCAAGTTCCGATCCGATCTCTATGATCTTATCCTGGGTACTGTTTAACAAACCGTAAATATCATCTTTATATTCATCAAATGAAAGATACCGGTATTGTTCAAAAAGCTTCCCGATTTTAAAGCTGATGGTATTCGAATCCTTGCTCTCATTCCTGCTGATTTTCTCCTCATATCTTCTGATTCCATTCAAAGAGTATGCGATAGAACGGGGACAATGGGGGTTGAGCATCAGAAATTCCAATACCTGCTCTCGGTCGGGAATGGTCCGGTAAAATTTTCGGTTCATGTCAAAGGCCTCGAGGCAGCGCAGCATCGTGGTCCATTCGAAGCTCATCTCCGTCACCGGATGCCCGGCCTGTTCGATCTTGTAGATATCGTGCAACTTGGAGTTGATGATCCGAATAATCTGGATCACCCGTTCGATGTACATGCCTATCAGGATGATGGCCCATTCACCATCGTGCATCAGGGTACTGTAGATCTTGCTGCTGACAATGGAGGTCTGGTCCAGAATGAGCTGTGTAAAATTGTCAAACCCTGTTGATAAATAGGTTTCCTGCGGATAATTTGTTGCAAGATGGTAATATTTGTTGATAGACTCCCAAAGATCCGTAGAAATGGCGTTACGGGCACCCCGCGCATTTTCGCGGGCAAAGGTGATGTTGCTCAGGATCGAATTTGAATTGTCCAGATCCAGGCCAATCTTAAATAGGACCTCTTTCTCCGAACCATTCTCCATGTCAAAAATGCCGGCCATGTAAAGGATCGATTCCAGAACGAATTTCCGGTTGTAGGTTTTTAGGATGGGGGCATCGAGGGAGGAGAAATACAATACCTTGCTGTACCTGGCGAAATGGTCGGCTCTTTCGATGTACCGTCCCATCCAATATAGGTTGTTTGCTACTCTTGATAACATAGTTTTGTTTTTTTAGTAACCAGTTTTTGCTAATCCAATACCCATGTATCCTTGGAACCACCACCCTGTGAGGAGTTGACGATTAGGTTCCCCTTTTTGAGGGCAACCCGGGTCAATCCCCCCTTGAGGATGTATTCCACATTTTTGCCCATCAGGCAGAAGGTGCGAAGGTCGATGTGACGTGGCTCGAACTCTTTGGTCTCCTCTATGAAGGTGGCATGTACCGATAGACTCATAATGGGTTGGGCTATGTATTTTCGTGGGTTGGATCGAATCCTCACCTTCACCTCTTCAATCTCCGACCTGGAAAGGGTGGTTCCAATGGTGATGCCGTATCCGCCCGATTCATCCACAGGCTTTACGACAAGTTTATCAATATTTTCAAGCACATATTTGCATTCCGATACATTCTCGCAATGGTAGGTCTGAACGTTGTTCAGGATGGGTTCTTCGTTGAGGTAGTACCTGATGATGTCGGGGACATAGTGGTAAACAGCCTTGTCGTCGGCAACGCCTGTCCCCGGAGCATTGGCCAGTGTTACATTTCCGGCACGGTAGGCATTCATCAGTCCCGGTACGCCAAGCATAGAATCTTTTCGGAAGCAGAGCGGATCAATGAATTCATCATCCACCCTTCTGTATATAACATCCACCCTTTTGGGGCCGTGGATCGTCTTCATGTAGACAAAATCCCTGTCTACGAACAAATCCCTTCCCTCCACCAGGGGAATCCCCATCTTTTGTGCCAGAAAAGAGTGTTCGAAATAAGCCGAATTGTACATGCCGGGAGTCACCACCACAATGGTTGGGATCTCTGTGTTTTTTGGTTTAACGGTCTTTAAAATTTCCAGCAACTGCTCCGGATATTGATAGATGGTCTTGGTCTGCAACTTGGTGAAAAGGTCAAAAAAAGATTTTTTCAATGCCAGGCGATTCGAAAGTACATAACTAACACCGGAAGGACATCGTAGGTTATCCTCCAAAATGTAATACTGGCCATCCGTATGCTTGATCAGATCCGTGCCTGAAATATGGGTGTAAATACCACCTTCAGGGGTGAAATCCACCATCTCCTTCAGGTAATTTTTTGAGGAGAAGATCAGATCGGCAGGAACGACCTTGTCCTTAAGAATCAGTTTTTTGTGGTAGAGATCATCCAAAAACAGGTTGATGGCCTTGTTTCGTTGGATCACCCCCTTTTCCAGTTGCATCCACTCCTGATTGGGTATAATCCTGGGAAACAGGTCAAAAGGGAAGATTCGTTCATCGGGTTTCTTGTCCTCGGCATACACTGCAAAGGTGATCCCCTGATTGAAAAAGGCCGTTTTTACCTCGTTGTTGATCCGCTCAAAGTCATCGACACTGAATTGATTGAATCTTTCCACGATGCTTTGGTAGTGCTCCTTGGGCTCCAGAGAACGATTGAAGACTTCATCATAATGGGAATCCTCTAGTTGGTAGGAATCCAATATTCCCTTTGATTGCTGTTTCATAACGCAAGGTATTAAAGGTTTCGGCGACTGATACACTTGTTATGAAAATTAGAATTTAATTCTCATAATGACACAAATATATTAGAATATATATCAAAAAGACAACATTGTTTTGCAAATAATGATAATTTAACATGATTATAACAATTGTGCGAACAATTTCAGCTTTCAGAACCGTTGGAAATTTTGCTTCAAACCTACTTTCCGAATGAAAGTGAGAGTCATTTTTTTGGGGAATGAAGTTCGAAGATACCTTTTAGAAGGTATCTGCCGGAGGTGTTAATCGCTGCTGCAATTGCACTTAAACCGACAAGTTGAATCGAATTTTCGCTTATTTGTTGGAATCCATGAGGTTTCTTACCTTTGCGTCAGGCAATCGACAATAGGATTTCAATAAATCAGTTGGTTTGCAGTAATACAGGACGCATATGCAGATACGGATAATCTTTATCCTACTTTTTATTTTTATTGCAGTTTCAGGTCAATCAGCAATTTGGAGGCCGGATTCCGTAATTACTCCCCAGGAAAAATCGGATTCTTTGGTAGATCGGTCCGCGTTGATTGCTTTTGCCAAAAAATACCTGGGTACTCCCTATCGTACCGCCGGCAGTAATCCTAAGAAAGGATTCGACTGCTCCGGTTTTGTCAATTTTGTCTTCCGGAATTTCATGATCAACCTTCCACGTAGTTCCAGGGAGTTCAAATCCATAGGAACGAGCCTCAAACCCGAGGAGTTCAAAGAGGGGGATGTGGTGGTGTTTTACAGTTTCAGAAACAAGGCACGTATTGGCCATGTTGGGATCATCTGTGAAGCCAATGGCATGCAGTCCAAGTTTATCCATTCCGCCTCCGGACAGCACAAGGGCATTATGATTAGCAGTTTGAACGCTGCCATGTATGCCAAAAGGTTCTTTCGGTGCGTGAATGTACTGGAAGGCAAATAGTCTGTTTTAAGAAGAACCTGCAATCTCGTTTTTCCCTGCTTCCTCCAATTTAAATCCTTATCGCTCTTTCCTTGACACAAGGTGGAATCATCCATCCTATTTCGGAAGACCAAAAAATTAATTGCTACTAGCATGTAATTTTTAAATTGGGGTGGCTGGATGAAAAAGGGTATTTCCTGTCGGTTTATTCTCCAATTACACCGGAATTCACTGTCAAATGAGGGAATTATTAGAATGGCATCGAAAGGCCAGGTCGTTGTTTCAATCACCAACAATCTTCAGGTATCTTGCCATCCAGTAGGGCCACAACCAGAATACTGGTTCCCGAACCTGTTGCGGATCTCCTGTGATGGCGGCCCAGGGGTTCTTGTCCCAGCGCACGGTGCCCCGCTCACTTGCCGGAGGCAGGACGGAGACTTGTATCTCTTCCAGGATAGGCGACCTCACTATTTGTACATCTTCCCGCAAAGTATGGTCGATACGCCAGTCGACCAGGTCAAGTGGTGCATCCCGCAAAAAATCGATAGTCTGAACCACGTTCACTTTCTTGCCGGTAGCCAGGGTATAGGTGAGATTGTTGATCAGGTTTTCACCTGAAGTCTGGTCTTTCATCCATTGCTCGATCAGTTCGGTGTAAAACTGGTGCAGTTTCGGATCCGTTTCGTATCTGAGCAGGATGGGGAAGAGGTATCCCTCCATCGTCCGGTCGAAATAGATCTGCCAGGCAGGATTCTTCGCATTTAGCTTGCCGGCATTGTCGAGATATCCCTCCTTGTCGATTAATTGCCGGTAAGCTTTTTCATATTTATTCTCTTTTGTGATGTGAGCCACCAGTTTCAGATAGGCGAGTAATTCGAAGGAGTTAAGGCTCCGTTCCGAAGACCAGTCGGGGTCGTTGTTCAGCTGGTCGGGCGACCAAACGGCCCAGTGGGTATGCGTTCCATCGATGTCAACCAGATTGTAGTTGGTGGCCATCAACCGGTCCACAATTTTGCTCACGTGATTTCTTACCAGGATCCGCTCCGCTTCCGTTGCGGCAAATTCGTAGTAAAAGAAGTAGCCCATCATGTGGCCGTCCATCTCGTCGCTACTGGTATCTCCTTTCCAAAGCCACTTGCCATCTGCCGATTTGTGCCAGCGAACCTCTACCGGTTTGTAGCGTGGATCCATTACCAGTTCCTCCGCAATTTGTCTGGGCGTGTAAGTCCGGTTGGGATCGTTGGTCTTTTCCCAGTCAGCAGGAACGATGGTGCGGGCAAAGAATCCCTCCGTACCAGTGACAGTTTGCAAAAGGGCCAGAAAATCAAAGGCTTTCCGGGCCTTGATCCGTGCATCCTCACTCTTCGTGACCGCATACCTGAAGCTCTCCATGGCCAGGTAACCGCCTGTGTACTCTCCATCGTTGTCATCGTCTGTGTTGTGCCAGGTGGTGGTATCACCGGGAACATCCAGCCGAAGAATGCCGCAGATCCAGGGGGAGCGGATGTGTTTCTGCATCAGCTGACAGTAATAATTTTGTTCCTTACCAGACATTGTCATCTCGTTTCTGTGGATGCAACTGACCCCGTCGGCGGTACCGACCCAGGCATCGCCTTTTGTATCAAATGCGATGGAATTGACCTGATTGTCTGTTAGCCAGCGTTTGCTGAAGCGCAGGGAGTGGTGGTAATCCTTGTCAAACCTGACTACGCCCACATCGGTTCCCACCCACATCTTGCCGTCTGGTGCCTGCCGGAGGCAGCGGACTACCGCAGAAGGCATTCCGCTCTGAGTCGTTAAGTTTCTGATCATTTTACCATTGTTGCGGATGGAAACTCCACCCAGCGTACCGACCCACAAATCCCCGTTCGGTGCATAGGATAAAGCCTTTGCGTAACAACTGATAAGTTCGGAGGTGTTTTGAAAGAGCGTCGATTTTTCTTCCTGACAATGGTACAGACCGGCGTCCGTAGCTACCCACAAACTTCCCTTTCCATCGCCTTTCGCATCCCTGACGGATCGCGCAATTTTGTAATTCCTTGACTGCCATCTTTTTCCTGTTTGTTGCCAGATGCCGTGTGGTCCGAGGGCATAATTACCGTCACTGCCTGTGACAAGCACTGAGATGGGGGGCTGCGGACCCTCTTCTTTTCGGAGTTCACCATCCCGGTAGGCATAGAGGCCATTCCAGGTTCCCAGCAGGATGGTTCCATCGGAGGTGACTGCCACGGCATAGGCGGGGCCTCTGTCGTTACCTGTGATAATTGGTTTCCAGGCAGCAGTGCCCGGCTCTTTCGTGAAAATACCATCCGCGGTAGCGATCCAGATATTTTGCTTTTGATCCACGGCAATGGAGCGTACTTCGTTGGAAGCCTTGTCACTCCCTACCGGGAATGCCGTATGCGTCTCCTGTACAAATGGGGTGTCTCTGACTGAGAGGCTTGTGTTTGAAGGAATGGAGGATGATTTTTCCTGTCCGACCGAAAAAAATGGCAGGGTCAGAAACAGAAAAACTGTCGGCAAACAGCTTGCCGTATTAGTTTTTGTTTGCATGTTGTCGTATGTAGTAGTTAAAAAGTCAATCGAATTCGGAGTGCAAGGTACTAGTTAAAATTGAATAACTCCAAATGCCGATGGTAACTGCCACCACTACTTCACTTTATCCAAAGGCCTGCCGTTGTTGACAGATAATTTTCCATTTACTATTTTGTAACTATAAGTTGCAGAGGCTTGTCCTTCAGGCTTTAAGGTATAGGTGTCTTCAGATGCAACAATCGCTCCTTTGTGAGCATAGGATACCTCTTTGCCACCAACTTTTCCCGTTGCATTGTAGGAATAGGTATTATTTTTATTCACCACAAAAGTCGCCATTAACATTTTATCGTTGGTTTGGTAACCTTTCCAGGTCCCAACTAAGCTTGTGGGTACCGACTTTGAAAGAGATTTTGCACTGGTAGCAACGGGTTTGGCACCTGCATTTTCCAAAGCCTTGATAATGTCACTTTTATTCTCCGTTGCACTATTGGCATAACTCCATGCGGAATCATTCACCTTATTTACCGCATTCACGTCGGCTCCGCTCTTAATAAGCAGGTTGACAAGTTTTAAGTTACCTACTTGAGAAGCCAACATGAGTGCCGTTTCGCCGGAAGTATTGGCCAGATTCACATTGGCTCCGGCTTTGATTAAAACATCACAATTTTCTGTCGCCGCTTTCCATCCATACTCCGAACCAAGTTTTGCCGCACACATAAGTGCCGTCATATCCTGCGCATGCAAAACATTCGGATTTGCACCCAATTCCAGTAATTTCGCTAAGGTTTTTAGTCGTGCTTTTTTATCCAATGGATTAAATCCCATAGCAGTTCTGGCCAGTGGTCCCGCCCATGGCGAATTTTTTGACACTTCATTTACATCCGCACCACTCTTCACCAACAGGTCTAACATTTCGAGATGATAGCCCATCGCAGCATAACTAATTGCATTGAAAAACACCGAATTGTATCCATTCAGAACAGCCTTTTGTTCTATCAAATACTTTGCGGCATCCAAACAATTGTGTTGGGCTGCCATTTGGATGGCATTTATTCCCTGCGAAGTTGAAAGATTAATTTTTGCACCATGTTGGAGCAAAAATTTTATTCCCTCAACATTGTTCCAAAACGCAGCATCATTGATGGCGGGTACATCGCCACTTGTTCTGGCTTTGCCCAGATGATTCACATCCACCTTGTACTTTGTAATAAAATATTCTGCCCATTTGACATCTTTCGCTTTGATCATTGCCGAATTTAAAGGCATCGCACTCGATGGAGTGGGACCATATTTATTGGCTCCGTATTTCATGATAATATCCAATACATCATAATTGTCATGTTCTATTGTTTTGGGAATCATTCCATCCCACGACTCATCAGGACTAATACCTTCTACTTTTGCACCTCGTTTTAAAATTGCTTCCACCGCTTCGGCATGTTGCGATTCAACAACATCCAGGTAGGCAGTACGATCATATTTACCCATATAATTCACGTTTAATTTGGGACTGGCGTTGTTTAATATCGCCATGGTGACCGCTTTTGTCTCCTCACTTGGTTTTCCTCCCCAGGTCTCTATGATCAAAGCATCAAACTTGTTGTTAAACTCGCTGTGATAATTGATGTCCACTCCCATCTTGATGAGTCGAATTACATTGTCCAGGGGTGAGTTGCGCTTGGGTGAGCTAAGTAAGACATTCAACGGCGTTGTAGCAAACGATGGGTCGTTACCGGGTTCTGTTATGGTTATTGCCTTCACATTAATTTTAGGCGCATCCAGTAATATCTTAACGATGTCGTTATTCACTGGTCTATTGGTACCACTGCATGCTGCATTCAATAAGGAAACACCTTCGTAAACCTCATTCACATTCGCACCGGCATCTATCAAAGCTTTTAACTGATTAACATCGTTTTTGTCTACTGCGACGAATGTTTGTGGTTTAACTCCTGCTGTTTGAGCAGATACTGCGATGGATAAAAGTGATACACAAATGATCACAATGAAATTTTTAAGGTACTTCATAATTGGGATTAATTTTATTTGCCTATGTTTCTCAAGTAATTTAGTTGCTGATAATGAGGGGAGTCAGGTTTTTTTTATTCCTCTGCGAATGGAAAGTGCCATGGCACAGCAATGTCCTAACAAAAAACATGCTTTGTTTCAAAAGTACAAAATTTTTCACTGCGAACAGATGAAAGAAACCCAGGCAGAAGTGAAAATTTCGTCCTATTTTTTATTGCTTCAAAATCTTTACAATTAAAAAATCGGATGAAACGAGCCGAAAAAACGGAGCTCAACTTTGCGGGTGCCTATTCCTTCCAGAGATTGAAATACATCACTTCCGGTAAGTTTACAGGGAGGTGAGGGAGATTGCAAATCCCAGGTCTGCGGAACGCGGATTCCAATCGACACCAGCGGATTAGGTCGACTGGAGGCAGGTTACTGAGTAATTTCCACCTTATTTGCGTGCTTGTGGCTCACTTTCAGCATGCCCCCTTTGGAGAGACTCTGCCAACTCCAAACTTCTGGATTGTCTTTGGAGGTTTGCTTTGACTCATATATTTTCTTGCCATCGGCCAGTACAATTTTTGGTTTTGACTTCATCCGGATCAGCTCTTCCGAATTTGCATCGAAGGTCGAATAAGTGATCTTTTTCTTTTCGTAAGCTATTTTTTGAATGACAGAACTGCTTCTCAATAGGTGGTTTTCGGGGAGGGCAAGTTCCGGATTGGAGGCCATCGCCCGCAGGTAGTGGCGGATAAAATCACCGTATCCGTCCGTCCACCAGAGTTCATACGATTCGAAATCGG
>Ga0209697_10008609_pt1 | contig 11546 bp, 12 predicted proteins | sample AliMusrvi5mmetaG_FD_184115 | JGI IMG/M metagenome (GOLD analysis project Ga0209697, IMG submission 184115) | Freshwater lake bacterial and archeal communities from Alinen Mustajarvi, Finland, to study Microbial Dark Matter (Phase II) - Alinen... | ecosystem: Environmental > Aquatic > Freshwater... | reverse complement strand
CTCATCGGTTCCGGCGACCGCTCGGAGAAAATCCGCACCTACAACTTCCCCCAGTCGCGCGTCACCGACCACCGCATCGGCCTCACCTCCTACAACCTCGCCGGCGTCATGGCCGGCGACCTCTCGGAATTCACCGACGCCCTCCAAAAAGCCGAAATGGCCGAACGCCTCGCCGAAGCGGGGAAGTGAGAGGGGCAACAGATCCAAAAAAATATCTGCCAGCGCTGCGAGCATGGTTAAGATGATAATAGATTCGCTGCTCATAGGCATGCGGGTCTGGAGACGCGCGGTCCAACCCGCCGGAAGTCCGCTGGTTCGTTAGATTTTCACGCCGAACACCGCTGCCAACCTGACGATGAACGCACGTCGTTCGGCGGGAGCGTTGGTGTGCCATTCCGCCAGATGCTTCGCCAGGGTCTTGTCCACATCACGCGAGCCGAGTTTCAGCGACGGCAGGGCATCCCAGCCGCTTGGTTCCGCCTCGAACAACGGCAACAATTGCCGCGCGATCACCGTGTTTTTCTCCCGGGTCCATTTCTTACGCATCTCCGACTCCCCGGCCGCGAACCATGCGCCAAAGGCCTGCCCCTCCGGCAACCGGTGCGCCGGCTCTGCCAGACGCCGGATCGCGTAATCGTCGAGAGCGGGCGCGTAACTTTTCCAATTCGGATAGGGTGGCTTCGATTCCCACGTCTTTGCCATGGCACGCAGACAAAACAGCGAGGCCGTCTCGCAAAGCGATTCCTCCAACCATTGATTGGCGTGCTCGGGTTGATGCCAGAGTTTCTTCGCATCATTGCTGTGGTCCATCAGCGCGTGCGCGAATTCGTGCGCAAACTGGAAAGCGAAACGTGCCCACAAGTTCCCCTCCACCGCCAGGCCGATCACGATATACCCGTCGCCCGACAGCTCATAGTGGGTGATGGGGTACTTGCTGTTATGATAGATCTCAAAACCCGGCGGCGCGAAACGCGTGTCTGGGCAGTGTTGCCAAATTTCGTCCGCCGCGGAACGCAGCACCGCCTTGATGTCATCCTCGGTCGCGCCGCCAAAGCCGCCCAGTCTGATGCGCAGGACGAGTTTCCGCGCGGTTGCCGCAGACGGAGTGCCGTCGGCGGTGTCTTGGGCCATCCCGCGCACCGCGGGAAATGCCGCGAACAGAATGGCTGTTAGAAACGACCGGCGTGTGGGCGTGTGAGGATGGTCCATGGCAATTGCTGAAGGGTCAGATGGCATGTTGGCTGATCGGCATGAGCCCCGTGCGGACACCGGCGAACAAAGGGTGGTTAATCATGGCGTTTACCGCTTGTGCCTGGCAAGCATACCGATCCGGCCCATGACTCCAAGAAATCATTTATCCTCATTTTTACTTGCGTATTGACCGGAACGGGTGTCCACCTAAGCTTGGCAGCGAGTGAATTCACCCGCCAACGGCAAGACTTCCATCCTCAAAGACGCGAGTACCGTCTTGAAACAGATTTTCGGCTCTGGAAATCCGGCGGGCAAGGCAAGCCGCTTGACCTTAGCCGTTGGCGTGGTGCTGGCCGTGGTTTGTTATTTTCTAGTTGACCGGCCGTGGCTGAACTACGCCGGTTCCTGGTGGCGCACCACTCCGCTGAGGGGAGACATCTGTGAATCAATCGGCTGGTACGGCGATTTTTTTCCGTTCAACCTGACGCTTTTCGTCCTGCTTTTTGCAACCGGACGATTTGGGAGATCGCGTTTCCTGACCCGCCTCGCCGTGGTGTCGCTTCTATCAGGATCGTTGGCGGGCGGGGTGGCGCTGATCACCAAGAGTTTGTCAGGCAGGCCCCGCCCACGCACCGTTCTCGGCCACAAAAAATCCTCCAATCCGGACGAATTCCGCGGACCCTTCCACGGGGCGGCGTGGGAAAGCTTTCCATCCGGGCATGCCGCCAGTTCCATGGGCGCGGCGGTTCCGCTCGTTCTGGCAGCTCCCGAGATCGGCGTGCCCGTCGTCTGCCTGTCCGTCTGCATCGGCGGATCAAGACTGGTGGGCCTCAACCACTACCCGTCGGATGTCATCGCCGGCGCATCGCTCGGACTGTTCTTCGGCCTCCGCGGTGGCTGGTCGCTGTGCATGATCCGCAAACGACTCCGCTCGCGCGAACGCGCCAGAGCGCTTGTTACGAGCCATACAGGAATTTCTAACGCATTGTAGCTCCAGGACCATATCCATATTACCACATGCATCACCAGCAACGCCGGATCCCAAAGGCATGTAGTTCCTCCTTCAGGAGGATTCTTCACGGGCACCCGGCGTTGGAGTTCACGCTTCAGCGTGCCCCGAAGGGAAATCCGAAAGAACAGAAGATCGACCAAAACCATAACTCCGGCGCCGTTTCATGTGGTGACGCCGGAGGTGGGGTTATGGCATATCTATCAGAACATCAGCCCAGGCCGAATTCGGTTTTGTTCTGCTCGAAGGAAACGAGCACCGGGGCGTCGGAGAGTTTCGTCTTGAGCATTGACTGTTCGTCGGTGCCGGTGACCAGCGGCAAGGCGACCTGGCCGCCGTTGGCCGCGGATTGCTGCAATGCCAGCATGATTTCCGCGCCGAGGCACGCGTGATCCAGGTTGCATTGATGGACTTTGGTGTCGTCATCGAGCCAATCGGCCATTTCCTGGATGTAGGGCGGCATGTCGCTGTCGTAGTTCATCGCGCCTTCGCCGCTTTGTGCGCCGCCGTTCTTGGTGACCGCGCGCCAGCCGCCGTTGGTGAGCACTTCGGCGAACCCATCGGTGCCTTGCGCGCCGATCCGGTTCTTGCCCCACCACTTGCCGACTTCCGGTTGGTCCGGCGCGCCCGCGCCGCATTCATAGATGCCGCGCACGCCGTTGGAAAACTGCACGAAACCCGCGATGTAGTCGGGTGACGGATGGTTGTCGGTCAGCTTGGTCTTGCCCGCCGCCTGACCCATTGCCCACACGCCCGGCGCGTAGTCGTTGAACCACATCGAATAGTCGATCAGGTGCGACAGCATGTGGGTCATCCAGCCGGTGGCCGTGCCATACACGGTGTGGACCCGGCCCAGCGCGCCGCTGGCAACGATTTCCCTCACTTTCTGATAGTGGGTGCCATAGCGGTGCTGGTGGCTGACCACCGCCTTGGCACCGGCACTGCGGATCATGTCACGCATGGCGAACATCTCGGCGCTGGTCAACGCGACAGGTTTCTCGAATGAGATGAGTTTCGCGCCGCTATCGAGGGCGGCTTTGATCATCGGGGTGCGAAGATTGGGCATCGTGCAGAAACAGAACACGTCCGGCTTTACCGCCATCGCAAGGGCGGCGGCATCGGTGCCGGTCTGCGGGTTGCCCAGTTTGGCGGCGGCGTCTTCGAGGCGCTTGGCATCGATGTCGCAGATGCCGACAACCTTGAATTTTGGATTGGCGTTGAAACTGGTGGCGTGGTGCATGCCGCGCTTGCCCATGCCGACGACGAGAACAGTGTATTGGGAACTCATGATGATATTTGTTTTTGTCAGATGACTTCAGTTGCGCAAAACAGGGCGCCTGACGTGAAATCAGAACGCCCTGTCATTGTTTGTTAGATATGCAGGTTCGGACCGGTGTGTCAGGCGTTCGCCTGATCCCATTCCTTCACCTTGGCGATGACATAATCCACTTCCTCGGCGGTGAGTTCGGGGAACATCGGGAGGCTGACGCAAGTGGCGGCGTTCAATTCGGCGTTGTCGAGCGGGCCGACGATGCGGGCACCCTTGCCCCATGGATAGCCGGCCTGTTTGTGGATGGCGATGCTGTAGTGGGTCTTGGCGTCCACACCGTTGGCGACGAGGAAATCCACCAGTTTGTCGCGATCCTCGACCTTCTTGGTTTCGATCACATAGAGGTGGAACACGTGGCGATAGCCGGGCAGTTCGGTCGGCAACGTGAACGTCTTACTGCCTTGCAGGGAGGCGGTGTAGCGTGCGGCCCATCCGCGGCGCAGGTCGTTGTAGGAATCGATGTGTTTCAGCTTGGCGCTGAGCACACCGGCGTGCAGGTCGTCGAGGCGGCTGTTGAAACCGTATGAGTGGACGTTGCGGGCGGTGGAACCGTGGTTGCGCATACGGCGGCAGGCGGCGTCGATTTCGGGGCAGTTGGTGACCAACGCTCCGCCGTCACCGAAGGTGCCGAGGTTTTTCTGGATGATGAAACTGGTGGTGGCGGCATCGCTGAGTTCGCCGATTTTGAAGCCCGGGCCGGCGGCACCGATGGCTTGGGCGTTGTCTTCGATGAGCTTGAGCCCGTGTTTGTCGGCGATCTTCTTGATCGCGATCATGTCGGCGCATTGGCCATAGAGATGCACCGGGATGATCGCCTTGGTCTGCGGCGTGATCGCGGCTTCGATCTTGGTGGGATCGATGCACTTGGTGACCGGGTCGCAATCGATCAACACTGCGGTCGCACCGGCGATCCAGATGGCTTCGGCGGTGGCGAAGAACGTGTTCGCGTTGGTGATGACCTCATCGCCCGGGCCGATGCCCAGGGCCATCAGGGCGAGCCAGATGGCGTCGGTGCCATTGGCCAGGCCCACGGCGTATTTGGTGCCGGAATAGGCGGCGAATTCGCCCTCGAAACGCTTGAGCACCGGGCCTTGCACATAATTTCCGCTCAACAACACTTCCTGGATGTTGGCGTCGATTTCACTCTGGATATTCTTGTATTGGCGGACGTGTCCGTAAAATTCAACTTTCATGGTGGGCATGTCGTAAAACCCCGACCCCCGCTCGACAAGCATGGATTGCACAAAACACCCGTTGGCTTGCTAGCAAGGTGCATCGGATTGTTCTTTTGAACGTCTCGCAAGGATCGACGACACCCCTGGCGTTGGCGGAAAGAAAGCCCATGGATTGCCGCCAAAGCAACAAACACGATATGCTCACGTTTTTCCGTTGACCTCGTGGCACGTGTCTGGCTGCCGGCAGGCTCCTCAACCCCGACCGGCACCACCTGTGTCTGCAACACCATCACCATGGGCAAGGCCAAGGAGGGCGGACAAACGAAAGCCGAAACCACCCGCACGATGTCCGGGACGATTTGCTCATGTGACACCATCTGCACCTGCAACACCATCGCCACAGGCGGCAGCTCGGGTGGCGGCACCACCTACAGCGGTTATCACTATTGGCGCCCGAACTGAAACTCATATCTAACAATATATTCCATGTCGCCAGCCACCCCGCCCGTTTTCGACGACGTGTTCGTCCTGCCGCTGGAGTCGCGGCGCTTGTTGTTTTCGCCGCGCCGCAAGGTTTGGGCGCTGCTCAACGCGGCAGCCGTCAAGCTCTTGTGCAGGTCGGACAGGTCGGACTCATCCGCCATGACCCCGCCACCAAACTCCCGGCCCTAACAGGAACGGGGTCCTGGATGATGGACCGCATGCTCGGCGCAATCCGCGCCGGAACGCCCGATCTGACGTCGAACTCCGAAGGTTGAAGAAGCTTCGTATTGTTATGCCAGCTTGAGCGGCTCCCAACCCTTGCGGTACACCTTGTTGAGATAGCGGTTGGCTTGCTCGTTGTTGGTGAACTTCATGTTGACCGCATCGTACTCGAGCTTTTCGCCAAGTTTGCCGACGCGCAACGCGATGTTTCCTAACAAGATCGCCTCGGTGAACGGGGCGGCATAGGTGAAATTGGAGCCGGGGTGCAACCAGTTCTTCTCGCCGGTGCAGGCGTGCCGCCATTCGGCGTACTGGGCGTAGTCGCCGCCGCCATCGGGATTGCGCTCCAGGAGTTGCGGTGGTTTGCCGACCGCAGGTTCCCCCGCAGCGGTGACGATGCGCGGGCTGTCACCGTAATCGCCCTGGATGAGGAGATCCGCCTTGGAGCCGAAGTACACGTTGCCGCTTTGTGGCATTTTCTTGTCAGCCTCGAGTTTTGCCGGGCGGCGGACACGTTCGAGGGCAGGCACTTCCTTGCCGTCCTTGAGCAGTTTGCCCTCGTACCAGTAAATGGTGAGTTCGGGACGGGGTTTGCCGTTGGGCAGTTTGCCTGCGGCGAAGACCCAGCGGAAGATGGCTCCGGACGGGAACATGTCGTCGCTGTGCTTGTAGATTTCGAGCACTTCGACGCTCTTGGGCAAGCCGGGATTCATCGACCAGAAAATGCTGTCCATCGTGTGGCAAGCCATGTCGGCGAGTGCGCCGCCGCCGAAATCATAAAAACCGCGCCATTTGAAATCATGATAGACACCGTTCTTATAAGGACGCATGGGAGCCGGCCCAAGCCACAAATCCCAATTGACATTGGCGGGCACCGGGTCCTCGCCTTCCGGTCGCGGGCCGCCCTGCGGCCAGATCGGACGGTTGGTGACGCAATGGATTTCGGACACGTCGCCGAGGAATCCGCCATTGACATATTCATAGATGATGCGGTTGCCTTCGCCGGAGTGGCCCTGGTTGCCCATTTGGGTGGCCACCTTGTGTTTGCGCACGCCGGCTAACAACTGGCGGGCTTCCCACGCGGTGTGCACCAGCGGTTTCTGGGTATAACAATGCTTGCCCGCCGCCATTGCCAGCGCGGTCGGTTGATAGTGACTGTGATCCGGCGTGGCAACCATCACCGCATCGAAGTTTTTCACTTCCTTGTCGAACAACACCCGGTAGTCCTGATAGAACTTCGATTCCGGCCAGGTTCCGGGCGCCATGCCCTGCCGGCCGATATCAATGTCGCAATGGGCGACGACCAGATCGCCGCCCCGTTTGACGCAGTTGAGATGCTCGCCGCCCTTGCCGCCGGTGCCAATGATGGCGAGGCGCAATTTATCGCCCTTGTTCTGGGCGTGCAGGATGTTGACGCCAAACTGGCTGGCCAGGACGACTCCGGTGGAGGTTTTGAGAAATGACCTACGGCTGATGTGCGGATTCATATTCGGTTGGATACATTGAGTTGAGTCCCGGAATGGCAAACCCATGCCTTGAACTCGGGGCAAGGGTATGATGCCACGACCGGGACGCAAGGATGAAGTTTGCCGATGAAGCGTGAACCAACGCCGGGTTCTTTGGACTGTGGCGAGCCATCGCCGCTTTTGAACGTCCGACATGCTCGCCCGGCACGCCCGGGTTCAACCTTCCACGGATTTGGAGCGGCGGTATCGGGAAACCTGAGCCATCCCCCAAAGCGGTGAAGCTGGCTTCACCGCAGTCCAAGGCCGACAGATGCACCCATCAGCCGATCTTGTCTTCCAAGACTTCGTCTGGCACCTCGTCGGGCACCTCGTCATCGGCTTCCTGCTCGGCGGTTTCGTCCTCGTCGAAGTCATCCTCTTCCATCAATTCGCCATGGAACAGGTGGAATTTGCGTTTGCGGAGGTGGGCGGGCAGGGGTGAAAGGATCATCGCCACGGCGCGACCGTTGAGGCGGGGTGCCTGGTCCACCTGGGCCATGGACTTGAGGTCTTCAATGATGCGGTTGAGCACCACGAACCCGAGGTCCTTGTGCGCGTTTTCGCGACCGCGGAACTGTAGCACGAAACGGCATTTGTGATTGCCCTCGAGAAATCCCTCCGCGCGGCCAAGCTTGATGTTGTAGTCGTGCTGGCCGGTGCCCACGCGGAATTTCACTTCCTTCATGCGGGTGGCGCTTTTCGACTTCTGTTTTTTGAGCTTGGCTTGTTCGTATTTGTATTTCCCGTAATCGACGATCTTGCAGACCGGCGGTTCCACTTGCCCGGCGATCTCGACGAGGTCGAGGCCGAGGGCTTGGGCGCGGGCGAGTGCCTCACGGGAACTCATGACGCCGAGTTGATCGCCGTTGGCGAGCACGACCCGAACTCTGGGGGCGCGGATTCGGTCGTTGATGCGCGTCATATCGCGGAAACGACCCCGATTTGGGTCTCTTTGTGGCTTAGCGATGGTATTGTCCTCCGATGGGTGGATGCGACGCGTCGGCGCACGAACGGAGCAAGCCGCCGCACAAATCCGATGCGAAGAGGGAAACGGAACGATGGACCAAACACCGGATCATGGATCGGAGACGGCGTGACCGGACCGATCAAAGTGATCGGTTGGGTGTTCAATATTGGATCGTTCGTGAAAAATCATTGCGCGGCTGGTTGGCCGGAAACTTGCCACCCGCATCCCGCCGCATGCTAACATCCGACAGTCCGTGGGCGACTGCCGAAATCCTTATCACTGGACATCACGACGGGCAAGTTTCTTTTTGGAACATTTTTTCGGGACCGGTTCTTGAGTGTCGTCAGACATCAGGTCAAGATCGCCGGATGGAAAAAAGCGGTGGCCGAATGAAAGGCGGAAGCTGGTGCCGGGGTAATCAAATGACGTGGTGGCAATCCCGTTTCCCGGGATCCGCAGGCCTCCCCGATCCAACCAACCAATCATCACCGCCATGAATCCGACCATGAATCGCCGCTCGTTCCTTGGAACCACAACCCTCTTGGGTGCCGGTTTGGCAGCCAGTTCGGTGTTCGCCGTCAACCTTCCCGCCGGCACCAAGAAAGTGAAGGTGGGGTTGATCGGATGCGGCGGGCGCGGCAACGGCGCGCTGGATAACTTCATCGAAGCCTGCAAGATCCTCGGCATCGAGGCTGAAGTGGTCGCCACGGGCGACGCCTTCAAGGACAGGGCCGATGGCACCGGCAAAAAGTTCGGACTCGGCGCCGACCGTTGCTTCGGCGGTTATGATGCCTATCAGAAGGTGGTCGCCAGCGCATGCGACTTTGTCCTGATGGCCACCCCGCCGGCATTCCGGCCGGTGCATCTGGCCGCCGCCGTGGAAGCCGGCAAACATTGCTTCATCGAAAAACCCGTGGCGGTCGATCCGGCCGGCGCCCGCGCGGTCATCGCCACCGGCGAGAAGGCTAAAGCCAAGGGGTTGGCGATCGTCGCCGGCACCCAGCGCCGGCACCCAGCGCCGGCATCAGGCGGACTACCTGCGCAACAAAGCGCTCATCGACGCAGGCGCGATCGGCAAGATCAGGGGTGGCGTGGTGCAATGGAATGGCACCGTGCCCTGGACCAAAAATCGCGACGCGAACGAGTCCGATACTTCCTATCTGACCCGCAATTGGGTGAACTTCACCGAAATGTCAGGCGACCACATCGTCGAACAACATGTACACAATCTTGACGTCGCGGTGTGGTTCCTCGGCCGGTTGCCGGTGGCTGCCAACGGCTTCGGCGGCCGCGCACGCCGCAAGACGGGCAATCAGTTCGATTTTTTCAGTATCGATTATGATTTCGGCGATGACGTCCACATTCACAGCCAGTGCCGGCAGCTTTCGGGAACCTATCAACATGTCGGGGAAATGTTCACCGGCACTGAAGGTTCCTGTTATGGCGGTGGCAAGGTGAATGGCAAACAGGTGCAGGTTGCCGAGATCAAGGTGGATTCGGGCAACGGCCAGGTCCAGGAGCATGTGGACCTGATCCGCAGTGCCTTGGCGGGCAAACCGCTCAATGATGCGAAAAGCATCGCGGAGTCCACCCTGGTGGCCATCATGGGACGCATCTCCGCCTATACCGGCGAAATGGTCCGCTGGGCCGACCTCGTACAGAACGAACAATCGCCATTCTACAACATGGCATGCGCTCCTGCGGCCAGTGACTTCGAAAAGGGTCCGATCAAACTGCCCGCAGAAGTTCCGGCCATCCCCGGCAAGGGGTGAGAACTGCGGTCCGATGCCAGACTCGCACGCGAAAGGAACGCCCAAGACCCGCGACACCAGCCGCCTTCGCTTGGTCCCATCTTTCACCGGCGAGTCTGGAGACTCGCGGTCCGGCAATCACAGTCCGACGTTATGCGTGCTTCTTGTGGAAATACTTCACAATCGCCGCGGTGAGGCCGGGGATGTCATGGGCTTTGGCCTCGAAGGCGGGCGCTTGGCCCTGTTGGCGGAGCGCGTCGCTGGTGACCGGGCCGATGCTGCCCGCCACGCATCCCTCCGGCCACTTGATGCCCAATTCAAAAAAGTGATCGACCGTGGAACCGGAGGTGAAGGTGATGAGATCCGCGCCCTTTTCGATCAGGCTGGCCCGTGCGCCGGTGGGGTCGCCGGTTTCGGGCACGGTGCGATAGGCGACGCATTCATCGACGATGGCGCCGAGCGCGGCGAGTCCCTCGTAGATTTCCTCGCGGGCCTCGGCCGCCTTGACCCACAGGACGGTTAGATTTTCGATGGATTCCTTTTTGAATGCGTCGATGAGGCCTTCGGCGACGAAGCGTTTCGGGAGGAGATCCACGGCGAATCGGTAGTCGCGGATTCGTTTGGCGGTGCCATTGCCGATGGCGGCGATGCGCGGGTTACCTAGGCTGCGGGCATCATCATAACACGAGTAAAACGCGTCAAAGAACCGCTCCACACCGTTGGGACTGGTGAAAACCAACCAATCGTATTCGTGGGCGTGGGTCACGAATTCGGCGAATTCCCGGTGATCGTCCGGGTGTTCGATCCGGATCGTCGGCAACTCGATGACGTCGGCGCCGAGATCGCGCAACGCCTTGCTCAGTTCGCCTGCCTGTTCGCGGGTGCGGGTCACCACGATGCGCTTGCCGAACAACGGCCGGTTTTCGAACCAATTGATTTTCGCGCGTTCCCTGACGACGTTGCCGATCACCGCCACGGCGGGTGCCCCGAAGTTCTCGCGTTCGGCGATGTCGGCGATGGTGGCGAGCGCGCCGACGATGGTTTTCTGGGCACCGGTGGTGGCCCATCGGGTCAGGGCGATGGGCGTGTCCGGGGCGGCGCCGTTTTCCATCAATGAAGTTGTTATTTCCCGCAGGCGGCCCATGCCCATCAGAAACACCTTGGTGCCCGGAGCTTTGGCAAGTTGGGCGTAATCGACCGAGCTGTATCCTTTCGTCGGATCCTCGTGGCCGGTGAAAATCGTGAGCTGGGTGCAGTGGTCGCGGTGGGTCACCGGAATGCCCGCATAACACGGGCCGGCAATGGCCGAACTGATCCCCGGCACGATCTCGAAGGGCACGCCTGCGGCAGCCAGTTCGGCGGCCTCCTCGCCGCCGCGTCCGAAGATCATCGGATCGCCGCCCTTGAGCCGCACCACGGTCATGCCGGCCTTGGTTTTCTCCACGATGAGCGCGTTGATCTGGTCCTGCGGCAGGGTGTGCCCCTTGGCGCGCTTGCCGACATCGATCTTCTCGCAGCCGGCCTTGGTCCAGTGCAACAACTCCGGACTACTAAGGGCATCGTAAACAAGCACGTCGGCACGCTCGATGCATTCCTTGGCACGCAGCGTGACCAGACCGGGGTCGCCGGGACCGGCACCTACCAGATAACAGATTCCTAACGGGTTCATGTAAGCGATTGGAATAGGGATTGGGCCACTTCCAGTGGATCGGTGCCGCACGCCTCACCGCATTGCGGCGGGCCGTCGACCTCGGGAAACACGCGCGCCTTGAGGTGGAGTTCGCCATTGGCGAGCGTGGAAAACACGCCGACCGGAGTGTGGCAGCCGGCGTCTAACAAACGGAGGAACTCACGTTCGGCGGTGACGCACAACCACGTTGCGGGATCACCGATGGTTTGCGCCAGCTCCCGGC
>Ga0209697_10008606_pt1 | contig 11548 bp, 12 predicted proteins | sample AliMusrvi5mmetaG_FD_184115 | JGI IMG/M metagenome (GOLD analysis project Ga0209697, IMG submission 184115) | Freshwater lake bacterial and archeal communities from Alinen Mustajarvi, Finland, to study Microbial Dark Matter (Phase II) - Alinen... | ecosystem: Environmental > Aquatic > Freshwater... | reverse complement strand
GCTCGACCAGCTCGAAGAGCTCGGCGTGCCGACGCCGCCGTTCCCGGCCGGCGAGGCGGTGCCGGCGGCCGCGCTCGCGGAGGCCTACGGGCGCCTCAGCCGTGTCATCGCCGAGACCAGCGCCCGCGAAGGGCGCGGCCGCCTCGCCTGGACGACGCTGCTGCTGCGCTCGCTCAAGCAGGCGCGCTACAGCCCGTCCAACCTCGGGCACTTCGGCCTGGCGAGCCCGGCCTACGCGCACTTCACGTCGCCGATCCGCCGGTACCCGGACCTCGTCACGCACCGCAGCCTGCTGGAGCACCTGGGGGAGGGGGGCGGCGAGCTGGGCGAAGCGGAGCTGGCCGCCGTTGCCGAGGACTGCTCCGAGCGCGAACGGCAGATCTCCCGCCTGGAGCTTCGTGCGGATGACGTCGCCCTGAGCTTCCTGCTCGAGGACAAGCTCCGGGACGAAGGCTGGGAGCAGGACTTCGAAGGCGAGGTCGTCGGGCTGGTCGGGGGAGGCCTGTTCGTGCGCTTCGGAGAGGTCTTCGAGGGCTTCCTCTCGTCCCGGCGCCTCGGCGGCGAGCGCATGGAGGTCAGCGAGCACGCGACGGCGCTCATCGGCGAGGCCACCGGCAAGCGCTACCGCCTCGGCGACGCCGTCGCGGTCCGCGTCGATCGCGTCGAGCGCCTGCGCGGGCGCGTCGACCTCGCGCCGGCCGGCGCCGGGACCGGCGCAGGCGCCTCCTTGCGTGTGGGCGGGCGCGGCAAGCCTCCGGCCGGCCGCGGCCACAAAGGCGGCAAGCCCGGCCGTCGCGGCGGCGGCTCTCCCGCCGCCCGTCGCCACCGCTGACGCGCCCGTTCTCCGGCCCGTCTCGCTCCCGGCCCACCGTCGCGCCTCGCTCGCGCTCAGGCGCGATGCGGTACCCTAGCCCCATGGCACGCGAAAAGGGCATCAAGAAGGTCGCGGACAACCGCAAGGCCTACCACGAGTACTTCATCGACGACACCTACGAGGCCGGCATCGCTCTCGTGGGCACAGAGGTGAAGTCGCTGCGCGAGGGGCGCCTCAACCTGCGCGACAGCTACGTGGAGGTCAAGGGTCCTCAGCACGCCCCCGAGCTCTACCTCACCGGGGCTCACATCAGCCCCTTCGAACAGGGCAACATCTGGAACCACGACCCGCTGCGGCCGCGCAAGCTGCTCATGCATCGCTCCGAGATCGAGAAGATCGCCCACCGCGTGCGCGAGCGCGGTTACACGGTGGTGCCGACCAAGGTGTACTTCAAGGACGGACGCGCCAAGGTGGAGATCGGCATGGCGCGCGGCAAGAAGCTCTACGACAAGCGCCACGACATGGCCGACCGCGATGCCAAGCGCGACATGGAGCGTGCTCTGAGGGGGCGCGGGGAAGACAGGCGGTAGCGGCGCCGTCGCCGGCGGTGCCCTGCGGGACGCGACCATGGAGGCACCGATGGACACGCTGAACCAGGAGCAGATCGAGGCGGCGCTCGGCGAGCTCACCGACTGGGGCTTCGAAGGCGAAGCGCTCACGCGGACCTTCCGCTTCGCCGACTTCGTCCACTCCGTCGGCTTCGTCGAGCACCTCGCTGAGGTCGCCGAGGAGCGCCAGCACCACCCCGACATCGACATCCGCTACAACAAGGTCACGCTGCGCCTGAGCACGCACAGCGCCGGCGGCGTCACGCAGCGCGACGTGGAGCTGGCGGAGGCCATCGGCCGCCTCGTCTGAGGGACGCGCCGCCTGAAAGGCTCCCGGCGCTCGCGGCCCGGCGAGTCTCCGCCCGCGGGCGGCCGTCGCTCAGGCGCCCGCCGTGCTACAATCCGCAACCGTGCCCTCGTAGCTCAGGGGATTAGAGCGCGCGCCTCCGGAGCGCGAGGTCGAAGGTTCGAATCCTTCCGGGGGCACCATCGTCGTCACGGCGAGGACCTTGCTTCTGCACTTGGCCGGCTTCCGCCGTCCGGCCGCCTACCCGGTCGGTTCTTCGGGTTCAGCGAGTCTTGGCGCGTCTGCCCACCGGGCAGCTCAGCTCGCACATCCGGCAGTACTTGACGCCGAACTGAGGTTCTCCATCGCCCGGCGGCAGGGCCAGGACGGCCTCTTCGAACTCGTTCATCGTCGAAGCAAGCGCCGCGCCCTCTTCGTCGCTGGCCGCCATCGCCCGGGCGGCTTTCTCGACGTCGCGCGACATCTTGGTGTTGCAGGTCACCCGGTCGTAGGTCCCATTGATGCCCGGCAGTGTCGACTGCCCCAGCTCGGACGATGAGTAGGCGGCGTGGTCGAACGCCTTCACGGGGCAGGCCCTGCGGCACGGCTGCGGGCAGCCGTCACAGGGGTCGTAGCCGACTGGACCGGTGGCCTTCGCCGCGCGGTCGATCAGCAGCGCCCGCCAGCGGATGCGCGGGCCGTATTCAGGCGTGATGACCATGTTGTTCTTGCCGATGCATCCGAGGCCGGCCAGCACGGCCGAGTCCTTCAGGAAGATCCCGGTGCTCTCGATGAAGTAGGGCGGCCGGTAGCTCTTGACCGAGAACGTCTCCTCGAGCCATGCCGAGAGCTCCTTGGTGATGCGGATGAGGATGCGGTTGCCGGGCGTGCCCTTGCCGTCGTACCAGTCGAGCTCCGGCTTGTCGACAGGGTGGGAAACGCCGATCACCACGGCCGAGACCGCGTCCGCCGGCCACTCGACCTCGTGGTGCAGGGCCTCTTCCGGTGCGTCCTGCCAGGGCACCTCGGGGTCCATGCCGATCTTCGGATAGATGCGGTGTGAAGGCGACCCCTTCAGAGTCCCGACGTCGGCGACCCCGGCGACGGAGGCGCCGAGCGCCTTGGCCTTCTCCACGACAACTGCGGTGAGCTCCGAAGCGGAAAGCATGATCGCCCACGTTCCTTTCATGGGGTGCAGCCGGCGGCGCCGGCGTCGACATGGCCTGCAGATGCCTGACCCGCTGAAGGGTAGCACGTGCCGTGAGTGTCCGGTCGCCGGCCCGGTCGCTCGCGCTCGGGATCGTAGCCGCCACCTCCGCGGCGCTCGCGCCGGGCGCCCGTGGTCACGCGCCCGCGATGGCCGAGCCCCTCGCGCCCTTGTGGAAGATGCAGCCCAGCCCGCGATCGACGATGAGGCCCAGGCATTTGTTGCAGGAGATGCACTTGGCCGGCGCAGGGTCGCCGTCACGCCAGCGCGCCGCCAGGTGGGGTTCGCGGATGAACGGGCGGCACAGCGACACCGCGTCGATGCGCTCGAGGGCCTCGGCGATCCGCCGGGGATCGCGCCAGCCTTCGACCGAGATCACCGGGCAGCCGACGTGGTCCTTGATGGTCAGCGCGTAGGCGAAGAACCGGCCCTCGGGGATCGGCGCCGGCATGATGTGGTCCCAGCCGCCGCGCCGGGCGGCCTCAGGGGTGCCGGCGCTGACCTCGACGGCGTCGATCCCAAGCCGGTCGAGCTCGGCGGCGACCTCGGCGGCTTCGTGTGGCTGCATGCCGCCGGGCCAGCCGGCGTGGGCGCTCATCTTGATAAAGACGGGGAAGCCGGGGCCTGCGGCGCCGCGCACGGCCTCGTAGACCTCGTACAGGAGGCGGGCGCGGCGCTTGAGCGAGCCGCCGTAGGCGTCCTCGCGCCGGTTCCGCGCCGGGCTCAGGAACTGGTCGATCAGGTAGCCGTGCGCGGCGTGGATCTGCACGGCGTCGAAGCCGGCCCTGCGGGCTCTCGACGCCGCCCGCGCATAGTCGCCCACGACGCCGGCGATCTGCGTCTTCGTCAGGGCTCGCACCGATGCTTCGCAGACAGGATCGAGCGTCTCGGCCGACGGTCCGTACGGCCCCTCCTTTTCGGTCACCATCACCGGCCGCAGCGTGGACCCGCTGTGCAGCAGCTGCGCGGCCAGCAGGCCGCCGGCACCGTGCACCGCGGCGCACATCCTGCTGAGCGGCTCGATCAGCGCGTCGTGGTCGAGCCCGGTGACGTTGGTGGCGCCCCGGCCCTCGCGGCTGATGAAGGCACTGCCGGCGACGATGAGGCCGACGCCGCCTCGCGCCAGATCGGCGGTGAGGTCGACGAGCCGCTGGGTGGGCGCGCCGTCTGCGGTCGAAAGCCCCTCCTCGGTGGCGCTGCGCACGAGGCGATTCGGCACCTCGAGCGATCCCAGGCGCCAGGGGCGGAAGATGCCGCCGCCGTCTCTGCCTTGGGGGTGGCTGCTCGCCGGCGGTGTCACGGCTCGCTCCTTGCTCGCATTGGTCCGCGTTCCTGCCCGCAGCGAAGCCCGAGGCCGCGCGCGGCGTGGCGACAGTACCACGGGTCGGCGCTCGGCATGGCGGTCGGTCAAAGCCGCCGCCTGCGGATCGGGCGTGAGCCGGCGGCGGCGCGACGGCGACGGCGACTCCCGACGCCTTCGCAGTACCCTGCTATGCTCGCCGCATGAGGGCCGGGGCAGCCATTCGATCAGGAGAGATCCCATGAGAGACGCGACCGGAGAAAGTCGCCCGCGCTGGCATCCGCGTATCCCCAGCCTCTGCGGCTTGGCCGTTGCCGCCGTCTTCTTCTGGCTCTCGTTCACGCCGTCGCTGCTGCCGGTGCCCTGGCTGTACCAGGGCCTGGCGACCGGCGTCTGCGTCGCCCTGGGATACGCCATCGGCGCGTTCGTCGGGTGGGTCGTGCGGGCGCTCGCCGGGCGGCCGATCCCCAAGCGGGTCATGCGCTGGGCCTGGCTGACCCTTGCCGTCGCCGGCCCCATCGTCCTCATCGCGGCGGTCGTCCAGGGACATTCCTGGCTCAACGAGATGGAGCGGCTCGTGCAGATGCCGGAGGCGGGAGTCGCGACGACCCTTGCTGCCGCCGTGGCGGGGCTGATCGTCGCGCTCGTCTTCGTCGGTCTGGCGCGTCTCGTGCGCGACCTGGCCGTCTGGGCCGCCCGTCTGCTCGGCCGCTGGGTGCGCTGGCGCGCGGCGCTGGCGATCGGCTGGGTGCTCGTGGCGCTGCTGCTGGTCTTCGTGTTCAACGGCGTCATCTGGCGCGGGTTCGTGAGCTTCTCCGACAGCACCTACAGCGCGGCCAACGACGGCACGGCGGCGGGCGCCGTGCAGCCGCAGTCGCCGGAGCGTTCGGGCAGCTCGGCGTCGCTCGTATCCTGGCAGTCGCTGGGCAAACAGGGCCGCAGCTTCGTCGGCCGCGGCCCCACGCAGGCCCAACTGAGCGCCTTCGACGGCACGCCGGCCAAGGAGCCGATCCGCGTGTATGCCGGCCTCGAAAGCGCGCCGAGCGACCAGGCCCGCGCCGACCTCGTAGTCAAGGAACTCGACCGCACCGGCGCGTGGACGCGCGCCGTGCTCGTGGTGGCGACGCCTACAGGGACCGGCTGGCTCGAGCCGCAGTCGGTCGATTCGCTGGAGTACGAGTTCAACGGCGACACGGCCATCGCCTCGATGCAGTACTCGTACCTGCCGAGCTGGATCAGCCAGCTCGTCGACAAGTCGCGCGCCACCGAGGCCGGCAAGGTGCTGTTCGCCGCCGTCTGGGACCGCTGGTCGCAGCTCCCGGCGGCGTCGCGGCCGCGGCTGATCGCCTACGGCCTCAGCCTCGGCTCCTACGGCGGGCAGGCCGCCTTCGGTAGCGTGACCGACCTCAAGGCGGCGACCGCCGGCGCTCTCTTCCTCGGCACGCCCAACGACACGGCGCTGTGGAGCGACATCACCGCGCACCGCGACGCCTCGAGCCCCGAGTGGCTGCCCGTCTATGGGGGCGGCGCGACGGTCCGTTTCGCCGCCTCGGCCGCCGACCTCGGGCGGCCGGCGACCACCTGGAGCGCGCCGCGCGTGCTCTACCTGCAGCACGCCTCCGACCCGGTCGTCTGGTGGAGCCCGAAGCTGTTCCTGCACGAACCCGACTGGCTCAAAGAGCCCCGCGGGCCCGACGTCTCGCCGTCGATGCGCTGGTTCCCGATCGTCACCTTCGCGCAGGTCTCGGTCGACCAGTTCGTGGGCACGATGCCGCCCAACGGGCACGGCCACAACTACGCCAACATGATCGTCGCCGCCTGGGCTGCGGTCCTGTCGCCGCCGGGCTGGACCGAGGCCAAGACGGCGTCGCTCGAGAAGCTCATCGACGCCTACGCCAACGAGTAGTCAGCCGGGTGCCTTCGTCACGCGGCGTCGTAGCCGCGCCGTCGGCGTAGAGTCGGCCCGCGAGCAGCGTGCGGGCGACTCGAGACCCGGAGACATGGGTTCAGAGCGTCGCGCAGAGGCCTCAGTCCGTGGCGAAGGTCCTGGAGTCGCCTGCACAGGGGTCGTGCGTGGGTACCTGCGCCGGAGCAGCGGTATGATGCGCACCATGGAGGCCGTGTCAAAGCTTCCCGGGACGATTCTCGCAGGCGCCGTTGCGACGCTGCCTTGCGACCATCCAGGCTGAACCAGGGGAGACCGGCGATGAGTCTGAGCATCACCATCGATCACGAACGCATCACGGAGTTCTGCCGTCGCAACCGCATCCGCCGCCTGTCGTTCTTCGGCTCCGTCCTGCGCGACGACTTCGGTCCCGCCAGCGACGTCGACGTGCTGGTCGAGTACCAGCCCGGGGCCATGGTGGGCTACTTCTCGATGTCGCGCATGGAGCAGGAGCTCGCCGAGATGTTCGGCCGCCGGGTCGATCTGCGCACGCCCAAGGAGCTCAGCCGCTACTTCCGCGATCAGGTCCTCGCGGATGCGCAGGAAGAGTATGTCGCGTAGGGATGACACCATGCGGCTGCGCGACATGCTGGACGCAGCCCAGGCCGCAATCAGAGTGCTGGGCGATCGCACGGCGGATGAGCTCGAGAATGCAGAGGCGCTGGCGCTTGCCGTGCCGCACGCGGTCGAGATCGTCGGCGAGGCCGCGAGCCGCGTGTCGCGGCCGTTCTGTGAAGCGCATCCCGAGATCGCCTGGAGCGCCGTGACGGGCATGCGGCACCGCATCGTCCACGACTACTTCGCCGTCGACTACCAGCGCCTCTGGGACACGGTGCACAACGACCTGCCGCTTCTGATCGCGCAGCTGGAGCGCATCCTGGAGGACGCGGACGGGAGCTGATGCGGGGCGGCGATCGCGCGAGCCGGACGTGCCGGTGCGATCGCCGGGTGAGGAATCATCGAATCCCTCGCCAACGCAGCGGCCGGTGGCGACCTCGACGCGAGGCGCGGTGGCTGGCATTGCCGCCCCAGCCCCTGAGATAGGCTTGCTGGGTGCAGCCACGACCCCCCGCCTCCGCGTACGCCGCCGCCATCGCCATGCCCTTTGCCTTCGGCATGTCGTTCGTGGCCACCAAGTACGCGCTGCGCGGCTTCGAGCCGCTGCTCGTGGCGCTCCTGCGCTTCACACTCGCCGGCGCGATCCTCTGGGTGCTGCTGCGCCTGCGCCGCGAGCGTGAGCCCGTCACGCAGCGCGACCTCGGCCGGCTGGCGCTCATGGGCTTCGTCTCGCTCACCGTCTACTTCAGCTTCGAGAACACGGGGATCGCCCGCACGAGCGCTTCGCAGGCGGCGATCCTCATCGCCACGATCCCGATCTTCGTGGCGGTGCTCAACGTCTTCACGCTGCGCGAGCCGATGGCGGTGCGCCAGTGGGCCGGCGTCGCGCTCTCGTTCGCCGGCATCGTCGCACTCGTCTGCTTCGGCGGGCAGAGTTCCGCCGGCAGCGTCGGCGGCGACCTGCTCGTCCTCGCCGCCTCGCTCGCCGCCGCCGTCTACAGCATCATGGCGCGGAGCCTGCTGCTCGAGCGCTCCGCGCTCTCCGTGACGGCCTACCAGAACCTCTTCGGGGCGGCCTTCATGTTGCCGCTGGCGCTCGTGGAGGCCGCCCTCGTGGGCGTGCGCCGCCCGACCGCCGACGCCGTCGGCGGCGTGCTGTTCCTCACGGTGATGTGCTCGGTGGTCGCCTACCTGCTGCTGAACTACGCGTTCCGCTTCATCGAGGCGAGCAGGCTGAGCGTGTTCATCAACCTCACGCCGATCGTGGGAGTGGGCTTCGCCTTCCTCGTGCTTGGCGAGCGTTTCACCGGCGCGCAGGCAGCGGCAGCGGTCGTCGTCGTGCTGGGGGTATGGCTCACGAACACCGGCAGCCGGGCGGCTGCTAGAAGTCCATCGGCAGGATGAGGTCCAGCTCCAGGGCCTCGACGAGCTTGGCCGACTCCTCCGCGAAGTTGCTGCGGCACATGCGGTCGGCCTCGCGCGCGACCGCCTGGGCTCCCAGATAGAGCTCGCGGTTGAACTGCTCGACGCCGCTGCGGTTTAGGAGGACGTGGCGATGCGTCTCGCACTCGGGACAGCGCAGTGTGATGCTCCAGGAGGCCTCGTCCCGGCGCGTCCAGTCGACGGGGTAGACGAGGGAACTGCCGCAGACCGGGCAGACGTGGGCGTCTTGCTCGACGTGAGGCGGCGCCGGCACGGTCGAGAGCTCGCGGCCGGCACTCCCGCATGCTGAGGGCCGCTCGCCGTCGGGGGACGCGGACGCCGAGGCGCGGCACGCGCCGCTCGGCGAAGCCGCCGGGACGCCCTGGCGGTCGAAGACGATGATCTCCACGGCGTTGCCGTCGGGGAAGATGAAGAGCTCGGTGTTGAAGTCGTCTGCTTCGGCCATGTCGCCGCCCCGTCCCTCGGGGCTCCTCCTCTCACTGTCCCTATCGGACCGGGCAACGGCGCGCTTTATCGCCAGGGCCCGTCTCGCCGTCAATGGCGTTGACAGGGCGGGCAACGGTGGACCCGTAGGACGGTGGCGCAGGCTGCGCCTTGCACCTGTCTGGACACTGTCGCGGAGTGTGGGGGATACTACCGGGGCGCCCGAGCGGCGCCGCCACCCATGACCGCTTCCTCCGCCCACACCGACGACGTCGCCTCGCTGCCCATCGGCATGTTCGACTCCGGGATGGGCGGTCTCACCGTGCTTCACGAGTGCCTCGTGCGACTGCCGAGCGAGAACTTCGCCTACGTCGGCGACACGGCGCGCTTTCCCTACGGCGAGAAGTCGCGCGCGGAGCTCGAGCTCTACGCGCGGCAGCTCACTGCGTTCCTCGAGACCGTGCCGGTCAAGCTCGTCATCGTGGCCTGCTACTCGGCCACGTCCGCGGCCCTGCAGCTCCTGCAGGAGCGTTTCACCACGCCGATCGTCGGCGTGATCATGCCGGGCGCGCGCGCCGCCGTGCAGACCTCGCGCTACCGGCGCATCGGCGTCCTCGCCACCGAGGCGACCGTGTCGAGCGGCGCCTACCCGCGCGCCATCCACAGCCTCGACGGGGGCGCCGAGGTGCATCAGCAGGCGGCGCCCGGGCTGGTCTCGTTCATCGAGGAGGGCGACGTGGCGAGCCAGGCGCTCGCCGACGCGGTGCGCGGCTTTGCCGAGCCGCTCAAGGCGAAGCGCCCGGACGTGGTCATCCTCGGCTGCACGCACTACCCGCTCATCGCACCCATGTTGCAACGCTTCTTCGGGCGCGACGTCACCCTCGTGAACCCCGCCGCCGAGATCGCGCGCGAGGTCGAGGACACGCTCGCGCGCCAGGGCGTCGCACGCACCGAGGACCGCGTGGGCTCGTACCGCTTCTACACGACCGGCGACGTCGAGGCCTTTCGCAGCGTCGGCGCCCGCTTCCTGCAGATGCCGCTCACGCGCGTGCGCCAGCTGCCGCTCGACACGCTGAACGGCCTCGTCGCCCCGTGACCAGCCGCTTCGTGGCGCGTGCGGCGATCTACGCCGCGCTCTACGCCGCGCTCACGCTCGCGCCCGGCCTCAACGCTCTGGCCTACGGCCAGGTGCAGTTCCGCCTCTCGGAGGCGCTGCTCGTGTTCGCCTGCGTCGACCCCGCGGCCGTGGTGGGGCTGGCGGTCGGGACGGCCCTCGGCAACGTCAACAGCAGCCTCGGCCCCGCCGACGTGCTCTTCGGCGCGCTGCTCACGCTCGTCGCGACGCTGCTCATGTACAGGATCGGCCTGCACTGGTGGGCGCTCGCCGTGCCGGTCCTCGTCAACGGGCTCGGCGTGGCGGCCGAGCTCGCGCTGCTGCAGCACCTGCCATACTGGGTGAGCGCCGCGTGGGTGGCCACCGGCGAAGCGGCCGTGATGGCCACCGGCGGCGCGGCGCTGTTCATGATCGTCAAGCGCTATGGAGACTCGTTCGGACTGAGACGAACCGCGGCCTGAACGCCGCGAGACGCCGCCACCGGCGGTGAGGGAGGCACACGTGAGGACAGGACGCAGAGCCGACGAGACCCGGCCGGTGCGCATCGAGCCGGCGGTCGCCAAGTTCGCCGCCGGGTCCGCCCGCATCGAGCTCGGCGACACGCACGTGCTGTGCACGGCGTCGCTGGCCGAAGGCGTGCCCGGCTGGCTGCGCGGCTCCGGCCGCGGCTGGCTCACGGCCGAGTACAGCATGCTGCCCGGCGCCACGCCCACGCGCACGGCGCGCGAGTCGGTGCGTGGGCGCCAGTCCGGGCGCACGATGGAGATCCAGCGCCTGATCGGGCGCAGCCTGCGCGGCGTGGTCGACCTCGGCATCATCGGGGAGCGCACCATCACCGTCGACTGCGACGTGCTGCAGGCCGACGGCGGCACGCGCACGGCATCGGTCACCGGCGCCTACGTGGCCGTCTACCAGGTCGCGCTCAAGCTCAAGGAGCTGATCGGCCTCAACGAGGTGCCGCTGTTCGACAGCCTGTGTGCCGTCTCTGTCGGCGTGGTCGACGGGCAGGTGCTGCTCGACCTCGACTACGAGGAGGACTCCGCCGCCGAGGTCGACATGAACGTGGTGCTGACCGGCGAGGGCAAGCTGGTCGAGGTCCAGGCGACGGCCGAGGGCGAGCCGTACGCGCGCGCGACGCTCGACCAGATGATGGACGTGGCCGCCGCCGGCGGCGCGGCGCTCTCCGCCGTGCAGGCCGCGGCGGTCGAGGTCCTGGGCTGAGGACGCACGGTGCGCTTCATGCTCGCCACCGGCAACGCCCACAAGCTGCAGGAGTTCCGCAGCATCCTCGCCCCGTGCCTGGTCGTGCCGATGCTGGCCGGCGTGGAGCTCCCGCCCGAGGGCGTCGAGTCGTTCGCCGAGAACGCCGCGGGCAAGGCGGTCGCCCTCGCGGAGCTCGTCGTGGGCGATCCGGCCCAGGTCGCGCTCCTGGAGGGCGCGGCGCCGGCCGGCCGCGACTGGCGCGATGAGCTGCTCTTCCTCGCCGACGACTCCGGCCTCGAGGTCGAGGCGCTGAGGTGGGCGCCGGGCGTGACCAGCGCCCGCTACGCGGGCGTGGATGGCCCCGGCGCCGACGCCGCCAACGTGACGCGCCTCCTGCGCGAGTTGGCCGGCTGCGCCGGCTCCGCCGCGCGCCGGGCGCGCTTCCACTGCTCTGTTGTCGTCGTCACGCCGCGTATGGCACACTACCGCGCAACGGGATACTGGTGGGGCGCCATCGCTGAGGCGCCGCGCGGGGAAGGCGGGTTCGGGTACGACCCCGTCTTCGTCCCGGAGGGGTCAGACCTCACCGTGGCCGAGTGGCCGCAGGCGGACAAGGACCAGGCCAGCCACCGCGCACTGGCCGGGAG
>Ga0209697_10008601_pt1 | contig 11552 bp, 8 predicted proteins | sample AliMusrvi5mmetaG_FD_184115 | JGI IMG/M metagenome (GOLD analysis project Ga0209697, IMG submission 184115) | Freshwater lake bacterial and archeal communities from Alinen Mustajarvi, Finland, to study Microbial Dark Matter (Phase II) - Alinen... | ecosystem: Environmental > Aquatic > Freshwater... | reverse complement strand
ATCGGCCGTTTTCGGTTGAGGATTTCGCCGCGGTGCTGCCCAAGACGGTGAAGTCGATAGCGGTGTTAGACCGGACGAAGGAACCCGGTGCCATCGGCGAGCCGTTGTATCTCGATGTGGTCGCGGCGCTGCGCCAGGCGGAAACCTTCGGCCTGATGCAAGACACCCACCGCATCCGGGTGATCGGCGGCCGTTATGGCCTGGGCTCCAAGGAATTCACCCCGTCGATGGTCAGGGCGGTGTTTGACGAACTCGCCAAGCCCGCGCCGAAACTCATGTTCACCGTGGGCATCAACGACGACGTCACCGGCCTCTCGCTTGCCTACGATCCGGACTTTGAAGTGGTGCCACGCGGAATGAAGCAAGCCGTCTTCTTCGGCCTCGGCTCGGATGGCACGGTCGGTGCTAACAAAAACAGCATCAAGATGATCGGCGAAGGCACCGATAACTTCGCCCAAGGCTATTTCGTCTATGACTCGAAGAAGGCCGGCGCGATGACCGTCTCGCATTTGCGCTTCGGTCCGGAGCCGATCCGCTCGACCTATCTGATTCGCAGCGCCGAGTTCGTCGCCTGCCATCGCTTTGAGCTGCTGCAACAGATCAACGTGCTGGATTACACCAAGCCCGGCGGGATTTTCCTGCTCAACTCGCCCGGCGACCCGAAAGAAGTGTGGGACAGCCTGCCGTTGGACCTGCAGCAACAGATCATCGACAAGAAACTCGCCTTCTATGCCATCGATGCCAGCACGGTGGCCCGCAACTGCGGCATGGCCGGGCGCATCAACACGATCATGCAGACGTGTTACTTCGCCATCTCCGGGGTGTTGGAAAAGGACGAGGCCATCGCCGCCATCAAGTATGCGATCAAGAAAACCTATGGCAAGCGCGGCGACGCCGTCGTCCAGCGCAACTATGATGCGGTGGACCGCACGCTCGAAAACCTGGTGCGCATCGGCTACCCGCAAACCGCCACCTCCAGCGTGCCGCACGTGCCGATTGTCCCGGTTACCGCGCCGGACTTCGTGCAGCGCGTCACCGCGCTGATGCTCGGCGGCAAGGGCGACCTGCTGCCGGTTAGCGCGTTCTCGGTCGATGGCGTCTGGCCCACCGGCACCACGCAGTGGGAAAAGCGCAACATCGCCGAGGAAATCCCGGTGTGGGAAATGGACATCTGCATTCAGTGCAACAAGTGCTCGCTGGTGTGTCCGCACGCGGCGATCCGCCCGAAGGTGTTCACGCCCGATCATCTGACCAACGCGCCGGCCACCTTCAAGTCCACCGAGTTCAAGGTGCGCGAATATCCCGGCCTGGTGTACTCGTTGCAAGTCGCTCCCGAGGACTGCACCGGCTGCCAGCTTTGCGTCAACGTCTGCCCGGCCAAGGACAAGAGCAACCCGAGCCGCAAGGCCATCAACATGGTGGCGCAACTGCCACTGCGCGAAGCCGAACGCGAAAACTACGCGTTCTTCCTCGCCCTGCCCGATCCGGATCGCGCGATGTTGCGCGACGACGTCAAGACCTCGCAGTTCATGCGTCCGTTGTTTGAATACTCGGGCGCCTGCGCCGGTTGCGGCGAAACTCCGTACATCAAATTGCTCACCCAACTCTTCGGCGACCGCCTGCTCATCGCCAATGCCACCGGTTGTTCCTCCATCTATGGCGGCAACCTGCCGACCACGCCCTACACCACCGATGCCTGCGGCCGCGGCCCGGCCTGGGCCAACTCGCTGTTTGAGGACAACGCGGAATTCGGCCTTGGCTATCGCGCCAGCCTCGACCAATCGCGCGCCTATGCCCATGTGCTGCTCAGCGGGCAGAGCGGGTTGTTAGGTGATGATATCGTTAGCGCCATCCTCTCTGCCGACCAAACCACCGAGGCGGGCATCGACGCCCAACGCGAGCGCGTCGTGGCCCTGCGCCAGGCGCTCAGCGGCCAAACCGGTGTTGAGGCGCGTACCCTCAGCCAGGTTGCCGACCACCTCGTGGACAAGAGCGTGTGGATCATCGGTGGCGACGGTTGGGCCTATGACATTGGCTTCGGCGGACTCGACCATGTGATCGCCTCCGGCCGCAATGTGAACATCCTGGTGCTCGACACCGAAGTGTACTCTAACACCGGCGGCCAGCAATCGAAGTCAACGCCGCTCGGCGCGGTGGCCAAGTTCAGCATGGCGGGCAAGGCGCTGCCGAAAAAGGACCTCGGGCTCATCGCCACCACGTATGGTTCGGTGTATGTGGCGCGGGTGGCCTTCGGGGCCAAGGACGCGCAGACCGTCACGGCATTCCGTGAGGCGGAGAGTTATACGGGCCCGTCGCTCATCATTGCCTATAGCCACTGCGTTGCCCACGGCTACAGTTTGTCGCAGGGACTCGAGCAACAGAAGCGCGCGGTCGCCTGTGGCTATTGGCCGTTGTTCCGCTTCGATCCGCGCCGCAGCGCCACCGGGGAAAACCCGATGAAGCTCGACTCCGGCGCGCCCAAGGCATCGCTGGCTGAATTCACCCGCAACGAGACCCGCTTCCAGATGTTGGAGCGGATCAACCCGGAACGTTCGGCCATGCTCCAGCAAATGGCCGCCGCTTCCGTCAAGGAGCGCTTCGCCCTCTATCAACAGCTCGCCGCCAACGGCACACCCGCCACCGCCACTGAAACCACCAAACCAGCCATCTGATTCCCATGGACCTATCCACCACCTATCTCGGCCTGCCCTTGAAAAACCCGGTGATGCCCGGCGCATCGCCCATGGTTGACAAGCTCGACACCGTGCGCCGGCTCGAAGACGCCGGAGCTGCGGCGATCATGATGCACTCGCTGTTTGAGGAACAGATCACCAGCCAGCAGCTCGCGGAGTTTGCGCACACCGAGTTTTCCGCGGATTCCTCGTCGGAGGCGAGTTCCTACTTCCCGCGGATGGAAGACTACGCGCTCGGGCCGGACAAGTACCTGGAGCAGATCGCCCAAATCAAGGAGACGGTGGACATCCCCGTCATCGGCTCGCTCAATGGCATCAGCATCGGCGGCTGGACCGACCACGCCCGCCTCATCCAACAGGCCGGGGCCGACGCGCTGGAACTCAACGTCTATTATGTCGCCACCAATCCTAACGAATCCGGCACCGAGGTCGAAAAGCGCACCCTCGACATCCTCGAGGCCGTCAAGGCCAGCGTGACCATCCCGATTGCCGTGAAGCTCTCGTCATATTTCTCCTCGCCGGGGCATTTCGCCAAACAACTCGACGCCCGCGGCGCCGCCGGAGTCGTGATGTTCAACCGCTTCTATCAGCCGGACATCAACATCGAGGAACTCGAGGCCACGCCCTACCTCGAACTGTCCAACTCGACGGAACTGCGCCAGCGCCTGCGCTGGATCGCCATCATTCACGGCCACATCAAGGCCAACATCGCGCTGAGCGGTGGCGTCCACTCGTTTGAGGACATCATCAAGGGCATCATGGTCGGTGCCGACGTGGTGCAGGTGGTTTCCACCTTGCTCAAGCACGGACCCGAACACCTCGCCGGCCTGCTCGCCGAACTGACGCGCTGGATGGAGGTCCACGAGTACGAGTCGGTCGATCAGATGCGCGGCAGCATGAGCCTGAGCCACTGCCCGGACCCGTCGGTGTATGAACGCGCCAATTACCTGCGCGTGCTCCAACTCTGGAAAATCTGAGGGCCGCAGAAAATCCTCGACCAAACACGCTCCGGGAGGCATTTCATCTGGCGCACCGCGCGCAGCCCGCCGCCATGACCTTGGCCGACGCGCTCGCCTGTGACAGCACTCCGCGTTCCTGAACCATGAACCATCCCTACCTTCCCATCCTGATTTTCTTCGCCGTCGCCCTCGCCGTGCCGCTCGGCGCTCTGGCGCTGGCCCGCGTCTGGATGACCTTTTTCACGCCGATCAAGAAGGGCCCGGAAAAAAACGCCCTCTACGAATGCGGCGTCAATCCGCTCTCCGACCGCCAGACGCGCTTTCACTCGAAATACTACATGTTCGGCCTGTTGTTCCTGGTCTTCGACGTGGAAACCGTCTTCCTGCTGCCTTTCGCGGTCTCCTTTCTCAAGCTTGGGTATCCGTCCTTCATCGCCGCGATGGTCTTCCTCCTGCTGCTGGGCGAGGGCCTGCTGTGGGCGTGGAGCAAGGGTTTGCTCGATTGGCGCGCCATCGCCAAGGGCTAGACCGCCCCCGCAGAGCGTTGGCCCCAAGATGGGCACGGGCGGCCCGCCCAATACAGTTCGGTTAGCAGATTGATTGGCAATTGATGGCTCCGGGCAGGATGCCCGGACCACGGTGGCGCGGGCATCCTGCCCGCCGCCGTTCTTCCTTTCCATTCCGGCTCCGCCTATACGAACCGTATTGGGCGGCCCGCCGGTGTTGTTCCCCCAAGAAAAACACGTCACCATCCCCGGACCCGGACCGCATTGGTTTCCGGCCGCACGACTCCACCCCTGAACTGTCGCCGAGGGGTCCTCCTTGACAAGGGCCAGGAAAATGCCTACCCACTCCGCAGCTCCCCTCCGATGGCACCCTCCAATTCAAGCCCCCAGTGCAGCCGAGCGTCGTCGGCAGTTGCCCGGCGCGCGCGGCCCGGCGCCGCGGCCTGCCCTAACCGATACCGCGCATGAGACGGAGCCCCGTCAGCCTGGCCAAGTTGCTGCCTGCGGCGCTGGCCTTCGTGGCGGCGGGCGCGCTGGCCTATATCTGGGGAACAACGCTTCCCGCCGGCTGGGTGCCGCTGCGAGTCCCGGTCCTCGGCGGCAATGTCGCTGGCGATACCACTGGCACCTCACCCTTGGCAAAGGCCACCCTCACGGTGTCCAGCGGCACGGCCGCCGATCTGCCCGGCGCCTGGCCGGGGTTCCGCGGACCTAACAGCGACGGCGTTTCACCCGACACCACGCCCCTGGCCGATGTCTGGTCCGGCGGCGAGCCCAAGCAGCTCTGGTCCGTCGAGGTCGGCGAAGGCTACGCCGGGGCCGCCGTGCTCAACGGCCGGGTCTATCTGATGGACTACGACCGCACGGCCCAAGCCGACGCCCTGCGCTGCCTGTCGCTGGCGGATGGCAGGGAGATCTGGAAGTTCTCCTATCCGTTGTCGGTCAAGCGCAACCACGGCATGTCGCGCACCGTGCCGGCCGTCACCAGGCAGCATGTGGTTAGCCTCGGGCCGAAATGCCAGGTGAGCTGCCTCGACGCGGTGAGCGGCAAGTTCCAGTGGGACATTGATTTGGTTAGAGAGTACGGCAGCACGGTGCCCGCCTGGTATGCGGGCCAGTGCCCGCTCATCGACGGCGAGCGGGTGATCCTGGCACCCTCCGGCAGCAGCCTGATGATCGCGGTGGACCTTGCCAGCGGCAAAGTGCTGTGGAAAACCCCCAACCCCCGCGACTGGAAAATGACCCACGTTTCCATCGCAGCCATGGAGATATCAGGCCGCAAAACCTATGTCTATTGCGGCCATCGCGGCGTGGCGGGCATTGCCGCCGACGACGGCTCGCTGCTGTGGGAAACCCCCGATTGGAAAATCAGCATCGCCACGGTGCCGACGCCGGTGCCGGTTCCTAACAACCGAATCTTCCTCGCCGGCGGCTACGAGGCCGGCAGCATGATGTTGGAAATTTCCCAGCCCGCCGGCAAGTGGCAGGCCAAGCCGCTGTTCCGGCTCGATGCGGACACGTTCGGTGCCACCCAGCAAACCCCCATCCTCTGCGACGGCCACCTCTACGGCGTGCGCCCCAATGGCGAACTCGTCTGCCTCGATTTGCAGGGCAAGCTGGTGTGGGCCAGCGGCACCAGCCACCGCTTCGGCCTCGGCCCGTTCCTGGTCGCCCAGGGCCACATTTTCGTGATGGATGACACCGGCGAACTGACCATGGCACTGGCCTCGCCCGACGGCTTCCGCCCGCTCGCCCGTGCCAAGGTACTCGACGGCCACGACGCGTGGGGGCCGATGGCGCTGGCGGGCGGCCGCCTGATTGTTAGAGACCTCACACGCCTGGTCTGTTTGGACTTGCGAAAGAAATGATCCTGCACGAGAGTACCGCCGCCATGACTCATCGTCGCGACATCCTCCGGGGCTGCCTGCGCTGCGGCGGCCTGCTCGCCATCGGCGGCATCGCGGCGTCGCTGGGCTGGCGCGGCCAGCACGGTCACTGCCCGCGAACCGACCCCTGCGGCGGCTGCCCCTTGTTCGGCGATTGCGGCCTGCCCAAGGCGCAGGATGCGAAAAGCCAAGCCGCCCCGGACGCCAAAACCGGGGCGGCGAAACCCACTGCAGGCCATGTCTGAGGAATCGCCTAACAAACCCGACCCGGCTCCCACGGCCGGGCGCCGCTCGTTCCTGCTCGGGGCAGCCTGGGGCGGCGGCATCGCCGGGCTCGGCGGCCTAACAGGACTGGCCGCCAGTCGCCTCGCCCGCCGCACGCCGGCTGCCGCGTCCCGCAAGCCGGTGCTGGGCGACGAATTCACTTACGACGTGGCGCGCTTCCAGAAATCCGATCCGGCGTTGTTGCGCTATGACGAACTCGCGCGCTTCGGCTCCGGCCTCGAGCGCGCGCGGGCCCTCGCGGTGGCGCCCGACGCCGCGATCTTCGTCGGCGGCACCGGTGGCATCCGCAAATTCTCGGCCAATGGCGAGCCGGCCCTCAGTATTCCGTTAGACAAACCGGTGTACTCCATCGCGCTGCGTCCCAACGGGGAAATCCTCGTCGGTCAGTTGGGACAAATCTCCGTGTTGGATCCGAGTGGTGCCGAGCTGGCGGTATGGAGCGGCCTGCCCGACAACCTGCTGCCGACCTCCATTGCGTTTGCCGGCGAGCAGGTGTTCATTGCCGACGCGGGCAACCGGGTGGTGCTCAAACTCGATGCCGCCGGCAAGAAACTCGGCGTCATCGGCGCCCGCGACCCGGAGCGCAACCTCAAGGGCTTCGTCGTTCCCAGCCCGTACTTCTGCGTGCGCATGGCCCCCGACGGCCTGCTGCGCATTGCCAATCCTGGCGAACACCAGATCGAAGCCTTCACGCTGGACGGCGACCTCGAGCTGGCATGGGGCAAGGGTTCGTTTGCGGTCGAGGGTTTCTGCGGCTGCTGCAATCCCGTTAGTTTCGACATCTTCCCCGACGGCAGTTTCGTGACTTGCGAGAAAGGCCTGCCGCGGGTGAAATTGTATAACTCCGCCGGCGAGTTCACCGGCCTGGTGGCCGGCCCCGATGCTTTCCCTGAATACCTGCAAGCCGCCAACGCGGGCACCACCGATGTGCTCGGCTCGGGTGTCTATGCCGCCATCGATCGGCAGGCACGCGTGATCATCCTCGACAGTGTCAGCGGCGTCATCCGCATCATGCAACGCAAGCAGCAAAGCCCATGAGTGACGAGCCGTCCAACGCGAGCGGAGAGAGCCGGGGTACCGCCGGCGACGGGGAGCGCCGGCGTCCCGCCGGCAGTGTTTGGCATCCTGCCGAACACGCTTCCATCGATGAAGCGCCCGAACCGCGCGCAGCTCCTCCCGCCGCCCAATTCTCCCGCCAGTCCCTCAGCCGCCGCGAGTTGCTCAAAAGCGGCGCGCGCGGGGTGAGCCTGTTGGGTTTCGGCGCCGCCGCCGGCTTCCTCAGCGGCCGTGAAAACAAGGCCGACATGCGCTGGCAGATCGACCCGAACCAATGCATCCAGTGCGGCCGCTGCGCCACCGAATGCGTGCTTGAGGTGTCGGCCGTCAAGTGCGTGCATTCGTTCGGCATGTGCGGCTACTGCAAGTTGTGCACCGGCTACTTCGAGCCCGAACCCATCAACCTCGACGAAGGCGCCGAGAACCAGCTTTGCCCGACCGGCGCGATCAAGCGCGAGTACATCGAGGACCCCTACTATGAGTATAGTATCAACAGGGAGTTATGTGTCGGCTGCGGCAAGTGCGTGAAAGGCTGCAACATGTTCGGCAACGGGTCGCTCTACCTCCAGGTGTGTCACGACCGCTGCATCAATTGCAACATCTGCTCGATCGCCACCGCCTGCCCCGCGCAGGCGTTCCACCGGGTGCCCGTCGCCAAGCCCTACCTGCTGCGCGGAAAGGGCGCGCCTGGCAAATGAGTCGCGCGAGCACGGGAAGACAGGCATCCTGCCTGTCAGGGCAGACGGGCTTCCAGCCTGTCGTTTCGGGAGGACAGCCGTCCCGGCTGTCAGGGAAGACGGGCTTCCAGCCTGTCGTTTCGTCCAATCGCATTCCCTTCAACATTGCCTCCGCCATCGCCAAAGCAACTTGCATCATCCCGCGCCTGTTCCCCGTGTTGGCCCTGCTACTCCTGTTAGCCGGCATGGAATCCGCCTTGGGCATCGAACGCTTCCCGCCGCCCGATTTCTCCGGCCATGCCGTGCCGCAAGTCGTGGTGCCCAATCCGCAACCCCGCACCACCGACTGGCTCGATGTGACCGTGTTAGCGGCCGGCCTCGCCGCCGCCTCGTGGCTCAGCTTGAAACAGCGCTCGCGGCGCGGTATGGTCATCCTCTCGCTGGGGTCGCTGGCCTATTTCGGCTTCTGGCGGCGCGGTTGCGTGTGTGCGATCGGCTCGATCCAAAACGTCGCCCTCGGCATCGCCGACCCGACCTATGCGGTGCCGCTGGCGGTCATCTCGTTGTTCACGCTGCCCTTGGTCGTCGCGCTGGTCTGGGGTCGCGGGTTTTGTGCCGGCGTGTGCCCGCACGGGGCGATCCAGGATCTGGTGTTGGTCAAGCCTATCAAGGTGCCCGGCTGGCTGGATGAATGCCTGCGCGTGCTGCCGTGGATCCACCTGGCGCTGGCCGTTTTGTTAGCCGCGACCGGCACGCTGTTCCTCATCTGCAAGTTCGACCCGTTTGTCGGAATCTTCCGCCTGGCTGGACCGCGGATCATCCTCGCCTCCGGTGTCGCGTTGCTGGTTCTATCCATGTTCGTGGGACGCCCGTATTGCCGCTATCTGTGCCCCTACGGCGCGTTGTTAGGCGTGGCGGCGCGCTTCGCCAAATGGCGGCCGACAGTGACGCCTAACACCTGCACCCAATGCCGCCTGTGCGAGAACACCTGCCCGTTTGGCGCGCTCAACCCGCCCATGCCCGCCAAACAAGGCCAGGAACGCGTTGCCAGCGGCCGCCAGCGCATCGTGATGCTCGCCGTGATGGTGCCGCTAGCCGCGCTGCTCTTCGGCTGGGTCGGCGGCAAGGTCGGTCTTGCCGCGCTGCCGCTGCATCCCGATGGCAAGCTCGCCTCGCTGGTGCTGCTCCAGGAGCGCGGCGGATTGATAGGCACGCCGCCCGACGAACTCACCGCCTTCCGCCAGCACGCCGCGGACCGCCTGACGGTTTTCTCCAGGGCGACGACACTCGAAGCAAGGTTTCTCACGCTTGGCCGCTGGATCGGCCTGTTCTTCGGCCTGGTGCTCGCGCTCAAGCTGGCCCGCATCTTCTTCCCCGCCGGCTCGTTAGATTACGAAACCGACAGCGGTCGCTGCGTGTCATGCACCCGCTGTTTTTCCGCCTGCCCTTATGAACTCTTGCGTCGCGGCGTGCCGGTGACCATACCGCAGGAAGGAGGGTATCGTGGCAACTCCTGAGAGCTTGATGCAGAATGGTGGCGGGCAGGATGCCCGCACCACGGTGGTCCGGGCATCCTGCCCGGTGTTATCTTCTAAACATATCTGGGCGAAAACCTGTTCGCGCATTGCGCTGATCGCCGCAGCGTTTGCACTCGTCCTCGCCAGCTTGCTCATCCTCAACACCTATCGCCTCCATCGCGGCCCCGGCAACGGCAAGCTGCACCTGGTCGAGGCCCAGGAGTTGGCGCCGCTCAAGACCGCCTTGCGCGAGGACCCGAAAAACGAGCCCCTCAAACAGCAAATCCGCCGGCTCGACCAACAACTCCGCCAGGATTATTTCCGCCGCGAAAAACTCGCCGGCCGCGCCGCTTGGTTTTTGTTAGGAGGGGTTGCGGTGTTTCTCGCCGCCCTCAAGCTCGCCGGCCACCTGCGCCGCCCGGCCCTGCCAGTCCCGAACATTTCCGTGCGCCCGCCCGATCCCGCGCGCTCCACCGCGCTTGCTGCCAAGGCCGTGACCGGCACCACCCTCGGACTCGCCGGGCTCAGCGTCGCGCTCGTCTGGGGCACCGGCAGGCAGTGGCAGGGCACTCCAACATCAACTTCGTCCGCGGCTCTCCCCGTGGCCGCCGCCAGCGCCGGGCCGATCGACCCCGCGTGGTTCCCCAGCGCCGAGGAGGTGGCGAAAAACTGGCCGTATTTCCGCGGCCCGAACGGCTCGGGCATCACCACCCTGCCCAACCTGCCGGAATCCTGGGACGGCACGACGGGCAAGAACATCCTGTGGCAAACGGAAATCGGCCTGCCCGGCGAGAACTCCCCGGTGGTCTGGGACAACCGCGTGTTTCTAACAGGTGCCACCGCCAAGCGCCGCGAGGTCTATTGTTTCGATGCCACCACTGGCGCGCAGTTATGGAAAGAACCGGTGAGCCTGCCCCAAAGCGACAGTGCCGAACCCCCGGAAATCGATGAGGGCACCGGCTTTGCCGCTTCCACCGCCGCCACCGACGGCCGCCGCGTGTTCGCCATCTTCGCCAATGGCGACGTCGCCGGCTTCTCCGCCGAAGGCAAACGCCTGTGGGCGCGCAACCTCGGCACGCCGGAAAACACCTACGGCCATGCCGCATCCCTAACACTCTGGCGCAACCGCGTGATCGTCGTCTTCGACCAGGGCACTGCCAAAGACGCCACATCGAAGATCATGGCCCTCGACGCCAACACCGGCGAGCAAGTGTGGTCCACGCCGCGGCAGGTCGCCAACTCGTGGGCTTCTCCTATCATCATAAAGCACGCAGACCGGGAGCAAATCATCACCTCCGCCAACCCCTTGGTGAACGCCTACGATCCGGCCACCGGCAAGGAGTTATGGCGTGCGAAATGCCTGCGCGGCGACGTGGCCACCTCGCCAACCTTTGCCAACGACTTGGTCTATGTCGGCTGCGACCAGACTTGCATTGCCGCCATCAAGCCCGATGGCAGCGGCGACGTGAGCGAGAGCAAAATCGCCTGGCAACAGGAGGACACGGGCCTGCCGGACATCTGCAGCATGTTCTGCGACGGGCCGCGGGTGTACACTCTGGTGTTCGGCAAGTTCCATGCCTGCGACGCGCTCACTGGCGAGCACCTGTGGGAATACGACACCAAGGCCGTCTTCCAGGCCTCACCCAGCCTGTTCAACGGGCGCATCCATCTTCTAACAGTCAAAGGCGTCATGATCAGCGGCGAGGCCGGCAAGGACGGCTTCAAGGAGACCGGCCGCTCGGCCCTTGGCGAGGGCACCGGCGCCTCGCCCGCGTTCGCCCCCGGCCGCATCTATCTGCGCGGCAAGAAACACCTGTTCTGCATCGGCACCAAGGATGGCAAGTAAGCTACAGATTCCTCCGCCGCCGGCCGCCGCGCTCGACTTGAGTTATGTCGATGAAATCGTTAGGCGCCTCGGCGGCACCGACGAACAGGCGATCCCGATCCTGCAGGCATTGCAAGTCCACTATCGC
>Ga0209697_10008593_pt1 | contig 11559 bp, 5 predicted proteins | sample AliMusrvi5mmetaG_FD_184115 | JGI IMG/M metagenome (GOLD analysis project Ga0209697, IMG submission 184115) | Freshwater lake bacterial and archeal communities from Alinen Mustajarvi, Finland, to study Microbial Dark Matter (Phase II) - Alinen... | ecosystem: Environmental > Aquatic > Freshwater... | reverse complement strand
CCTTAGTATCATAAGAAAACACAGTCGTTTTAAAATTCTATCAAGTTGATTATAAAGAGATTAAACAATGCTTTCTCATGTATTAACAGCATTAAGATTAAGATATAGGTTTTCCAAAAAGGTTTTCTCCATACATCGCTGTGAATAACAAACCCTGTATTTGAAGGGATTGCAAAGAGAGAGAATCTATTTACGATCAAATTTTGCTTATAGGTATGTTTTTCATGAAAACACAAAAGTCAGGAACGAGACGACTTTTTTTATGGTTTCTTTTGATGGCTTTGATGTTTTCCCTGGTACTTCATCTAGTTGTTTTAAAAAAAGCGTCTCAATGGGCAGTTCACGGTTTTTCGGCTGCCAGTTATGATGTCATCGTTCCAAGGACTTTTAGAATGAAGAGGGTGGAAATTGATCCCAAAACCTTGGAGGAACCAAAAAAAGAGGAAAAACCCGCGCATGAGGTTATTCCCCTCACATTACCAAAAGAAGGCCCAGAGACAGAAAAAAGGGTAACTAGCCAGGCGGAGGAAAATCTTCTCCAAAAACCGGTTCCTCTCCCGCAAGAGGATAGAACCATGGATTTGAATCCCTCGAAAGGATTGGAGGGACTGGTTAATAGTAAGGATAAGCAGGCAATGAACCAACCAGTTTTGGATATACCTACAAATGATATTTCAAAACTGTCGACATCTGAAGTTCGGGAAAAGGGTGGGGACAAAGGAGGAGCAATAGGAGGAAAAACATTCAGTTCGCTTGATGAACTTCTCGCCGGAACAGCTAGCGTATCCGCCGCAACCGCCCCTATCCTGATGCCAACCGATCTCCTCTTTGAGTATGATTCCGACACATTGAGACCGGAGGCGGAGAAAACGCTCGAAAAGCTTGGAGTTCTCATCAAAAAAAACGAACAGGCAAATTTTAAAATAGAGGGTCATACTGATTCGTTTGGAACGGATGAATATAATAACGCTCTGAGCCTGCGCAGGGCGGAGGCGGTGAAGCACTGGTTGGAGGAAAAGATGAATATAGCAGACAGCAGAATTTCTACCGTAGGGTTGGGAAAAAGCCGGCTACTCGTTCCAGCAACTGGTTCCGTACAACAACAGCAACTAAATAGACGGGTGGAAATCGTCATTAGTACAAAGAGCGGAAAATGAAGGATATCATTCCGCTTTCCGAGCATCGCTCACGAATACAGCAGGAAATTGCTCGTAAGCTCGCTGCAGTCCTTGACGATCAGAAGGAACTTCCAATCTCAAAACTACAGGTGTTTCTCAAGAGGGAGGAACACCGGCTCAAGATCTGGCATCATGGTGGTGGAGGAGGAAAGGAAATAGCGGGAAGGAGAACAGAGTTGGTGGACATCCTCTTCAGGGAAATTTTTCATCATGTCGTTCGGCAGGTTAGGGGCAGGGAGGAGGTAAAGGGCCTTATGGCTGCTGCGTTCGGAGGCTATGGAAGGAGGGAAATGAATCCATTCAGCGACGTTGATATCACCTTCATTCACGAGGGAAAAAAACCGACTCCAGAGATGGAAAAAATAATCACCTCCACCCTCATGGGTCTTTGGGATCTGGGATTCAAGGTGGGGCATGCCACACGTTCGATACAGGGCGCAATCGCGCAGGCCAATGGGGATATGGTCACCAAAACCTCCATGCTCGAAAGCCGGCTGCTTGTAGGAGACAAAAAACTTTTCCATAAATTTCAATCTGAATTTTCTGATGCCTGTGTGCGCGGCAGGGAAAAGGAATATATCTCCTGGAGAAGAGATAATCAGAGGGATCTTCGCGCGAAGTATGGAGGGACGGTCTTCATGCAAGAGCCCAACATAAAGTCAGGATGCGGAGGATTAAGGGACTACCAGAACCTTCATTGGACCGGAATGTTTCATTCCAGTGCTACGAGCATGACACGCTTGGTAGAGGACAAAATCCTCAGAGAAAGAGAAAGGAGAGCGCTCGAGGAAGCTTATGATTTTCTCCTGCGCGTGCGGACGGAGATGCATTACCAGACTGGGAGGGCGGATGATCAGCTGACATTAAGACTGCAGGGTAAAGTGGCCACCGCTCTTGGTTACACGCAGAAAAGCATCCTGCGGCGATGCGAGGCTTTCATGCGAGACTACTATAGCCAGACAAGGGCGATCCATCTGATTACCACCCTGGCACTCGGAAGGATTAGAGAGTCAACAAAGGGGGGCGGTAGCATCATCAAAAAGCTGATGGGAGGAAGGACTGAGGAAGTCGACGGGATCTTGATTCGCAATGGAGAGATGTTTCCAAAAGCCCGAGACATTTTCACTCAGGACACTTCAAGGATGATGAGGGTATTTCAACTTGCACAGAGCAGGCGACTTGAGTTTTCAGCCGAACTCAGAGACTTGGTTAAAAGACGCCTTCGCCTCATCGACCGAACGTTCCAATACAACAAGGAAAACAGGATCGTCTTTCTGTCCATTCTCTCAAGAAAGGGTGAGGTGGGACGCATCCTTCGGCTGATGCACGACCTTGGTTTTCTTGGGAAATACATTCCTGAGTTCGCACCTCTGACCTGTCTCGTGCAACACGAGTTTTTTCACCGATACACAGCGGACGAGCACACGCTCCTTTGTATCGAAAAAATCGATGCGCTCCTTTTCACCAGCGAAAAAAGGCTAAGGCGGTACAGTTCTATATTTAGAAACCTTGAGGATCCCGCGGTACTCTATTTGGCAATGTTGCTTCATGACACCGGCAAAGCATCCAACACCCGCCATCACAGGGATGCCAGTGCCGTTGCCGCGCAGAAAGTTTCCCGGCGGTTGCAACTTTCCCCGGATCGCCGAAAAAGGCTCATTACACTTGTGGACGCCCACGGAGAACTTGCTGAAGTGGCGAGGGCACGCAATCTGGAAGATCCGGCAACATTTGAAGATTTTGCCGAGGTTATCCGTGATCCGATCACACTCGACGCCCTCATGGTTCTGACATTGGCGGACGGAATGGGCACAAGCGACGAAGGATGGAGTGACTGGAAGGAACTGCTGGTTTGGCAACTTTATGACCAAACCAAAAAATATCTGGCCGATAGCGAAGGGTTCTTGAAGGAGCGAAAAAAACGCAGGGAGGAGCTACTTAAAACGGTTACCGATTTGCTTCCCGAAAGTTTTGAGGAGGAGATTCAGGCACACTTCGCCGGGATGCCAGAGAGGTATCTGCAAACAAAACTGGCCGATGAAATTGCCCTTCATCTTAGGCTGTTCCACAAATTCTTGGAGGATGGAGTCCATGCCGAGGAACACCATCTCAACCCGGTGATTGAGTGGATCGATCATCCGGAAGCAGGTCACGCCGAGGTCATCGTCTGCGGTTGGGATAGGGCGCGGCTGCTGGAACGGATTGCGGCCGCATTCCTTGAGGCAGGAATCAACGTGTTAGGGGCCGATGTTTTCACCCGAGCGGACCAGCTGGCACTCGATATTTTCAAGGTATCCAACCACCGTAGCGAACCGCTTCCAAGGGAACGAGACCGCCGGGCCTTCAAAGAGAAGCTTCAATCCCTGCTACAGGCACCCGGTAGCAGACTTGTGCCCGAGCCGCGGTTTCATCGAACGCAAAAGGAAATCACACGCGATGATGAGCAGCAATTCTGGGTCACAATCAACAATTCCTCCAACCCTATATACACGATCCTTGAGGTGCAGGCCCCGGATAGGCTCGGGTTGCTCTATCATTTACTCAGGGCTATTTCCCATGGTGGCATTTCCATCGAGGCAGCTAGGATTGCAACCGAGCAGAAGGCTGCCTTGGATGTTTTTTACCTTAGGTCGAAGACAGGTGATAAGATCACCGAGAGAACAGCCCTGATGAGGCTTGAGCGCAGGCTTCGCACGGCTGCCGCGTTGGCGGCAAACCCACAATGAAATATCTAGGGGTCATGACCTTCCTATGGAGGGAGGCATTGAGACCGCTGCTTATACGGCCAGGACTGGCAGTACCCGCTGTTCTGAGCATTGCCTTGGGTGTGGCGGTGTTTCTTGCCATAGAAATTGCCAATAGGAGTTCTCTGGAGAGCTTTCAGCAAGCCTTTGCCATCGTTACCGGTAAAGCCGATCTGGAAATCAGGGGGATCGTTCCCGATGAACTTCTTCCTCGCGTCAGGGAGTGTGAAGGAGTTGCAGAAGCAAGCCCTTTGATCGAGTCGATGGCGACATTACCGGATTTTCCCGGGGAGTCAGTCCATCTGTTCGGGGTAGATCTGTTTTCCTTGGGAGGAGTTAGTGCCCTTGATATCGGATTGGGAAGGCAAGAACAGGGAGATCTCAGCGCATGGCTTGGGAGGGATGACGGCATTGCGGTGACGAAGTCATTTCTAATACGCCATCATCTCAAGGTTGGGGACAACGTACTGTTACAGGGACCTGGGAAAGCGCGCAAAATGTCGATCTGCTTCATCATAGATTCTGACGACCCCGCCCTTTCTGCTCATGGAATGGTCGCTGCTATGGATATCGCTGGAGCGCAGGAGTGGGTGGGAACGCGGGGACAACTAACGTCTATACTCGTGAAGCTGCGGGATCCTCGCGACCAGGGTAATGTCATCGAAAAACTGGCGAAAATCATGCCCCCAGGCGTCACCATCGATCCTCCAGTTAGGAGGTCGAAAGAGGTTGCGGTGATGCTGGCCGCATTTGAACTGAACTTGAAGGCGCTCAGTTTGATTTCCCTGCTCGTCGGGATGTTCTTTGTTGGAAACACAGCCGCTGCAGTGGTTGTGAGAAGGCGAGTAGAGGTTGGAATTTTACGCGCTATGGGAGCAGGAAAGAACCTGATCCTCATCATGGTGCTAATGGAGGCAGGTCTTGGCGGGTTGATCGGATCAATCCTGGGGATCACGTTGGCACCGGTACTGGCAAGCTTAATGGCCGCACCTTTTGAACAGACTGTGACAGCACTCTATATGCCGGTTGACGGCGTGGGAGGCTGGCCCACGCCGTTGGAAGCATTATCGGGATTTGCTGCGGGCATGATCGCCACACTTGTGGCGGCGTGGATACCAGGAAGACAGGCAACTTTAATTGATCCATCGCGCGTCCTTCATCCAGGCGCAGCCCCAGAGATTTTTCCCGTTCCCATTGGCCGACTTGCCTTGATCGGTTTGGGACTGCTGATTTTAGCTCCGGTCTTTTCCATTGGTGCTCTTTACGGAGGAATGGCTCCTCTGGGCTTCTGCGCAGCCTTTTGCATTCTCGCAGGGTTTTCCCTGATGGTCCCATTGGTCACTGAGGTAGTTGCGAGACGTGGTCGAAAGTTGATGGCTGGACAGACTTTTTTCGGAGCGCCGATGGTACGATTGGGGTTCGAACAAACAAAGAGATCACTACATCGGATAGCTCCTACAGCTGCTGCATTAGCTGCAGCGGTGGCCATGACAGTCGGTATCAGCGTCATGATACACTCATTTCGCGGAAGCGTACTTTCATGGGTGGGGAGAACCCTTACGGCAGATCTCTTCATCGCACCGGCAGCCAATGAACTCCTCGGGTTGGTACATACGATGCCGGAGGGCGCCACCGATTGGTGGAGAAGGCGTAAAGAAGTTTTGTCCGTTGGGACGTATCGTGAAACCGGATGCCGGACAACGGGTGGTATCCCGGTCACGTTAGGAGTGGTGTCAGGACCGGGAACCGGAGCCATTGATTTTCTCCACGGCGAAGTAGCCCGCAAAACTCTTGAACTAGCGCGGGGTGACGGAGTTGCCCTTTCCGAAAGCATGGGGAGAAAGCTCAGGCTTGCTGCTGGAGGCAAAGTTTGTCTTTCAACCCCGAAGGGACCGATATGCTTGCCAATCATCGATCTCTATCGCGACTACACGCGTGATCGCGGAATAATCCTCATAGGGGGGGAAACTTTTTCACAAATATTTGGGATTACAGGAGTCAACTCACTGGCCATCAAATTCCGGCCCGGCACAAGCGATCTGGAGATCAATCAAGCGGAGCGCGACTTTCTGCAGACCTTTGGAGGAGGGACAGCTTTTGCCTGCTACGGAAACCGTGCACTTCGTGACCGAATCCTTCAGATATTCAACCAGACCTTTGCTGTAACGTCCGCTCTTCAGGGAATATCGATAATAATGGCGGTCGGAGGGGTTATCCTGACGATGAGCATCATGGTGGTTGAAAGGACCAGAGAAATCGGCGTTCTCAGATCCATGGGCGCTTCATTGTGGCAAATCGTCCGCATGATACTGACGGAAGCCGTAATGATCGCGTTGATTTCATGTTTTACGGGACTACTCTCAGGAGCAGCCCTTGCGCTTGTGCTGACTTGGGTGATCAACAAGGCATTCTTCGGATGGAGCATCGAACTCACTTTTCCTTGGTTTGAGCTATTACTACTTCCGGTTTGGATGACCATGGCCGCTTTAGTGGCAGGAGCTGCTCCTGCACGGTTGGCTGCGGCCATCCCACCCGCCTCCGCTCTTCGCATGGAGTAGAATCACGGATAAATAGAACTGCGAGGGGCAAGATTTTGCTGTTTTTTGATCAAGGAGAACTTTGCTTCAGATTGAAGGAGAGATAAGGAGCTAAAGGTAGAAGGTCACCCATGAAGCAAGTCCAGCATGGGGTTGTCGGCCAAAACCAGTGCACCACCTTATCGCCCAAGAAAAAAAAGTTTTTTACAAAAAGATAGTTGCATCTATAGCAAAATCCTATAAGATGTTCTTATCGAAAGATTGTTCTGGGGGGAACAACAGGCCGTCGTACCTTATGGTGCGGCGGCCTGTATCTTTTAGGAGTCAAGATACAGTGGACGGACGGATTATGCGGGTTTTTAGCTGACCATCAGGACATAGTCATTGACCATACCGTTTAATAACGATGCCACCCAGTCACGACAGGTCTCTCGAGCAGGACCACCGACCACCACGCTCCGGCACTCCCGCCGCCTGGATCGCTCTCGTCCTGATGGCTGCCATGCTGATAGGGGCAATGTTCTTTCAACCGATATTGTGCGGAGCAATTCGCTTTGCCTTAATCACGGGTTGCTGGGTGCAAGGGGGACGTCTATCAATTCAAAGGGTGACCCAAGGAGAAGACGGGGGCCTGAGAGCTGAAGGAATCGAATGGTTCGAGGGGCGTGGCGCCCATCGCAGTCACATTACCTGCGACTGGATGGTGTTGTATCCGGCCAACTTCTGGGCGCAAGTATTTGCACGCGAAAAACAACGCCCCGTACTTTTCAAAGATGTGCATTTTGGAAAGATCAAGCTGTTGCTTGATCGGCGGGTGGATATGCCGGACGCCACGCAATCCAGGATGGGTCCCTACGTAAGAGCACACATTGACCATGCGGTTTTTTTCCCAGCCGCTTGCTCCGGAGGTCCAGTTGATCTCGTTGCGATAAGTGAAAACGCCCGCGTCGCAGTGAACGGATTGATGCTTCGTCTCCCGCATAGTTGGGCGGGTAGGATTTCCTACAAGGAGGCAACAGTGGATTTGGATTTCTGGCACGGTGATTTACCCGCGGCTTCCGCTCCGGCTACATGGGATGGCACCACCCTCCGGATCGGAGGGTTGTCACTGGGAAAAGAACTGAGCCTTGATGAAGTGGAGCTTTTTACCAGTGGTCAGCGACTGAACTTTGGCTGGCGCGGGGCCGTGGGGCGCGGAAGACTCAGAGGAGACGGTTCCTTCGGTCAAACCGAAGGCGTCCGAAATCTGGAGGTTACGGCGGTTGGGGAAAACTTGAATTTGCCAACTCTAGCAGGATTGATGCGCGGTGAAGGAAAAAAAACCGCAGGAACAATCCATCAAGCGAGATTTACATTCCGTGGAGATCCCGGAAGGCCGTTGGAAGGCGACAGTTCCCTACGTCTGGTTGCCGATGATTTTCGATGGGAGGGACTCGGATGGGACTCTCTCAGGCTAGCCGCGACGCTGACAGGAAGGACACTCACGCTTTCGGAACTAAAACTGCGCCAGAAAGAGAACGAGGTGATTGCTGAGGGACGTAGCAAGCTTCCGGAAGATTGGAGAGCTGCGCTCAGAGCACCGTTCACAGCCACATTTCAAGCAAACTTGGAGGATGCTGGTACACTGGCAGCCTTGGCGGGACCGCAATTCGGTCAGCTCTCCGGAGGGCTAATGCTGGAGGGCCGCATAAACGGGGCTGAGAACAAAGCTGAGGGATACTGCAATTTGGAGGGGACTGGCATGAAGATTCGCTCCATGCCTATTGACTGGATGCAGGGACATCTCCTTTTTCAAGGGGCTAAAACGAGATTGGTGGATTTGCAGGCGCTCAGCGGAGAAGACAAGGTATCCTTGGAAGGAAATCTAGAAAACACCTCACCCCACGGCTACAAAGCATCTGCCCATCTGGCGGTTCGCAATCTGACTAAGCGACTTAGCCAACTGGGCATAACTACCGCCACCTCAATCGGGGGAGGGGCAGTCAAAGGAACTTGGAATGGTGAGGGTTCAATGCTTGGAAACAGCGGATCTTTTCAGGCCGACGTTACAGACTGGGTGAGCAGATGGACCACCGCAGGAATGTCTGGAAGTTTTGAGGGAACATATACCCCGGAGAAACTCATCCTCAACAAGGCAGAATTTCAGCAGGACGACCTCAAGCTTACTCTCCGACTCAATGCGACAACAGAACGCTTGGACATTCAGGACATAGCAGCTGTACGTGGATCAAAGGCAAAGCCGTTGGTGGACGGGGGCATCTCTCTTCCCGTCAACTCATGGGAACTCTGGGAGTCGGGCGACTTGATGCATACACTCGACATGGGAAAACCCCTCTCGATCCATCTCGGCCTGAACGGCATCAAGGCCGAGGAACTTGCGCCGCTACTGGGCCAGAAAATACCATTCAGCGGAATCTTGGACGGAACCCTTACCGTCTCTGGAACCTCGGAAACCCCGGACATTCACACAGGGCTAAACATTACCAGCTTCGTCTTAAAGGGTTCCTCGGAAACAAATGACCTTGCCTTAAATGTTGATTCCGAAAAAGGGAGGGCGTCGGGCTGGCTTGTCCAGCAACCCGGAGCCAGTTCACCACTCCAGATAAAGGTGGGGTTTCCCTGCCATTTCACTGCCGAAAACGGTTCGCTCCGATTGTCGGATGCCGCAGCTGCTGTGGAAGCTGAAGCAAACCTTCATGAAATTTCGCTGGATAGCTGGGCCGCTCTTCTCGGCGAAGACAACTGGCCTCTCCGTGGAGCGACGCTCTCCGGATCTCTAAATCTTGCTGGGACAGTCGGTAATCCTAGCCTCTCGGGGAAACTCAGATTGGCAGCCAGAGAGATGGTCCTTCCCGGAAGGCAGGTGCTATCTCGTCTGGATATTCCCATTGAATGCGCCCTAACCAGCGCCACGATCGGGGAGGGAACCGCACTCTACGCGGGACAGCCCCTTAGGATAAGCGGAGGAATCGACTGGCACGGTGCACAGACGGAGTTAAAGCTTGCCTTGGGCGGAAAAAACCTTCCCCTGCCCGAAGTTGGGAAGCTCAAGGGGACGGGAGACACGGAACTTCAATTCGGCCTCCGTAAGGGAGAAGCGCCGACGCTGAAAGGGTCGGTGACGATCAGATCCATCTCGGGAGAGTTGCAGGATGAACTTACGCCTTCGTTCTCTCCTCCAGGCATGCCCGTGCACGGAGGTGGTGGCTCGGAGACAGTTGAGATGCCGGGTATCTTCTCCAACACAATGCTGGATCTTTTAGTGAACACGGCCGGTAACATGCTTCAACCAACGTCAGTCTCCGGAGCTCATAGGACCGGCAGCGATGATTTCCCCGCTCAACTCCAAGCTGAGCTACATCTGCAAGGTAGCATGCGGGATCCGCGTTTTGTCGGAGGCATCACTGCACGGAATGCGACCTTAATTCTCCCAGCTGGGAGCTTCTTCATCCCTGAAGCGAAAGTCCGATTGCAGGACGATGGCGGCAAGAATCTTTCCGCAAGGGCCTATGGTCTTACCCGCAGGGGGATTTGTGCACTGGACCTCAGTGGGAGTACCCGTGAAATAAATCCGCGGTTGGAAGGCCCGGTAGGAGTTTTGCTTCCCGATATGATCTTAGCGCTCACAGAGCCGCTCCGCGTTGGATTCTCGTCTGCTACCCTGGAGCAGGGTTTTGCCTGGATACGTCAGCAAAAACTTCTTCCTCTGCCAGCCAAGGCTTGGATTGAAGCTGAACTGGGAGAAAACAATCTCATGTCGCTAGGCTTTTACGGTAGACCCTGGTGCTGGATGAGGGGAAGCGGTGAGCCAACTTTGCTGAAACCCTAGAGGCATCTTAAATCTTTGAACATGGAAAGCATGACAGGACATGGAAGGGGAGCAGCAACTTTGGAAGGATGGCGTTGCACGGTGGAGTGCGCTTCCGTGAACCGAAAGGGCCTAGAGGTGGCCGTCGCTCTTCCAAGATCGACAAGCACTGCAACCGGGGCCTTGGAAAACCGGATAAGAGAAGCTGTTCAGAAAACGGTGCGTCGCGGACGCATCAATGTTGCGGTGAACCTAGAACCCGTAGCGGCCCAGGGGGACAAGAGAAACATTATAGATCAACAGGCTGCGCGCCGTGCATTGAAGGATCTTAAGGACATCCGCCAGCAGCTTTCTCTGCCCGGGGAAATCACGCTGGATTTGCTCCTTCGTTCTCCCGGAGTTCTTAGGAACCCCGCAGAGGACATTCCCGGTGTCGAGAAGCTCTGGCCGGCCATGCAAGCGGCCCTCAAGCAAGCCGTCGAACGGATGAGTGCGATGAGGCGTCGTGAGGGTGCGCATCTCGTCAGCGATCTTCTCAAGCGACTGCGATTGCTAGAAACCGCAGCGAACGCCATAAAGGCGCGCGTCCCGGCCGTGATGCGCCGCCGCCGCGAGCAAATGTTTGTGAGACTAGAAGAGCTCGGGGTTACGGCTGCAAGAAACGATCAGGCCGTTGCCCGCGAACTTTCAATCATTGCCGAAAGATGCGACATCACCGAGGAGTTAACGAGACTGGAGAGTCACTTTGTTCAGTTCCGAGAGGCGCTCTCAGGTATCGAGCCGGCTGGCAGAACACTCGATTACCTAGCACAGGAAATGTTTCGGGAGATCAATACGCTTGGCAACAAAGCGGCTGACGCGACCATCTCGCGACGGGTCGTGCAATCCAAGGCGGAACTTGATAGAATTCGCGAACAAGTCGCAAACCTTGAGTAACCCATCACCACGATTCCGCCGCACAGGCATTCTGTTTGTCATTTCCGCCCCATCGGGCGCGGGTAAAACGACACTCTGCACCGCGCTCCGTCAAAAACCCGACTTCGTCTGGTCGGTTTCTTGCACGACGCGCCCTCCACGAAGCGGCGAAATCGATGGCGAGGACTATCACTTCCTTTCTCAGGAGGAATTTCACCGAAGACTTCAAGCGGGAGAATTTCTTGAGGATGCAGAGGTTCATGGCAATCATTACGGAACGCTCAAGGCACCTGTGCAGGAAAATCTTCGCAACGGAATCGATGTCCTGCTTGATATCGACACACGGGGCGCCGATACCATCCGGAGTTGTGGTGATC
>Ga0209697_10008588_pt1 | contig 11563 bp, 10 predicted proteins | sample AliMusrvi5mmetaG_FD_184115 | JGI IMG/M metagenome (GOLD analysis project Ga0209697, IMG submission 184115) | Freshwater lake bacterial and archeal communities from Alinen Mustajarvi, Finland, to study Microbial Dark Matter (Phase II) - Alinen... | ecosystem: Environmental > Aquatic > Freshwater... | reverse complement strand
CCTCGCGCATAGCGTCAAAATCCTGCTGCCAAGCAGGCATCTGTTCCGGAGTGGGAATTACATCGAGAGCGCCTCTACGCAAGGTATTGTAGTCGATTCCTGATTGCTTGTAGAACACCTGACGATGTTGCACGACACGCTCGAAGAGGCCTGGATCGTCTATCGCCTGCCGGGCGATCCCATGGCCGATCAGGCACCAGAGGTCGTAATAATGGCGCGCTAATCGCACTTTGCGCGTGTGTGTTACCGGGCGCAGCTTTTCCTCGTGCAAGAGCAGCGCCTTTTCCCAGAAGGTTCTCCGCGCGGCGACCGTGCGCACCGTAAAGTCGCCATCCGTGACGATCGTCGGCAAGGCTTCGGCCAAATACGGCAGGATTGTCGGCATCTCCACCGGTTCCGTATCGGCGCGTCCACCAAACTCCATCTTCACGACCGGTCGCAGGTACCCGGTACTGCTGGCGAACAATGCGGGATACCGCAACAGCAGCGTAAGCTGCTCGCGGTCCTCCATCACGTCTGCTGAAATCAGGTTCCAATCGAGTGCCGTGGGCAGACATTCGTGCAGATGCTGTCGCAATGCCGGCAACAGCACCTCTTGTATGTGTTGCCGGCAAGCATCTCGCAACCTGTCGCGCTGGTTGCGGCTCATATTTTCCTCGCCATAACCGAGGAAAGCGCGACCAATGACAACATCAAGATCTTCGGAAAAGCGGGAGATGAGGTGCCAGCCCTTCGAGAGGGAGGTGCCGCCTTTGAATGTGAAGGCGTTTTCCCACCCCGGCAGTCGAAACAACTCGCGCAAAGTCCAGCAGACCCAGAAGTCCTTCTCGATGCTCGCTGCGCCCATATCCAAACGCGCGGATGCTTCTGCAAATAATCGGCGTCGTTGTTCAGCGTCATAGCGCAGGATGTTGTCCATGGTCATCCTTCCTGCTCGGTGGCGATGCGGCGCATGATCGCGGCCACCCAGGCGGGGGCATATCGCATATCCTCGATTAATTGTGCCTTCTCATCCTTTGTTAAGTGCTTGCGCAGTTTCGCAATATCCGTCTCATCTACCTGCGCTTTCCCAATGTGCCTTAATGCCTGAATCACAACGCCGCTGATGCGTCCCGCGGTTGCCATCGTCCTCGGCGTCGTATGTTTCAGTTGGATGCGTTGCTTCCCTACTTGCATGTTGCGCGTCGGACCATCGGTATAAAAGACGATCTTCATGGGTACCTGCTCGGATAGACCCAGCACGTTTGCCGCATACGCGCCGGATGGCTGCAGGCGAATGGCGTCTCGACCCTGCACTGCCTGGGCAATGGCATCGGCGGACGGTGCAAGTTGGCCAATCAGCGCATCCTGGCGCGGCAGTTCATACAGACCACGCGCGATCTGGCGGATGGTGTCTGCGCGCTTGTATCGCATCAAGGCTAGGGCGACAGCAGTGCGGCTTCCCAGATCGAGAAAGTGGGACGGCGTGAAGACCCAACCCTCTCCATGATCCAGGATACGCTGCATGATTTTGGCATCAATCGAGTCTTTGTGCTTTAACATGATGTTTCGAAACAAATATTACTACGTTTTAGTTTCAAAAACAAGTAGCGCTGGCAGGGACGCCAGTCAGACAGCCGCTAAGCGCGCTTCAGTTTGCTTGTCCCTGTTTGCCATATCCTTCAGAGCGCGGACAACGGGAAGGCTGTCTATCCCATAAACTGCCGTAGAGGCGTCTCACCCTCCCGATCTTGCCGTACCGAATTTACGCCGGCCAGCTACAGCTAACACGACACTTCTTCCCCGGCGCGTTCTGTATCCGGCAGCGCGCAACTTATCTCCTATTTTCCATCTCCTTTCGGCAGAACAGGATTACCACTACACGGTTCGGGGAATATGAACGGGCGAAAGGATTTTTTGGTCACGCTTATGCGCATTGAACGGGCCCTGATGAACCCTTTGATCTCGCCACTGCACGTGGCGCCATCGTCGCCGGAGATGCGGGTGGTAAGCGCATTCAACGCGGCGGCGATCGGCTGGCAGCAGGAAATGCTGTTGATGCTGCGGGTGGCGGAGATGCCGAAGGACGTGGCGGAGGACGAAGTGGCGGTGCCGATCCTCACCCGCGACAATGGCCATGTCGGCGTCACGGTGCGGCGCTTTCACAAAGGCCAGCCGGGGTTGGATATCAGCGATCCCCGCGCGGTGGTGTTCCAGGGGGAGACGCTGCTCAGTTCGCTGTCGCATCTGCGGCTGGCGCGCAGTCCGGACGGTTACCATTTCATCATCGAAAAAGTGCCGGCGCTCTTCCCCACCGAACCGTATGAAGAGTATGGCATCGAAGACCCGCGCATGACCGACCTGGATGGAACGGTCTATATCAATTACACCGCGGTATCGCGCTACGGCATCAGCGTGGCGCTGGCCAGCACCACCGATTTCGTCACCTACCGCAAACTGGGGGTGATTCTGCCGCCGGAGAACAAAAACGTGGTGATCTTCCCCGAACGCATCGGGGGGCGCTACGTGATGATTCACCGCCCGTCCACCACCGGACTGGGCAGCCAGCAGATGTGGATGGGGTATTCCACCGACATGCTGCACTGGGGCGAGCACATCCCGTTTATGAGCAAACGACCGGGGATGTGGGACAGCCTGCGCATCGGCGCCGGCGCGGTGCCGATCAAGACCGAGCAGGGATGGCTGGAAATTTACCACGGCGTGAATCCCGAACAAGGCTATTGCCTGGGCGCCGTCCTGCTCGATCTGGACGACCCGTCGATCATCCTGGCACGCTCGAACATTCCCTTCCTCATCCCGGAAACGGAATATGAGCGCACCGGCTTTTACGGCAACGTCGTCTTCACCTGCGGCGCGGTGGCCACCACTTCGCAGAGCGGCACGAAGGTGAGCATCTACTACGGCGCCGCCGACCAGTTCACCTGTCGCGCCGACCTGGAACTGGCGGACATCCTCGACAGCCTGCACGCGCCGGCGCTCTTCGTCACCCATCCCGTCGATCTCAATCAGGTACCGATGTCGACCGGGTCCGCCTGCTCGCTGGGGTAATCGGTCAGACCGATCAGTGGGTGACGTGCCGGCGTCCCGCCCAATGTAGTGAAAATAAGCTTGCTTTGCCCATCTCGTCACCCTCAAGCCGAGGCCTGGGGCTGACCGAGTAAACCCGGTCGCGATATGTTGGCTAATGTGAGAGTGACCGGGTTTACCCGGTCGGCCCCAGACCCCCGATTGATCGGGGGGTAGGCTTTTAAGAGACGCCGGCGCTCCCACCGGCTACCACCCGGGCAACACGGACTGAATCAACAAGCCCACCCCGAAGCTGATCAGCAGTTGCAAGGCGATGACGCGCAGCGTGTCGCGGTGGTCGCGGTTCTCCTTCAGCAACACCAGCAAGCCCACCCCCGCGCTGCAACAGAGGCCGGCGATGACGGAACCGAAGCTGATGGCCCCTTTCAGGTACAATTGGGTGATGGCGACCGAGGCCGCGCAGTTGGGGATGAGCCCCACCAGCGCCGCCGCCAGCGGTTGCAGCGGGGAATGTTGCAGCAGAAATCGCTCGATATGCCCCTGCCCGAGATTTGTCAGATAATTGAGCGTCATGGTGACCAGCAGGATGAAGAGGAAGACTTTGCCGGTATGGATGAGCGGATGCGTCAGCCACGACCAGCCGCGCTTCTCCGCGGGAATGTGATGGCCGCAACAGCTATCTTCGTGAATGTCTTCTTCCTCGGCGTGCTCCTCCGCGTGTTCAGCGTGCTCCTCCCCATGTTCATCCGTGTGGGCGTGCTGCGCGGGAACAACGGACGCGGTAGGCGCCGCGGCCACCATCGCCATTTCGGGAACGGCGGCCGGTCTGGCCGTGGCGCGAACGAACAGGTCGATCAGCAACCCGAAGATGATGGCGACGCCAATTTTGGTGAGCACCAGCGGGACGATGACACCGATATGCTTCGGCTGCGCGAGGATGACCGGAATCGCTTCGTCCGACGAAGCCAGGTAGATCGCAAGCAACGACCCGAGCGACAACATTTGCCGCGCGTAGAGGGCGCTGCCCACCACGGAAAAGTGCGGCAGGCTCCCGAACAGCGCGCCCAGCGCCGGGCCGGCTTTCCCCGCATGCCGCATGCGCGCCTGCACGAAATGCCCGGAACGGTATTCCAGCCATTCCAACAGCAGAAAGGTGCCCAGCAGCAAGGGAATCGTCTTCGCGCTATCCTGTATCGCATCCAGCAACAGTGAAATATCCATGCACAACCTCGCGTCTCAAAACCTTATTGAGAACGATTCTCTTTCTGACACCGCGGGCACAGGCCGTAAATTTCCAGCCGATGGCGCAAAATAGCGTAGCCGGTTTCCGCGGTGAGCAGTTTCTCCAGCACGGAAAGGTCGCAGGCGTCGAATTCGACCACGTTGCGACAACCGGAACAGATTAATGGGTGGGAATGACCGGGGCGCGCGGCCATGAAATACGAGCGGCCATCCGGATCCTGCAACCGGCACAGCAATCCCGCATCGAGTAACAGCATCACCGTCCGATAGACCGTCGCTTGCCCGATGCCGGCGTCGCGCAGCGCTTCGACGCTTTCCCCGATGGTATGGCCTTGCGGGTGATCGGCAAAGAACTCCCACACCTGCCGTCGCTGCAGGGTGCAATGCATCCCCCGCTTCCGGAAATATGCTTCGATATCGAGTGCCCGCAGCGATGAAACAGCGTTCATATTGATAAACGTTATCAAAGCGTCGGCGAGTTGTCAATACTGCCGGCAAACCAAAGCTATTCGTAGTGAACCAACCTGTTCGTAGTGAACCCCTCCGCTGCGCTGCGGGGTTCACTACGAACAGGTTGAGGAATCATTATATTTCGCTGCTGCGCCCGGCAGGAATACGTGCGCTGATCTAGTAATAGGAAGCTAGGGAATATCTTCCCGAGGAGGTTTCACATGAAAGTCGGTGTATTCGCCGTGCTATTCGGGGATATGAAACTCGAAGCGGTGATGGAGTACATTAAGGCAGCCGGTTGCGACGCCGTGGAAATCGGCACCGGATGCTATCCCGGCGGTGCGCTCTGCCCGCTGGACGAGCTGCTGGCAGATAAAAACCGCGCGCAGGGGTGGATGAAGCAGATTACCGGGCGCGGGTTGGAAATCTCCGCCCTGTCCTGTCACGGCAATCCGCTGCACCCCAATCCCGCCATCGCCAAAGAGCACGATGCCATCTTCCGCAAGACCATCGAGCTGGCGAGCATGCTGGGCATCGGCACCGTGGTCAATTTCTCCGGCTGCCCGGGCGATCAGCCCGGCGCCAAATATCCCAACTGGGTCACCTGTCCGTGGCCGACCGATTTCGGCGAAATTCTGAACTTTCAGTGGAATGACGTCGCCATTCCCTATTGGAAAGAGATCAACGGTGTGCTGAAGGCGAAGAAGGTGCGCGTGGGGTTGGAGATGCACCCGGGCTTCCTCGTCTACAACACCGAGACCGCGCTGCGCCTGCGCGAGAGCTGCGGGGAGCAGATCGGGGTGAATTTCGATCCCAGCCACCTGTTCTGGCAGGGCATCGACCCGGTATACTCCATTCGCAAACTGGGTGAAGCCGGCGCCATCTTCCATTTCCACGCCAAAGATTGCAAGATCGATGAGATCAACAGCAAAACCAGCGGCGTGTTGGATACCAAAAGCTACACCGATGAGCTGCACCGCACGTGGATCTTCCGCACCATCGGCTATGGCCATGACGCGCAGATCTGGAAGGACATGGTCAGCACGTTGCGGCTGATCGGCTACGACGGCGCGCTTTCGATCGAGCACGAAGACAGCCTGATGACCTCGCGCGAAGGCTTGAAGAAAGCGGTCGCGTTCTTACGCGACGTGGTGATCAATGAGCCCAAAGGCGATGCTCCCTGGGCTCGCTGAGACGGTAACCGTAACCTGAACTGGCGCGCGGGTGTCTCCGCAAACAGGGATCACCCTGTCTGGCGCGCGAGCGTCCCCGCGAGCACATCGGTCAGCGATCGCTGCTCGCGGGGACGCTCGCGCGCCAGAGCTTAACGCCCCCATTTGGCCGTCGACGGAGCCAGGGTTGCCCATGGGAACTCCAGTTGCTACAATGTACCGATATGATCGAGCGCACTACGCCGTTTCCCATCCCTGAGCGCGCATTGCTGGAACTCCCGCCGGCACGTTTGGCGGCGATCGCCATTTCCAGTATCCGTCGTGTTTACGACATCGAGCTGGATTTTTCGCTCGCCTCCCTCTCACGGTTGGATGCGTTGCTGAGTGAGCGGTTTCGTCGCGGCCAGTATGATGCGAAGAACTTTCCGTCCACCCTGGCGTTGACCATTGGGGTCTACCTGGGCGAATTGTTGCGGCGCGAGATCGACGGCGGCGAGTGGGGACAGCAGATCGAGAATCTCTACGCCACGCCGCTTCCGTTTCTCCTGTTCAGCCGCGGTGAGTACGAGCGCCAGATCAACGTCGTCGAAGATATCCTCACCCTGCTCTGGCGCGGGCAGGGCGCCTTCGCCATCGATTATTTCTATCGGCAATACCGGCATCTGCAACGATTGGGATTTATCGCGCCAGAGAAGCCCGAGCCGCATGCCGGATCGGTGAAATAATGCATGCGGTGAGTACAGTTTCCCCTACCGTATGAACTGCGCTCAAGTTATCACCTCGATGCCGCTTTCCCGTGCGATCACCACTTCACTTGCGACCCCGAGGAACAGGCCGTGCTCGACGATGCCGGCGCGGGCGGCGAGGCGATTCGCCAGTTCGGCCGGGTGCGCGATGGGGCCGAAATCACAGTCGAGGATGTAGTTGTTTTGATCGGTGCGGTAAGGTATGCTGTCGGCAGCCAGCCGCACGGTAATCACCGCGCCGAGGGATTCCAGATATTCCGCCTGCAAGCGCCAGCCGAAGGGGACGACTTCCACCGGGAGCAACGCGTGCGTCCCGAGCATCGGCGAGTATTTGCGCTCATCAACGATGATGATCTCCCGCCGGCTGGCCTGCGCGACGATCTTCTCCCGCAGCAGCGCGCCCCCGCCGCCTTTGATGAGGTATTTCTCGCCGGTCACTTCATCCGCGCCATCGATGGTCAGGTCGATGAGCGGATGGTCTTCCAATGTCGTCAGCGGGATACCCAGCCGCTGCGCATCCGCTTCGACCAGCAGGGAACAGGGGATGGCGAGGATATCGGCCAGGTCGCCCAGCTCGAGCAACGCGGCGACGCGACGCATCGCGTAGCGCGCGGTCGTGCCACCCCCCAGCCCGATCACCATCCCCGGACGTATGCTTTGCACGGCATAGTCCGCAACCTGCCGTTTTTGCCGGTCGAATTCGTCAGACATTGTTTTTTTGAAGCACCGCTTAAAATGATTTCAAGGAATGGATCGTTTAATCTTTTTGTAACCGTTCAGGCATTTTAAGCGGTGATTTCCTCCTATACGGTTACCCCTTGTTTTGCCAGCGCTTCACGTGCGGCTTGCGCGACGTGGGCGGGGGTGAGGCCGAACTGCTCGTAAAGCAGTTTCGCCGGGGCGCTGGCGCCGAAGTCATCGAGGCCGATAATGGTGCCTTGATCGCCGACGTAGCGTTCCCATCCCAGGCGGATGCCGGCTTCCACCGACACGCGCGCGCGCACGGCGGCCGGCAAGACGCTTTCCCGATAAGCCGCCGGCTGTCGATCGAACAGCCGCCAGCATGGCAACGACACCACGCGGACGTTGACCCCCTCGGCCGCCAACTGTTCGCCGGCCGTCAGCGCGATCTCCACTTCCGAGCCGGTACCGATGAGAATGACCTGCGGCGTGCCTTCGCCGGACTGCCAGAGGGTATAGCCACCCTGTTGCACCCCCGCGGCCGGCGCATAGCGCGTGCGGTCGAGGACGGGCAGGTTCTGCCGGGTGAGGGCAAACGCGGTGGGGCCGGTGGTATTTTGCAGCGCCACCCGCCAGGCTTCCGCCGTCTCGGTGGCGTCAGCGGGACGGATGACGGTGAAGTTCGGGATGGCGCGCATCGTCAGCAGATGCTCGATGGGCTGGTGCGTCGGTCCATCTTCGCCGACGCCGATGCTGTCATGGGTGAAGACGTAGATCGACCGCTGGCGCATCAGCGCCGCCAACCGCATCGGCGGGCGCATATAATCGGCGAAGACCATGAAGGTGCTGGTGTAAGGGATCACGCCGCCGTGGCGCGCCATGCCGTTGGCGATGGAGCCCATCGCGTGTTCGCGGATGCCGAAGTGCATGTTGCGCCCGCTATGATCTTCCGGGGTGAAGTCGCCGGCGCCGGCCATCAGCGTCTTGGTGCTGGGCGCCAGGTCGGCTGAACCACCCATTAACTCCGGAATGCGCTTCGCCAGCGCGCAGAGCACGGTGCCGGAGGCGGCGCGGGTGGCGACCGCTTTGCTGCCGGCCGGGAAGAGCCCGTCCAGATCGGCATCCCATCCCGCGGGCAATTCGCCGCGCTGCCGGCGCTGGAACTCTTCCGCCAGTTCGGGATAGGCCGCGGCATAATCGATCAGTTGTTGCTGCCAGGCGGCTTCGCCGGCCTGCCCGCGCGCAATGGCCGCCCGCATATGCTCCAGCACTTCATCCGGCACGCAGAAGGGCGTTTCGCCGGGGAAGCAGAGGGTCTTCTTCGTTTCACGCACGCCCTCGGCGCCCAGCGGTTCGCCGTGCACCTTGCCGGTGCCCTGTTCGGGACTGCCGAAGCCGATGATCGTGTGGCAGATAATCAGCGAGGGACGCTCGGTATCGGTCTGTGCCAGCCGGATGGCCGCGTCGAGCGCGCGGGTGTCGAACCCGTCGATCGGGCCGATCACCTGCCAGCCATAGGCGGCAAAGCGCGCGCCGACATCTTCGCGGAAGGCAATATCGGTATCGCCTTCGATGGAGATGCCGTTATCGTCGTAGAGATAGATCAACTTGCCGAGTTTCAGCGTGCCGGCCAGGCTGGCGGCCTCGCTGGTGACGCCTTCTTCCAGGTCGCCGTCAGAGACGATGGCATAGGTAAAATGATCGACGATTTGGTGACCGGGCTGATTGAAGCGGCAGGCCAGATGGGCTTCGGCGATGGCCATGCCCACGCCGTTGACGAATCCCTGTCCCAACGGGCCAGTGGTGACTTCCACGCCGGGCGTGACGCCGAATTCCGGATGGCCGGGGGTTAGGCTTTCCCACTGGCGAAATTGCTTCAAATCATCCAGCGTGAGCCCATAGCCGGAGAGGTAAAGCATGTTATAGAGCAACATCGACGCGTGGCCGGCGGAAAGGACGAAGCGGTCGCGATCCGGCCAGTTGGTATTGGTCGGATTGTGTTTGAGGAAGCGATCCCACAGCACGTAAGCCATGGCGGCCGCGCCCATCGGCGCTCCCGGATGCCCGGAATTGGCCTGCTGCACCGCGTCGATCGCCAGGCAGCGGATGGTGTTGATACAGAGTTGGTCCAGTTGCGGATTCGGTTCTGACATGTGACGGATATCCTCCAAGTTTGATGGTAAGCTGACATTTGCACGTTATATTTGCACTTGCACGTTAGCCTTGCGCTATCTTTTGCCCCGATGGGGGCTTCCAGCCGCGAGATGATACTCGGTCAGGTCTTTCAATTTCACCGTTCGGTCGGTCGTCCGCACCCGCCGTGGCGCGTGGTTCGGCTTCTCCACCAAGGGTGGCAATGTCCGACCACGCGCCACGGCGGGCGCGGACGACCGACCGAAACGATGAACAATTCACCCCATCTTATCGATCTTCGCCGCCAAAATGAAATCGTTGCGGGAGAGTCCGCCGATCTTATGGGTGGAGAGGACCAGGCGCACCTTATTGTAATGGATTTCGATGTCCGGGTGGTGTCCCTGCGCTTCGGCCAGATCCGCCACCTGATTCACGAACGCGATCGCCGCGCGAAAATCTTTCAGGGTGAACTCCCGCTCGATCTCCCCGTCCTTCAAGGTCCATTGTGGGATCGCCGCGCAGAGCGCCACCGCCTCCTCATAGGTTAACGGTTGGGCGCCGATCTCGCACGGCACGCATTTTTCCTGTTCCAGCGCCATGATATCCTCCTTGTCAGGCGGCTTGCTGTCCTGTGGCCGGTTTGCCGATGGCCCCGCGCAGTTGTTCCTTCGACCACGTCCGGCCGGATTGGATCAGCGCACGCGCGGCGTCCACCTGATTCCAAATATTACACATCATCACCCCGCGCACCTTCCCGTCGCGCAAGTAATATATCACCCCCTTCTCATTTACCTGCTGCCAATCGGCAAAGGTTTCCAAGCGCGCGTGCACTTCACCGACGGCTTCGTAGCTCAATTTGAACAGATCGGAGAAGAAATACGGCATGTAATCGTAGGCCATCTCCGCGCCGGCCATGTTGCGCCCGGCATATTTCCCCTGGTTGACCGCGTTGTCCCAATGCTCCACTCGCGTGCGTTGCCCGAGCGCGGTATAGGGGAAGTTGGCGTTATCGCCGGCGGCATAGATGTCCGGATGCGAAGTGCGCAGATAGGTATCGACCACAATCCCGTTATCGATCGCCAGCCCGGCGTGTTGCGCCAGTTCGATGGCGGGGGTAATCCCAACCCCGACCAGCAACAGATCGGAGACGATTTGCCGGCCCGAGCGGGTGCGGGTGACGAACTGCCCGTCGTGTCTTTGAATCGCCGTCGGCATATCCTCCTTGAGCATGGTCATGCCGCAACGGCGATATTGCTCCTGTAGCGCGTTGCCCATTTCAGCGGGGAAGACACGGGAACAAAGCGTCGGTTCCGGGTAAATCATCGTCACGATCGCCTGGCTGTTCGCCAGGGCGGCAGCAATCTCCGAGCCGATGAAGCCGCCGCCAATCACCACCGCCGATACCCCCGTTTCGGTCTGGCCGTGGATGGCCTGGTAATCATCGAGGTAGCGATAATAACACACCCCGTCCAGATTCTCGCCCGGAATATCCAGCCGGCGCGGAATGCCGCCCGTCGCCAGCAGCAGCTTGCCATACTGGTACTCTACACCGCCGGAATCGGTAAGGCGATGGTTGTTCGCATCCACCGCGGTCACTTCGACGCCCAGCGCCAGCGTAATCCGCTGCTCAGCGAAAAACGTTTCCGGTTCAACGAATACCTGCTTGAGCGTCTTTTTGCCGAACCAGAGATCCTTGGTGAGCGGCGGGCGATGATACGGAAGATACGGTTCGTTACTGATCAGCAACACCGTGCCCTGCTGGTCATACTCCCGAATTCCCGCCGCCGCCGATGCGCCGGCCACTCCCCCGCCGACAATGATATACTGGTAATCCGCCATCCGTGTCATCTCCTTTTCGCCAACAATATCCATTAGTGTAACGTGGATTGCAGAGGGATATTGGTCGTGAAGAAAGACAAAACCGTCCCTGGGGCCGCGCTCCTAAAGAAGAAGAATCTCTACGGCATGGCCCCCATCCCCAACCCTCATAGGCGTCAAAATATCCAGCCTGCCGACGTGTCACCTAACCCCCCAGCCCCCTTCCCTGCGAGGGAAGGGGGCTGGGGGGTTAGGTGACACGTCGGCAGGCTGGATATTTTGACGCCTATGAGG
>Ga0209697_10008583_pt1 | contig 11564 bp, 11 predicted proteins | sample AliMusrvi5mmetaG_FD_184115 | JGI IMG/M metagenome (GOLD analysis project Ga0209697, IMG submission 184115) | Freshwater lake bacterial and archeal communities from Alinen Mustajarvi, Finland, to study Microbial Dark Matter (Phase II) - Alinen... | ecosystem: Environmental > Aquatic > Freshwater... | reverse complement strand
TGTCCATCGCTCACCGCGGCTATGTTCTCCAGACCGGCGAGATCACCGTTACCGATTCGGCCGCGCAGCTCAGAAATAACAAGGCGGTGCAGAAGGCTTATCTTGGCATGTCGTAAGATAAGGTTTTCGATCAGGGGAGGAGAAAACTGACCACCGCCCCGGTCATGCAGGTGGCCAGGGTGCCGGCGATGATGGCTCGCATTCCCATGGCGGCTATCTCTGACCGCCGTTCGGGAACCATGCTGCCGAGGCCGCCAATCATGATGCCGAGGCTGCCGAAGTTGGCAAAACTGCAGAGGGCGTAGGTCATGATGAGTCTGCTCCGCAGGCCGAGGGCATCGGCCGGCAGCTGGGCAAGATCGATGAAGGCCAGTAATTCGTTGAGGACGGTCTTCGTTCCCATCAGGGCGCCTGCGGTGTGGGAGTCGGCCCAGGGGATGCCGAACAGCCAGACGACTGGGGCCATGATTTGGCCGAGCAGTAGCTGCAGGGTTACCGTCCGGCCGCCGACCAGTGGCAGGAGACCGAGGAGCTGATTGACCAAATTGACCAGGGCAACGGCGACCAAGAGCATGGCGATGATATTCAGCAACAGGTGCAGGGCGTCGATGGTGCCCTTGGTGAGCGCATCCATGGAGTTGGCCGCCGTGCTCTCGGGGACAAGCCTTCCGGCGGTTTGTCGATCGACCTCGGGGCACATTATCCGGGCGACGGTAAGCGCCGCCGGGATATGGATGAGGGAGGCGGTGAGTATATGGCCGAGCGGGTCGGGGATGATCCCTTTAAGCAGGGTGGAGTAGAGGATCATCACCGTCCCGGCGATCGAGGCCATGCCGCAGGCCATGAGCGAGAAGAGTTCGCTCCTTGTCATCTCCCGCAGGTAGGGTTTGATGAAAAGAGGGGCCTCGACCATCCCGAGAAAGAGGGTGGTGGCAGTGCCGAGACCGAGCGCTCCACCGATATGCAGGGTCTTTTCCAGTAACATCGACAGAGCCCTTACGATCATTGGAAGAATCCGCCAGTAAAAAAGTAGACCAGCCAGGGCGCCGATGACCAGGACCAGGGGCAGGGCCTGAAAGGCGAAGACGAAGCTGTTTGCCGGCTCTGTGACGGCAAAGGGGGCGTTACCGCCGCCGACGTAGCCGAAGACGAAGGAGGTCCCGGCCCGGGTGGCCTCGTCGAGGGCCATGACCGCGCGGTTCAGTTGCAGGAACAGCCCGGCGAACAGCGGGACGCCCAGAAACAAGGCGGCGATAATGAACTGCAGGAGAAGACCTGCGGCAGTCCATCTGAAATTAACCGCCTTGCGGTTATCACTCAATATCCAGGCAATGCCGATAAAGACGACCAGCCCCAATACAGATTGGTACGGCATGAAGGTTTCTCCTCCTAATCGAAGTTTTCTTCGTTTGGCGATGATTCGTTATTTCTACTGTTGATCACATCATTTCACAACCAAAGAGAATACCTTGAAGCGCGTAGACAAGATATTATGGGTGATGGGACTTTTTTCTTATTTTTGACAGCAGTGAACCTATTTGTTAAATTGCTTTTCGAATAACAGTCCAGCAAATTCAAACAAATGGAGGAAATGCGCACTCATCTTCTTCAATCTATAGAAATGGAGAAGAACGCAGTTATGGCTCAAACGGATGAGGAATCCCAGGATTTTGCCAACCAATCGTTCGTTTCTTCGGCAGCAGTAGAGCAAGATCTGAATGAGGCTTTAAAATCCCTTGCTGAACTTTCCGGAATTGTTGGAAAAGAAAGTGGGGAAGCCTTGTTGCGAGCGAACACGGCTTTTTCTGATTTTTTGGAAGTAACAGCCAAGGTGATCATCTTGTCCAGACAAAACAGCAACGTCAAATCACTCGAACTCTCGCTTGGCAGAAAACGGAAAACAGCGGCACAATGCGATGAAATCCTTTCTACTTTTCAAAATATTGCCCACGACAGAACCTTCAAGGCGACAAGGTAGAGAGAGGGCATTATCCCGAGAAGGATCGCATTCAAGGAAAAGCTGTACCAGATTCTTCTCCTGAACGTACGAGCTTTTTTTAGAGGTGATATAGCCCCGCTGAACGATCAAATGTTGCTTTTGGAATTAAATTTACGGACGGCGGTTTTAATCATCATCCGCACCGATTTGACGTAGTCGTTCGGATCATAGGCCTTGCCATCCTTCCCCAGACGATAGGAACCGATATTATAACTTAACACCGCCTGATCCCATTGTGCCGGGCCCGAATAGCAGGAGAGCAGGTATTTGAAATAGGAAGTGGCAATTTTGATATTGAAAACATCATCATCGCGTATTTTTCGGCGTAATTGGTTGTCCGGGAGAAGATCGGATTTCGGGAAGCCCCATATCTTTGCCAGAACAAATTTGGCGGTATCAAGTTTGATTTGCATGACCCCATAGCACGGGTCGTTTTTGGCGGCCTTAGCTTGCCCACGATATCGGCCGCCATTAGTCTCTTGCAAAAGGAGACCCTGAATGGTCTCCGGGTAGCCAATTTCTTTCCCTAACTGATAAGAGATGCGCATGAGTTTGTCGTAGGGCAGAATGGTTTGTTCTGCAGCCAGGCTTTCGTTGGCCAAGGCCATTGTCGGGAAAATAACTATAAATAACAAAGCTGTAAGTATTTTTTTTAATAGCATAAAAAAATCCTTTGTTGGAATCTTGATAGTGCATCAAGTTATTTTAAATAACTCCGGGCTGTATAAAACCAGGAGTATAATTGGTAACAATAAGTTAGGTAATGGAAATTTAGACTTCCACAAAATGAAACATGTAACGTGGGGTTGACAGCATTTCTTAAGGTATTTATACCATTTCCTGCTTAACTGAGAGCAATGTGAAATACCTTAAGGAGAGTTAGGCTGAAGAATGAGGAAAGAGCAATCCCAAAACAGTTTCTGGGTTGGTCGGTGTTACTGGATTTACAATTTATCGGGTACGGTGGAGGAAAAATTGAGGGGAAAAAGTTGGTAGGCTGCATGAGGCTTACCTCGCTAATGTGGTTATACATTAAGGGCATAGCCTGCCGAAAACTTCGGCTCGGACCATTGCCCTTCCAAATGCCTACGAGGTTAGCTGACGGGCTCGGGCTTGGAAGTGCCCTATCCTATAATGCTCAGGAATACGCCCCAAAAATGGGTCCCCCGCATCCGTTGTGGAAACGGATCTCGGCTACAAGTACGGATAAAATAACCGGATTCCAAACTTATTGCCAACATATTTTTTCGGTAAGTAAGAGAGTTTGGAAAAATTAGAAATAATTACATAGTACTAGGCAATACTAAAATATAAATTGCTTCTTAGTATATTTACTAGGCATTACCCATTATTGATCCGATCTTGATGATATTTTGAGGCATATTGCCTCAAAATTGACTCCATCATTATGTAATCATTTGTACGAGAACATTTGACTGACATTGATCTTGGTCTGCCGGATATGGGCGGCATTGAGGTTATCAAAAGGATTCGGGAATGGCCCAAAATACCGATTCATTGTGCTGTCGGTTCGGGAGTCCTCTCAATGACCGTTTTGCAGATCCATGGCGACCAGCAGGGCGTAGTGGCCGCCCCGTTCGAGGAGTTCTTCATGGCTGCCCTGTTCGACAATTCTGCCGTGCGCCATGACAATTATGTGATCGGCACGCCTGACAGTCGATAGGCGGTGGGCGATGACCAGCGAGGTGCGCCCTCGGAAGCTGTCGGCAATGGCCTGTTCGAGGATATTTTCCGACTCGCTGTCGATTGCCGCCGTTGCCTCGTCGAGGACGAGGATGGCCGGATTGCGGCAGAGCACCCTGGCGAAAGAGAGTAGCTGTTTTTCGCCGGTCGACAGCTCGGTGCCACCCTCGCCGATGAGGGTATCCAGGCCCTGCGGCAGTTTCTGGACAAAGCGGTTCATCCCGGTCCGGGTGAGGATCTCCTCCACCTGCTGTCGGCCGCAACCGGTATCCATGACGATGTTGGCCAACAGGCTGTCCTGGAGAATGAAGACATCCTGGAGGATGACCCCTACCAGGGTGCGCAGCTCTTGCAGTCCCAGGGTGGCGATATCTCTGCCGTCAATGAGGATTTGCCCTTCCTGCGGGTCATAGAACCTGAGGAGGAGGCTGACAAGGGTGGTCTTGCCGGAACCGGTTGTTCCGACCAGGGCCACTGTTTGTCCGGGCCGCAGGGTGAGGGAGATGTCGTGCAGGACCGGATTGTTCGGGTCGTAACCAAAACGCAACTTGCGAAATTCGAGTCTGCCCTCAAGGTTTGTGATGGTCGCGGGGACGAGCGCCTGCGGGATGCTGCTTTTTGTATCGAGGAGTTGAAAAATCCGTTCCGCCGAGGCCATGGCCGATTGAACGACCGAATATTTCTGGGCAAGTTCGCGAAGAGGCTGGAAAAAAAGGCGCATATAAGAAATAAAGGCCACCAGCTCGCCGAGGGTCAATCTCTTCTGCAATACCTCACCGCCGCCGTACCACAGGATCAGGGCCACCGCCGCCGAACCGAGAAATTCGGTGAGGGGCATAAACAGGCCGAAGAGCCGAATCTGACTGAGGGTTCGATCCAGGTAACCGGCACTGAGGCCTTCAAAGGTGCGACGCGATGTCTCCTGCCGCCCGAAGAGTTGCAGGATAGCGATGCCGGAAAGGGTTTCCGACAGAAAACTGTTGAGTTTTGCCAGTTGGCTGCGGATGGCGCGGAAGCGTTCCCGCGCCAGCTTGGCAAAAAAGATGGTAAAGAGCAGGGCGGTCGGAACGAAAATCGACATCAAAGCCGCCAGCCGCGGGTTCATCCAGAACAGCAGCACGAGGATACCCAGGAGTCGCAGCATCTCGTTGAAGAGGGTGACGATGACCGAAGTGAACATCTCGTTCATGTTCTGGATATCGTTGGTCAATCTGGTTACCAGCTGGCCGGTGCGCCGGGTGTTGAAAAACGGCAGATCGAGATGGAGAAGGTGGTTGAAAAGACTTTGCCTAACCCCGTGCATGACCCACTGTCCCACCCATTCGAGGATATAGATCTGACAGAAGGTGGCAAAAAACACGCCGATGATAATGGCACCATACCAGAATGCATTTCCGGCCAGTCCGGCTACCCTTTCGGCGGTGGCCAGCCGGCTTGCAGTAATGGAATGGTCGATGGCGGTCTGCACCAGATAGGGCAGGGTAAGGGTCGCCCAGGTGATGAGAAGAGAAATAACCACGGCACCAAGCAGCCCGAGCTTATAGGGTTCGGCAAATCTTAGTATGCGGCGCCAGAGCTGTAGGTCTCCGAGAGAGGCCTGGCGGCCCTCTTCACTGTAGCCGTAGTCCATCATGGCAGGGCTACCTCCCCCTGGCTGTCTTGTTGCATCTGTTTTTCAAACATCGTCCGGTACAGGGAGTTGGTGGCGAGCAAGTGATCATGGTCGCCTTCGCTCTGCACCGCGCCTTCGCCGAGGATGATAATATGATCGGTCATCGACAGCAGTTTGATGCGATTGGAGACGATAACTACCGTTTTCCCCTGGAAATGTCGTTTGAGCCCGGCAAACACCTCGTGCTCGGTGGCTACATCGACCGCCGACAGGCCGTCGTCGATGATCAGCACCGGGTGGTCGCAGAGAAGGGCGCGAGCGAGGGCCAGACGCTGACGCTGGCCGCCGGAGAGTTTTACGCCGCGCTCGCCGATCAGGGTGTCATAGCCGTCTTTTTGTGCCAGAATATCTTCGTGGATCGCCGCATTGACAGCTGCCTCGACAATTTCCTCGCGCCGGGCATCAGGCCGGCCAAGGGCGATATTGGCAGCAATGGTATCGGAGAAAAGGACCGGCTCCTGGCCGACGTAACCGATATGCGAACGGATGAAGGCTAAAGGCAGCCGGTTCACCTCAAGGCCACCAAAGAGCAGCATGCCGTCGGCCAGGGGATAGAGCCTTGCGAGCAGTCGGCAAAGGGTTGATTTGCCGGAGCCGGTACGCCCGGTCACCCCGTGAATGCCGGGGCCGAGATTGAGGCTGAGATCGCGGAGGACCGGACCGCTGCCCAAAGGGTAAGTAAAGGTCAAATGGGTCAACCGGTACCCGGGTTGCACCAGCTTCTCTAGTTCCTTCTCGGGGACCGGGTCCGGCAGCATCGCCTCTGTGGTGACCAGGCCGTGAATACGGTCAAGGGAGGTAAGGCCGCGTTGCACCAGATTTGCCACCCAACCGATGGCCATCATCGGCCAGATCAACATATACAGATAGGTGATGAAAGCGACGAAATCGCCGAGGGTGATGGTCGTCTCAATCACCAGGCGGCCGCCGAAATAGAGGACCACCAGCATGCCGGCGCTGCCCACGAGAGTCGCGAGAGGAGTGACCAAACCCTGGATGACGGCAACCCGCAGGTTGCTTCTCACATATTTTTTGCCTATCCGGTCAAACCTTTCGGTCTGAAAGTTCTCCATGGTATAAGCCTTGATAAGACCTATGGAAATGAGGTTGGAACGGGAAAATTCGGTGAGTTCGGAAAACTCTTCCTGCACCGTGGCAAAGCGGCGGTGCAGTTTGGCCGAGAGGACCCGGGTGGCGACCGCCAGAAAAGGCATCGGCAAGAGAGCCAGAAGGGTGAGCAGCGGGTGGATAGCGATCATGAAACCGATGGCCGCAAGCGACATCACCAGGGCATCGACCGCCGCCACCAGCCCCATGCCGCAGGCCATCTGCACGGCTGCGAGATCGTTGCTGGAATGGGCCATGAGGTCGCCGGCGGTCCGTTTCTCAAAAAACGGTGCATCCATTTTGAGGATGTGGCTGAAGATCCGGTTTCTCACCGCCTGTTCAAGGAGTCGGGAAAAACCGATGATCATATAGCGCCAGATAAAGCGGAGAAGAACGACGAAGACGGCGATAAAGATAATGATTCCGGCAAGGCGCAGAAGGTCGGATGGCGTGACGGTCAGGGACTCCAGCGCATCGACGCCGCGTTTGATAACTCTTGGTATGATGAGCTGGAGAAAATCGACGAGGATCAGGGCGGTAAGCCCACCAAGGACCTGCAAGCGATGGCGGCGAAACGAGGGCAGCAGGAGGTCGCGAAGCTGGGCAAAGGGAATCCGCCTGGGTGTGTCGCTCGAATCCGGCGTGGAAGTATGTATGTTCAAATGTGCGGCTCGGTTATAGTAGGCAAAGAAATTGCAGAAATTTTATTAATAAAGGGGAAAACGAGACCATCGCAGACAATAATGACCGTTGATCGGAAAGTCACTTGAAAAACGGAAAAACCGCTGTCCCATTCCTCTCGGCGCGGTCGTGTCGGCGGACGGGGACTTGGAAGTTTTCAGGAATCAAGAGACGCATTCCTGATCTTGCAAATCGCCAAAGTCGGGATTAAAGTATCCCGCTTTCCACCCTCCGGGGCTTTTAAAAAATTTGAACAGAGAGAAAGAGATGCTGACAACACTGGTTATATATTGCCTGGTAGGAGCGGTAGCGGGGATTCTTGCAGGCTTGTTGGGTATTGGCGGCGGCTTGGTGATTGTGCCGATGCTGATCTATGCCTTTGAAAAAGAAGGTGTCCCGCAAGAAGTGATCATGCATCTGGCGCTGGCGACCTCCATGGCCAGCATTATGTTTACCTCCATTTCCAGCTTTATGGCCCATCACCGACGCGGCGCGGTGCACTGGGAGGTGGTGCGGAAAATTGTTGTCGGCATCCTCACTGGTACCTTTCTCGGTTCCTGCTTTGCCTCGTCCTTGTCCGGCAATTTCCTGAAAATATTTTTTGTTATCTTTCTCTATTTTGTCGCCGCCCAACTGCTCTTCAACAAGAAACCTAAAGGCGGGCGTGATTTGCCGGGGACCGCGGGGATGTTTGCCGTCGGCAACATCATCGGCGCGGTGTCGAGCTTTGTCGGCATTGGCGGCGGGACACTGTCGGTGCCGTTCATGCTGTGGTGCAACATCCGGGTCCATAATGCCATCGGTACTTCGGCGGCGATCGGCCTGCCGATAGCGGTGGCCGGGACCGTCGGCTATATCTTCGGCGGCTGGAAGGTCGCCGCTCTGCCGCCCTATTCCGTCGGCTACGTCTATCTGCCGGCGCTTTTCGGTATCGCCGTGGCAAGTGTGCTGACTGCGCCCCTGGGGGTCAAGCTGGCGCACAGTTTGCCTGTTGATAAACTGAAGAGGATTTTTGCCCTGCTACTCCTCGTTGTGGCTACGAAAATGCTGGTGAGTGTGCTGTAGTTTCTTGCAAAGCAGGCTTCAGAGGACGACTCTCAAGAGAGTTTTCTTTTGCGATTATGAAGTGGATGAACTGTCTCTCACTATCCAAAGGTTGACATTATCCACGAATGTAATTACGGTAGGTACATGAAGCCACTGCAACGCAAAGGAGTAAAATTCATGGAAAATCAAATACGGTCAAGGGATGCTAAGCTCGTTCCGATTGGGAATTCCAAAGGAATCCGCATACCCAAAGCTCTTCTTCAAAAATATGGCATAAAAGACTCTCTTTTAATAGAAGAAACCGAAAAAGGACTGCTTCTTCGCAGCAAGGAAGAGATCAAGCTTTCTTGGGAAGATACCTACAAAACCATGGCAAAAGAAAAGGAAGGTTGGAACGATTTTGATACTACGCTCCTTGATGGCTTGGAGGATGAAGACTTTGAATATTAGAAGGTATGAAGTTTATTTTGCCGATCTTAACCCCACCACTGGCAGCGAAATTATCAAAGTCCGCCCTGTCGTTATAATCAGCCAAGATGAAATGAATAAATATTTGGATACTGTCGTTGTCTGCCCATTAACCTCAATCTTGCATCCACTTTGGAGAACTCGAATACAAATAAAATGTGCCAACAAAGATGCCGAAATTGCTGTTGATCAAATCCGAACCATCAGCAAGCAAAGGCTGAAAAATAAAATTGACAATTTATCTGATACTGAAGCCGCACAATTACGAAAGCTTATAACTGATATGTACGGGGAGTAAAAATTTCTATTGTTCAGTTATTATATTCCAATATTTATAGTGGTGCCGGCTGGTTCTGCTACTTTGTATTTAGATTGCGTCTAAATACAATTTCATTTTTTAGATTACTCAACATATTTTTATATTCAGCTTGCATCATTTCCTGGAAAGATTGGTATCGGTTGGCGCCTGGCAACTTATATCCGAAGAACCATGCTTCCCATTCGCCATTTGTATCCATGACATTTGGATTGAGAAGGTATATGGCAGAATCTATTTCGGTGCTGATAGCTAAGGTCCCTTTTAAATAGCTGTCCCGCAGATGCACCGGGTCTTGTCTTTCGCCATAAATAAAATATTGTTGATCGGAAGCATCCAGACCGCCTGACCCCGTTAGCCAATTATTTAATGATTGCGGGTGCATATCTTTAAACCATCCAATCTGGCTAACAGGATAAATGCTGCCGTCTTCGGCATCCATAGCAATTTGTCGCCACCCGTTAGTAACGCGCAAAAATTTCTTATATGACGGCGGCAAGTTTAATCCCAATCGTTTCTCTGTCGCATCTATCTCCTGTTCAGAGGCAGCATGGAAGCCTAAGTAGCCTGTTTTTATGACCTCTTTTCTTAAAGGGGATGCTTGCAAAAGAATATCGCTTTGCAACAAAGCAAGAATATCATCACTCCACTTTTTCAGGAATGATGACCAATCCAAAGAACTAAGAACTTCTCTTCTTGGCATAATTACATGACCTCCTCCTCTTGAATTCTCCTCTTTATGTTGCTTACAGGACTGCAACCCGAAAAATTCAGTTCCAAGAAAAGCCAGCATCGAAAAGACAAATGAGCGCCTATTTAACATGAATAAAGATCGTATCTGGTTCATGTTCAAGTCTCCTGGAAATCATTGTTTCACTCATTGCCGGTGGCCGGTTGGTCCGAGTTGAACGAGGGCGAGGCCCCGCCGGCTAACCAGAAGGCACGTAATTCATCTGAAGTTCCGTTGAATTGGTTGCGGTCGCAGCGGCCGATGCCATCCACGGTGTGCGGTGGATTTCCTGCGGCGCCATCCGTGTACTGCCAGAGGGTCCATTTATCCCATAATTTTGGGATTAACGGTGCCGGTCCATATTGCGCGATCCAAAGCCAGCATTTCGACAGCTCTGTCTGAGCAAGACCTGTGATCCCTGCGGTCACAAGGGCTTCTTTGATTGTGTGACCTGAATACAGCCCTGGGTAACGCCCCGTCACAGTGAAGATGTGGTGCACAAACTGTTCTGCCTCCAAAAGGCTCATGTCGTGACCTTGTGGGTTTGGTTCGAAGTCAAGCACAAGAACGGTGTCTGTTCCAGCGACCGACAAGAAGTGGTCGGCTTGCGCGCTTGGATCACCGGATGTGCCGAAATGATATGCCCCGAACAGGAGTTCCGCCTCCTGGATTTGTCGGCGATTATTGGAGAATGTGGGGTCCATGTAGAGTGTTCCCTGTGTTGCCTTGTGAATCACGGCGAGAATTCCAGCCTGTTGGACTTGGGCAATATTCGCGATGGAGTTGTGGTGCGAAATGTCGATGACGGCGTTAAGCATGGGTTTACTCCTTCAGTTAGATGGGTTGTTTGTCGCATTTCTCACTTGCAGGTGTGGAGAAAATGCTAGGCTTACCTTAGGCGGATTATGAGACTTTGTTATTATGTTCCGCAGAGATCACTACAATCCCCAATCTTTGTTCGGTCTCTACTCTTCGATGAGCATCGGCAGCTTGCTCAAACGAATAGATCTTATCGACGATTGATTTAATTTTACCCTCCTCAATCATTTCTTTAAGTTCCAGTAGTTCTTCCTCCTTTTCACCGGCAAAAGTAAAAATCGCTGTCTTGTCAGTAAACTTAGACGTCAAGAAAGACTTCAGCATGTCGGAAATGCGCGGATTTGCCATCAGATAGCGTCCCTGGTGCTTGAGTGCTTTCAGGCAATCGGAATAGGAACGTTGGGCAACCATGTTGAAAATTACGTCATAGGTCTGGCCGCTTTTTGTGAAGTCTTCTTTGGTATAATCGAAGAAATGATCAGCCCCAATCCGCCGCAGCATTCCCTCCTTGATGGTGCTGTCAACTGCCGTCACCTCGGCTCCCATAGCTTTACCAATCTGCACCCCAAAAGTGCCGATACTTCCACCCGCACCGTTTATCAATACCTTTTCCCCATGTTGGATATTCGCTATTTTTAAAAAGTGAAGGGCATTCAGCCCTCCCAGAGGTACCGCTGCCGCTGCTTCAAAGCTCAGGTTGTACGGTTTCGGCACAATAGTGTAGCTGGCCGGCAGGCTCACGTATTCGCCATATGCCCCCAACCGCAATTTGGTGGTCCCAAAAACCTGATCTCCCTTCTTGAACTTGGAAACGTCTTTGCCGACGGATTCCACTTCACCCGCAAAATATCCGCCCAATATTTTTTTCTTTGGTCGTATGAGCCCCAAAGCAACGTGTCTTTTCGGCAAGCCTGCCATGACACCATAAAAGTGATCTGCTACAATCGGTACCCTTCTTATAACCAATGGAGGATTACCGATGGATCAATCACCAGCATTCCCCCTCGCTACACTACCAGAA
>Ga0209697_10008581_pt1 | contig 11565 bp, 9 predicted proteins | sample AliMusrvi5mmetaG_FD_184115 | JGI IMG/M metagenome (GOLD analysis project Ga0209697, IMG submission 184115) | Freshwater lake bacterial and archeal communities from Alinen Mustajarvi, Finland, to study Microbial Dark Matter (Phase II) - Alinen... | ecosystem: Environmental > Aquatic > Freshwater... | reverse complement strand
ATCTAAACGAATTTACTTACAAACTGAATAGGAGAAACTTCGCTGATCTATTCCAAAGAGTTATCATAGCTGCTGTTTTTCCTTACTGGTATGAAAGTGCTTAATCAAATTTCGGGATATAAAATTAATTGATAGTATCTATTTGTTGTATCATGAATGTTGAATCCTTAATCCTTTTTTTTTGTTTTAATCGGATCCAAAATGAAGAAAATATCCTCATATGAAATTCCATCAATTGCCGGTGATGGCGGCAGAGCGCTTGACAACTGGCACATTACACCTGAAAGGCACGAGGATGATCGTACGCTTGATGTTCAAAGCATAGTCGGTGACGATCACCTGGCTGCTCGACAAATCGGGCGTATGCTGGCTGTCATCGAAGGGGACCATGTAATATTCATGATACAGGCTGTTGTGGAAAAAACGGTCAAATTGACCACCCTCAGGCAGGTGTATACTGGCCACCCCAAAAACAAATATAAATTTCAAATCTGATGACAATTGACTTGTTATCACCCTTATTTCACCGGACAATTCGTGTATGATCTTCCACAATCCATCCCGCCTGCCTTTTGCAGATCAGTTATCCACGGCTTGTTTATGAGAACGGCGATAACCATTTCATAACAAAGGGGATCCTTTCCATTATTCCACCGGGAAGCCCGCAAGGTCTCTGTTACAACATATGATTGCTGATCCCTGCAGGGATCCGTGGGAAAGAAATTGCCGGTGTATTCGATTCACCTGATCAGAAGCAACTGCTTTGTCCTGTTATGCCGGTTTATAATGATAAGATGGACACCCTTTGCAAGTCCGGATATGTCCTCTTCGCTACCTCCCTGCAAAAACCCTAACACTTTTTATAATTACATCAAGGATCGGGTGCATGTCATCACGTTTTCCCGGCAGGTCGTGTAAACATCCCGGTCCCATCCTGCAAAACCACTAATTTTACTGGAGTAAAATAAAATGAGGTGTTCATTGAATGCCGGCATGGCCGTTTTCAGGGTGCTTTTTTTATTGCAACAACCATCAATGGCAATCCCGGGTAACTTTAACCTAAAAATCATGAAAAATTTGATAAAACCATGCCTTATGAAAAATATCTTTCTGCTTATTTTTTTATTGCTGATCGGTTCGGCGGTAAATTCACAGTTCGTGCAAAAGGTCACCAACCTGAATTATTACGGAAGCTGGGGGCTCAACCCAACCAACCTGACGGAGTTCAACGGGAAGCTTTACTTTTTCGGTACTGCAAATGTGAGTTATGCCGATTACCTGCTGATGACGCCCGACGGGTCGGCATCGGCGATCACGGTTGTGAAACAGATCGATACGGTGAAAGTGTCTTCCTCGCTAAACCATTTAACCGCGCTGAACAACGTGCTGGTATTCAGCAACCAGTCACACATCTGGGCGAGCGACGGAACAGCCGCTGGGACCGTCCCGATCGCAAATATCTACGCCACCAACGGGAATTTCGTGGTACTGAACAACAAGGCCTATTTCCCGGCATCGACAACCTTCACCAACCCGTGGAACGACCAGCTGTATGTATCGGATGGCACCGCCGCCGGCACCAAGCTGGTCAAAACCATCAATCCCACGGGCGGCGCCTATATTTCGCGGTTGTTTGCCTACCAGGGAAAGATCTATTTCACCGCAACCGACGGGGTCAACCACGACCAGCTCTGGATTTCCGACGGCACCGCCGCCGGGACCTTCATGCTGAAAAAGATTAACCCGAAGGGAGATTGTTACCCGAGTTACCTGACCGGCGTGAACGGACGGGTCTATTTCAATGCCGAAGACGGTGTAAACGGAATGCAGCTCTGGACAACCGACGGAACAACCGCAGGTACGATTGAAATCACAACAATCAACCCGACCGGGCCCCTTGGTCTGAACCCGGTGGCATTTACCCCGTATAATTCAAAGGTTTACTTTGCCGGGTACGACATCTACGGGTATTCACAGTTATGGGCAACTGACGGGACCACGGCAGGAACCGTAAAGATTAAGACGGACTATACCCCGCGCACCTATTCGGGCTTCGCCAACGGTTCCATGGCAGTATACAACAACAAGCTGTATCTCAATGGTTACGATTCGCTGACGAAGACAACCCAGTTGTGGGTAAGCGACGGCACAACGGCGGGCACCATCAAGGTAACCAACTTTTCCAAAGGGTTCAACCCGGCCAGGTTGTATGCTTTCGGCAGCAAACTGATCATGACAGGTCTCGACAGTATCTCAAACGGTGAGGAAATCTTTGCAACCGATGGAACCGTGTCCGGGACCGTGCGCCCGACGCCACCCAGTACCGCCGAACTGGCACCTTTTTATCCCTGGGAGGCCTGGGTTCCCTTTAACAGCGGGCTCTATTTTACGGCCTGTTACACCTTCTGGTCCGATTACCAGCTTTGCCGCTACACCGAACAGCCTTATGGCATCGAAAGTCATGCGGCCAAAACGCTTTCCGTTTACCCGAACCCCACCCGTGGCGCCTGTACCGTGGTACTTCCTTCAACCGGGCAAAACATCGTAATTGAAGTCTACAACGGCACCGGGACGATGGTTTCCAGGCAAACGGTCTCAGCCTCCAAAGTCAACATCGACCTGGGCAGCAAGCCAGGGGGTCTTTATATCGTGAGGGCAACCTGCGGAGGTGAGGTGCTGGGGTTGGAAAAGGTGGTGAAAGAATAACGGGTAACGGGAAGTAACTGAAAAGGGCCTGATTCTATTACAAATTACTAATTACTAATTACTAATTACTTTTTGAGCGTGAGCAGGCCGGTTCCTGCTCCTATTGCCTAATGCCTGCTGCCTATTGCCTGAAAGATCCGCCAGGTTCATTGCTCGATTTCCAGGTAAAAGCTGGGGCTTGATTCGTCGTGCCTGGTCCATTTTGCCTCGGTCCCCCAACGGGTAAATGCACATCCCCGGCCCTTTTTCTCCGAAAAAAGCACCACCTCCGTGGCGCATGCAGAACCGTTCATTTTCTTCATTTTGCGGTTGTCGGTCCCGGAAACCTTCACCCATTCGAGTGTCACTGCTATTTCCCCCCTGAAAACAAGGTTGTACCTGCGCAGGTCAGTTTCCACCCATCCTGATTCTGCGGTGAAACAAAGGATGATGTTCCGGGCCAGCAGTTCCCTTCCCGGCAGGTTGTTTTCAATCTCACGGATATGCAGCCTGAAGAAACTGCTGTCAAACGACTGCTTTGCCAGTCGCACGCCAAGGCTCTGTAAGCTGACAGGCAGGTTCCCAAGGTCTATTGTGAGACCGATTTCATATCCCTTCCCGAAATCGGTTCCGCCCCAGCCGCATACCTCTCCGTGCCATGTAAAGTTGGTGGTTCCGCACTTCCTGAAAACCCCGGAAGGCTTGATAACGATCTCCGGTAACCGGACGGCTTCCCTGTCCAGTTTCACAAGGTTTTCCCTGTTGACCAGCGATGACAGCGGAAATTTACGGGCATGGTAGCCGATCATTGAAACCCGGACCGTATCATGGTCTGAAACTGCTTTCAGGGTTAAGGTGAACCTCCCCATTTCATCCGTGATGGTGCCATAAACCGTGTTCATCACCCCGATGCTGACATATTCCAGGGGCATCCCGGTGGCATCCTCGAGAACCGTTCCGGCAACCGACTGGCCGTTTGCAATGTTTGCCAAAATGAGGATAAAGAAGGTTACAACAATTGCTTTCATTTCGGATATCAGATTGGCATAAAAGTGATGGGTGTGTTGTTTAGTTGTATGAATAATCCAGAATGTGAGATGTGAAATCTGAAATGTGAAATCTGAAAATTCCTCACACCACCTCCGGTATTTCCAGGTAGGTTTTACCCAGCACCCGCTTGTAGATATTACAGAAGGCCCACGGATAATAAATTCCCAGGGTGATGATTGCCAGGAGCATCTGTCCCCAGATTGCCAGGAAATCATCCAGTGGCTCGATGTCATATCCCGGCCGGAGGATTTTATCACCGGATGCGACCAGTGTCCGTTCGGTAAAATACTTATAAAGCCGCAGCATGGCCAGCGGCATGTATATTCCCAGGGTGATGATCGCCAGGGCCAGTTCCCCGGCGATCTTCCCGCAGGAGGGCCAGAAAGCGGTCTGCCATGCAATATGATAGTCTTTATAGTCCACATTTACCATCCACTTATACATCAGGTACAAGTAGGGGATCATGATGACCGCCGTCGCCACCTGCTCCAGGAAGATAAAAGGGGCCATGCGGGTCGGGCCGTAAGTCACGATAAAGACAGCCATCACCGAGGTCATGATGATGACCGGGATGAAAACAGCCAGCATGAAAATCACGAACAGCTTTCCTCCCCTGCCCCTGAATCTGAATTCCTGTGAATCGTATGACGTATGATCGATGAAAAACCGGTGCAGGTCGGTGATGAACCAGGCCATGTAGATGCCCAGGGTGATGATGGAAAGGAGCATGCCCAGGAGGATGGTCCCGATGTAACTCCCGAAGCTGCCGCTGAATATGAGGGTCTTATCGCGAAAGCCAATGCCTTCAATCGTTAATTTCGCTATGTAAAACGAGAATACCAGGGCAATGAATGTCAGCAGGATCATCACCGGGAAAATGACCAGGAAGGTATGGCTCCCCGGCTGAATGTCCTTGATCGAAAAGATCATGGCTGCATACGGTGAGAAAAACAGGATCATGAAGAGGATCCATACGGGGAAAAATTTCCTGCCGGTCAGGTGAAAGCTGAAGTAATTTTTCATGGTCAGAATATTAAATGGTTAATCATTTCAGGTGCCGGTTGCATTTCAGACTGCCCGGGTTCCCGCCTGCAATAGCGGTTGCCGTTATGAAAGATCCTTTTCTTCATGCCGGTAACAAATATAACAGGAAGAACCGAACCACGCAACACCCGGAATTTAGCAGTTGTCATGTCCCGGCGGGACCCGTTACTTAATCGTATTCCACTGAATCTTTATCTTCTTTCCCTGCACCTTGTTCCTGAACTTCACGGACGGGTATCCGATCGTCAGCGCACCGAATATTTTTTCGTGTTTTTCCAGTCCCATTCCTTTTTTGAAATTCCTGTCCGCATTCAATATCATTTGATTGCCGACAAGGTTCCGGCATGCAAGCCCCCTGGACTGGGCAAACAGATCGATGTTATACAGGGCATACTGGGCGCTTTCGAGAGACAGCGGAACCCTGTTATCCCCGATAATCAGGATGATCGCGGCAGGTTTGGTTTTAAACCCGCTTTTTCTTCTCTGGGCATGCTCGAGTTTCGGCCTAGCTTTCAGGTATTCAAATTCCCGTCCCGGGGCAAACATTTTGATCAATAACCGGATGAACCGGGGTTTGTAAAGCCATTGATAAATTTTTGCCGAGAATTCCAGGATCATTGAATCCACCATGCCAATCAGTTCGTCATTGTCGATGACGACTGCTCTCAGGTTGAAATTATGAGTGGGGGCATAAACCGCAATATTTGTAACCTCTTCGAGGAGAAGCCTGTCAATCTTCTGCGCCGTGTAATCCCGGATCGTATGCCTTTGCATGAACAGTTCTTCCACCTGCAACGGCGCGGGATACAATGCGTTATCAAAGAATGACGGTTTGACATCATTCCACCTGATCGCCTGCTGTGGGCATATTGCAACGCATTGGGCACAGGTACTGCAAAACCGGTAATCAACGGCCAGGATATCCCCTGTTAAGACCATACAGAATTCATGACAAATCCGTGTACATAGGCCACATTGATTGCATTGTTCCTGGTCAATCTGGATCATAGCTTGTTTAATCATGCACCATTATCACGAAAAAGACTGCATTACACGACTTTCCCAATTCTCCCACTGGGCGAACCGAACGAATGCCCTCTCCCCTTGATTGGGAAAATTCCAGGACCTCTCCCCGGCCATCACCTTGTCAGAAATTTCTCAACAAACAGGGTCCCGCCCGTATACACCTTTACAAAGTACAACCCGGGGGAATACCTGCTGATATCCAGCATCACCCGTTTTTCCGCTGATGATGCGCTGTACAAACACCTTCCCGTTCCATCTGATATTTCAATACGGTCGATTTTCCAGGGAATGTCCTGCAGGTTGATGGATATGAAATTTGCTGCCGGGCTGGGCGATATTGCGATCGCCCCGGGAGCCGGCTTGCCGACCGATGTTAAAACTGAATCGTACCGCATAACCGATGCTTTGAACGAACTTGCCCCGTCCTGGTAGGCAATAAAGGGATGCCCGGCGGCATCGAGGGCCAGTGCTGTATAATTCACCGTATCGCTTGAAAAGCCGGGTGAACCGACGTTGACCCAACCCGTAGCGTTGAATTTAATCACCGACGCTTTCTGGTAGTTGCTCCAGTCCTTGAAAGCGAGGAAAGGGGTCCCGTCCGGTGCGATGGCCAGGCTGGTATATTCGGCGCTGCCGGGCAGGAAGGTCGGGCTGCCGACATCCACCCAGTTGGTCCCGTCAAATTTTTTTACCCTGGGCCTGTAATCATACCAGGCATCACAAAACGCCACATAAGGTTCGCCCGCAAGACTGATGGCGATGCTGGTATATTCCGCACTGCCGGCAGAAAATCCCGGGCTCCCGACATACCCCCAGGTGTTCCCGTCAAACTTCATGACGGAGGCAAAACCGGAACTGCTAAAATCCTGGAAGGCGACATAGGGATCGCCCGCGGTGTTGAAAGCAAGGGTGATAAAGGGTGCCTCGGAAGGGGAAAATCCCTCGGTCCCCACGGTAACCCAGCTCCCCTGGTTAAATTTCTTGACGGTCGCCTTGTAGTTTTTTGCCACATCCCTGTAAGCCAGATATGGAATCCCGGCCGGGCTGAAGACCAGGCAGGTGTAGGTGGCCCCACCTGCCGAGAAGCCGGGAACCCCGACATCAACCCAGGCTGTGCCGTCAAATTTTTTAACGGTGGCCCGCCCGGCAAGCGCAGCATCATAATAGGCGAGGTATGGCTCACCTGAAGGACTGAAGGCAAGGGATGTGAAATAAACATAAGAACTCGTGAACCCTGGGGCCCCCACGGCGGTCCATTGGCCCCCCTCCTGTTTCATGACCGTGGCTTTGCTGTTATTCCCCAGGTCGGTGTAGGCTACGTATGGCTGGCCTGCCGGACTGATGGCCAGGCTGATCCAGTCGGCCCTCGCAGCCGAGAAACCGGCATTGCCACAGAATTTCCAGGTGTAATCTGCCGGCACAAGCGATTCCGGTGGTTGCTGTGCAATAACTCCCTGTTGAAATATGACAAGGACCAGCAGTAAATGAAATTTCATGTTATTTATTTTTTAATCTTTCAACAAAGCATACCTGGCACTGGCTGAATTTCAGGCCCCAAATAAAACCTGAATGATGATCCGGCGGTTTGATAAAATCTTATTTCCTGCATGGTTAACAATAATTAAAAATTAAAAATTAAAAATTACTTTTTGATAGTGAGCAGGCGGGTTCCTTTTTCTATTGCCTACTGCCTATTGCCTTTTGACATTACGATTTACGATTTACGATTTAAGGACTTGCCGGCCGGCTGCCTTCACATTATTCTTTGATCATTTTTTGCGTAAAGTTCTCCCCGTTGATGGTGATGGTCACAAGGTAAAATCCCCGTGCAAGCCCGGCGCAGTCAAGGGTGAGGCGGTGCGGCCCCTGTGACATCAACCCTTTGTCAAAGTGCAATACCTGCCTGCCCGCATCGTCAGTCACTACCAGGTTTACGTTGCCCGGCGAGGCCAGCGACAGGTTTATCCCCGCAACCGAATGAACGGGGTTTGGGAAGATGCCGCCAACCCGGTGATCGCCTACGGTTGGTCTGTTGGCAATGCCCACCGCAATATCCCCCCTGAAAACGATATTCACATCATGGACCGGAACGGTGGGATCCAGGATGTTTGAACCCGGTTGCGGGGAAGTTTCATAGAAGCATGGCACCAGGGAATTGTACACCAGCCTGTTACCAATCGAATGAAAGGCAAACTCCTGGAAGATATACAGAAAGTCTTCATTCCAATCTACCGCATTATAAAAAAAATTATTTGAACTCCTGTACCTGCGGGTCATTGTATGCCTGTAGTTTAAAGGGGTGGGATCCGGGTTGCCAAGGACGAGGCCCGACCACAGGTAAAAGACATCCTCGTTGTTACCGTAGAGGAGTATCCTGGGGAATGAGCTGAGGCCCACGCCGTAACAGGGAATCCCGGCAATGGTATCACCGATATAACCGGGATCAATATACCCGACAAGCTGTTTGTGGGCGTCGAGGCTGTCCAGGCTGCGTAACCGCATGGTATCAAACGCCGGCATATTTTCGTTCCAGCACACCAGGCCGTCGGTTCCGGGGAAGTAGTAGCGCGAGGAGCCGTCGCACCTGGCGCGCATCCTGCCCGTCGCCACGTGTGCCTTGCCCAGGTGGTCGAGCTGGATGGCAGCCGAGCCGTCGAGACACCAGAAGGGAGGAACGACCGCCGAGGAGGTCGAGAGGCGGTACGGGTTGTGGTAGTAAGTGATCTTTGTCCAGGTGCTGCCGTTGTTGAACGACTTCATGATAATTCCGTCCTCCCAGTTGCCCGAGATCACGAAGGCGATCGTATCGCCATGCGGCGTGGCCCAGTCGTAGTCGTCGGCGCCGACACCGGAGAGGTCGGCCGAGGTAAGCCCGGGCAGGACGACTCCCCTGGTGTCCCAGTTGCTCCCGCCGTCCTGCGAACGGAAGTAAAGCAGGGCATTGTGCAACCCCTGGTAATCGGGTTGCCCGAAGGCCAGGATGTGGATGCTCTGGTTGATGTTACCGCTGGTGCATATATGGGGAAACAGCAGCTTTGTGATACCGGCCGGGGCTGCAGGGGCCAGGGTTTGTGTCCAGGCGCCGGTGCCCCGCACCGGCCGGGTGTTCATCACCAGTGTGGCAGTTGCGTTGTGGGCGATGACGATCTCGCCATTGCCCATCCAGATATTCAGGTTGGGCCAGCCTGTGCGGACCGTTTCGATTCGGGCAGAGGGTGCGGGACTCCAGGTAACGCCATCGAAATAATTGTAACCGGTTCCCCGGTCGTTGTATAGCGTATCCGCCATTCCCATCGTGAAGACCGTGGAGAAATGATTGTCGGGCCATACGATCATGCGGTTCATCATGGAGCCGTAGGTCTGGCCATCGTATCGTGAGTCGCCGATGTTAAAGTCCGACACCATTTTGGTTGAATTCACGGTGCTGTTGACCGGCTTGCAGGGCAATTCGCCGGAACCATTCCATTTGGGCGAGAGAACCGATTTGTTGCCTATCCGGGGGGGAATCTGCAACCAGGATTGGGCAACTCCACCGAAGGCGAAGGCAAGGAGCAGGAAAATAATGACAAACTTTTTCATCACCACGACTTTAATACTCGAAAACCAATTTGCATTTCAGTTCAAACCTATCATCACGGACCCGGGGCAGCGCTCAGAACGCGAAACCCAGGTTAAAATTAACATTCACAGCCATGTGCCAGTCATAATAGGTATCATGCAACGGCACCGGGTAGAGCCCTCCCGGGCCGGGATGGGTAGAATAACCATAAACCGTCATGACATGGTGAACATCCAGGATTCCGTAGCCACCGTTTACATCCATGAAAAAATGATCGTGAACGAACTTCATCCCGATGTTAACATATGCAGCGCGGATGTTTACCTTATCATCCATCTTCAGGTAGGTCACCTCCTCATCCGTTAGAAACTGGCAATCCCAGGGAATATAATTCTTTGAACCAACGGTCATGAACCTGTAAACCCCTCGCAGGGCGGCATAAAACATCACGGCATGTTCCCTGGATTTAATGGTTGCAAAGTAGAAATTCAGCTGAGGAATGACATAGACACCGGAATAGTAACCCAGGGAGCCATGTTCGACGGGGCCGTTTACAAAAAAATAGCTGGGATTCCAGTTATTCGCATACATGTACCCGGTCGAAACGGCCAGTCCAAACCATCCCGGCTTGAATTCATAGGTCACCCCGGCCTGCTGCCATGACAGGGTCAGCGGGTTTACCGAGAGGAAATGTTTCGGCACGCGCTGCAGTGAAAGCGAATCACGGCCCTGTCCCTGGGAGGATATCGAACCCAGCGCGAACAGGATTGATAAGATGAGGTTTCTCAGGTTCTTCATATGGGGGCTGTTTTATTTTCATGATTTCAATATCAACCTGAGTTGCTTTTGCAGAATTTATGACCGGGGATAACATGGCAACCCCTTGTCCTGTAAATACCATTGGGACATATCTTACGCCTCCCCTTTTTAAAGTCGCAAATCCGATATCAAGTTATGAAATAATTGAATTCAAAGATATCTTTTTTTGCTGTGAGGTTTATCCCTGGCCCGATTCAGCCCCTGAATAATTTATTTCATTTTAATAATCCTAGTTCTGGCAATAGTTTGATTCCTATTTGTTAAAGTAACGAAATACAAACCATTTGATATGCTTCTAAAGTCTAGTCTATCAAGAGAGTGAACATGATTTATCCTAGCAATTATTTCACCGTAGATGTCTGTTACTAATATTTGTGCCTCGCTGAACTTATAAAGAAAATCAATTGTTGCAAATTGACGGACAGGAACCGGCATTATTTTGAAATTAATATTTTCATCTGGATTTTCTATTGCTGTTATCACTTGATTGCACACATAATTGGTATCAGGATAAAGAGTTTGATTGTTTTGTTTAAAACAGAGCAGTGATGTGCAGCATTCAAAAGGGAAAGAAAGACCTCCCATATTGCCCATTAAACCGCATTCTGTTCCAATACCTTCAATGAAATGACCGTTCATATAATTTGGGAAAAATTGAACAGGACCAAATCCAATCCTTCTGCGAAATTCATTGCCAATCAGTATTGAATCAACTGATATTGCATAAAGTTCGAGTCCAGGGCCGCATAGCAGTGTTTGATGTAATGTATCCCATAATTTAAGGTCGAAATCATATAATAAGTATTCATTCACACTATCAGCAAGAACCATATAAACCTTCTTGTTTAAGCTATCATTCCTGTAAGCACCTATATACTCGTTGAAATGATTCACTATTTGTGAAGTACAGAAACCCTGAATGTTTTCAGCTAAATTTGCCCCGGATCGCCTAATTTTTTGATATACCAATCCATTTATTAAGGTATCTCCGGAAATAAAATGCTGGTAATCCTTGCAACTACATTGGTAAGTCCCAAGTTGCTCTCGCCAAATCGAATTTGAGGTTGGAAAGGGATGATAAATTGTCGATTGTGCAGTACAAAGCGATTCAATTACAAAGAAACAAAATAAGAAAATTGGAATTTTCATTTTTTTCTTTTTAGTTGGCCACTAACGTTTCGCGGCTTAGAGCAGTTGGGGATTTAGAACCAATTGCTGTCAGCGAAACGTGATGTAAATTAAAAGAAAAAAGTTGACACATTCACAAAAGCCCCAATTGATTTTAGCCGCTGTTGAACTAAATCCCACTATCGTGGGATAGCTATCCACAAATTTAGTAAAATAGTACTGAGCAGGGAGTAGTCGCTCCCTAAATTTAGTTT
>Ga0209697_10008573_pt1 | contig 11573 bp, 11 predicted proteins | sample AliMusrvi5mmetaG_FD_184115 | JGI IMG/M metagenome (GOLD analysis project Ga0209697, IMG submission 184115) | Freshwater lake bacterial and archeal communities from Alinen Mustajarvi, Finland, to study Microbial Dark Matter (Phase II) - Alinen... | ecosystem: Environmental > Aquatic > Freshwater... | reverse complement strand
GGGGGAGGGGGTGAGGACTTCCAGAAGTTCGGCATCGGTAAAGGCCTCGCGCTCGTGGACGGAGCGGACACGAACGCGCTCCCCGGGCAGGGCACCGGGCACGAAACAGACCTTGCCCTCATGGCGGCCAACGGCCTTGCCGCCAAAAGCCACGTCGTCGACGGTCAGGTCGAAGGGGGATGCCGGATATTTCTGATCAGGCGTGCCGCTCATGGGCACGGCGCCGACAGCGCGGCGCCCTCCAAAAAACGTCGAAGCGAAAGCCGAGAGGATTTCCTTGGAGGGCGCCGCGCTGTCGGCGCCGTGTACGTGTTGAGCACAAGTGGAGTCACCATGATGGCGCTATTTCCAGGGGGTTCATGGGTCTTGGCTCGGTGAATCAGTCGCATACTTGCTGCGCACGCTGCCGGCGTAGATCCGGAACCCCAGCAGGCGGCACTCGATCTTGCTGTTGAAGAACAACTGCTTTGAACTTGTGCGCAGGCCGATCTGCTTGCCCCAGGCGAGGTTGCCGGTGAAGACGAAGCCCTGCCAGCCCTGGCACTGTTGCTTGAAGAAGTCGCCGATGCGGCGGTAGAGAGGGGATTCCGGTTCGTCCTCGCCCATGCGCTCGCCGTACTCCGGGTTCAGAATGATCACGCCAGGCTCGGCGGGTAGCGGCGTTTCGGCAAAGTCGCAGACGTGGAATTCGATGAGGTGCTCGACGCCGGCCGTGCGCGCGCTGCGCCGGGCGGCCTCGATCGCTTCGCCGCTGAGGTCCGTGGCGACGATGACGAAGGGCGGCTTGCGGATCGGGCGGCGCTGGGCCTCGGCGCGCAATTCCCGCCAGGCGGCTTCATCAAAGCCGCGCAGGTGCTGGAATGCGAATTCGCTGCGCAGAAGTCCGGGCGGGCGTCCCGTGGCGATCAGCGCCGCCTCGATAGCCAGCGTGCCGCTGCCGCACATGGGATTCACAAAGGGTGTATCGCCTTTCCAGCCGGTGGCAAGCACCACGGCGGCGGCCAGCGTCTCCTGCATCGGGGCGGCGAGCGGGATTTTGCGGTAGCCGCGCCGCGAGAGCGACTCGCCGGAGGTGTCGAGGTAGAGCCGCAGGTCGCTGCCGTTCCAATAGACGAACACCACGGCGCCGGAGCGTTCGTTGCCTGAATTCGGCCGACGGCCGGTCAGGCCGCGGAAGCGGTCGACGATGGCATCCTTGCAGCGCACGTTGACGAACCGGCTGTCGTTGATGGCGGGCGTGTTGACGAACGAGGCGACCGTGAAGTAGCCGTCCTCGAGCAGCACGCTCTCCCACGCCAGCGCCGTGACGAAGCGGTAGAGGTCATCGGCGCTCAAGGCGTGCTGGCGGCCCACTTCCAGCATCACGCGGTTGCCCGTGCGCACCAGCAGATTGAGTTGCATGGCGTCGCGCAGCGTGCCGACGAGTTCAACGCCGGAATCGCGTTCGGCGGCGACCTCGTAGCCTAAGGCGCGCACTTCGGCGGCCAGCCAGGGGGCTGAGCCGAGGCCGCACGTCACGAGAATGGGGCGGGGAAGGGAAAGGTCGAGGGTCATAGTTTGCGATGGGTGAGCGCCGGGATGCGGCGGCGGGTTTCGTTAAGGTCGTAAACGTCGAGCGTCACGGTGATGGCCCGTTCGCCCTCCTCGATATCCGCCAGCACTTCGCCCCACGGGCCGACGATCATGCTGTGGCCGTGACTTTCGACGCCGGTGTGAGGGTTCGTGCCGCACTGGTCGGGCGCCACGACGAAGCACTGGTTCTCAATGGCCCGGGCGCGCAGCAGCACGGCCCAGTGATCCTTGCCCGTGCGCTGGGTGAAATTCGACGGCACGAAGAACAGGTGGGCGCCGTCGTTGGAGTAGTGGCGGAACAGTTCCGGGAAGCGCAGGTCGTAGCAGATCGCCATGCCGCACTGCCAACCTTCGAGTTCGGCCATGACGGGTTCGGTGCCGGCGTTGTAGGTCTCGCTCTCGCGAATGATCTGTCCGTTCTCGAGCGCGGCCTCGAACAGGTGGATCTTGCGGTAGGTTGCCACGACGTCGCCCCGCCGGTTCAGCAGCACGCTCGTGTTGTAGAGCGCGTGACCGGCATCCTCGATGATGCTGCCGGCCAGCACCCAGGCGTTGTGGCGGTGGGCGATCGACGCCAGAAAGGCGGTGGTCTGCCCGGCCACGGGTTGGGCGCTGCGGCGATAGTCCTGATCGCTGCCGCGGACGGAGAATACCTCGGGCAGGGCAATGACGTCGGTTGCGCCGATGCCGTCCAACAGGTGTTTGAGCCGGACCTGGTTGGCTTGTGCGTCCTGGCCGGCATCCACCTGCAGCACCGTGACGCGCAGTCTGGTGGTTGATACGTGCATGGTTCTCTTTGTCTATCGCCCATCTTCCGTGGCAAACGCCACGGCGCCATAGCCCACCACCCACTCGCCCCGGCTTTCGGGGTGATCGTCGCCGCTGTTCCGGTAGTGCAGCACCGTGCCCTTCGCGCAACCCTGCTGCCGGGCGAATCGCATGGCAGTCGTCACCGGGCCAATGCCGCAAAATACCTGGCGGTCGTAACTCCACGTGCTGCACAGTCCGTCGAAGTCAAGGGCCGCCACCTGTTTCAGCGTGGCCCGGTCGGTCGCGCCGACGCGCTCGTAGTCCGGATCGTGGAGCATATCAGACGACGCCACCACGAGCACCTTTTTCCGGGCCGCCAGCCGACCCAGAGTCGCGGCCAGCATCTGCGCGAGCATCGGGTCCGGCTCACCCATCAGGGCGATGACCAGCTCGGCTTCGGGCAGAACGGTCTGCACGAACGGCACCTGGTTCTCGGCGGAATGCTCGCCGACGTGCGGGCGGTGGTCGAGGGTGATGCGCGGATCGGCGGCGATCAGCAGTCCCGCGGCCTCGGTATCCAGCGGAACCTGGCCAAGCGGGGTGGCAAACGCAGTGCCGTCCATCAAGGCGACCCCTCGGAAGGCTGTGCGGTGGCTGAAGCCGAGAATGACCACGGTCTCCGGCGGGCCGTGGCGACCGGCGTCGTCGCGGGCGGCGCGATAGGCATAGCCGGCGACCGGCCCGGAGTATTCGTAGCCGGCATGCGGCGCGATGACGGAAACCAGGCGGCCGTGAAGGTCGGGGACATCCGCCGCATCGACGAAACGGGTGACCATGGCACCCAGTTCCTGCCGATCGGCCGGAAACCAGCGGCCGGCACCCAGGGCGGTTCTTACTCGATGTTGCTCGGACATGGGACTCCTCCTTGCGCACCACCACCCAACGGTTGCAGTCTAGCGCCGATCGGCTGGCCAGGGAAAGGAGGAAGTGAACAGGCGGAGTTTACGGATGCAGCCCGGAACCAAGATCTCCTGACAGGATTCACAGGATTAGACGGGATTGAGTATCGGCAAAAATCCTGAAAATCCTGTCAATCCTGTCGGAAATTCCTGTTGTGAATCTGCAGGGTAGCTTTACGAGCGCCCCGGCTTCTGGCACAATGAAAGGCTTTGAAAGCCACGATACGATGAACGAATCCGAACAAACCGATCAGGACTGGCTGAGCGAACTCAACCCGCAACAACGGCAGGCCGTGACCCATGGCGAGGGTCCGCTGCTCGTGGTCGCGGGCGCCGGCAGCGGCAAGACCAAGACGCTGGCTTACCGGGTTGCCTGGCTGATCGCGCAAGGCGTGCCGCCGGAGCGCATCCTGCTGATGACCTTCACGCGTCGGGCCGCCGAGGAGATGCTCAAGCGCGCCTCGGCCGTGTGCCAGAGCGGCGCGCACGTGACCGGCCGCGTGTGGGGCGGCACGTTCCACGCGATCGCGAACCGCCTGCTGCGCACCTACGCCAAGGCCGCCGGCCTGTCGCCGGATTTCACGGTCATGGACCAGGCTGACGCCGAAGACCTGATGAACGTGGTGCGGCACGAACTCAACCTGGCCCGTCAGGACAAGCGGTTCCCGCGCAAGGGTACCTGCCTCGCGATCTACTCGCGTTGCGTCAACGGATCCGAGCCGCTCGACGACGTGCTGCGCAAGTATTATCCCTGGTGCCTGGAGTGGATGGAGCACCTCAAGCCGCTGTTCACCAACTATGTCATTCGCAAGCAGCAGCGGTCCGTGCTCGACTACGACGACCTCCTGTTCTACTGGCTGCAGGTCCTGAGCGATGACGGGCTGGCGCAGGAGATTGGCGGGCGGTTCGAGCACATTCTTGTGGACGAATTCCAGGATACGAACACCGTGCAGGCCGACATCCTGCGCGCCATGCGCAAACACATTCCCAACATCATGGCCGTCGGCGACGATGCCCAGAGCATCTACAGCTTTCGCGCCGCCAATGTGCGCAATATCCTCGATTTCCCGAAGTTCTACCCCAACACGACGGTCGTCACATTGGAGCAGAACTACCGCTCCGTGACTCCGATCCTGGAGACGACCAACCGCCTGATCGCACAGGCCCGGGAGCGGTTTACCAAGGATCTGTGGTCCGCCCGCCAGGAGGGCGAGCGCCCGCTGATCGTGACGTGCCGCGACGAGGCGGCGCAGGACAAGTTCGTGGTGGACCGCGTCCTCGAGCACTACGAGCAGGGTATCCCGCTGCAGAAGCAGGCCGTGCTCTTCCGCAACGGGCACCTGTCGGCATCACTTGAGATCGAACTCGCCAAACGCAACATCCCTTACCATAAGTTCGGCGGGCTGCGGTTCCTTGAGGCGGCGCACGTGAAGGACTTGATCAGTTTCCTGCGCGTCGTGGAGAACCCGCAGGACGAGATCGCGTGGTTCCGCATCCTGCAATTGCTCGACGGCATCGGGCCGGCCACGGCGGCCAAAGCCATTGCGCACGTTACGCGTGAGAACGATCCGCGTTCGATCCGCTCCTTCGCGGGGCCGGCCGCATCACGCGAGGGCATGCGCAAGCTGGCCGATGTCATGGACGACCTGGTGGCCAGCGGCTCGCAGAACCCGGCCGCCGCCGTGCAGCGCATCCGCACCTACTACGACGACGTGCTGACCAATCGTTACGAGAACGCCCCGCAACGGAAGCGCGACCTGGAGCACATTGAGCAGATCGCGTCCCAGTACAAGTCGCGGCAGCAGTTCCTGACCGATTTGACGCTCGATCCGCCCACCTCGACCAGCGATCTGGCCGGGCCGCCCATGCTCGACGAGGATTGGCTGGTGCTTTCCACCATACATTCGGCCAAGGGCTGCGAGTGGGACGTGGTGTTCGTGATCCATACGTCGGACGGGTGTTTGCCCTCCGACATGTCCACGGGCAGCGACCAGGAAATCGAGGAGGAACTGCGGCTGGCGTACGTCGCCATGACGCGCGCCCGCAATTTTCTCTATATCACCTGGCCGCTGCGCTACTACCACCGCTGGTCGAACATGTCGGACCGGCATTCCTACGCCCAGATGTCGCGCTTCCTGAGCGAAGATGTGCGCGCCACGTGCCGCCTCGAATCCTACGGCGGCCCCGGCTACGAAGAGGACACCCACGCGGAGTCGCACGACATCGTCGGTCGCGTTCGGGCGCAGATCAATGCGATGTGGGAGTGAGAAAGGGACATTACGAACATCGAACACTGAACATCGAACGTCCAACGTTGAACGGCCGAGCGGCTTTTCGCTTCGATGTTCGACGTCGAGTGTTCGATGTTGGAAGTTTGTTTGCTATTGCTTCGGAGATGCAGGTGCGGACCATTGGGGCCGTTGTTGCGCGTGTCCGGGAAAGGGTACGAACATCGAACATCGAACATTGAACGTCCAACGTTGAACGGCCGAGCGGTTTTTCGCTTCGATGTTCGATGTTGCGTGTTCGATGTTGGAAGTTCGTTCTGTTTCTGCGATAAAGGCGCCGGCAGGAATCCCGTCGGTCTGCTGGTACCTGCGCCACGAAAGGGAGCGCACATTGAACATCGAACTTCCAACACCGAATGGTGAAGCTGGAAACCAGAAGATGCCTCCCTCGAAGTACGATCTTGAAGACCGGCTACTTGAATATGCGGCGACCATTGTGCGGCTCGTGGAGCGGCTGCCGAAGACTCGAGCCGGGAATCATGTCGGCGGACAGTTGTTACGGTCCGGTACCTCGCCGCTATTCAATCACGGGGAAGCACAAGCGGCGGAATCACAAAACGATTTCGTTCACAAACTTCGCATCTGCCTGAAGGAACTGCGGGAATCCCAGCGCGCATTGCGACTCATTCTGAAAGTTCCGCTTGTGACGGAACCCCAGGAGACGCAGGCGGCGCACCGGGAAACCGACGAGTTGATTCGTACCTTCGTGCCCACCGTCGGCCATGCTCCTTTACCGGCCAATAAAAGCGGCTGTTCTTACTCTCGTTCTTATTTCGTTAGGGTTTCGATCCAACCGGGATCAAGTATCCCGGTCTATCTCGTTTCCTGTCCGGGTGTCACTGTTACGACCTGGGCCCACCACGCCCACCGGGGCCGCCTCGGGACTACCGGACTGTCGATGCCTCTGAACGGGCACCAGGCCGCCCCGCAGCTCCTGAGCAATATTCCGGGTCGGCTCCCCCCATCTTGGACTCTTCTCGCGCCACCCAGGCCATTTCGTGGACACGCCGACGTGAGCCTCGGAGTCCAGTTCGGAGTTCAAACTTGTCACGGTCGCATTGACGCGCTAATGTCGTTAAACAGCCCAGGTGTGGCATCGACGACTGGAGGTCTGCCCGTGGTCGCATCGGACAGAGTTTTCTGCTGAACGCGAAAAAGCAGGGGCAGAAAAAATGGTCGCCGATTGGCCGGTAAATGCTCCTTTCCACACGTGGGAGGGGCTAACCGTGGTTAATTACGCGAGCAGCTCGGAAACGAGCGGGGACTGGGGCATGACACGGGCCGGGAGCGTTACCTCTGCGCAGCTCATGTTGGCTGCTTCCGTTTGGCCTTGGGCTTGCGGGCGGCAACGGCGGCTTCCCTGCGGGTGGCGGCGTCTACGGCGGCGTCGAAAGCCTTACGGGTGGCTGTGATGGCGGTGGTGGTCTTACGAACATTGGCGAAGGCGTTCCGGGCGGCCTTACGCGTGGCAGCGTCGGAAGCGGCGTCGAATGCTTTACGGGAAGCAGTGATGGCGGTGGTGGTCTTTCGGGTGTCAGTGAAGGCTTTGCGGACGGCCTTGAGGGTGGCAGCGTCGGAGGTGGCGTCCATGGCTTTGCGGCTGGCGGCGGTGGCCTTGTGGGTAGCGGTTATGGCCTTGTGGGCGGCATCCCGGACTGCGTCGACTTCGGCGTCGGCGGCGGCCTTGCGGACTGCAGCGTTGGTGGCAGCCTCGTCGGCGTCGACGAAGGCCTTGCGGGCGTCGGCCAATGCCCTACGGGTGGCCGTGGCGGCTTGGCGGGTGGCGCTAACGGCCTTACGGGCATCGGCACGGGCGGCTTTCTTCGTCTTTGCCAGTTGCAGGCGTGTGGCTTGTATCGTTTCCAACAGTTGGGTGCTCATGTCGGTTGCTCTCCTTCTTCGACACATACTTTCTTGAGGACACCGTCGTGGGCACTCCCATGTTTCCATTGCTGCCCATACTCACAATCATACCAATGGCAATCGCCAGACGCACTCGGTCGGAATCTGATGTTGTCAATGCCGCGTTCGGCGTGGAGCGCCGCCGTTTCGTCCACCGTCATTCCGCAGATGGGGTCTTGGGCCACATTCAACTCAGTTGAGACGTCATGAGAGTAGACTCATCACGTCCCCAAACGAGAATCCGACCAGATCGAGCACTCTGGCTGCATCCCGCAAAGGTTGGTCCGCTACCACTACGGTTCCCAAATTGGGCGTTTTGCGGCCGGTTCAGTGTTTGACTTGTTTCCGAACGTCTGCCTTTGGATGTTGCTTCGGCTGTGAACGAGGTTTTCATAACGTATTCCGTCCTGCATCTTTCGATCTTGATGGCAATCTGTTCACGATCATCTTTCAGAGTGCATTACGCAATCGGCTCAGATTGGCGCAACGTCCGCCGCATCACGGGACCGATCAAGGGGAGTAAATCACTACCCTACGCTTGTAAGATACACAATGGCCTGACTCTGGTGTTATGGGGTGTAGTCCTACCGCGGAGAGGTTGCAGACGAGTTCAGGGCAGTGGACATTAAATTCATGGCCGGGGAATCGCTGACACTCACTGTACCCCTTGAGTTTCTCGCCGTTGTGTCTATCATCAGCAGCCAAGCAAACGGTTTCGCATAGGCGAGATGAATGCTCCGCAGCAGCAGGGAGGGATGATGAAGCACTACTTCACCAAGGACGTGAAAAAACTGGTGCCGCTGATCGATTTCCAGGTCAGCGCCGGGGTACCTGCTCGGAAGACGGAGCGCAAGCGGGTCGACACCTTCACGCTCAGGGCAAAGAAGTATCTGGATACCGATGGTGGCTTTTGCGTGCTACGGGAGGACGCGATGATGTACCACTGCGAGGCGATCACCGTTTCGGCAACGGAAGATTTCTCTTTTCTCACGATTGCGGGAAACGTCAAGAAGAGCCTTGTGGCACCTGACAAGGAGAGGGTTTTGGCGCAAATCAAGAAGATGAAGAAGGGACGCGGCGCGAAATAGCCATGGCCGTCTCACCCTCCCCGCTGTCGTACGGTGGTCGGTTCTTTCTTCGGTCAAACTTGCATGGCGGCGGTTCCCTGTTCCGTCTGCGCTCGGACTCCGGGCCCGCCGGCCGCCTTCAGCCGCCGTTTCTCCAGTTCCATGTATTCCTGAAACATGTGCCTGGCCGCATCCGATTGCGCCGTCTCGGCCATGTGCTGCACATAAGCCAAGAGGCGGAGATCGTCCATTGTCGGGAGGGAACTGGCTTGCATCGCGCTGCTCATTTCTGTGGCGAGCCGTTCGCCGCGGCCTCGATCCACCAATGCCTGGGTCAGGTTTTGTCGACCATTTTGCGGACGCCCGCCTCAATCTTTCGGATACCCTCTTCGGCTGCTTGTTTGACGTGACCTATGGCCTGATGCGTCTGGCCTTTGGCGCGCAGCTTGTCGTTGCCGGTCAGCACGCCGGCTGCTTCCTCGACGCGACCCTTCACGACTTCAGTTGTTCCCTTCATCGTCTGGTTTCCCCTTCAAGTTGGATGGCAGATGACCCGCTATTCTTCTTTTCGGTTTGCTATGCGAAGGGATGGGCCTTCGCCATGGGGGGAAACCCTACCTCATTAAGAGTACCCCGTCCCGGAGTGCCGCAGGGAGAGCCTCACGTGGTGTCGGGACCGACGTGAACGCCGAGGTAGGGTTACACCCACTATCCGCGGCTGTCCCGCCACCATAGCATGACCCTAGAAACACACCCGCGGGGAGAACCCGCAATAACAAGGGCATCGAGGCAATAACATGAAACAGAAAGCAATGTATCATTTGGCACTCACGGCGGTCGCGGCAGGAATGCTCGTGACCAGTCCGTCGCTGCGTGCGTCGGAGACCGATAACAGGATCGAGGCGACATTCAAGAATACCTACGTCTACAAGACATATCTCAAGGACGATACGATCAGGGTCGATTCCAAGGATGGCGGCGTCACGTTAAATGGGCAGGTCGCCGAAGCAAGCCACAAGTACTTGGCCCAAGAAGCTGTGGCCGGTCTTCCGGGTGTCCGCGGAGTCGACAATAGACTGGAAGTCAAACTGGAGGGCACTGAAGAATCCGATGCTTGGATCAAAGCGAAGGTGCGGAGCGTACTGGCGTTTCATCGCAACGTGAGCGGCAACACTCAGGTGGATATCAAAGACGGCGTGATAACCCTGCGTGGCGTGGCTACGAGCGAGGCACAAAAAGAGTTGGCCGCCGAATATGCCGAAGATGTCAAAGGGGTTCTGCGTGTCACAAATGTAATGACGATAGCGGCGACACAGTCGCCGGTGGAACGAACCGCATCCGAGAAACTGGATGACGCGTCGATCATTGCCCAGGTCAAGACGGTGCTGTTGACCCATCGCTCGACGAGTGCTGTGAGCACGAAGGTCCAGACGCGGGATGGCATAGTCACGTTGACCGGCATTGCCAGGAACTCGGCAGAAAGAGCCTTGGTCACTAAACTCGTTACCGACATTCAGGGAGTGACCAGCGTGCACAACCAGATGACAGTCGAAGACGCCACAACCAAGTAGCGTGCCCAAATCCGTTGTAGGGGCCGACATCGGTTGGCGGAAGAGGAGCGAAGAGGATGAAAATAGTCCTGACTATATTGGTCTGTGCCGTCGTCGCTGTCGGTTGCGGACGGAAGGGGACACCACTGTCGGCAGGGGTGCCAGTGCTCACCAACACAGACTCGCCTTCACCCACGGACGTGGAGGTTAAGGACCCGTCCCAGTCACCGCAGATGACGACTCAAACAGAAGTGGTCATCCACGGGCAGACTTCCACTGACCCGCAGGAACAGGAAAGCAAACGTATCCAGCGGATGACGCTCATTGATGACCGGAATAAGGGGAAGTAGGTGACCTGCCCATGGGGGCAGGTCAGGGCTCAGTGAGCAGCGGCTGGGCGGTGGGTGGTACCAGGTCATCGACAGCCTTTCACCCCGCCCCACCTGTTGTTTGGAGCATTTACCGGCCAATCGGCGACCGTTTTGTCTAACCGCTATGTGGGGCGCCTTTTCAGAGGATGTCCTTAAAGTCATGGGCGGTTTTTCGCAAGCGTTTGACGAGGCGGAGAAGTCGCTTGGCCTCGGCGTGATCGCGCATGTCGCGGCGCAGGTTTTCGAGGCGGGCGATGGTGGCGGCCATCAGGCTGAGCAGTTGATCAGGGGCGGGCTGCGATGGCAGGGTTGAGTGAGGCGGCAGGGCCTGGGGCTGAACGGCGTGCATCAGACGCAACTGGACGACGGCCTCGTCATAGGCCTTGCGCACATCGACCTGGGCGACTTCCACGTAACGCATTGTCATCTTGGGCGTGCGGTGTCCCAGCAACTTCATCAGCGCCGGGACCGGCATGCCGGCCCGCGCCATTTCGGTGGCGAAGGTGTGGCGGAGGCGATGGCAATGGATTTGCTCGGTGCTGTGGAGGGGAGCGGTAAGGAGTCGGATGTTGGCGCTGTAGCCTTGCTGGCGCATATGGTGTCCGAACGGCGAGATCATCAGGTATTGCGCCAAGCGTCTGGGGATTTTCCTTTTTTGCCGGCAGCCGCGTTGTTCGATAATGCGTTGGATGAGCGCGACGGTACGGGCATCGAGGGGGATGAGGCGTTCGGAACGGGTCTTGCCGATGGGAACGCGCAAGGTGAAAGTGTCGGGGCCGGAACTCTCCATGGCATTGAGGCTCAGATCTCGCATCTCTCCGATGCGCATGCCGGTATAGCGCAAGAGCAGCAAGCCCAGGGCGGGAAAGGTGTTGGCTTCGATAAGCGCCTGCTGGACAGCTTGGTCGAGAGCGGGCGGCAAGGGTCTGGGCAGGTAGACCTCCTCCGGAGCCAAGTCTTGATCGTCGAGCAGTCCCGTGGGCGGTGCGTCGGCCCATTGCCAGTGGATCAGATCCTCGAAGAACAGTCGCAACGTACGGATGGAGCAGTTTCGGGAGATGGGCTTCGTGTAGAGGATGTGTTCCAGCCAGCCGTCGATATGGGGTGTGCGCTG
>Ga0209697_10008569_pt1 | contig 11575 bp, 10 predicted proteins | sample AliMusrvi5mmetaG_FD_184115 | JGI IMG/M metagenome (GOLD analysis project Ga0209697, IMG submission 184115) | Freshwater lake bacterial and archeal communities from Alinen Mustajarvi, Finland, to study Microbial Dark Matter (Phase II) - Alinen... | ecosystem: Environmental > Aquatic > Freshwater... | reverse complement strand
CAGCAGAGCGTGTATTTAAGAAAGATATTCCGAAGGACCAAGTCCAGCTTGAAATAGATGTGTCAAATTGGCCGAAAGGAATTTACCTTTTCCGGCTTGTCTATAATAAGCAAAGTGTGGCAAGTGAAAAAATGATTTTTAATTAACCAAATAATTCTTTTTCTCAGTGTTTTGATGAAAGGGGTGTTCGCATAAAATAAAAACCACACTTAACCTTTGGTTACAGGATACAATACCTTCATGCCCTTTTTTCTTATCTTTGCACCCCTTAAACTTAATGTGAATTTTATGCTTCGAACGCATACCTGCGGGGAACTCCGCATAAATCATGTCAATTCTGAAATTATACTCTGCGGATGGGTGCAGAGATCCAGGGAGATGGGCGGACTTACCTTCATTGACCTCCGTGACCGTTACGGGATCACCCAGCTGGTGTTCAATATGGATGTTAGCCCGGCGCTTTGCGGCGAAGCCCGCAAACTCGGTCGTGAATTCGTAGTAAAGGCGAGTGGCCGAGTGGCCGAGCGCAGCAACAAAAATCCCAAAATGCCTACCGGAGATATCGAGATCCTGGTGGATGAACTTATAGTCCTGAACATCTCCAAAACGCCTCCGTTTACCATTGAAGACAATACCGACGGGGGTGAAGAGCTCCGGATGAAATACCGTTACCTCGACCTTCGCAGGCAGGTGAACAAAAAGAACCTCGAGTTAAGGCACAGGCTTTCGATCGAAACCAGGAATTACCTGGATGCACAGAATTTCATCGACATCGAAACACCTTACCTAATAAAATCAACACCTGAAGGCGCCCGCGATTTCGTGGTGCCTTCGAGAATGAACCCGGGGCAGTTTTATGCTCTGCCGCAATCGCCCCAGACTTTCAAACAACTGCTGATGATTGCCGGTTTCGACCGCTATTATCAGATCGTGCGATGTTTCAGGGATGAGGACCTGAGGGCCGACCGTCAACTTGAGTTCACCCAGATCGACTGTGAAATGTCGTTCGTGACCCAGGAAGATATCCTAAATACTTTCGAAGGACTGACAAGACATTTGTTCAGGTCGGTGCTGAACATTGAGACAGGTGATTTCCCGCGCATGTCTTATGCCGACGCCATGAGGCAGTATGGTTGTGACAAACCGGATATCCGTTTCGGGATGACCTTCGGTGATATCACCGGCTTTATGAAAGGAAAGGGATTCAAGGTTGCCGATGATGCGGAACTCATTACAGGTATTAAGGCGGATGGCTGCGCCGAGTACTCACGCAAACAGATCGATGAGCTGACCGATTACGTCAAACGGCCGCAGGTCGGGGCTTCCGGACTATTATATATCCGTTATGCTGCCGATGGTTCCATCAAATCCTCAGTGGATAAGTTTTATACTGCGGATGACTTAGAGGGTATTTTAAAACAGTTTGCCGCTGTTCCGGGGGACCTGGTACTGATACTCACAGGGCAAAAAGAAAAAACACAGAAAGCACTCTGTGAGCTCAGGCTGGAGATGGGCCGAAGGCTGGGTTTGATGAAAGCAGGAGATTTCAAACCCTTATGGGTAACCGATTTCCCCCTGCTTGAATGGGACGAGGAAACTAAACGGTATTATGCCAAACACCATCCGTTCACCTCTCCCAAACCGGAAGATATTTCATTGCTCGACACCGACCCGGGGCAGGTCAGGGCCAACGCCTACGACCTTGTTATCAATGGAGTAGAGATAGGTGGAGGTTCCATAAGGATCCACAATAAAGAGCTGCAGCATAAGATGTTCCAGGTGCTCGGATTTACCGAGGAAGACGCATCAAACCAGTTCGGCTTCCTGATGAATGCTTTTGAATACGGAGCTCCTCCCCATGGAGGCATTGCTTTTGGTTTCGACCGCTGGGCTATGATCTTCGGCGGAGGGGATTCCATCCGCGATTTCATCGCATTTTCGAAGAACAATTCAGGGAGGGATGTGATGATAGATTCGCCCTCGGAGATAAAGGAGGAACAGTTGAAGGAACTGAATATTAAAGTGGCAAAATAGCGTTCGGCGAAGCCGTAATGAGCACTCAAATGAAATAAGCAATTGGTGCGAATAAATAATGTACATTGTAAAAATTGATCGTACCTCGTAAGATCGAACATCTTAAATGAATAACTTCACTCTGAAATTGTAAATCGTCCAATCGTAAATTAATTCAAATCTATGAAACAAGTATTGTCAATTTTGATCCTGGCCGCAGTGGTTGTGGCGTTTTCGTCGTGCAAGAGGGCAAACAAAGAGTTGCAGAAAGACGCAAAGAACATCGCCGTTGCCATGTGCAGGAATATTGAAACCATGCAAAACCTGAAAACTGCAAACCCGGCAGATTCTGCAAAAATGACGTCGTTACGCGCCAAGGAAAAGGAAGCCGAAGTTGAGATGACCATTTTATACCAGGAATTTAAAGCCAAATACAAGGACAAGATATCCGATAAAAAATTCAGCGATGAGTTTGCTGTGGAATTGCGCAAGGCCATGCTTGACTGCCCTTACCTTTCGAAGGAGGACCGTGCCAGCTTTGAGAAAGGGATGAAGTAAGCAGGCATAAGCCATGAGCCATGAGTGATGAGCCATAAGTTATAAGCGATTAGCGAACAGCGATTAGCGATTAGCGAACAGCGAATGAAAACTCAGGAAAAGATCGAGATCACTGCACCGGTTGGAAGCTGGGAATCGCTGCAGGCTGCAATACAAGCAGGGACTGATTCAGTGTATTTCGGTATCGGAGTGCTGAACATGCGTGCCCGTTCCTCGATCAACTTCAGCCTGCGCGACCTAGTCAGGATCTCGCGCATCTGCCGTAAGCATGGAGCGAGAACATACCTCACGCTCAACACCGTCATCTTCGACAATGAAATGAAGGAGATGAAAAAGCTTGTGGATTCCGCCAAAAAGAACGGTATAGACTCCATCATTGCATCGGACCAGGCGGTTATCCAGTATGCCAGGTCCATTGGCATGGAGGTCCATATGTCGACCCAGACCAACATCACCAATCTTGAAGCGGTAAAATACTGGTCGCAGTTTGCCGGTACCATGGTGACCGCGCGTGAACTGAGCCTTGAACAGGTGGCTTCAATACACCGCTCCATCATCCGCCATAAAATAAAAGGACCAAATGCTGAGCTTGTGAAGCTGGAAGTGTTTGCACACGGGGCTTTATGCATGGCCGTTTCGGGTAAATGCTATCTCAGCCTCGATCATTACAACGCATCTGCCAACAGGGGTGCCTGTTACCAGACCTGCCGCCGCCCGTACAAAGTGACTGATGCCGACGGGGAGATAGAGCTTGTTGTTGATAATGAGTACATCATGTCGCCCAGGGACCTATGCACCATAGGATTTCTTGACAAGATCATAGCCTCAGGGGTTTCCGTTCTGAAGATCGAAGGCCGCGGCCGCAGCCCGGAATACGTGAAAACAGTGGTTTCCTGCTACCGGGAAGCCGTGGATTCCGTGCTTGACGGGACTTACAGCCCGGAAAAAGTGGAGGGTTGGACCAGCAGGCTTAAAACCGTTTACAACCGCGGGTTCTGGGACGGGTATTACCTTGGAAGGAAGATGGGTGAATGGGCTGAACAGCATGGTTCGGTGGCCACCACTTATAAGGAATACGTTGGCAAGGTCAGCAATTACTTTAAAAAGCTAAAGGTTGCCGAGATTAAAATGGAATCGGGACATCTTTCCAAAAGCGACAGGATTTATATCCAGGGCCCGACCACGGGAGTGGTTGAATTCACCGTTCCCGAAATCCGGGTTGAACTGAAAGAGGTTAAAAAAACTGTGAAAGGCGAAGACTGTTCCATTCCTATTGACATCCTGCTGCGCCGGGCTGATAAAGTGTATAAAATTGTGAAGTCGTGATTCAGCGAGCATCTTTACACCGCCGCTACGGTGCTCGCGTCGCCTCAGAAGTAATGTTAATCCTGTCGTTGTGTCAGCTCCTTGCACCTAATGCGGCTTGTGTAAAGATGCTCGCTGTCATCACGTAACATTTTTATAACGTAACCGCACATGCAATTTAATTTACACACCCACACCAGATACAGCGACGGCTCTTCCGAGCCTGAGCGTTATGTGGAAGAAGCCCTGCGTCAGGGTTTTTCAGTACTCGGGATCACCGACCACTCACCCGTTCCATTCGAGAATTCCTTTGCATTAAAAGAAAAGAACCTCCCGGAATATTGCCGTGCAATACGAGACCTTCAGAAGAAATACGCCTCTTCCTCATCCGCAGAGAAAAAAATAGTGATCCTCCTGGGGATTGAAATTGATTTCATCCCGGGTATGACGATTCCTTTTGATGAACTGCGCAGGAAATACCGTTTCGATTATGTGATAGGTTCTGTGCACCTGGTCCGCGAGGGCTTGAACGATGATCTCTGGTTCATCGACGGCCCTGACATTTCGATCTATGATGACGGCCTGCAGAAAATTTTTGGCGGGGACGGGCGGAAAGCAGTGACTGCTTATTACCGTCAGATGCAGGAGATGATATTGGCACAGAAACCGGATATCATAGGTCATTTCGACAAGGTGAAAATGTATAACCGAGGGAGGTATTTCTCTGAAACCGATGCCTGGTATACAGGACTGATAAACGAGACTCTGGATCTTGTCTCAGGTAGCGGGGCTGTGGTTGAGGTTAATACCCGCGGGCAGTATAAGAAACGTTCCGACAGCCTTTTCCCGGGACCTGAGGTGCTGAAAAACATCAAGAAAAGGAATATTCCCGTTACCATCAGCTCCGACGCCCACAAGCCTGAAGAGCTTTCGTACCTGTTCGAAGAATGCCGGCAGGAATTGCGTTCACTGGGGTTTACATCGCAAAGGGTACTGTGTGAAGGGATCTGGAAAGAGGTCGCCCTTTGATACTACCCTATGCCTGTATTATAAATTTATCTTGATTTTCCTGGATTTTCTGAATAACTTTGTTATTCCATCCATGATGTATGTACCGGAAAGACCTGCTCCTGACCTTGCTGATATTCCTTGCCGCTTTCTGTTCCTGCAAAAAGAAAGACAACACCTCAAGCCCCGTCTGCCTGGGTACCTATAAATTCAGTAGTGCGGACCTCGGCATTTTGCCCTACCCCACCAATGATCCCCTTGTTTTTAAAACCAATGAAGGCGATTCTGTCATCTTCAATTTCAAGGGCAGGGAATCATCGATGAAGCCTGTTTGGAAATATCCGTTAAACCCCCCGGGATACCAGGGCGATTATTATTCCTGCGAGGTAAATTCCGCGGGTTTTATCTCCCCGAATTCAGACGTGCTGACCTTCCAGTTGTATTTTTCTAATCCCTTCACCCAGCCTACAATACAAAAATTCATGAGCCTGGGGCTTGTTGCCGACAACAGCGGGACCTGCAGTTTTGCGGCTGTATTTCGCTTTGACGGAGGGATGCTGTTCTCTTACCTCCCCGATTCATCCTTTCACAGCGGCGGTTATATCAAAGCTGTTGACGATTCTTTAAAGCTCGGCCCTGTTTATTATAAGAATGTTTACGAACTGGTAGCTCCCGACTTTACTTATTATTGCCCAAGCTTTTTCTCGAGAGTGTATTATACGATCAAAGATGGAGTGGTTGGTTTTAAAAAGAGTACCGGGAAGACCTGGTACCTGGTGACCGACAGCATACATTCTTAGGATTTACCCCGGCTTTCAATTGAACATCTTCATCTGAACCGGGTATGCTTCCACGCTGATCGCACGGTCGGGTCTCACCGGACAGTAATATTCGCAGGCTCCGCAACCGTTGCATAGGTTTTCATGAACCTTGGGGAGTTTGAGATCACCCAGGTAGGGTAATAATTCAATAGCTTTCACAGGGCAGTGTTCAGCGCATTTTGCGCATGGTTTTTGCTCAGCAGCCACCAGGCAGAGGTTTTTCTCAAACACCGCCAGCCCGATGCGAGTCATTTGTTTTTCACTGAGATTCAGTTTATGGATCGCGCCCGTGGGGCAGACTTCCATACATCGTCTGCAGTCGTACTTGCAGAATGACCTGGTAAAATCCATTTTCGGCTGGAATACTCCACTCATCCCATATTCGAAAAACGAAGGCTGCAAAACATGGGTGGGGCAGGACGAAACGCAGAGCTGGCAGGCTGTGCATTTTGCCGTAAAATGATGAAGGCTGATGGCTCCGGGGGGCATGACCGGCCTTGTCTCTTCAACCAGCTGACCGTCTGAAAGAAGCTTTGAAGGGATCATTAATCCTGCAACAGCGCCTGCTCCCACTGCTGCAGTTTTTACAAAATTACGACGTGATACGTCTTCGGGACCCTTGTTCACACCAGGGGCCTGGTTTTTAAGGGATAGTCTCGTCCTGTATTTTATCGCTTTTTCCTGGCAGTTATCCAGGCAATTCATGCATCCGACGCAGCGGTTAAAATCGACGCGGTGCGTGGTGAAATCTATGCAGTTCGCCTTGCAGCCGCCTTCACAACTGCCGCAGGCGGCGCATCGTCTGCCGTCAATACTGATCCTGAAAAATGAGATCCTTGATAAAAGTCCTAAGAATATCCCCACGGGGCAAACCGCATTGCAGTACCAGCGGTTTTTCAGGAAGCTGAGCGCCGTGAAAAACAGCAAAAGGCCCAGTGAAAGAAGCAAGGCTCCCTTGTATCCTGCAAAGATCTTTCCGCTCAGGCCGAAGGGATCGAGAAGGTTCAGGAAGAAAATATTGTGATAAAACAGGGGCAGAATGCAGATCAGCAAAAGTGTCAGGGGGATGACTTTTAACCCTCTCTTATATTTATTTGTGGTTCATCGTAAGAATGCGTACTTATAGATATATTTGAATGAAAAATCTGATTTCCAATGAGTACAAGTTTGCTTCATCATGCTTTCGGGCTTAAAGATCAGGAGTACCTCAAGACAGAGTATAAGGAGGGTACTGTAATCTTTCATATCAAAACCAAGGACAGTAAGCTTCGATGCAGTAGTTGCGGCAGCCGTAACGTTATCAAGAAAGGTACTGTCGATCGTCTGTTCAGAACGCTTCCAATTGGTCTCAGACCCGTGTATTTGATTGCTAAGGTTCAACGGCTACAGTGTAATGATTGTGGATTAATACGGCAGGAACGCCTTACATATGCTGATGAAAAAAAAGCTATACCTATCGGATAGGTGATGCTATTGTTGACTTGCTTCAATTTATGACGGTCCAAGATGTAAGTGATTTGTTTAGAATAAGCTGGGGAACGATTAAAAACATTGATAAAGAATATCTTCAAAAGCATTATTCTAAGCCCGTTTTGAAAGATGTTGAGATGATAGCGATTGACGAATTTGCTGTTCAAAAAGGACATAAATACCAAACCGTGGTTTACGATCTTAAGGCAGGAAGAGTAATCTATGTAGGACAAGGCCGGGCTGAAGAAAGCCTTGATAAATTCTGGAAGAGATTGAATCATTCCAGCGCCAAGATCAAGGCTGTGGCAATGGATATGTGGGTTCCCTATATCAATGCCGTTCTGACCCACCTTCCCGATGCAAAGATCGTGTTTGATCGCTTTCACATCTTCAAACTGATGAATACGGCCATGGATGAAATACGACGGGCTTTGTATCATGATGAAGCGTTTCTAAACAATAGAAAAGTCATTAAAGGAATCCGTTGGTTGTTGCTGAAAAAGGCAGAGAATCTGGACGAGGACAAAGATGAACGCAAGCACCTTGAACAAGCCCTTGAGATCAATAAACCCTTGGCTGAAGCTTACTACCTGAAAGAAGAACTTACGCAACTCTGGTTGCAGAATAACAGGAAAAAAGCCGAAAAATTCCTGACCTCTTGGACGAAACGTGCCTGGGCCACTACCATTGTGGAACTTCGAAAGTTTGCTAATACGCTGTTGGCTCATCGCACAGGAATACTGAATTGGTTTGAATATCGAATATCTACTGGTCCTTTGGAAGGGTTTAACAACAAGATAAAGGTGCTGAAAAGAAAAGCGTATGGGTATCGAGACATGGAATATTTTGCGTTGAAAATTTATGCCCTTCATGAAAACAGGTACGGATTATTGTGATGAACCTTATTTGTTTTATTACTGAGGATGGCGGAGCAGCGGATAATAAAATCCTGAAGTATGCCAAGAGGGCAGGCAAACGAACAGTAGATCCTGCCGAAAATCAGGGTGGAAACGATGACCAGGATAAACCCGGAAGAACTTACGGATATTGCATTCCAGGACTTCAGCATCGATGGGACAAACTGCAGCCAGGTGATTTTTCCAGCAGTACCAGGTGGTAACACAGGGGCAAGCCCCGAAAAGAGTAAAATTGTCAGGCAAAAATACAGCAGGGCAAAGCTTAAGCGCAAGGGTTTGAGGATCGCAGACTGCATTTTGCCGGTGTTGATTTGTGGATAAAATTACTGAAATACCTGCTTCGAATTTATTACTTTCGCTATATCCTTAAACCGTCTGATGATAACCCGCGAAACCATAGATAATATCATCTCCTCTGCCAAGATTGAAGAGGTCATCGGTGATTTCATAAGCCTTAGGCGCAGGGGGGTGAACCTTCTCGGGCTTTGTCCTTTCCATAACGAGAAAACCCCTTCATTCACGGTATCTCCCGTGAAAGGCATCTACAAATGTTTCGGATGTGGAAAAGCAGGGAATGCCGTGGGTTTCATCATGGAACACGAGCACCTCACCTACCCTGAAGCCCTGAGGTACCTGGCTAAAAAATACCAGATCGAAATTGACGAGGAAGAGCAGACGCCCGAACAGATCCAGGAAGCCGGAGAAAAGGAAAGCCTGTTCAACCTGAACGATTTTGCCAGGAAATATTTTTCGTCGGTACTTTTCGATACGGAAGAAGGCAAGGCTGTGGGGCTGGCTTATTTCAGGGAAAGGGACATCAGGGAAGATACCATAAAGAAATTCCAGCTTGGTTTCAGTCCCGATTCATGGAACGCATTTTCGGCCCATGCAATACAGGAAGGGTATAAAAAGGAGATGCTTCTGCAGACAGGGCTTGCGACTGAAAAAGACGGGAGGTTATACGACCGTTTTCATTCCAGGGTGATCTTTCCCATTCATTCTGCATCTGGGCGGACTCTGGGTTTCGGTGGACGCATTCTTTCGTCGGACAAGAGCCATGCGAAGTATGTGAATTCTCCCGAATCGGAGATCTACAATAAAAGCAAAACCCTTTACGGGATTTATTTTGCCCGCACCGAAATAGCACGGAAAGACAACTGCTACCTCGTAGAAGGGTATACCGATGTTATCTCCATGCACCAGGCAGGGATAGAAAACGTGGTGGCTTCTTCGGGGACTTCTCTTACCACTGACCAGGTGAGGATGATCCAAAGGTATACTCCGAACATCACCATTCTTTACGACGGTGACCCGGCCGGGATCAAGGCTTCATTCAGGGGCATCGATATGGTGCTGGAGCAGGGGATGAACGTGAGAATAGTGCTTTTTCCCGATAATGAGGACCCGGATTCGTTTGCCCGCAAACATCATCCGCAGGAAACAGAGAAATTCATTACCGGGAACGCGGTCAATTTCATCAGCTTTAAAACCAGGTTGCTGCTTGATGAAACGAAAAATGACCCTGTCAAAAAAGCCGGGCTAATCAAAGATATCGTTGCTTCGATCTCCCTCATCCCGGATGCCATAACACGCACCCTGTTCATCCGCGAATGCGCCGACATGATGTCTGTTTCGGAACAGGTGCTGGTGAATGAACTGAACAAGATCAGGAGAACCCGGTTCAATAAAGAATTGCAGGGTGGGGCAGATGAAATCCCTGTACCGGAATTTCTTGCACCCCCGCAGCCTGTGCCCGAAGCCGACACATCATCCGCAGAAAGCCAGGAAAAAGAGATCATGAGGCTGCTCCTGCTGTACGGCACCGATATTGTGCATATCGAACAAACAGGCGAGGACAAGGAAACCGTGAAGGTTCCGGTAATGGTTGCCGATTACCTGGTGCATGACATCCGCAGTGACGACCTTGGATTCGATAATAAGGTTTACTCAGCTATTTTCGGCGAATACTGCGCCGGGCTTGATGGAGACCAGGTTCCTGAAAGATCGTTCTTCCTGGGGCATGAGGATAAGGAAATCTCCTATGCGGCGGTCGACCTGGTGTTCAACCCTTATGCCTTAAGCCGGAACTGGTTGAAGCATCATGTGCTGATTGATATTGAAGAAGAAAGCCTGATCGTACGCCTTGACTATGCGCTTCTTTCATATAAAGCCAGGAAAATTGACCTGATGATCGCCGGGCTTCAGAAACAACTGCACCAGAATGATTCTGTTTCGGATGTGAAGCTGATACAAACACGTTTCAAGGAACTTAAGGCAAAGAGCGTTGAGATTCACGGGAAGCTGAACAGGATTGTAATCAGGTAAAAGCGAAAGGCGAAAAGCGAAACATTTTGCATAAGCAACATTAGGTACAAGTAGCGAAGCACATCACACAAGCCGCATCAGGTGCGAGGAGCTTGTATAATGTAAGAGGAGCCTTTCATCATATCGCTCCGCTGCCACCGTAGCGGCGGTGTGATGTGCAAGCGATAACGCTATTTGTTTATAAAGATCACTTCTCTTTTCCTCGGATCATTCCAATTGTCCATCAGGGTTTTGAAATCGGCATAATTTTCCACTGCGATGACACGGCTTGTAAATTTGATCTTCCGGCTTACAGTGATTTTGCTCCCGTCCTGTTTGATCTCGAATAAATACTTCCCGGCTTTATTGCTGAACTCGGTTTTGCCTGCAGGGCTGAACAATGCCCAGCCTGAAGGCAGGGTCAGGTAATATTCATAGTTCTCTTCACCCTGGTATGGGATCTCAACAGCCTGCGTGCGTTTCGACGTAAGGGTTTTAATTCCCCAGCTGTCAATTCCCGAAATGCAGAAAGGAAGCGTAAAGTAAACCCAGGAAGAGTCTTTCCTGAAGGGCTTTTCATTCATTACCGTGTAGGTCTGGAAAGATGTTTCGGAAGAGCTCTGGCTCAGCTTGATCTCTTTCAGGTCGGTTTTCGAAAACCCGCCTGCAACCAGGTTTTTCATCTTGTTCTTGTCGCGGATCAGTCCGAGGTACGGATTTATGGCACCTTCAATACCAAGGCTCAGCTCACCCGTAATTTTGGGATCGGAGGATACCATGAAATTCCCGCTCATGCTGACAGCAAATTTTGTTTGGCCCGAATGCTGGTATTCCGGTTTTTCGCCCTGTCCAAGGGCAATAAAAACCTTATCCGACTGTACTTTCCCCAGGTCCTGGTTATTGGGTGCAATAACTGACAAATACTGTATGCCGGCATCTTTCAGGTCAATCCGGACGGCAAAATCTTCAATATCGGCAAGGGTTCCCAGCTTTTCATCGAAAAATGCATCGCGGGCAATGGCCGCAACATCGGCTTCTATTCCGGCAGCTTCAAGAAGCGCTGCAAGCAACACAGCCTTTTCCTGCAGATTCGCACCCATGCTGTTCCAGGCCTGTTCGGCAGTATGCAGGCGGTAGCCGTTATATTTTATAGCTACCGGCCACAGGTGAATATCGTCG
>Ga0209697_10008568_pt1 | contig 11578 bp, 10 predicted proteins | sample AliMusrvi5mmetaG_FD_184115 | JGI IMG/M metagenome (GOLD analysis project Ga0209697, IMG submission 184115) | Freshwater lake bacterial and archeal communities from Alinen Mustajarvi, Finland, to study Microbial Dark Matter (Phase II) - Alinen... | ecosystem: Environmental > Aquatic > Freshwater... | reverse complement strand
GTACGTGCGCACCGTCGACTATGACCGCGTCGGCACCGAGGATATGACGCTGATCGGCGCAGCCATGACCGCGCCGGAAGTGTCGTGCGCTTTCCAACGCTGTGGTCTGCCATTCAACTGCGTGGTGGGCGGCGATTTTCAGGATGAAGTGTGGACAGCGGTCAAGGAGTGGATCGAGGCCGCCGCCACAAAACGCGCGTTGCGCAACAGCCGGTTGGGCTACCTCGGTCACTGCTACCCCGGCATGCTGGACATGTACAGCGACTTCACCATGCACCAGGGCGACTTTGGCGCCCATATCGAAATCCTGGAGATGTGTGATCTAGCCGACCGCGTCCACCAGGTCAGCGAGGCCGAGATCGACGCCAAGGTAGCCGAGACCCGCCAGATGTTCCTGATGCCCCCGCCGGGCTACGATGCAATCACCGAGCAGGTGTCGCCCGACGAATTGCGCTTTGCGTGCAAGGTGGCCGTGGCCGAGGATCGCCTGGTCTCTGACTTTGCGCTGGACGGCCTGGCTTACTACTATCGCGGCTGGAACAACAACGAGTACGAGCGCATCGCCGCCGCTATGATCCTGGGCAATTCGCTGGTGACGGCGCGTGGCATCCCCTGCGCGGGCGAAGCCGACCTGAAAACGTGCGTGGCCATGTTCATCCAGGAACACTTCGACGCCGGCGGCTCCTTCTGCGAGTTGTACCTGCTTGACTTCGACGGCGGTTTTGTGATTGCCGGTCACGACGGGCCGGGACACATCGGCATTGGCGACAAGCAGCCCATCCTGAGGGGCATGAAACTGTTCCATGGCAAATCCGGGCGCGGGGTCTCAGTGGAGTTCAACGTGAAGAACGGCCCGGTCACGATGCTGGGATTGACCCAGACGCGCGAAGGGCGCTTCAAGTTCGTGGCCGCGCAGGGCGAGTCGGTTCCCGGGCCGATCCTGCAGGTCGGCAACACCAATACCCGCGTGCGCTTCGGCAATCTGCGCCCGGATCAGTTCGGCCAGGCCTGGACCGAGACGGGTTCCACCCATCACTTTGCGCTGGGCGTGGGACATCACGTGGGCAAGATCGAGAAGCTGGCGAAACTGCTGGGAATTGAATTAATGGTGGTATGCAGGTAAGCGAGGCGGATAGATGTCAGACTTGTCCGACAAGTCTGACATCTGCGCGAATCACGGAAAATACACGGTCCGATTCGAAGACCTGCAACGCGGCATCACGCCTTGCTGGGTGGGTATCCCGAAGTGGTCACTCGTTCTGCGTGAGCGTCTGCGTAACTGGTTTGAAGCCTATGTGACCACGCTATTCAACTGATCCAGCCCTGGTCGGGTAACTTAAGCAGCCGGCTGGTCAAAGCGCCAAAGCTGCTGATGACCGATACCGGCGTGTTGAGCTACCTCAACGGCCTGACCGAGGAACTGTTGAAACTGGCGTCGTGGAGCCAGCAACGCCCGGAACTGCTAATCCGTTAAATCATGGTTCAGACTGCTTTTCACACTGCGCGATAATATCCCTTCTCACATGTTGTATTGGAGGATCGCGCGATGGGACGTTTGACGCAGGAACAGATTGACCTTTTCACCGATGAGGGCTACCTTATTCTCGACGATGTGTTTGCCCCCGATGACTTGCAGCCGTTGCGCCGTGAGTTCGAGGCTCGCATTGACCGCAAACTGGCCGCGATGCAGGCTGAAGGTTGCCTTACAGAGTCGTACCCCGACGAGTCGTTCGAGCGCCGTCTGACGCGCATTTACCGCGATTCCAAGGAGAATGGCGAGGCTGTCATCGCAGAACTCGAAGGCCCGGCGGGTGGCGGGCACCACGGCATCGAAATGTTCCGCATGATCACGTACCCCAAACTGCTGGCGGTCGTCGAGTCGCTGGTTGGGTCCCCTGAGATCATCGGGTCGTCGGTCTATCGCGTGCGCCCCAAGGTCCCCGGCATCGGACGCGGTGTGGTGCCTTGGCACCAGGATTCCGGCTACTTCATGCAGTTGTGCGACACCCAGATGATCCTGACCGTGTGGATTCCACTGGTTGACGCGACCGAACACAATGGCTGCATGCAGATCCTGCCGCGCGCGCATCGCCAGGGATTGGTCACCCATCACACCGGCGGGAATGCCGGGTTCCTTGTGATCGAAGACACCGAACTGCCGCCCACACCGGCGCAGCCAGTGGTCGCGGCAGTGCCTCTCGGTGGCGCCGTGTTCATGACGAACCTGACACCGCATTGCTCGACACCGAACTATTCCGACGGCATTCGCTGGAGTGTTGACTTGCGCTACCAGGGCGCGGATGTGCCGAACAACGTGGGGCTGTGGCCGGCGGGCGAAGAAGATGAGGCGCAGTTAGAGCAGTTTCAGATGGCGTGCTACCCGCCCGAGGCCGACTTCATGGTGCAGAGCGCGCGACACCCGGCCAACGTGATGGATTACGACACGTTCGTCAAGCGTCGCGCGGCTTTTGAACAGGTTAAATCTATTGCATATCCCAAACGGGGGTGGACGCCAGTGCCGCTGCACGCGGATTAACACTATTGAACAGCCCAATCGACCGTTGCCCGAGCCCCTTTGCGATCTTTGCTGATCCTGCCCTGCAAAACCTGCCCTTCTTTCAGACCACTCGCCTGCTCCCAAGAGATCCCGGATAACGGGATCTTCAATCGCTGGATCCACAAGCTATCCGTCGGGTTTTGACGCTTCCAACTCAAATATAGAAACCGGTCTGCGGAAGGACCATGGACAAACGCCCCGTAGAAGTGGATGGTCTTCTTCGCCCCATCAAGCTTGATCCTCAACTCGCACTCAAACTGCAGCGAGTCACCCTGGGTGCGTTTACCTGGATGCACAACCTGATCGACATCTTGTAGCCCGAAGTCAAATCCGCTCTCGGCCACAGTCGCTTCGATGGCGTCTGGACAGATCAGGCGAGTTTTCACCCACCGATCCGATAGCCCCGTGGTATTGACCAACGCTGCTCTTGACATATGTGACCCGCATTATCGCAGTAAACCTCACTTGTCAGCAACAGTTGTCGGCGATCGATGCCAACATGGCAGGCGCCTATGGCGTCGCCGCTGTCGCACACGTCGCCGATTACGACGGGCTGCCGAACCTGGTCGAGTTAATGATTGATAATGAGGAGGAGTTGTTTGTTTTCAAACTGGCTGTTCGTGTATTCGATATAGGATGTAATGGCTGCAAAAGATTCAGGACGTGACATTCGGTCGTCGGTTAAAAGCTCCAGTAAGCCAGAGACCGCGCAACGTGAGAAGCCTGCACCACTAAACAATCCCGCCGTTAATGCCCAACAGATACTGAGCGGTTCTGTTCCATTGGACGCTCGAAAAGTGCTGCATCTGCAGCGCTCCATCGGAAACCGCGCCGTTGGCCAGTTGCTGGCGGGACGGCAAAGGGCGATCCAGGCCAAGCTAACCGCCCAGCGTTCCCCTGCGATTTCCCCGCTAGTGCAGCGCCGCGGGGACGAGATCGGCCTGCGAGGAAGCAGCGATGTCGAACAGCAACTTCTGGCGGGCAGAAACAGCGGTGATCCGTTGCCTCCCAGGCTGCGCTCTGAGATGGAGCCGAAATTCGGGACTGACTTCAGCAGCGTGCGCGTGCATACTGGCGCGCAGTCGGATCGGCTCAACCGCAAGCTGGGCGCACAGGCCTTCACCTATAGCAACCACATCTACATGGCGGGCGGCAAGTACAACCCGCAAAGCGCCGGCGGCAAGCATTTGCTGGCGCACGAGTTGACCCACGTGATGCAACAGGGCGGGACGCTCAGCCTTTCACGCGCGGCGCACCTCCAGCGCAAACCATCAACCATGTCGGTTCAGGTGGCCACGTTCAACGAGGACACAACCCGCGTGGGCGGCATCAATTTTGCGGGTCGGACTGCCAGCCCATTCGGCACAACGATGGGAGCGCATAGCACAGCATGGGTTGTCCACACCGACCGCGTGCGGGCAGAACTGCACGGGTGCACACTGAAGGAGGCCATTAAGGGGATGCGCCACCTGGGTGATGACATGGCGCAACTGCCGACGCATGCCTGGAAGAATAACGCAACGGATTTGACGGTGCTCTACGATAAAGCTATCCAGGACTTGAATATCACTCTGGGTGAGGCGGACGCGGCGCTTCTGGACGCGTCGATAGGCGAAGGCCGGCGAATCTCACTGCTCCAGGAAGCCATCGGGCACTACCTGACTGCGCGGAACTATCTCCCAGGCGCCACGCTCAATGTAAGCGACACGGGCGGCAAGGCGGAAGGCGTGTCACATGGCATACTCGCCGAAGTGACGCGCTTCAACCCTGACGACTTTGGCGCGGACGTTGAACGCTCGGCTAAGCTGCAGAAAGCGCTCTGGGACCTGCTCGATTTCAACGGTTGTCTGGAGGCGTCGATCAACCCGGGTAACACTCAAAACATCCCGCTAATAACACCGTGGACACGCTGGGCACGCTTATCGGACAGCACATGATCGAGGGTGCGCTCAACTTATCCGCAATCGTACGCAATGTCTCTGCTGGAGGACGAGCAGGTGGTCACAGACAGGGTTACGGCTAGTATCAATAGCCTCATTGAGAAGAACAAGGGCAAGGGTCAGATTCCAAAACTGGATGCTGCGGCCGTGGCAAAAAAGGCCGTCACGTTGGCTACGAGTAAGAAACCTGGCGACGGCGAAGAAGCGCGGCGCAAGTCCTGGCGGCAGGCCAAAGAATACGAGAAAGTGCACTTGTCTGCGAAAGCGCAGGGTGTGACCGGGCCGGATGTATTGGAAGGACTCGCCGACGAGGCAGACCGCGTGAGCCAGGCGATTCCGCTTGATTTGAACCCGCTCATGCACCAGATCCAAGTCTGGGGCCGTTCCACTACCGCCCATTTCCTTTTGGACCGCCTGGGCACACTTGTGCTTAACGTGGGAGACCAATCCGGTGAGGACACAGGTGTGCGCGTGTCACAGGCGAAGGTCAAAGCAGCCGAGTACATCGCGCAGCTTTGGGACCACGTCAGAGGAGTGGTCACTGCAAAGCACGAGGTTAAGGCGGCATCTGTCAATGCGCTTGAAGTGGTGCTGGGCCATTTACCCAAATTGATCGCCTCAGAACTTGGGAACTTGAAAAGACCAGATATTGAGACCATGCAACAAGCGATTCTGGATCAGCTAATTGAAGATCAGGATGCCTATGCCAACTCTGCCCGGAGGGTCGCGCTCAGGACTGCCGACCTGAAGGGCAGTCAAGCATACGCCGGCCAGGTCGTCATCAATGCTCACGGGATAGTCACAAACTACAGTGCCGGGCGCACGCCGTCGCCATTCAGCAATATGGGAGCACACACCACGGCCTGGGTGGTGCATGAAGATGAGGTAAAGACGGCGATCCGAGGGAAACGGCCGCAAAACGCGCTCCTTGCACTCATCGATGTGGGCAACTCACTGCTCAGAGACCCCGGCGAGCAAGGCGGCCCGCCCACCGCTGTGTGGATTGACACGACTGGCCCATTGATTCGGGCTCGTTTGACCAGTGAGCGCAACACCTTGCGAGCCCTGTTGTCCTTTGCACAGGAGCAGGCTGACCAACATCAGGCGGGTCTGTCAACGCTGCAGGACGTTGCTCGCCAAATCGCCGTCGTCCAGAACCTGATGCCGGCGGCTACGGTCGATATCACTTCTGAGCGCGGCGGTAAAGCAGAGCGCAGCCTGACTGCTATTCACAATGACACTGATATGTCTGATCGTGCCAAGGACGGTAAACTGGAGAAGCAGGTGTGGGTCAACTTCGATTACGACCAGGTAGTACTGGTTTCCCAGCGCACGCCCAGCAAGTCGGATGTATCGGATGCCGTTGTCGGCGCAGTCGAGAAAGGGTTTATAGCGCAGGTGGATGCGGACAGGCTGACCCTTCCACAGAAGGAGGCGTTGTTCTGGGATATGCATGGCTCCGGTGTATCGGGCGACCTGACCGAGCGCCTGGCCGTGATGCTCAGCCAACACCGCTACTCCATCAACAAGGCCTATCCGTGGCTCAGTGAAAACAGCGCCAGTGCGGTTCCGAAGCGGCGCAGACCGACTGAGACTGACTCCAAGGGGCCGTCAATTAAGCAGCGCAAGGTTAGTAAGAAAGTTAAACAGGCAACCGGGAAGAAAGGTCAAATGGATAGTGGGAATGGCGACATGGAACCAGAGCAAAAGCGGCTCAAATCTATTCCGGACAATACCCATGATCAAGCGCCCGTGTTGAAGAACTACCCCGCAGCATATGCCACGATTAACACCTGGCAAGGCATCTTGCAAAAGCTGGAGTCGAAAGGCGAAAATGTGGAGATCCCTGACTACGATGCGATGGCACTCATCGAGCGCATGCACGCCCTCTACCCGTTCCCGGATGGCCAGCCCGACTCACAGGAGGTGTCAGATAGCGCGCAAGACCTGGACCGTGATCGTAATCATGCTGAGGCGCGCGAGTACGGGTTAAAAGCGAAGGATATGTCAGCCCTCGATAAAATGGGGGGCAGAAAATCGAACCGCGCTAAAAAGCCGAAAACAGACGCCATTTACGATTTCGACGTTTAAGATTGCACCCTGGGGATGCTGGCCATCGCGCGCAGCACCATGCAGGCGGGTGCGCTGACACTCACCGTCAGGGCGGAAGGATTGCCAGTTGCACGGATCGCGCCCCAGTGCTCACGATATGGTTGATGATGCTCGCGGCGCGCCATCCCAATGCTTCTCGTCCGGCAGGATGGAGACGACGTTGCCAGGCCGGATCGGCGCAATCCAACCGCCCCAGCCCTGACACCGTCCTCAGGTGTTGAGTCGTGACTCACTCAACGCTTTCACCATCTTCGGATCACGATGGTCGAAGAAGCTGCTCCGCTTCGTGTCCAGCGCGACAATCGCATCCATGTCCCAGGTATCAGTACCGGTCGCCAACCACTGTGATCTGTGACATGGCCCTTTCAATCTCACTGAGATCATTGGACGTCAATTCGACGGCAACCGATCCGATGTTCTCCTCAAGCCGCGCAAGCTTGCGCGAGCCCGGGATGGGCACGATCCAGGGCTTTTGAGCCAGCAACCAAGCCAGCGCAATCTGCGCCGGGGTAGCTCCGTGCTGTGCTGCGATCCTCTCAAGCAGATCAATGACCGCCCGGTTTGCCTTGATCGCCTCGGTCGTGAAACGGGGATTGCGGCTTCGGATATCGGAGCTGTCGTAGGTCGTATTCTCATCAATCTTGCCTGTCAGGAAACCCCGGCCCAGCGGGCTATACGGAACAAGACCGATACCGAGTTCTTCGCAGGTTGGCAGGATGGCTTCTTCAATGGTTCGCCACCAGATCGAATATTCGCTTTGCAAGGCGGTGATGGGTTGAACCGCATGCGCGCGGCGGATGGTTTCGGCATTGGCTTCGGAAAGCCCGAAGTGCTTGACCTTGCCTTCCTGAATCAGATCCTTGACTGCGCCAGCCACATCCTCAATGGGCACATTCGGGTCAATCCGGTGTTGATAGAAGAGATCGATGGATTCGACCCGCAGCCGTTTGAGCGAGGCCTCGGCAACCTGCTTGATCCGCTCGGGCCGGCTGTCCAGGCCGCCGCTGGGACTCGGTCCCTTGATGGGGTCGAGTTTGAACCCGAACTTGGTGGCAATCACTACCTGCCCGCGAAAAGGGGCAAGCGCTTCACCCACCAGTTCTTCGTTGGTGAATGGACCATAGACTTCAGCCGTATCGAAGAACGTAATGCCGCGCTCAACCGCCGCGTGAAGAAAAGTGATCATCTCCTGCTTGTCGCCAACCGGGCTGTCGCCAAAGCTCATTCTCATGCAACCGAGCCCGAGAGCCGAGACTTCCAGGTTGCTGTTCCCAAGTTTACGCTTCTGCATCTCTACCTCTCCTGATCTTGTTGATGGCACGCCTGGGGCGTGTGCTCATGCATTACCACGCATACGCTTCAGGCGCCGCGCCACCAGGGACCGGCCAGATGGCGTCAAGTTGCTTCACCTGCTCGGACGAGAGCTTGACCGTGAGCGCGGTTAGCGCGGTGGTGAACTGTTCCATGGTGCGCGGGCCGATGATCGGCGCCGTCACCGGTTCCTTAACAATATTGATTTCAGGTCAGTTATCCTCCATATACAGGAAACATACTGGCACTTCCGTAGTCTTTAATCTGCTCCATATTTATTAAGAATTCCATATCTTCTTTTGCAATCACAAAATCCACTTCTGCGTTGTCTTTCATATGCTCTGGATTTGCAGTTTTCGGCAATGGTAGAAGGCTAAGCTGAAGAACGTACCGAATAGACAATTGTGGAACGGAAACACCATATTTCCCGGCAATTTTTGCCACTTCTTCATTCTTTAATAGTTCTCCGTGCGCAACTGGTGAATAGGCTTCTACAAGCATGTCCTTTTCCTGAGAATACTTAATCAGCTCTTTCGGTGTGTTGCTGATATGTGCCAGAATCTGATTTACCATAGGTTTCACAGAGCTGGATTCAAGGATGTTATCGATGTCTACCTTTGCGAAGTTCGAAAGGCCAATAGCACGAAGTTTCCCGGCTTTATATGCTTCCTCAAGTGCTACCCAGGCTTCACGGTTTCCTTCAAAGTAACGATCTTCTCCATGATATTTTGTCCATGGCTGTGGGCTGTGAATAAGCATCATGTCAATATAATCAAGCCCCATTGTTTTAAGAGATTGGTCAATCGATGCCACAGCTTCTTTATATGACTTTACTTCGGCGGCAAGTTTTGTCGTCACAAACATATCTTCTTTTTTCACGCCACTTGCGCGAATACCATCTCCCACGCCGCTTTCATTGCCATATGCCTGAGCGGTATCAATATGTCGATAACCGATTTTTACAGCAGCTAACACTGCCTCGACGACATCTGCATTACTTATCAACCATGTTCCAAGCCCTAGCTTCGGAATCTCTACGCCATTCGATAGCGTATAGTTTTCTTCTAAAATCATATTTTCTCCATAATCTCACCGGTGGCTAACAGGAAAGGGTATACTCGCCCAAAATAGCGATGGCACGGCATAGGCTGTTTAGAGTTCGGCTACTGCAGGGATGATTTCTTTAGCAAAGGTTTCCAGCGGTTTAATATCGCACACATCCTGCATGTTGAATATTGCATGTGTGAAGCCCATCCTGGCGAGTTCTTTGACCCGCTGTATGACGCTCTCGACAGTATCACCACCGGAAAGATGCACGGTGCAGAGGGATGTTTTCTCAACAGTGTCGTAATCACGTCCCAAGGCTTCACAGTGTTCCTTGAGTGTATCTATTGCCTTTTGCATACTCTCTGTGCCGACCCAATCACCTATATTGCAGGCATCCGCATATTGAGCCACCATTCGCAGTGTTTTCTTCGGGCCTGTACCGCCAATCATGATGCGTGGATGCGGGTTTGAGATCGGGCGGGGATTATTGGTGATTGCAGGAGCAGAAAAATGCTTGCCTGCAAAGGAGGTCTGATCACTGGCCCAGAGCGCTTTCGCCAGTTTCAGATTGTCTTCCAGTTGCTCGAAGCGCTCGGGCGTTGAAGGATAGGGGATACCATAGCCGATTGCTTCGTCTTCGTACCAGGCTGCGCCAATGCCGAAGTAGGTACGACCGCCGGCAAGAATATCGAGTGTGCTGATCGTCTTCATCAGAACCGAGGGGTAGCGATAAATGACGCCCGTGACCAGTACGCCCAGATAGGCTTTTTCAGTCAGTCCGGCGATATATCCGAGCGTGGTGTAACTTTCCATCATCGGGTCGGTATAGGCTTCCCCGAACATCCCCTTGATTTGATAGAAATGATCCATGACCCACAGGCTATAAAAACCTGCTGCTTCTGCGGTGGTGACGATTTCTTTCAGTTTGGGTCGGATGGCAGCCGTACCGCCGGGGTACTTGAACGAGGGAATTTGTAGTCCAATGCGCATAGTAGACCTCCTATTATTGATCGGTATGTCAAAACATCCTGAGAAGCGTGGCGCCGATCACTTCGCACGCTCGATCCTGGCGGTGAAGTCACCAGTCTGACTCGCGATGGCGTCCATATCAATGTAAGATTAATAGTTGAGATATGCTAACACGACACGAAGGAGTAAAAATGAATCAGGAAATTCTAAATGCGCTGAACGCGCAGATTGGACATGAGTACGAGAACTATATGCTCTATGAGCAGGCTTCAGCCTACTGTGACGACCGGGGACTGGATGGAGCGGCGAAGCTCTTCCGCAAACAAGCCGATGGAGAGATAGAGCACGCCCGCAAGTTTACTGATTATGTCCGCGACGCGAGAGGGACGGTGGTCATCCCCACGATCAAGGCACAGAAGAGTGAGTTCAGCACTGGCGAGGAAGTATTTCTCGCAGCCTTTGAACGTGAAAAGGAAACGACCGCGAAGATCTATGCGCTTCGCGATCTGGCCTGGAAAGCGGGCGACCACGCCACTTTTGAAATGCTCACCTGGTTTGTGAATGAGCAGGTTGAGGAAGAGAACCTCACGGATAAACTTTTGAGTGTGGTTCGGGGATTTGGGGAGAAGAATCTGTTCCTGATCGAGGCGTACATTTCTCATTTGAAATAAACAGTAACCTTTTTATCAATCGCTCGACCATCCACTCGCCGCCGGAGGATGCTTGGCTGAATATGAACCCAACTTTAACCCCGCACCCGCTCCAGCCTGTTGCGCTCAAAGACGTTGTGATCGATGACGCATTCTGGTCGCCCAGGCTCCAGACGTTGCGCGAAGTGACCCTGCCGGACGTGTTGAATAAGTTCGAGCAGGCCGGGGCGATGGCCAACTTCGACCGCGTGCGCGATCACCAGACCGGCGGGCACGCCGGCCCGCCCTGGCACGATGGACTGGTCTACGAGACGATATGCGCGGCAGCCGACATGCTGCGCGTGGCTGACCGCAGTGACGCCGCTCTCGAAGCCTGCCTGGATGGCATGATCGAGCGCATCACTGCGGCTGCCGCAGCCGATCCCAACGGCTATCTGAATACCTACACACAACTGGAGATGCCCGCTTGCCGCTTCGGGCAAAACGGCGGCAACCAGCTCTACCAGCACGACATCTACAATGCCGGTGCGCTGATTGAAGCAGCCGTGCACTACTACCGCGCCACAGGCAAGATGGCGCTGCTCAAGGTGGCCGCGCGATACGCCAATCACATGGCCGACGTGATGGGGCCGGCGCCGAAGAAGAACATCGTGCCGGAGCACCCGCTGCCCGAGGAAGCGCTGATTAAACTCTACCTGCTCTTCCGCGAGCAGCCCGCCCTGCGCGACCGGATGGGGTTTGGCGTGGATGCAGAGCAATACCTGCGCTTGGTTGAATTCTGGCTGGAGCACCGTGGCGATTATGAGGGCCGCGCGCCGCTCAGCATGGCGCCGTGCGGCGCAGCCTACGCGCAGGATCACCTGCCGCTTTTGCAGCAGGATAGCGCTGAAGGGCATGCTGTCCGCGCGGCGCTGCTCTACACGGGTTTGGCGAGCGCGGCGCTTGTCAACGGGCGCGACGACTATTACCACGCGGCGCTGAAGCTATGGGAC
>Ga0209697_10008552_pt1 | contig 11595 bp, 11 predicted proteins | sample AliMusrvi5mmetaG_FD_184115 | JGI IMG/M metagenome (GOLD analysis project Ga0209697, IMG submission 184115) | Freshwater lake bacterial and archeal communities from Alinen Mustajarvi, Finland, to study Microbial Dark Matter (Phase II) - Alinen... | ecosystem: Environmental > Aquatic > Freshwater... | reverse complement strand
GCCGACAGACTCAATTTAACACAGAAATTCTCTGTTTGATGAACTTAAGGATTTGTTATCCAATAGCTTGGAATGGAGATGTTTTGGCTATTAAGATGCGCTTAGTTGCTCCGTCACCTCTTCCGCCAAATTGTCAAGTAAAAGAGGGCTTAATTGCCCTTTTTTCCATTTGTTCCCACAGATGTTCCCACAAGTCGTGGGTAAGGGCGACTATTTTTTTTGGTCTGCCTGAGTTTTTGGCGAAACCGCAATAACTGGCACCATTACTTTAAGGCAGCTTATCGAGCCGACATTGTTCGCATCGTATGTCCACTTGTCTTTGTCCACTTGTTTTCTGGTAGCAATGTCAGGAACGAGAACATAACAAAGGACATCATCGGTTGGGTCAAGCAATTTAATGATGCTCACATTTGGTTGGCCTGCATCGTATGCCCCAAGAAACTTCATTTTGGGTTTTCCGGAGTCAGCAGCCTGGGAAAATGCAAACGATGAAACTGCAACCAAAATGATGCCAAGTATTTTTATCTTCATGCTAGAAGCCAATTGTTAGGCCACCACTAACAGCGGTATTGTTACTAGCTTGAGCTACAGATGCTTTAAAGGTTGTGTTGCCAGTAATGCGAATGTTGCCACCAGCGGCCACTCCGGCTTGTCCTGCAAAGCCACCAACTCCAATTCCAAAATTAACAGTTTGACCTGCATTTAAACCACCTATTCCATTCATTGCTGCTACGCCTGCAATACCACTTCTGTATTGAGTTTGTGATTGTTGCAATTGGGTATTTAAGTTGTTAACTTGGTTTCCCAATGATGACACGCTATTTGAAAGTGAGCTTACATTACCGGATACTGAGTTCAATTGATTTAAGTTAACAGCATCTGTACCTGCTGTACCGTTACCAACATTTTGCAATCTATTCCCATTCATACTCACAGTAGAATTGCCGGTGCCATTTCCAATAGTGATATTTGATGCGCTATTTGTACCCACATTTACTGTTGAACCATTAACTGAAACTGTTCCAATTGAATTTCCAATGAGTGTATTTGCAGTTCCTAATGTATTAATATTTGTTAGCCCAATAATAGTTGTAGGAGATGTAACTGTTGTACCAGAGTTATTCATTACCACTGAATTACTGCCTGAGGTCAGCGTTACGGTTCCAGTGCCAGAGCTACCAATTGAGGTGTTGGCATTACCGGAAGTATTGATATTGGTTGTTCCAGTAACATTATTAGTTGTGCCAACAATATTATTTGTAGTCGATGTGATTGTGGTGGTTGTAGCATTCATTGTTAATGCAGTTGCGCTGGCAATTGCTACACCATTCTGATTGGCACTTAAAGTATTTACATAATCAGCAGGAGCGGATGCTCCTGAGGCACCCCAGCCAATAGCAGAGTAAGAACTTGAGCCTGCAGAAACTAATGTAGCAGATGTATTAGTTACCGAAAGAACGCTTGTTCCAGCAATTCCACCAGATGACCTCGGACCCGAGGCAACAGTTACATTTCCAGCCCCACCAACTTGAATATTCCCACCTACATCAAGAGATAAATATCCATTGGTTGACCCAGAGGTGCTATTCGTGACGTTTAACCCGTTCACGGTGGTAATGACGTCCGTTCTTGTCGTACCATTTGTTGTGGAAAGGTTCGATTGGTTGCTGCTTGTAATATTGACATTCGTACCATTAACGTAAGTAATTGCGCTTCCATTACCAACTTCAGTATAGGTTGACCCGCCATAATTTAAGCTGTTTGCTACAGCACCCCCCGTTGCAATAGCATCAGCCGCATTTACATTTGAATTAAAGGCTGCAATGGCGATAAAAGCCGAAACAATTTTTATTAAACGCATGATTTTCACTTTAGTAAGTTAACTTTAAAAATATAAGCATTAATCATATACGGTTAATGCTTATTATATTATTGGGCAGGGTTAACTCCGATGAGTTTTCAAAAACTTGAATTACCTGAGGCTTAAGTGAGCCTAAGGTGGGGGGGGTTGACGATCCTTTACTAAAAATAAACTAATAATCACTCTAAATTTCAGTATCTAGAACTATTTTGCATAAAAAAGGTAGACGTAGATATAGATTTAATCGATTCTTGCTCTTTTAAACAGATGTCCAAATAAACAGATGTCCAAATAGACAGCCATGATTTCTAGCAAAGCCCTTATTGATGAAACATCAATATCCCGCGCAACTTTAAATAACTACATTCAGCTTGGTATTTTGCCTAAGCCACTTGTACAGTCAATCGCCTCGGATTTGGACGAGGGAGGGGCTCGTATATTGGGGTATTTTCCAGATGATGCCCCTGAAAGAGTAAGAGCTGTCCAGGTCCTCAAGGGCCGTGGCCTATCTATTGCTCAGGTTGCGGAACGGTTAGCTCAAACAGATTCATTGCTAGACGTAAAGGAAATGGATGAGGGTGCTAGTACCGGGATACGTATTAAAGAAAATGAGAGGCAAGTTAAGGCTGCGCACCACCAAGCGAGTAAGGGTCTTCAGAATCTCTCAATCTCTGTTGATAATTTAATCCATCCAGCCTATATGTTTAATTACAACTTTGAATTGAGTTGGTTAAATGAGAGCGCTCGTAAGGAAGTATTTGGATTTGAGTCACCTCCAGATAAGGGGGCTGAACGAAATTTATGCTCTTTGATATCTCAAGCTAGAGGATCTCTAGATTCTCAACAAAGTATTGCTTTATTGACCTTGCTAATGAAATTTTTTAAATCAAATATGGGTCATGACGCTTTGATGAAAATTATTGAGCAAGGTGCCATAGATTTATTGGACTATTTAGATGTGATTAATTCCGATGAAGTTAATCAAGAGGGCGTTATCAATGAGGCTCAATTCTCAGCAAAGAATTCCCTTGGAAAAATGACGCACTATCGGATTTTTGCTGTCTATTTTCGGGAGGGTATATTAGTAGTTCATTTTCCTGAGGAAGAGGAAAAAAATGACCTTTTAAACTTTTTGTCGCATCGTGACCGGGTAATTCAATCGTTATTGAGTCAGCGTTTACCAGTACTTACTTCCTTGGCTGTCTTAGTGGCTGATTTGCAAAATTCAGTCAACATCTGTTCTGAACTTCCACCAGATGAGTATTTTGCTTTGATAAACCAGATTTGGGCGGCAATGGGTAAGATTTTATCGAAGTATGCAGGCACCCATGGTAAGCATATGGGCGATGGGGTTGTTTATTACTTTTTCCCCAAAAATGAAAGTAACTATCTATTTAATGCAGTCATTTGTTCAGTCGAATTGCGTTCAGCTATGCGAGAAATTAGTGCGCAATGGCAGTTAAAGAAAAACTGGACAAGAGAGTTGCAGTTAAATATTGGATTGCATGAGGGGCAGGAGTGGTTAGGTGGCTTCCAGTCTGCCAATCATATTGAATTCGTAGCACTTGGTAATACGATCAATGAGGCGACGAGATTAAGTGACTTTGCAAGGTTAGGAAGAATATGGGCAACCAAAAGTCTTGTGAGTAAGCTTAGCGCAGAAGAGCGTAATCTTTTGGATTTTGGGGTAATGATCAAAAGTGCAGAAAATGGCGACCGATTTTTATCATCCACGTACTCACAGATTCAATCCTTGGCCGATCTAAACCAAGGTCAATATGAGAAGATTCGTGATATTGGACAATTAGCGATTACTCAAATACGGGATGTCAGAAAGGTAGTATCCACACAATATTAGGATACTAGAGGCGTCTCATATCCTGGGATTTTGCTAAGGTCGACTAAATCTATTTGACTGCTATCCATGAATATATGAGCATATTCCTCATATACTTTGCTCCACATAAAAATATTAAATAAATCTGGATCGATGTGATTATTCAATTTCATTTTCCCCAAAATGAAAAGGGACTCGCTTAGGCTCTTTCCCTTTTTGTAGGGCCGATCTTTAGCCGTTAAAGCTTCAAAGATATCGGCTATTGCCATGCAGCGGGCAGGTATTGACATTTCATCACGTGTTAATCCTTTGGGGTAACCTTTTCCATCCATTCGCTCATGGTGAGCTCCTGCGTATTCAGTGACATTCATCAGATGCTTGGGCCATTTTAATTTTTCTAGCATACTAATCGAGACTTCAATATGCCGATTGATAATTTTTCGTTCAGATGCATTTAGGGTTCCAGATTTAATAGTCAAATTAAGAACCTCATCTTCACTTAAAAGCTGTCGCTTTGATCCCGAGAAATCTTGCCAGGCATATTTTGAAGCGATATCATGAATTCGCTTTAAATCTGAATCAATCATAGATTCAACACCAATATTACAGTGGCATAAGAAATTAAAATCAGCAATTAAACACTCTTGCTCTTGTTGCGCATCAAAGTCAGTGATTACTTTATTTGCAAGTTGGATTTGAATATCACGCATCAATATTTCAATTCTCAATTCAATTAACTGTATCCGATCAAAAATGGTTTCAAGCTTAGTTGCTTTATCTACAACATGCACTGGGGTTGTAATTTTCCCGCAATCGTGTAGAAGGCTAGCCATTTTTAGTTCTTTTCGATTGGCATCAGATAATGAGTAATCGCTAAATGGACCAACTTGGCATTGAGTTACCGCATCCGCAATCATCATAGTTAGTGCTGGTACGCGCTCACAATGCCCTCCGGTATGTGGAGACTTGTCATCAATCGCATGGTTGATGAGGCTGATAAAGGATTCAAATAGGTCCTCTAGCTGAATTACAAGGGTGCGATTAGTTATGGAAATTGCTGCTTGAGAACTTAGCGCCTCAATGATGACTTGAGATCTCTGTGAGAAAGGGATAATTTCCCCAGTTAATGAGTTAGATGTATTCATTAGTCGCAAAATCCCTGTAGTTTCAGATTCATGATTCTTCATGGGTACATACAAGAAGGATGCTGACTTATAGCTATTCTTAAAATCAAATTCGAATGTTTCAGAAAAATCAAAATTCATTGCGTCGCGTGCATTTGGTATATTGACAGTCTCCTTTTTGTGGAATGCATAAGTGACTGCATGTCTCAGATCTGGAATTCCCGTATCAGTAAAAAGGGGAATGGATCTATTACTTATTCTATTGGGGTCGTTGCCAGCTAAAGTATTTTCTTTACTTTTTGTATAGATGATTTCAATAGTAAGAGAATTGTCATTCGTTACTTTATATATCCTACCCTCATCGGCCCCCGTTATCTCCATTGCAGCAACTAAAATGTTTTCTAGAATTCGCGCAAGATCTATTTCGCTGCTCAGGGACGAGCTAATTCTGAGCAGTTTATTAATTAAGATGCCGCTATTAAAGTATTTGCTTTCTATAGTCATTTTCTATCAAGTACTATCAAATGAAACAAATTAGATAGTACTTGCGTTTAAATATATTGCGCGCAAGAAAGTTCTTTAAGAGTATCTTTTGCATTTTTAGGATTTAATTTGCATTTATTGGATAGCCTGTAAAAATTCCAAACACCAAAATCTAATCAATTCATAATGGCAAAAGCTATTCATGAAACTAAATATTTTTTAGGGTGTAAAAATAGTGCAAGCCATAAGTAGACCCATGCATTCAATAACTAATCTTAGTTCTGCAGGCATCTCGCTTGACTTAAGCTACCAGGGGATCACCCCTTCGCAATGGAGTTTACTATTAGAAAAGGCATCGCAGGCCAAAATAGCGCAGCGAGTTGCTGCCATGTTTGCTGGTGAAATTTTAAATAAAAGCGAAGCTCGCCCGGCATTGCATACGGCACTTCGTAATCTGTCTAATACACCAGTTTATGTCAATGCCCAAGACATCATGCCTGAGGTTAGGATGGTTTGGGAGAAAATGCGTATCCTATGCGATGAATGCGATGGTATTACCGATCTCATCCATATTGGTATCGGCGGCTCAGTTTTCGGTCCTGAACTGGTTGTGAGGGCTTTGGAAAACTTACCAAAGACTAAAAGTAGAGGGATGCGTGTTCACTTTGCAGCTAATATTGATGCTGAAGAGTTATCACGCATCTTTAGATTGGCAAACCCTTTGACTACCAAAGTCATCATTGTTTCCAAAACTTTTTCCACAACAGAAACCATGATGAATGCTATGGCAGTCAAAAATTGGCTCCAAATTAATGGATGTAGTGTTGAGCATATCGAGAAGTGCCTTATTGCAGTTACTGCCAATATAAAAAAAGCAAATGATTTTGGGATTGTGAAAGAGAACATTTTTCCATTTTGGGATTGGGTTGGGGGGCGTTTTTCTGTTTGGTCTGCAGTAGGGCTCTGCATTGCTTTGCAATACGGTTTTAATACATTTATGGAATTCTTAAAGGGGGCTCATTCTATTGATGAGGATTTTCGAAATATTCCCCAAGAGAGCAATTTGCCGATTTTGATGGCGCTTGCACTGACTTATCAACAAAGAAAGCATGGAGTAGAGGCCTATGCTTTGATTCCCTATGCCAATGCGCTCAGCTTACTGCCGCTCTGGTTGCAGCAACTGGAAATGGAGAGCCATGGTAAGCGGGCGGGTCACCATGGTGACCCCATTACTTATTCATCTCCAGTTGTTTTTGGGAGCGTAGGCAGCAATGCACAACATTCTTACTTCCAGCTACTTCACCAAGGTAAGCAAATTATTCCCGTAGATTTCGTCGCGGTCATCGAGCCCATGAGCGATATCCCTGAGGCTGAAATGCATCACCGGGTTTTAATGGCCAATTGTTTAGCTCAAGCCCAAGCGCTTGCACTAGGAAAGGCCTCTGAGGTACCTAATGAAACTTATCTTGGCGGTAAGCCAAGTAATCTGATCTTACTTCCTAAGCTAGATGCCTATCATCTTGGCGCACTTCTGGCGCTATACGAGAGTCGTGCAGTCGCTTTAGGAATTTTATGGGGTATTAATAGCTTTGATCAGCCTGGAGTTGAGCTGGGTAAACAGCTAGCGATACCAATAGATCAGGCTATTAAGATGGATTCCCCTATGAATTCAGGTTTGATTGATCAAATTACGATTCAGAGAATTCAGTATCTTAAAGGCATGACCCCATCTCTTTAAATAATAAAACTAAGAATAAACGGGTTTAAATGCCCAGATATAAATGCAATATTTATTACATAGGATATACACATGACCAGCAATAATTTAATGCCAATTACCAAGGCGGTATTTCCAGTAGCGGGCCTAGGCACTCGTTTTTTGCCAGCAACTAAAGCAAGCCCAAAAGAAATGCTCAACGTAGTTGATAAGCCGCTCATACAATATGCAGTTGAGGAGGCAATCGAGTCAGGAATCACAGAGCTTATTTTCATTACTGGACGCAATAAACGCTCTATAGAAGATCATTTTGATAAAGCATATGAACTTGAGGCTGAGCTAGAGGCAAAGAATAAAAAAACGCTTTTAAATATGGTGAGAAATATTAAACCAAGTCACGTAAACTGTGTCTATGTTCGGCAATCAGAGGCACTTGGTTTGGGACATGCTGTTTTGTGCGCTGAAAAATTAATTGGCAATGAAACGTTTGCCGTCATTTTGGCAGATGATCTGTTGACTGCGAGCCAACCGGTACTGTCTCAAATGATTGAGGCTCATAAAAAATACCACGCATCTATTGTGGCCGTAGAAAAAATATGGCCTGAAAAGAGCTCATCTTATGGCGTTGTTGCCGGCACAGAGAAAGCTAACGGCTTACATCTACTATCAGGAATAGTCGAAAAACCACTGCCCAAGGATGCACCCTCTAATTTAGGAGTAGTAGGGCGTTATATCTTATCGCCGCATATTTTTAACCATATTCGCCAAATTAATGTTGGTTCTGGTGGGGAGTATCAGTTAACAGATGCCATTCAATCTCTCTTGCAGGAAGAGGATGTCTTGGCCTACGAATTCGATGGAATACGTTATGACTGTGGCGATAAATTCGGCTTTTTAAAAGCCACAATACAAGTGGCTAAACTACACCCAGAGTTTGGGGTTGATTTTAATAAATATTTAGCGAGCCTAGGGCAGGGAGAGCTGGCTCAGTAAGCACCTTCCAATACATTGCCGATGGAGTTGGAGAGAGAGGGTTTTCCAAACCAGCCGGCAGAGAAGATGCTGCCTTTCTGATGGTCACCAATATTCTTAGTGGCTACATAAGCATGCACTTTCTTTGCTCCGCTGGAGATTGTTAAAAGATCACCCCGATCACTTACTCTTACTGCTTGGCAATATCGAGATACTGCCTCCTCATCCCAATTTCCAGCTTTATACATTGCGTCTTTAAATGATGTTTTGACGTGTTCGAGGTATTTATCTATTGAGCTTCTTAGTGAAGGGTCGCCTCTTTTTTCGTTATTCATTTTGAGTTCCTCATTTAAATGTGCTTTCATATCATTATCACCTAATTATTACAAATTGATTATTGTTTATGTAGGGATTTATATCTACACAGTATTAATGATTTTCACTTTTCGTGTATTGCTTAGCGTTTTTTAGGTATCGGATGGTAATACCCCCACCCCTTAACCTGACTTAAAAGTAGAATTTCTAAGTTGTTTGATTTAAAGGAAATTCTATGAAAACCTCCCGCTTTACCGATAGCTTAAAGAAGATGTATGCGGAGGTTCAGCTCCAAGCTGATGTCCTTAAAGAAGTCTTACAAAAAAAGTAACTCGGCCATCTCGTAGGCGCGAGATGGCCAGCCAACAGGTTCAAAGTGGGCGAATGACCATCCGCTTAGCGTGCGATACCTTTGTCATTAGCCAGACTTGCTATCGCTATACGGCCAAGCTATCAACTGACAATGCCCTCATTGCCGATTGGCTGGTGCGTCTCACTCAAAATCAACGTAACTGGGGATTTGGGCTTTGCTTTTTGTACTTACGTAATGTCAAAGGCTTTACCTGGAACCACAAGCGGGTCTATCGCATCTATCGAGAGTTAGAACTGAACCTCCGGATCAAGCCCCATAAACGCTTGGTACGCGAGAAGCCTGTGCCATTGGCAGTACCCGAGGGCATCAACGATACGTGGTCCATCGATTTTATGCATGACCAGTTGCACGATGGCAGATCTATCCGCTTGTTTAATGTGATTGATGACTTTAATCGGGAAGCTTTAGCCATCGATATTGACTTTTCCATGCCAGCAAGCAGAGTGGTTCGCTCACTCGATCAAGTGATTGAGTGGCGTGGAAAGCCCCTCAAGATACGCTGTGATAATGGCCCGGAACTCATCAGTAGCGTGCTTGTGCAATGGGCTGCGAAACACCAAATAGAGATCGCTTATATCCAACCAGGCAACCCGCAACAAAATGCGTACATTGAAAGATACAACCGCACTGTACGTTATGACTGGCTTAGCCAATATCTATTTGAATCGATTGATGAAGTTCAAGACTTTGCCACTGACTGGATGTGGACATACAATCATGAAAGACCAAACATGGGCTTGGGTGGAATTACACCAAAGCAAAAACTAGCACTTGCAGTACCAGCTTCTACTTTTAGCTTAAGTTAAAAATGGGGGTATTACCTACCAAGATCATGTAAGGGGGCAACTTTAATAATCTTAAGGATAAATTCATCATCTAAGCAATCTACATATTGGCCCATCTCTCTTAAACGATAAGCTAATAAACCCACATATTTTTGAGTGCGGATAATATGTGTACCCGTTTCGTTATCCTTGACTAGGGCAAGAGAATTTAATACTGAAAGCATATGGTCTTCTCGGGCATGCGCTTTGGATTTTTCCGTCTTTAAAGCTGTAATGTATTGCTTCGCTGGATTGGTCACTCTCCAAATCACTATGGGAATCATAAGTACAGCTAATAATGTCGCATCTAATAAGGCAGTAGCCGCTACCGACATGGGTCCAAACAAGGGAAGGATCAACATAATCAATCCCTCGCCAATACAAATCGTGGCAATCAGAGTAAAACTGATTCTTAGCAATGAGGGGTGCTGAGCTGGCATAAAAGCTATTCCAATTAAATACGCATAAGCTAAGGCATTAAACACCTTGCTTCTAAACCTAGGGTTAACCTCCTCAACTTATGCTGGTGGGAGCTCTGGAGGTATAAATGAAGGGCTCGCATAGTTGCTTATGGCTATTTACTGGATTTTCTTCATGGGACAGTTATGCGGTGTGAAGCAGACAATCGTTCTACTTAAGCCTCGTAGACTCTACTCGACCCAAAGCGGTCATCTATTCACTTGCGTTAACCTCATTAAACTTAATTTGGTTACCACCCGCTTTTTTAGCTTGATACATCGCCTTGTCTGCGCTCTTGAGTACATTTTCTAGAAATGCCTTTTCTTCCCCAGTTTCATATAAAAATAAGGCGATACCAATGCTGACGGTGCATTGAGGCTGAATAATCAACTCTTGCCCATCATGTTCAATCGAGATAGGCATAGCAATACTGTTAAGAATTTTTAATGCGATGTATTCCACCTCAGAAGTGGCTATATTTATATCGACATCCAAATTGTTTAAGAGAGTTGCAAACTCATCGCCACCGAACCGTGCCACAGTATCGGTATCTCGTATAGGTGCCTTTAATCGCTTAGCAACCTCTATTAACAACAGGTCACCTACAGCATGCCCGTAGTCATCATTAATTTCTTTGAGCTTATCTAAATCAAGAAATAGCATAGCTGAATAGGTCTTACTACGCCTACTTGAAAGGAGTGCCTGATTAAATCGATCAATAAATAATCGGCGATTAGGCAATTTAGTCAGCTCATCGTAAAGCGCTTGGGAATTTACTATGATTAGTTCAGCGGCCCGTTCTGCCTTTTCTGCATCGGCAATTACTAACTCAGCAGCTCGTTTAGCCTTCTCTTCACCCTGGAATAGCAGTTCTTTTTTGGCGACAGCCAGCTCCTCGCTCAACTTCAAATTTAGAGCGGCATGGTCCTTCATTGGATCCTTCATCTATACCATCTACTTTTTTGGGGAATGAGTGCTACTCTAATTCTTTGGGGAATGAGTGCTACTCTAATTCGTTAGAGAGAACGACTGTTATGCAAGGTTAAAGAAATCAAGTGCTGTAACAGTTATCAGCCTCAATGTGCATTTGAGCATACATCACTTATAAGTCACTAGAGCATAAAAGCGCACTGTAATTGGGGTTATTGTGGCGCAATAAAGGACCGCTGTTGGCCGCTCTCTGCCAGTCAGAATCAATAAGGAGAGGCCTTTTGAGTGGCCGCAATAGGCATGTAAACAGTCAAATGTAATGATGCTTACAGAGCACAACAACCCAATTAAGTGATGGTGATGTGATTACGAAGAGTCAGACTAATGACAAAAGAACGAATTAACTCTATTGCACAAGCTAAAAATGCGAGCTAAATAGAAGACCCCTATTCTATATGGCTTTGATGGCGGTAAATCTGGATAAATAACGATAAAAACCTGATTCTATTGCACAAATACAGTTCTATTGCACAAATAAAAAGGGCCTCCCTGACGGGAGACCCTTATGTAGCTTGGTGCGGCTGGCAGGAATTGAACCCACGACCCCTTGGTTCGTAGCCAAGTACTCTATCCAACTGAGCTACAGCCGCAACAGCCATAATTATGCCATGGAAGAGAAGAACTACATCACACCAGCTGG
>Ga0209697_10008544_pt1 | contig 11611 bp, 5 predicted proteins | sample AliMusrvi5mmetaG_FD_184115 | JGI IMG/M metagenome (GOLD analysis project Ga0209697, IMG submission 184115) | Freshwater lake bacterial and archeal communities from Alinen Mustajarvi, Finland, to study Microbial Dark Matter (Phase II) - Alinen... | ecosystem: Environmental > Aquatic > Freshwater... | reverse complement strand
CCCCGCGGGCGCCGCGCATCCCTCCATTGTTCTCCACCCCCGCACACAAAAAAGGCGTGCCTTCCCTCATGGGAAAACACGCCAAACGACGTCATCATCTGTAATTCGTCACGACCTTAGGGTTTGTCCAGAAATAACTGTTGGTGTTGACGCCGGACGCTTGCCCGTAGGCTAGGCGTGCGTCCGCCGACATATGAGGTCATATCTCAAGGACGCGCGAACAACGCCTACGGGCAAGCGAACAAGTCAGCGGCGACAGTTATTTCTGAACGAACCCTTGTTAATTATTACAGAACAAACGTTTGCTGTCAAGAGGCAGGGGAGAAGGTAGACACCGACACCCGTAGTGCGCGTCCGCACCCTCGCTCACAACGAAGATCCGGGACGCATTTCGGCTTGTACCGGGTCGCTATTTCGCGTATGATGAGCGTGAAATGAAAGTGAGGACGTCGCCATGCGACTCTGTTGTCTGCTGCTGGTACTGGGTCTCGTTATGTCTCTCGCGCACGCGCAACTGCCGGCGATCGGCGCCTGGGACGGGAAGACGGCGTCCGCGACACTGGACGGCCCGTATGAAAATCCCCTTCAAGCGGTCGTGCCGTTTGGCATCATCAGTTATTACAATCAACCGTGGCGCGCCTATATGGACACCTGGTCGGTCGACAAATACCTGGACAGCCTGGGCACGCAGTGGAATGTCGAAGCCAAATATATGGAGCCGCTGTGCCAGTTGTTCCAGGAGACCGGCATTAGTTCGATACGTTATGAAGTCGGCTGGGCCAACGTGGGGTGGAATGATGAACTGATGCCCCACGTGAAGGCGAATATGCTGCGCGATTTTGCCCTCTTCAAGAAGTACGGCATCCGCCCGCTGATTCTGCTCAACGCGCACCACGGAGTGCCCTGCCCGGTGCGCGACGTCAACATCGTGATCGCCGCCGACGCGAAAAAGGGCGACCACCTGCTCAAGCTGCAGACCTGGGACGGCGTCACACCCGGCTACACCGGCATTCAGCATCCGGACTACGTGGCCAACTACCCCACGATCACCAAACTCGACCCCGACGGCACGGCAACCCTCTCCGCCGGGCTGCCCTTTGACATCAAGGCCGGTCCCTTTCGCCTGGTGCAGACCAAATATCAGCCGTTCCAGGGACCAAAACTGAAGGACGGCACGCCGGTGCCCGCCTGCCAGGAGACCTTCGACGGGTGGATGAAATATGTAAAAACGGTGGCGACCACCGCGCGCGAAGCGCTGGGCACGGCCGGGGCGCCGGACGCCGGGTTCGACCTGGAAGTCTGGAACGAGCAAACGTTCGGCTCCATGTTCCTCAATATCAACAACTACTACGACCAGAAACTGGTCTTCGCCGAACCGTTCGTCTACCGCCACACGCGCGAAAAACAAGCGGGCTTTCGCCCCGATGCGCGCTTGAGCTTCGAATCGCGCGATAGTTACGCCATTCTGCCCATGACGATCGACTACATCAACGACCCGGCACAGAAATTCCCCGGGGTGCGCGTGATCAGCGGCTTCTCCAACCAGTGGCCGTGGGATAACGGGACGGAGTTGTGGGACGGACAGGCGGGGTTCAGCCGGCACTACTATACCGGCGGGTGGCAGGACTGCTCACCGGAGCATCCACTCGGCAACATCAACTCCGGCACCGTCGATGCGCTGGGGCATTTTGACGGCCGGAAGGATAACCGCGACTGGCACACCATTGTACCGGGCAGCAACTTTGTGCCCACCTTCCGCTGCGGCTTTCCGGAGTTCATGCACTCTGGCTTCAAAACGGAGATGCTCAGCCGCGACGTGACGCCGGACTCCCGCTGGGCAAACATGGCCGGGCATGGCCGCTACACGCATAACGGGGATTTTCACCCCGCGCTGGTGTGGCAAACCGAAGTCAATTACGATCGCAATGGGGTGGTGGATGCGGTCGCCGCCGCCGGCAACGTGCCGCGCGACGATCCGCGGGTCACCGCCATCGCCTTGCGCCTGGCCGGCAAAACGATGCTGCGGCAGTACCTGTTCCACGCGGCGAAAGGGCTCTATCGCATCTACATCTTTTCCCCGGCGCCCGACCCCACCGGCATCGGCCTGCTCCCGCCGGCCTTCTATACGGCGCTGGACAAGGACAACCTGCGCCTGACCGACGCCGTGCGTGCGCAAATTCCCCCGGAATTCACCGGACTGGCCTGGGTGACCCGGCAAATGCGCGCCGGCGACAAACTGGTTGCGCCGCGACCGATGCAGGTCAAGGAACTGGTGGAGTATAAACCACGCCTGCTCTTCGCCGGCGACGGCACGCCCGCGCACCCGCACCGCTGGAATCGCGATCAGTTCGCCTTCCTGCCCTTCCAGGTGACAGCCGGCAAATACCTGATCCCGTATTACGTGGTGACGGTGGATATGAGCCACGTGTGGGATGCGACGAAGGCCCCGCTCGATCCCGCGCGCTACGACATGCCGCCGCAGGACTTTGACGTGACCATCGGCAACGTGATCGGGCCGGGGGCGACGGTGTCCGCCTATGACCCGCTGTCCAACACCGCGATTCCGGTGAAAATCGTTGCTGCCGGCGCGAACACGCTGACCGTGCGCCTCTCCGCGACGGATTACCCACGCCTGTTGCAGGTGACGGAAGCCAAACCGGGACCGGTGATCCTGACCCCCCGAGTCGCTATCCTGCCCAACGGCAACCTGCAGGTGCATTTCACCACGAATATCCCGGTGCAAGCCGCCGTCACCTATGGGCACAACTGGCAGAACCGTTCCGCCAATGTCATCGAACTGGCGGGGACGAAGACGGAATTCACCCAGGTGCTGCAGAGCTTTCCCGGCGTCAACGCGGTGCGCATCCGGGTGACGGCCAACGGCGTGACCGACGTGTGGCCGCGCTGGGACGAAGATCCGCAAGGACAGGTCGTGCTGCCCGGCGACGACGCCGCGGCTCCCGCCCCGCGTCCGGCGATGAAGCCGCGCGCCGCGGAGGATTTTCTCAATAGTCTGGGACAATACGAAGCGAGCGCACTGCCCACGGCCGATACCCCCGCGTGGAGTTACAACGGCACCGGCGACGCCGCGGCATTCGCGCGGTTGACCGCGGACGGTCTGGCTCTTGATACCAGTGCCGATGTGGCCACGAACTGCGGATTCATGGCCTATAACTGGCGTTTCCGCGAGGAAACAGGCTATACCGTCGAGATCAAGGTGCGCGTGAACAAATATTTCGGCGGCGATCTGCATGTAGACAGCGGGTTCCACCTGCAGGTGTATGGCCCGCAACAGCTCATGCAGGTCGATATCGGCGACAAGCAGTTATGCATCCGCGGCGGCAACTATATCGATGCGGACTTCAGCGCCGCGTTCCATGTCGTGCGCCTGATCAAACACGCCGGTGAGAATCTTTTCGACGTCTATCTCGACGGCAAAGTGGTCCAGAGCAACGTGCCGACCGTCGGCGCGGGGGCGAATGCGGTCTCCTTCGGCGACACCTATGGCCAGCGCGGGATCGCCGCGATAGTGGCCTACTTGCGCATCGACAGCGACGGCGCCTGGCTGCCCGCGCCGGCGATTCCTCTGGTCCGTCCGCTTCCCGCCAAAGGCGTGACGACCACCACGGTGACGAATGTCGCGCGGAAATATGCCTATCTGCTGCCGGCCGGCGCTGTCGGCGCCGGCGAGGCCGATGACCGGCAATACACGCTGAACGCCGTCGACCTGCGCGTGCATTACCTTCCCGGCGCGGCGGCGGCCCTCGCGGAATACCTGCCCTTTACCGCACCGATCGATAGAATGGACCGCCAGGTCCTGGCGCTCTCCAGTGGCCTGCACGGACTGCTGTATCAATACACGCTGGCCCCGGTGGCGCACCCGGGCATGACGAACCTGGCGCAGCAGTACCTGGCCATCAAGTGCGGCGGCAACGACCTGCTGCTCCTCTCCGCCTCCGGCGCCCCGGAAGCCCTTCGCGCCCAACAGCAAGCAATCGTAGCGCTCTTCGCGGGGGTGAGTCGATTGCCGTGACCCGCGACGTTCGTCCGCGTTCGTAGAGAGTCGTTTCATAGACTCGCCTCCCGGTTGTCGGCGCCACCGGGAGGGCGAGTGTCCTCACGAGCCACGAGCGTAGTTCTCCTGACTATTCATGGGGAATGGTGCCTGCGGCTGATTAACCAATCACGAATATCCCGCACATACCTTTATCCTACTTCACGGCCGAACCACACGCGCGCGGCTCGTGAGGACACTCGCCCTCCCCGTAAATGTGATACCGTCTGCATGGGTACGGAGCAGGTTGATCAACAAACCGGTACATGGCGTTCAGGATTTCCCGAACAATCGCGACCCCCAGCCGGAACGCGGGGGCGGGGGAAGAAGGGCCTGGAGCGGCGCGGGGAGTGTGGCGGCGCTGGCGCCGGCACACGCGGCGTAGGCTTCCTCGCGGTGAGCGGCGAGGAGCGGCGATAGCCCGGCGGCAATAGCGTCAGTGACCAGCATCTCGGCGGGCGTGTCCGGCAAGCGCGGATGTTCATCGCGGCCGGTGCGCAGCTCCAGGACGTGGTAACGCGGATTGGTCGGCGCCGTGGGCAGACCCACGGCCCAATACGGCGTCGCCACCGGGTTGCCGCCGAAGAAAGCGGAATCAAAGGAACAGGCCGCGCGGCAGGCCCGCGGCAGCAACGGCCAGACGGCGGCCAGCGCCTGCTCCACCGCTGCCGGATCGCCAATGAGCGCTAAAATTTCCCTCTGCGCATCCGGCGCGCGCAACGCGGCCAGCGCGAGCGCGGTGAGCAGCGGCGCGGGCAACACGGGCGCACCCGGCGGCGGAGTGCTCGTCAGCAGTACCGTCGGCAAATCGCCACTACGCGCGGCGGCAATCACCGGCGTGATTTCGCTGTGCCAGTGCCTGGCGGCAAAGAGGATAAACGGATCGGCATCGAGCGTCGCAAAGGCGGCCGGGGGACAAACCAGCGCGTGCGCCAGGTAGCGCCCCGCGCGTCCAAAACGATCAGGCGCGGGTATCGCCGTACATTGCACCGCCACCGCCCACCCGGACGTCGTGGTGAAAAAGCACCGCTTGTACTGTGCGCTGTCGGTCGCCAGATGAAAGCGCGGCTCGATGTCCCCGAGCAGCGCTTCCGGCAGCAGGGCGCGTGAATAGGCCAGTGTCTGGAACCCGCCGACCCCGCGCGGCGAGTCTTCCGCCTCCACGTTGGCAAAGAGCACCTGCCCGGCGGTCACTGTCCCGTCACCGTTCATGGCGCCTCCTCATGCCGGACACTCACCTGACGGAACATCTGGCGCAAGATGCGCCGGGAGTTTTCCGAGACGTCGGCCTGCGGGGCGACGAAACAGGCCATCTTCCGGTAGCGCTGTTTGCGGACGGGGTCTGTGTCGTTGCCCACCTGCACGGCGAAGCGTTCAACCTCTTCGTCATTGGCGGCGATGATTTCCACGCGATCGAAGTCGAAGAGTTTCCGTTCCGCCAGCCAGTTGACGCGCAGGATCTCCCCCTGCTCGATGCGCGACGCCGGCGTGCGGCTGTCGAGGGTCGCCACCACCGCCTGATAGACCGGCAGCACTTCCCAGGTTTGCCCGCACTGGCGGCAACCCATGTAGCGGGTGTGCTCATGCCAGGAGATGCGCACCGTGCGCGGCGCGAAGGTCACCACGCACCGGGCGCAGCGGGCTGGTGGATGCCGGTGGGCAAAACGCGCGTTGGTGTCGCGGGAGATGTGGTGCAAGATCCAGATGGCGGTGTGATGGTTGACCATCAACGGGTTGGCGGCATAGCCGCGCACCACTTCGACCGATTCTCCCCCCAGCGCGACCAGGGCATGCCGCGCGCCGAAGCGCGCCATCCAGTCAGTGTTGCGAAAGTCGCGAATCATGTTGAAGGGCGATTCCGGCGTTTTTTCCAACTGCGCCGCATAACGCAGCGCAGGCTCCCAGACCTTGTTGATCTCGGGAGCGCTCTGACAGGCGCGCGTGAGGGCCGCCTCCATTTCCGCGGGCGATGGACGCGGCGTCCACCAGCACCACAGGTGGCGGGCGGCATACACGTGCTCGCTGGGCAACCCCAGCGCGCGCCACACCGTGCCGATGCACAACCCCAGCACCAGCGCCAGGCCACAGACGACGGCCGGGCCCGGACCGATGAGAAAGACCGCCACACCGGCGCCGCCCAACCCGAGCGCCAGACCGGGCAGCAGCAGGCCGGTTTCGCGTTGCAGCAGCGTGCCGCCGACCAGACTGACCGCCAGCACCAGCAGCAGCAGCACCCGCTCGCCCATCCAGGCGCCCGGGGTGGCGAGCGCGGCGCCGACCAGCACGGTGCGCAGGAACCAGAGCAGCAACCCATAGCCCCCCGCGCCGGCCAGCCCCGCCAGCGCCACCGCGCCGGGCTGCAATTCGATGATCTCCGCCGGGGAGAGGTGTTCGAGCCAGGTGCGCCAGGTGAGCAGGTCGCCCAGGAGCCAGCGGAAGAGCAACGCCGCCAGCGCCAGCAGCAGGACGCCGCCGGCGACCCAGCCCAGCAATGCACTCCAGTGCGGCGCCCACTCCGCCAGCGGCGCGCCCCAATTGAGCGCCATTAACCCGAGGATCAGCCCGCAGGCCAGGCCGGCGAAGCTGCCGAAGAGCACCATGACGGCCGTGACTTCCGCACCGGCCGGGTCGTCGGCGATGAAGCGAAACAGGCGTTCGGCGCATTCTTCATCTTCCCCCTTGCGCCATTCACGCCAGAAGACCCGTTTCCAGGGATATGCGCCGTTCGCCACTATGCCCCTCCCAGGCCCAGCACGCTCAACACCTGTTGTTGCCAGGTGGGCAGCGAGCGCTCCAGCACCCACAACAACGGATCCAGCACGCGCCGCGGCACCAGTTGCAGCGATCCTTCCGCGCCGGGCAGGCCCCCCAACGCGGAAATCATGGTGAAGGAGACACTGGCAAAATTCGTGGTGGCGGTTTCAATGAAATGTTCGGCATGCAGTTCGCGTAACATGAACTCCCGAATGCGCCCGGACATGCGGTGCATTTGCGCCAGGTACTCCCCGGGTTCCGCCAGGCGCGCGATGGAGCCGTGTTCCTGATACAACCCGAGCTCCCCGTACGGGCGCAGGCGCTCTGCCAGCCGGTCGGCTTTCGTCAACACGATCACCAGATGTTGATTACTCGTATCGGCGCCCAGTTTATCCATGCCCAGAACATAGGTATTCAGCAGCTTGTATAACTCCCGCGCGGTATCCGGCAGGTCGGGTACACTGACCAGAAAGAGCGCGGTGCGTGCGCGCTGGACAAAACGCGCGTATTGCACCATCGATTGCGGCTGTTCAAAACTCTCCCCGCCCGTGTCGTAGCAGATCAGCGTGCAGTCGCGTTGTTTGGGCACGCCGGCCAGGCGCAACAGAGTGGGACGCGGGAAATTTTTCGGGGTGGAGTTCGGCAACCGACCGCCTTCGAGCAGCGCGACGTTGCCATAGACGGTGTCCAGGCAGTTGTCACTCAAGCCCATGGCCAGGAAACGCGGCCAGTGGCTGGCCACCTTCAACCGTTTGAGCGTGTAGAAGAGGGAGGAGAAGTAGACGGTTTTCCCGTGCTGGCGATATCCCACCGCGCTCATGACCACCGGAGGATAGCGGGCATAATCCTGGACATAGAGCGCCGGGGCAATCTCCTGGCAGTCGGGACAACTGTAGGCGGGTTGATTCTTCACCCGGGTCTGCGCGAATTTCACCACGCCCAGGCAGAAGGGGCACAGCATCCGATCCCTCCGACGACGTAACCGCTACCCCGCATTCGCGGCGCGAATACGCGGGCTACGGGGGCCACCCCGCACCGGCATCCTACCAGACGCCGGGAGAAAGGTCAACTAAAAACGGGGACTGGCGCGCATTTTGCCCGTGGAGCATCTTGCGCGGTTCCAGGTCATCTCGCAACATGCGTGCCTGTCCGCGCTTGCTGCATAAGGTGGGGAAGAAGGGGATGCGGCACTGAAGGCGAACATTTTGATTCTGGAGAACAGGCGGTATGATTGCCATACAGAAAAATGCCGTCTGAACCATTTACGCTCATGCAAACCAATCTTACTGATGAGCCTATCCGCATCTTTATCAGCTATGCGCGTAAAGATCGGCGTTGGTTTGATGAAGATGATAAACACGGCCTTATTCCTCATCTTATCGATTGCTTTAAAAAACAAAAAGTCATTTTCTGGTATGACAAGGAGATTCTGCCCAGCGAGGTGTTCAAACCGCTCATTCAGCAGGAAATCAACCGGGCGCATATCTGCATCCTGATGGTCAGCCAATTTTTCATCAACTCCGACTTCATCGAGGAACACGAGTTGCCGTGCATAAAAGAGCGTGAGCAGCAAGGCAAACTCAGAGTGCTGCCCATTCTGCTCGAGCCTTGCACGTGGAAAGACGATGAATACCTCAGTGAGCGAAATATGCTTCCCGGACAGCCGACGCCGCTGATTAAATATATTGATCGCGATGCTGAATGGGCGGAAGTCAAACTCGAGATCTACGAGGGCATCAAGATACTCGTCAAAAGAATTCGCGCCGAGCTAACGCGCGAATTTGAGATTCAACAACGCGTACGCCAGCAACTTGAAGAGACTGAGAACCAACGTGTCGCGGAAGAGGCACGCCTAAAGGCCGAAGCTAACCGGTTGGCGGCGGAAGCGCAACAACAGGAAGAGGCGCGTCTGGTCGCCGAAGCCGAAGCGGCACGGAAAGAACAAGAACGCTGGGAATACGCTACGCTAGCGGATACCGAAGAGAGTTATGCGACCTATCTCGCCGAGAGTACGCTGCTCACGCATAAAGAGGACGCGCAAGCCAGGATGATGGCATGGCAGGCGATACGGGTGCGCGCGGAGGAAGAGGCGAAAGCACAGCGCGAAATAGAAGTCGCTGCGGAACGCGCGCGCCAGCAAGAACGTCTGATCGAGGAGCAACTCTGGACCCGTGCGGTCAAGGCGGATACGGAAAAAAGTTACGCGACCTATCTGGCAAAGAGCACGCTGCGCACGCACCAGGAGGCAGCGCAAACCCGGACGACGGAATTACAGGCGATCCGTGTTCGCGAGAAAGAAGAAGCAGCGAGAATTCGTCGCGAACAAAAATTGGCAGCGGAGCTCGCGCGTCAACGAGCAGTGCAGCAGGAGCTGGAACTCTGGACTCATGCTGCCCAGGCGGACACCGAAGATAGTTACACGACCTATCTCGCCGCGAGCACGCTGCTCACACATAAAGAGGAAGCGCAAGCCAGGGCGATAGCATTGCAGGCGAAGCGGGTGCGCGCGGAGGAAGAAGCGAAAGCGCAACGTGAAAAAGAAGCCGCTGCGGAACGCGCGCGCCAGCAAGAACTCCAGAGCGAGGGGCAACTCTGGGATCGTACGGTAAAGGCGGATACGGAAAAAAGTTACGCGGCCTATCTGGCAAAGAGCACGTTGCGCACACACCAGGAGGCGGCGCAAACCCGGCTGTTGGAATTACAGGCGTTACGGATTCGCGCGGAGGAAGAAGCCGCGCACCTGCAAAGCGAACAAGCGGCGGCCGCGGAACGCGCACGCCAGCAGGAAGAGCAAGACGAGCAGGTATTCTGGGCTCTTGTTGCCGAAGTGGATACCGAAGATAGTTACACGACCTATCTCGCCGACAGCACACTGCTCACGCATAAAGAGGAAGCACAAGCCAGGGTGATGGCATTGCAGGCGATTCGGGTGCGCGCGGAGGAAGAAGCGGCGAGAATTCAACGTGAAAAAGAAGCCGTTGAGGAACGCGCGCGCCAGCAAGAACGTCTGATTGAGGAGCAACTCTGGGATCGTACGGTAAAGGCGGATACGGAAAAAAGTTACGCGGCCTATCTGGCAAAGAGCACGTTGCTCACGCACCAGGAGGCAGCACAAACCCGGACGATGGAATTACAGGCGATCCGTGTTCGCGAGAAGGAAGAAGCGGCGGGAACCAGTGATGTTTTGGGACTACGTGTTGCGGAACTCGAACGTCAAATATTAGCGCTGGAAGAGGGCGAACCAGACATATTGGTCCCCGTTAAACCAACCATCAAGTTACTGGCCATGGTAAATGGCATCACGGTCAGCGGCGCGAAGGTGTCGGATGGCAAGACCACCTGGGAGATGCCGATTATTCTCACACTCGAGAGCGGGGGGAAATACCACTTCAGTAGTACATATACCAATGCTGCCGGCAAGGCGCATACGAGCGCCTTGGAGATCACCGCAACCTGGACTGGCGAGCAGCTCTGTCGTGTGACGCTGGAGAAGGTACCCTCCGCATCTGCACCCACCGTAATTCCGGCGCAACTGGGTCTCGAATGGGTCACCATCCCCGCCGGCGACTTCCTCTACGGCGACGACAACGTGCGGAAGAGGTTACCCGCCTATCAGATCATGAAATATCCGGTCACCGTCGCGCAATACCGGCAATTCTGCACGGCGACCGGGCGGCAGATGCCCGACGCGCCGGAGTGGGGGTGGCAGGACACGCACCCGGTGGTCAACGTGACGTGGGATGACGCGGCAGCCTTCGCGGCCTATGCCGGGGGAGCGTTGCCCACCGAGGAGGAATGGGAAAAAGCCGCGCGCGGTACGGACGGACGCGCGTATCCGTGGGGAAATAATTGGTATGCCGGGAACGCGCACTGTTCACGGAAAGAGGCGGGCGATGCTAAACAGACCGCCCCCGTGGGCCGCTCCCTGGCCGGCGCGAGCCCTTACGGGTGTCGGGATCTGGCGGGCAACGTGTGGGAATGGTGCGACAGTTGGTATGACAGCGATAAGAAAATGCGGGTGTTGCGCGGTGGGAGCTGGTACAACGATTTTCCGGGCAGCTTTCGCGCTTCCTACCGGGGCGGCCGTAATCCGTCGGGCAGGTACTTCAGCAATGGGTTCCGGTGCGTTCTTCGTTCACCAGACACGGGGAACCTAACCGGAGGTATCATCCCAGCGCAACTGGGTATCGACTGGGTCACCATCCCCGCCGGCGACTTTCTTTACGGCGAAGATAAAGAACGGAAATACTTACCTGCTTACCAAATGATGAAATACCCGGTCACCGTCGCGCAATACCGGCAATTCTGCACGGAGACCGGGCGGCAGATGCCCAGCGCACCGCCGTGGGGCTGGCAAGACACGCACCCGATGGTCTATGTAATATGGTTTGACGCGGCGGCCTTTGCGGCCTATGCCGGACTCGCGTTGCCCAGCGACGAGGAATGGGAAAAAGCCGCGCGCGGCACGGACGGACGCCTCTATCCGTGGGGGAATGCCTGGAGGGTCGCGAACATGCATCGTTCACGGAAGGAGAGGGGGGATGCCAAACAGACAGCCCCCGTTGGGAGCTACCCGGCTGGCGCGAGTCCCTACGGATGCCTGGATCTGGCGGGAAACGTGTGGGAATGGTGCGACAGTTGGTATGACAGCGACAAGAAAACGCGGGTGTTGCGCGGTGGTTGCTGGGGCGACTATGTTCCGGACGCCTTCCGCGCTACCTACCGGTTCGACCGCACTCCGATGTCCAGGAGCTACCAAGGCGGGTTCCGGTGCGTGCTCCGTTCGCCAGGACCGTAATACAC
>Ga0209697_10008543_pt1 | contig 11612 bp, 7 predicted proteins | sample AliMusrvi5mmetaG_FD_184115 | JGI IMG/M metagenome (GOLD analysis project Ga0209697, IMG submission 184115) | Freshwater lake bacterial and archeal communities from Alinen Mustajarvi, Finland, to study Microbial Dark Matter (Phase II) - Alinen... | ecosystem: Environmental > Aquatic > Freshwater... | reverse complement strand
GCGTGGTCAAGTCGCTTTCCAGCGGCACTTGGAGACGCCCCACGCGAGTGTCGTTGATCTCAAGCGGGTCGCAGAGTTCCAAAAGACCTTGGTTGCGGCCCGATTTGCTCGGTCCTGAAACCGGCCGCAGGAAGGCGGTGACTGGAAAGCTTAGGCCCGGCGGATAGTAGCGCGCCGCTTCCGGCTCGTTCTTGTAACTGCGGCGAACGACGATCAGCGGCACGCCCAGCCCGTGGCTTTGGTACTGATTTTTAAGCCCCTTCATCTCGTAATCGGAGACGAATTCAAAATGATCGAAGTCGTCCGGCTGCCAGACGCCACCCCGGAGCACGCAGTTGATGTCCCATGTGCCGGCCGCCGTGTGGATGATCTTCGTCGTGCCCGGCCGTAACTCGCCGCGATTGCAGCTCAATCGCAAGGCCGATTCCAAGGCGCCGTTATAAAGGTCGCATGCGCCGCGGAACTGCGGGTCGTAACAATTCCGCGTTCCTGCCAGCCGATCATCGAACAGAAACGCGTAGGCATGGAGTACGGCCGCCCCGTAGAGATCCAGTGCCTTGGCCTGATCCTGTTTTTCGATCTTGCGTGCCGAAAGGTAGGCCAGTTCCGACATCGCATAAACCTTGTCGGCCGACGGCTCCTCGTCGGTGATGCGTTGCAGGCTCTCCAGGAGCGCTCGCGAGTCGCCTTTCAACGCGTCGGTCAGATTATAGACCCGCAAGAGTTGCACCGTTCGCGGTGTCGGCTGCGGCCCGCCCCACGAGGTCAGTTGCAGTTCATCGCCGAGCGGATTGCGGGGAACGCTGCGGAGCGTGACCCAGGACTGCGACGCACAACCGGAGAGGGCCGCGACAGTCAGACCGAGGACGATTGCCAAATGCAGACCGTCGCAGCCAGAACGCTTTCCACTTCCCGGGCGGGAAAGCAGTTGGGCAGAGCGGGTCTTCGTTCTTGCAATCGATTCCACTTCGAGTCGTTACCGCGAGGATCAGGGCCGGGTGTTTACGGAGCCACTGGAGGAAATCGCGGAAAGATACCCAGGGAAAGAGACGTGGGTCAATGGGGATTTGGAAAATAGATAAAGCAGGCAAAGCAGGGGCTGTGGCCGGTCTCTGGCTGAGCCGCGTTGCCGACCGAAGGTCTCCCGTTTCAGCGAATCAAATCAAGACTGCTGGCCAATGTGCTGGAGAGTGGCGGTGGGGGCGTTCCGCGGCTGTCAGGTTTCGGTCCAACTGCAACCGGCCCAGGAAAGTCCGACGCCAAAGCCAATCAAGAGGGTTTGCGTGCCAGGCCGCAAACGGCCGGCAGCCCGCAGGTCGTGCATCAACAACGGCAAAGTCGAAGAGACGGTATTGCCGTATTCCTGCATGGCCAAGGGAATCTGCTCTTCCGTCAGATTCAGCCGCACGCGGAGATGCTCCAGCATGAAGTGGGTGGCCTGGTGCATTAGGTAGAACTCAACGTCGTCGCGAGTCCACTGCGACCGATCGAGCACCCGCTGAATCATCGCCGGCACGACTTCCAGCGTGAACTTGACAATCTCCGGACCATCCATGAAGAGGGTGCTGGGCCACCGCTTGCGCTTGCGGGGTTTCAAGGCGTCCGCAGCCGGCCTGGCGCCGCCCTCGGCAACCATGAGCGTGTCGGCGCCGCTGCCGTCGGTGCCAAAGACAAACCCGCCCAACGATGGTTCATCGGCAGCTTCGATCAGCGTGGCGGCAGCACCGTCGCCGAAAATCGTCCGCAAGGAACGATCGGTCGGATGGATATATTTCGAGTAGGTCTCGGCCGTGATCAACAAGATCCGTTCCGCCGCGCCGCTACGGATCAGGCCGTCGGCCATGGAAAGCCCGTATACAAAACCCGAACAGCCGAGGTTGAAATCCAAGGCCCCGATCGAGGTTTGCAACTTCAGCCGGTCTTGGAGCAGACAGGCCGTGGTGGGCAAAGGGTAATCGGGCGATTGCGTGCAAAACAAGAGAAAATCAATCGAATTGCGGTCGATGTCGTGCTGCTGGAAAAGCTTTTCAGCGGCCACAACGGCCAGGTCCGCAGCGGTCTCCCCCGGAGCGGCGATGTGCCGAGCGCGAATGCCCGTCTTCTTGTAGATTAACTCCATGTCCCATCTGGGAAAGAGGGTCTGGAGTAGGTCATTGTCTTCCACGGTTTCGGGGAGATGGAAGGCAATAGGGCCTATCCGCGCGTACTTCTGCATTATCGATCCTCATTTTCGCTCGCGGTTCCGCCGACCCCTGGGTACGTGGCGCCGGGCTGAACTACGAACAGACGTTCAATTTCGTACCACTACTGGCACGATAGCCATTTTACGCATTCTCCTGGGCTGAACGCAACCTGAAATTGGATCAAGAGAACTACTGTAGATGGGATATTATATAGTCAGAAGTGTTATGAAATAAGATCGTGGGACATGTTGTGACGGTAGCCATGGCAGCAGGGCGGTCCAAAACCGAAAGAATACCAGGTCAAGTCACGTGGCTGGAGATCACCGGAATACTCAGGGGATGAAATTCCCGACGGAGGGAAATCGGAGTTTGAGAATGGGGAGGGCGATTAAGTTTCGGCCTTCGCTTGCAGGCCAAGATTCGTCGGCGTATAACCAAAATATGCTGAATGGAATCAGGCTGACCATGGAATTGACAATCCCGATCAATACTACTGCGACGGTGTACGTTCCTGCGAGGGATGCCGCCGGAGTGACCGAGTCCGGTCAGCCGGTACGATGGCTGAGGGTGTGAAATACCTGCGGATGGAAGCGAGCACCGCAGTTTATTCCGTAGGTTCCGGAACCTACCGGTTCCAGTCCACGCTCCCGGAAACTGTCAAATAGAACACCCAAATGGAGGAACACAAAAACGCCTGGAGAGCCGTTTGGTTCAGAACTGGACGCATTGGAAAGCGGTGGCACCGCACTCCAAAGGCGGACAGCCTCATAATGGGTGTTTATCGGGCTTTCCGAAAGTCCTCTCACTTGCCTTTGGCAGGTGCCGTGGGCGCAGCACTGCTCTTGGCCGCGGGCGGCTTCGCCGCAGGCTCTACCCAGTGATGAAACATGGCTTGGCCTGGCCCGGTGTAGATTACATACTCCGCCTTGTTGAAGATCGCCTTGTGCCAGTTTTCGGGCTTAAGCACCTGCTCATCGGTAGCAGACTTATCTTTGTCCCGGGGAGCCTTTTCACGGTCAGCCGCGACGGCCTCCGCAACGTATTTGTCAAACTGGCTTTTCGTGATCGTAATCGTCTTCTCCTTGGTCTCGGCGGTCTGGCCCCAAACGGCATGGGCCAGCCAGGCGCTAGCGGCGATGGCTAGGCAAGAAAACAACAACCCCGTGGAACGCTTCATGATTCAATTCTCCTCGGTACAATGGTGAAATGGCGGCCGGCGAGTTGCCGGATATACTGTCCGCGGTTGAGATTGTCCCAATCCATACCAACCCGAAGCGTAAGCGAGGCAACGACTTAGCAACCTCGCTCACGCTTGGGGTTAGTGTTAGTCTCAACCGCGAGCAGTATAGTTTTCCATCATGCCCTGAAAAATGCCAAAATGCAAGCCAGACTGGGCGTTCCATTTGCCTGAGGTAGACAGGAAAGAGACGAAAGTGGAGAATGCGCAATATGGCTGTAGTAAACCATCCATGATCTCAAGGAGTCCATCGTGCCGGATCAATCGCTGCTGCTGCTCTTGGATGAAGTGCGCGGCAAGACCCTTCGATTGCTTCATGCGGTAACCGACCAGGAAGCCCACTGGCCCCCGCCCGACCTACACAATCATATTCTTTGGCACGCCGGGCACAGCTTCGTACTCGTCGAGTCGCTGGTCATGGAGGCTGTTGGCGACCTGCCCGAGATTCCCGAGGGGTGGTTTGGAATCTTCAGTTGGGAGAGCAAGCCAGCCCAAGTTGCGCAGTATCGCTGGCCGCCGCTGGCGCAGGTTGTCGCCCAACTGACCGAGCAGCACGTGCGATTGCGGCAGGTGATAGAAGGGCTAAGCAATGAACAATTATCTCGTCCTTTGCCGGGAAGAGGCACGCACACGGCCCGTTATGCCATCGTTCATGCGTTGCACGACGAAGCCTGCCACTCGGGCGAAATCTGGTTGTTGCGCAAACTGATCCGCTCTTCCACCATGGAGAAGAGCCATGCCACTCAGCCGTGACCAAGCCTTTTGCGAAGATACTCTTGACTCGTTACCGCACTTTTGTTATTTTCCTGCCCTCCTCCAATGTAAAGGAGCGGTGCATGAAATTTTTGGCAATTATAGCGATGATGGCTGGTATTTTTGCCGCAAGCGGCTGTCGGCATCCTTACGAACCGGCGCCGCCGGCGTATTATTGTCAGCCGGCCTGCGGATGTGCTCCGGCTTGCGCGCCTAGGAGCAATCCGTGCGGTCCCAGCGCAACACCCTACTTGCAGCCGACCCCAAGCACCATTCCAAGGGCCACCCCCTATCCTGGCGCGCCGGCCGCTGGTGCCTATGCACCAACTCCGGGCCCTGCTACCTACGCAACTCCGGGCGCCAATCCCCAGCCCTCCCTGCCGGCAGTCCGCTAAAGGACTTTTTCAGGAACATTTTGTGGTGCGGCCGTCCCGGCTGCACAGGGCAGGCTGGACGCCCGTTCCACAAGTTGCAAACAAAAAAAGCCCTTCGCGGGTTTGGCCTGCGAAGGGCTCGGACGGTTTTCCCTTGATTGAGCACCCCCGACGCAAAGGGGTACAGGACTCCGTTCATGTAGGGAGAGTCTTGTCCTAGGGTAGGTCGGCACCTACTCCGCCCCACCCTTACCGTGACCACGCATGCGAGAAGTTTAGGAAATTTTCGCCAGTAAGCTGGCATGCTTTCTCGAGCGTAATGACCACATCAGGCCATGGACTCTCCTCGCCAACGTCATTATTCGTTGTGCGGCTGATCGTCAGTAGTCTCTATCGGCGATTTCTGTCTGAAATTTCTCTGTTTCATGGCAAAGCATGGACTTTGCCATCCGATCCGCATTACCCCATCCGTTTTCATGGAAAACTGGTATCATCAATACAAATCAACTTTCCCGAAAATGCCGCGGATCATGGCTGCTGTCGATGCCAAGAGCGAAGCGAAACGAGTGCCAACGCCCGGCTACCATCCCTTGGTCATTGCACTGGCCGCCGTAGCAGCGGGTATGGTCGTCGATCGCTTTCGGCCACTGCCGGTCGCTGTCTGGTGGACTATTGCCGCGACATGCCTGGGCGGTTGGTTCATGTTATGGCACAAACGGCGGAATATGACCGCGTCGGTTGTGCTTCTGGCGGCTGGATTGGCTGCGGCCGCGTCCTGGCACCATTGCCGCTGGAATTTGTTCGGCGGTGACGATCTGGGTCTCTTTGCCGACACCCAAAAACAGCCGGTTTGCATTGAAGCCGTAGCTTTGCAGACGCCGCGGGTGATTCCCCAGCCGGAGTTCAATCCTCTGCGGTCGCCGCGATCGGGCGACGAGGTTCGCTTTGAGGTGCAACTGCAAGCCATTCGCGACGGCGATCGGTGGCGAACCGCTTCCGGCCGCGCGGCCATGGTCGTCGAGGGCCTCGTTCCGGATCTGGCCGCGGGCGATCGCTTCCAGGTCTTTGCCCATCTCCTGCCGCCCGACCATGCCCTAAACCCCGGTGAGGCCGATCGCGCGGATCGCGATCGCGGCCGCCGCATCACCAGTCACCTGCGGGTGAATTATCCGGAAGCGATTTCCGTGGTGTCGACGGGTTTCGCCTATGGCCCCGCACGGCTCCTGGAATCGCTGCGGCTGCGCGGTCTGCGGGTTTTCGCGGATTATCTCCATCCGCAACAAGCAAACCTGGCGGCGGCCGTCTTGCTGGGGCTCCGCGAGCAACTCGATCCAGAAGAAATCGGGGCATTTCAACTTACGGGCACGATTCACCTGCTGGTGATTGCGGGGCTGCATCTTGGCATTCTCGCCGGTTTTGCCAGCGTGATCCTGCGTCGGCTGCTGCCGTGGCGATGGGGACTGCCCGCCGTGGCTGGTTTTACGATCTTCTACATGCTGCTGGTCGACGCCGAGCCGCCGGTTGTTCGAGCAACGGTGCTGATCGTAGCGGCTTGCGGCGCGGTTTACTTCGGCCGCCGCCGCGTCGGTTTCAACGTCTTGGCGATGGCCGGCCTGATCGTGCTGGTTTTGAATCCGGTCGATCTGTTCAATGTTGGGCCACAACTCTCCTTCTTGTGCGTTGCCGGACTGATGGCGATGGCATCCACGTGGTTTGCCAAGAAGCCCAGCCCGGACATGCTCGATACGACACAGCCGCCGAATGAATCGCGTTTTGTAGGGCGGACTTTAGTCCGCCTCTCACGCTGGCTGCCGCGATGGATCCTCCCCAAACCGCAGCCGGTCGCGATCGAGAAGCTGCTGGAACATGAGCGTCCCTGGTCCATTCGCCTGTTGTGGCTTGTGGGGCGAGGGTTACGGCACTTGACGCTAGTCAGCGGGACGATCTGGCTCTTGACCCTGCCGCTGGTAATGGCGCGATTCAACATCTTCAATCCCATCGCCGTGATCATCAACACGGCCGTCTGGCTGCCGATGGCTGGAGCGTTGATCAGCGGGTTGGCCTTGTTGCTCTGTAGCATGATCTCCGGTTCGCTGGCGAGGGTGTGTGCCCTGTGCTGCAATGGGCAACTCGCCGCCGTCGAATGGCTGGTGCGACTCGGCCAGCATGTGCCCTATGGACATAGTTGGGTGCCGGGGCCAGCCGACTGGTGGCTGATTGGCCTCTATGCCGGGCTGGCGATATTCGCTGCGTTTCCGCCTGTTCGTCCGCCACTGCGCTGGCGGCTGGCGTTGCTGGGAGCATGGACGGCGGCCGGCATTATCATCCCTTGGTGGACTACCGATCGCCACGGGCTGCGGTGTACGTTCCTGAGTGTCGGCCACGGCGAGGCGATCGTGTTGGAATTGCCCGATGGTCACACCGTCCTTTACGACGCCGGCCGCTTGTCGGCACCGACCTCTTGCTGCCGTATTGTCTCGGGCTACCTCTGGTCGCGGGGCCTTACGCATATTGATGCGGTCGTGCTCTCGCACGCCGACACCGATCACTACAATGCCTTGCCGGAGTTGCTGGAGCGATTCTCCGTGGGAACGGTTTACGTTTCGCCGGTGATGTTCGACCAACAGAACGAGTCGATCCAATTCTTGCACGACGCGATCGACCGGGCGAAGACGCCAATTCGCGTGATTGCCTGCGGCGACCGTTTGTCTGGCGGCCCAGACTGCTTGCTCGATATTCTTCATCCGCCGCCGCACGGCCTGCCGGCGACGTCCAACGCCAATAGCATCGTGCTTTCCATGGAATATGGCGGCCGGCGAGTGCTGCTGCCGGCCGATCTTCAGTCGCCGGGCTTGGATGACGTGCTGGCCGAACGTCCACTGCATTGCGACATGCTGCTGGTACCGCACCACGGCAGCAAGTCGAGCATGCCCGAGAAGCTTTCCGCCTGGAGCACGCCGGACTGGTCGGTCTTCAGCGCCGACCATCGTTACGACACGAGCGCGGTCGAGGCGATCTATGCGAAGCAGGGCCGCGTGCTGCACACGGCCGACAGCGGGGCTGTGATGGCAAGGATTGATGAGCAGGGTCTGAGGGTGGAGACGTTCGTGGGAGGGAAATAGCTGCTTTCAATATGCCCCTTTGCAGCCCAATACTTTCATCGGCGTCCGCCAGAGCAAATCGAGGTCGGTCGCCAAACTCTGGTTTCGCACGTACCAGAGATCCATCCGCGACCATTCCTCGAAGCCGATGTCGCTGCGGCCGCTGACCTGCCAGAGGCAGGTCAGTCCCGGCTTTACCGCCAGGCGACGAAGTTGCCAGGGAGCGAAACGGGCCACTTCGCGAACGTCCAGCGGACGCGGACCGACCAGCGACATCTGCCCGAAGAGTACGTGGAACAACTGCGGCGTCTCGTCGAGGCTCGTCTTCCGCAGGATGCGGCCCAGCCGAGTGATCCGCGGGTCACGGCGATTCTTGAAGACGGGTCCCGTGCTCTCGTTGGCTACCGTGTGCTTGATCTTGTCGGCATCCAGACGCATGGTACGGAACTTGACCATCAGGAATGTTTTGCCCAGGTGGCCGGCGCGACGCTGCCAGAAAACCGGTTTACCCCGCGTAGTGATCGTGAGCACGATGAGCAATGTCAGCAGCACCGGCGAGAGAAGAAAAATCAGGGCCAGCGACCCGACGATGTCGAGCAATCGTTTGGCAGCCTGATAAGTGACCGAGGGGTTCCCTTCCGGAGCGACGACCGGACGACCGGCAGAGAGGTTGCGGCTGATAAGCGAGACAGGCGGCATCGGCAAGGTGTTCATCAGGATCATCGCGAATTCCTCATGGTGGTCTGGCGGGTGTCAGGTGGATGACGGAAGAGCAAGCGGCGCGCCAAAACTGCGTTCCGGCGTGCAGATGGCCATTTATATCGCATAACCGTTACCACCCGATCAAAATAGTTGTTTACGACCTATCGAGAGACTCGCCGTGCGTTGCGAATTGGCAACATCAGTAACGAGAAAAGCAACGCAGGTATACATGCCATGACGTAGGGTTTGGTGAGATGAATCGGGTGTCGGTTGCGAAGCCGCAAGCGGCTTTTCAATTTTCAATTTTCAATTTTCAATTTCCTCCCTCTCATGGAAATCCTCGCCGCAATCGCCGCCCTCTGCGTGCTGGTCTGGACCGGAGTGATCCTGTTGCGCGGTGGGCCGCTGGCCGGGTGTCTGCTGTTCATGGCGGTAGCGACCTGCTTGAGTGCCGATTTTCTCAGCTTCAATGCCGGTACGCTGCGGCTGACGATCGATCGCGTCTTGTGGGGTGTGGTGATGCTGCTTTATCTCATCTGGCGACAGCGCGGCTGGACCGAGCCGAAACCTCTGCAAGCGGCAGACAAAGCGGCCTTGGCCCTGGTCGTTTACCTCGCGCTGCGAACGCTTCTGACCGATCCTCATGGCACCGGCCTGACGCCCGTTGTGAACTTGGTCCTGTGGTACGTCATGCCGCTGGGCATCTATTGGGTCGTGCGGCAGTCGCGGATCGATCGCCCGCAAAACACCTTGATTCTCACCTGCCTAACGCTTTTTGGAATCTACCTGGCGATAACGGTGATCGCCGAGCGGTTTGGGGCTTACGCGCTGGTCTATCCGCGCTACATAGTGACCTCGATGACCGATAAGACCGCCGAATTCGTGGGGCGCGGCCGCGGTCCGCTGTTGCATCCCATCATCACGGGCATTCAGTTGGCGGCCTGCTTCAGCGCGGCCTTGATGTTCTGGCCGCGGTGCGGCCGCTTCGGACGATGTGGCGTGGCGCTGGCGGCATTGGTTTTCGCCTTGGCCTTCTATAGCACAATGACTCGCAGCGTCTGGATGGGCGCCGGGCTGGGGTTGGTCGTGATTGTAGGGCTAAGCATGCCTTTGAACTGGCGTGCGCCTGTGCTGGGGGCGGCCGTTCTGCTGGCCGGGTTCTTTGCCGCAGCCAACTGGGAGCAATTCGTGGCCTTCAAACGCGACAAAAACCTGACGGCCAAGGAAACGGCCGATTCCGTGACCCTGCGGCCGGTAATGGCCCGCGTGGCATGGCTGATGGTGCTCGATCGGCCTCTGTGGGGATGCGGTTTTGGCCAGTATTTGCCGGAACACAAAAATTATCTAGCGGACCGATCGAGCGAGTTGGTGCTGGAGAAATGCCGGCCTTATTCGCCGCACAACCTGCTGTTTGGCATCGTCACCGAGACGGGTTTGATCGGTCTGGCGGTCTTTCTGGCATTACTGGCAATCTGGGGATACGATGCCTGGCAACTGTGGCGTGCCATCGAGGCGCCGCTCTGGGTGCGGCAGCAAGGACTGTTCTTTCTCGCCCTCTTGTCGGCCTATCTGGTGAACGGCATGTTCCATCACATCGCCTTGATCCCCATGTCAAACATCCTCTTGTTCTTCGCCGCCGGGATGAATGCGGCTGTGCGCATAAGGACGGTAAGGTAGGCTCCTTTTTGGAGTGCGAGGGCTTGCCCTCGCTATTCAAAACGCCTGGAGAGCCGGTTGGTTTAGAACTGGCCATATTGGAGTGCGGTGGCAAGCCACCGCACTCCAAAAGCCGGGATGAACGCCTCTTTACGAAAGCGTGGCGCTACTGAACTTGCCTTGCTCGTTTAAGAGCTTTAATGCCTGGGTGCAGTTCAAACTGCCGTGCGCGGCGACCGTCAGGCTCCAAGGCTCGTGGATTGGCGCCAAGGGAGTTATTTGCTGCGATCCACGCACGGCATACGGCACGAGGGCCATGCCCGGAGTAGACTGGGGAACAACAGATGCCGCCGACTGTGGTGCTGTTTTCGCCGCCGTGGCCGGCGCGGTGAGAAGAACGATGCCCAGTCCTGTCAGCAGGCCGCCCAGCACGCCACCCAAAACAATCATCGACCCGCTGGGGCTGACGGGACTGCACCCGGTATCGGGGGCATCGACACAGGTGATCAGACTGGCGGCCCGAGCACTCGCACTGTTGGATCGCGCGTTGGTAAGGTTCTGTTCGGCCCGGTCGAGCAACTTTGCACGGTTGGTGGATTCGCCAAGAACATTCATATAAGTGGCCCTCAGCCCAGCTAGGTGGGTCAGCCGATCGGCCGAGTTATTTCGCTGGTTTTCCAACATTTCCAGCCGATTGGCGTCGAAGGTCAACTCGGATTCCATGCCGCGGATTGCCGTGGAAAGTTCGGCGTGTAAGCGGCCAGCGACCTGGATCTCGGCCTCTTTGGCGGAAAGAACCGCAGGATGCTCGGCCGACATGCGGCCCTGCAAGGTCGCCGTGCGAAGTTGCGCGTCAACCAGACCGTCCTTCAGCCGCCGGAGGGCCGGCTGAGAATCCAACAGGCGGTTGGGCGCGGCGACCAACCGGGTCGGATCGGCCTGGGCTTCCTTGAGCAAGGCGAGCAATTGGCGATTGGCCTTCTCCGTTCCACGGAATTGCCTCAGTTCGTTCTCGATTTCCGAAACCGTGCGGCGAAGCGAAGTATCGCTGGAGTTTGAATCCAACAGCGAGCGAAGTTCTGGCAGATCGCTGCCGACCTGTTTTTCCAGCGCGGTCAATTGCGCGGTCGCAGTCTGGAGATCGGACTTGGACAATTGCACCGCCTTGTTCAGTTCATCGACCATGCTCTGCGCCTTGGCGTCGCGGATCTCTTGCAGATGGAGCTGCAACTGACGGCTCAGCGCCGAATTGAGATCCGTGGTCCGGGTTCGGTCCCTGTCGCGAACCTCCAGGTAAAAGACCTCCGAGGCGCCAAACTCCACACCCTTGGGCGGGGTGATTTTCACGGCCTTTTGCAGGTTTTCGATGTCGTTGTCGGTGGGCCAGGCCGCGGGTCGGGCGTAATCGACCGGAGGGCCAACGGTCAGCAGCGTCGTCTTGAGCACGCCGTGGCTCTTGGACAACTCCATGATGGTTTCCTGAATATTCTTCAGGTCGTCACCCCCGCGAAACTTACCTGGTTCCGTGTCGCCGCCGACAGCCTCGTTGCGCACGATCAGGGCCTGCGAGGCCTGCCAAGTCTTGGGGGCAAGCTGGGCATAGGCC
>Ga0209697_10008527_pt1 | contig 11625 bp, 9 predicted proteins | sample AliMusrvi5mmetaG_FD_184115 | JGI IMG/M metagenome (GOLD analysis project Ga0209697, IMG submission 184115) | Freshwater lake bacterial and archeal communities from Alinen Mustajarvi, Finland, to study Microbial Dark Matter (Phase II) - Alinen... | ecosystem: Environmental > Aquatic > Freshwater... | reverse complement strand
ATAAAGCGCGCGTTTCGCTTGCGCATAGCTTTGGCCACCGTTCTTCCGAGATACTCAAACTCGTTCTGTATCATGCTCTTGCAAAACTTCCCGAACCTCCTTGTTCACACAAATTCTGCTGACGAGGTAAAAAGCCAGAGGGCGCAAATACCAATCAGGCTGATCGTTGCCAGCATGCCAAAAGGGATAAGTGCGTGGCGGAGTTTCATTTGTTTTCTAACTATTTTCTACCTGTCAATAATGACAGGTGGCCGATTTGAGTCATTTCGCGGGCTTGGGGTCTTTTTCGGTGGTGGCCGCGCGCACCTTGAAGGACTTAACCATTTCCTCCACGCCAGAATAGATTGCTTTTTCCTGATCCGACATAATGGTGCTAACGATGAAGTAACACTTGTTCCCAACCATGAAAATCCACTGACGCCAATGCACATCGGTCCCTATTTGTGAAGGAATCATGGCCTCATAGAACAAGGCGTCGAAATCACCGACCTTGGCGGGTTTCAGATCCTCGGCTTTAACAGATTTCTTCACCCTTTGTGCCCATTCCAGAGACTGAGCCTGGCGTATGTCGGTGAACAACGCTGCTTCGGCGTCCTTTTTTTCAGTGGAGTAGGATCCCAATTCGTAGATGTCCATGCCGAATGGCACCTCCTTGGGGATGAATGCCATCCAATGTCCCCTATCCTCCGCCTTCCACCCTTCCGCCAACTTTACCTCATAAGGTTTGGACCGTTTCACGGGATCAAAACTTATCACAGCGACGCTTTCCGTCATCTTCCCCGCCTTGTCAGTGGTGGTGTATTGCTGTTTTTCCTTGCGGTAGCTCCATGCTGAAGACGTTTGCAATGCGATCACATCGAGAAACTCCCTCAGGGTGGGCTGGTAGCTGCTTGGAAACACCGGTTGCAACTCAGTGGCTCCAATCTCCTTGCTCTCCCCTGAGAGGGTGATGCATGTGCCCAATTCTATCCGGCTTTCCACAAAAAACATGTTTGCAAACTGGTTCATCTTGCCTTCCATGCCGCCCTTGAGGCGCATTCCTAGCAACTTTTCCAGCTCTGCCGGGGAGAGCAACTTGAGCGGGCGTGTCAATTTTTCTTCGGTGGTTTGTTCCTGCTCCTTGGCATCGAGCTTTGTGAACTTCACCTTCTCTCCAGCCAAATTTTGGATGATAAAATAGCTGTCCGTAATTTCCAGAATTTTGTCCTCGTCTTTGGTACCCGCCTTATACTCTGGCAGCGATTCCTCATAGACGTATAAAATTGTCTTGTTTCGGATCTTCCACGTGCCCTGTGCATCACTTGTTTTTCCATCTTTCAGTTCAAACTTTGTGACGAATCGCCCATTTTTCTGGAAGTCAATGGTCACCTGGCCGACATCCGGCCTAACATTCTTCCACTGACCAATGAATGATGACTCGTTTGCTGGTTTTGATTCCGCAAGTAGGTTGCATGCGGTCACAATTAGTATTAGAAATATTTTATTCATTTGGTTCTCCTATCTTTATTATTCACCATGCGGCTGCTAATCGGGGTATAAGGCCAACCGGAAGCGTGGCATGCGCCCCTGGACATTTCCAGGAAACTCCTTCACGCCCTGTGTCTATCTGTTTTCACTCTGACCCGCAACAACGGATTCATTAAGTTCGTGATTTTGTCACCCTGGTGGCCGCACCGTGCGGGATATGTCCGCCACCGAGGGCCATCTTGCGGCGGTGGGATTCATGCGATTGATGAGATGGGATGGGAATGATGGGAGAATAGTAGGCAGCGATATCATACGACTCGGCATAGGCTTTGGAACTGCCACGCGCTTCTCCATCGCCACGGGCTCTTGGATGGTGCTTATCACCGGCCTATAAAAAATATGCGCAACTCTTCCGCAGACGCTGTGTTACATCTGGCACTTATGAAACACATAACACTCACCCTAGGCCTGGCAGCGGCTGCTCTATTCGCCGTGCCATCCACCATAAACGCACAAACCACGCCCGCTCCTGCTGAGCACCCACACCACAAGGGCGGCCGCTTGGAGTTCCTGACGGAGAAACTCGGCCTCGATGCCACTCAACAGGCTCAGATCAAGGCGATCTTTGAAAAATACGCCCCTCAGATCAAAGCCATCAGGTCCAAGGGTAAGGATAACCTCACCGATGCTGACAAGACGGCTCTGCGCGATCTGAGAAAGCAAGAAAACGCTGAAGTCAAAGCAGTGCTCACGCCTGCACAACTGGCTACGCTGAAGGAACTGCGCAGCAAACATCAGAAGGGCGGCAAAGGCGGAACTACACCACCAGCCAGCCCAACAAGCCCCGCACCTGCCGGACAATAATCCTTAACCATCATCTCTAAAGCAAAGGCGGGCAACATCGTGTTGCCCGCCTTTTTTGTCCGCATCGTCATTGCATAGCGATGCGGCACTCGTTCTGCCTGAATTTACTTGGTGGTATTTGCCAGAGGCGCAGGCAGAGGCAGGAGGGCCGTTTGTGCGCCCAGCTTGGCCAGGATGCCATAGACCACAGCGCCTACGATGAAGGCGGCCACGGGGGCGGCCGGCACCGGATAGATATCAAGGATAGGCAGGATGCCCACCACAAAGCCCATCGCCCATGAGATCCAGCCCGCAGGGTTGAAGCCAGCGCGCGGGCCGCTCCACTTGAAGCCGTTGAGCAGGTATTCCACCAACATCGCACCCAGAATGGGGCCGAAGCTGGCACCGATTATTTGGAACACGATGATGGCCTTGCCCGCCATGCCGGTGACGGCGAGCAGGATGCTGACCGCCGCGCCGATGCCCACCGAGACAAAGGGCGGCACTCCAGAGAGGGTGGTCTTGAAGCTATTGGCGGCGATGAAGGACGAGAAACAGGCCGCAGGAAACGCCGCGATGGCCAGGAGCAGCATCATAATGCCCGCAGTTTGCTTGCCCATGATGACTTCCATCAGCCCCGGGGCCTGGAGGATCAAGCCACCTTTGCCGTTGGCGCTCGCTACGGCGGCTTGGCTCAAGGCAGGTGTGCCGTAGGTGCCTCCTACGATGAGGATCGCGATGCCCGCGGTGAGGATGATAGCCAGCGCCACGCCGACCAAGCCGCCCATGGCCACATCGCTTTTACCACGGCTGTTGGTGCCGAAATCCGTGCCCGCCGCACCGGCAGTGGCGAAGAAGCCCACCACGAAGGTGAGCATGACTGCCAACACGCCAATATGGTCCAGCGCCGTAGGCGCCTTAGGGGCGGCCTGGGCACTCAGCGCGATGAACGCCTGCGGGTCGAAGCTGCCGATGCCGCCTGCGGTTTTGGACAGCAGAATGAGCAGCACAGCCACAGGAATCAGTGGCAGATAGGTCGCTACCTTGGCGACGTATTGGATGCCTTTTAGGCCGACAAAGGCTGCCAGCACACCCCACAGCACCATGATGCCTTTCACCGCCACTGGGATCGTGGCAATATCCATCGGGTTGATTTTGGCCTCAGGGAAGCAGAACATGCCGATGAGTGCCGATGAGAAATAGATGTTCACGCCCAGCCAGCCGAACTGCAGCACGCCCATCAGGAAGCCGGGCAGGATGAAGCCGCCCGTGGCACCGAACAAGGAGGTGCCCACAATGTAGAGTGGCAGCCCGGTTTTCATGCCTAACATGCCTGGCACGATGTAGAAGAGGAAGTGGCAAACCAGCGCCGCGATAACCAGACTCAGCAGGGCCCAGCCAAGGCCACATGAGAGCAGTCCACCTTGGTTGGGGGCATTGGCAGCATCCTGCCAGAACACGAACCACAGGAAGATGCCGGCGTAGGTGGGTGCCGTGTTTTTATACCAGGGTGCCCGGTTCGCCTTTGGATTCGGCGTGGCACTAGCGATATAGGACGGGAGTGGACTTGGGTTGCTCATGTGTGGGTGGGGTTTTTTTCGATCGAAAGCGCCTTAAACGGAAGGCCGCCGGGTTAGGAACCAGCCGTTATAGCTTGCCCGGAATCTGGCAAAGCCGCCGGCCCGCTGTCAACCGCAATAGATGCGCGGTGCCCAGCGACCTCGCCGGGTGGATCTGCCTGGTTTCGGGATAATGTGGTAGTCCTTAAAAAGGGCCGAAACTGCCGGGCGCGGAAGAAATGACAGATCCCTCCCAGAGCGCAAAGGAAAGGTTGATGCGAGCGGGCAGGAACGGGATACCTGTTTTGGCTTGTGTGAATGCGCGAAGCCAGACCCTATCCACAAGTAGGCAGTTTGATTTATGAATGCCCTTCCAATATCGCCTTAATGACAAGGCGGGTTTTCGGTGGAGCATTAAGCGCCTTGGCGATGCCCTCGATTGCATCATCCCATATTTTCGAATCCTGGGGAAATGGGTGACTGTAGAACTTTTGAAATATTTTTTCAAAGCGCCCATCATCACCGGTGCCTGATGATATTTCAACCCTCCAACGGGAAGACCCATCTTTGGGATATGCGCCAGTCACCAGATTAACCACGAGGGTAACGCCGGTTAGGTCTTTTTCGCGGATAGCATCCACATGGATTCCAGACAATCCGTCGCATTTGTGGCTGGCGAACCACGTGAGCAGTTTGGGAAGAGTATCTGGAGCCAACTTGGTATCCTGCAATGCGGATATCTGTCCGGCCAGTTCAGTTTCTTTGAGGCTGCCAGGTGGGAAAATTTCAATAGTTGTGATTTTGAGGGAGTCCTTCTCATCAAGTTTCAGCCCACTCATGTTGGCAGGAGAAAGTGCTTCCAACCCGTGTGCGGCCCGCCAACTATTAGCCGCAGAAATGCGGTCCTTTTCCATTTGCCTCCAACCGGCATTCACCGTGAAAGTGTATTGGGATGGCTCTATCTGGTGCAAGGCCCACAGGGCGATATCACAGATGCGCTGACTGGCGACACCGGAATTGCAGTAAAAAAAGCTGCTACGGCTGGCGGATTTGTCTTCCAAAGCGTGAATCAGCAACTCGATGGCCAGCGATTTCGCCTCCTTGGAGACAGGGTTTGGTTTGATCTCGCCCTTAAAAGGTATGTCCTCCTGCGGTCCCATCATCTGCCCAAGATCTCCCACGATGCAGCATCGTTGGTCATCAGTCCGCCGGTCCCAATCCCTCACCACTTCCTGCATCGCTTCAGTCTGGCCATTTGCGATCATCAGTTTTGTTAGTTTTTCAAACGTATCCTGAAAAGCATCGTTCTCATGTGAAACGTAAGCCCGCCACTCGCGAATGAGCGCGGGGAGGACAGCCGGATGGTTCTCATTGTTGAGGATAACGGCCGCTATAAGACGACTCCCCTGTTCATCTGGTCCGTTCATCCAGGCGAGGAGTTGGTCGGTGGCCGCTTTGGTATGAATTCGCTCCACGTATCGGCTGAATGCATAGATTTGCTCGATGCCCTTGGCGTTGGCCGCCCCGCGTAGAACGGCATCCTCCATGTCGCCTGGTGACACCACCTTCAGTTTTGTGATCATTTCTTCCGGTCTCTTTTGTCCGGCAGAGATCTCATCGACCAGCATTTGTTTCTCCCCCTTTTTTTGGAATTCACCCCACCATTGTTGTGGCAGTCGTCGAATCTCAGCTATTTTTTCCTCGCTGGACATCTTGTCAGAGTTGTTAGCAAACCTACTGAACTGTTCCCCGCTAAGGTTTTCCAAAATCAACATGGCACAATCGCTAATGGTAACGATGTTGTATGAAAACCGATCCCTGTAAAACCTTACAGATCGGATATATCGTTGATCACCAAGCGATTCTATCAATTGCGGCACCGCTGGGTAGCCGATCTTTAACAACTGCTGCACTGGCGAATTGGTTCCCTCGGCATAAAAAATGCCGAACCTGCCATCCCAGCCAGTAAGGCCGCTTTGATCCCGCAGGCGGTATATTAATTCGGCGATGCGCTGTTCATCTGGCAGCTTCGCCATCTCCTCGTCCGTGAGAACCCGGCGCTCCTTGTCCTCGCGGACCATATTCTCAAGCATGGCTGTAATCTTTACTGCGCTTTCATAGCAGGGAGAGGCCGGATAGTTTTTCACTATCCCCCGGAATATCTCCAACAATTCATCTCGCCGGAGAGGTGTTTTATCCATCCCATATGTTTGACCTGCCAACTGATACAATGCCGTCAACGTGGCCGCTCTGCCAATTCCGAATTCAAGCAACTGCCGCATGGTCGGGTAGGGTCCTGCGTTACCGGTGCTAATATTTTCTTCAAGGCGCAGATTGACCGCCTGATCATACAATTGCTGGGCAAGTTCGTTTTCACCTTTTCTCCAACACGCGTAAGCAATGAAAAACACCTCGGCGCGATGGGTGAGTTGCTGTCCATAACGGTCAAAACCATCCTTTGGCGGATGTTTTAGCTCCGCCAGATCTTGGCGTGCCTTATCCGTGAATGACTGTTCCTTGAACCCGACCCATTTCGGGTCTTTTTTATCCTCCTTGTTTTTGGTCAGGCAAAAAGAGGTCAAATCGGGCATCAAAATACGGAAGTGGTCATCTGTGTCTTCGATGACGAAGCCGTGGATTGTTTTCGCCGGGGTATATTTGATTGCCGCTTTAGTTCCTGGCCACACCTCAGCCCATTTTGCGTCTTTCACGTCCGGAAATCCAAGTCCGGAGAACCACTCAAAGAGTTGTTTAGTCTCATCGCGGATTTCCCCGGCGGCAACAAGAGGAACCGTCATCAGAATGGACAACACCACAACCCGAAGGGCATTCATACGCGCAGCATAATCCAACAGAAGGGCTGTTCAATGACAAAGAACAGTGAACAGGGCAAGCGGTGAAAATCACAAATCTGCATACACTGTTTGCCAAAAAAGCTGCCATGTCCTGAGCCTGCCGCAGGCTTTGAGCGAAGTCGGAGGGTCGTAAGGATTTTCGAAAGACCGAGCGCAGGAACGCCGTATCAGTGAGAGCAGTCCCATTTGTCCTCTCTCTGAATCATCTTCCTATAAATTGCCTTCGGGTGGCCTTAGGCCATCTATCTCCACTCGGTTCGCCGGTATATTCCAAGCACGCAAAGCCCACCCCTCGTTCACCAATCTAAATTCCAAGGCACTCCTGCCGCCACCCATCATCATGAGCAAAACGATCCGAGCTGGTTTTATTGGGTCCATTCTGTCCGTTCTGTCGCTGTCACTAACATGTGTCTGTGCTCAATCTCCCTCTGCTCCGTCGCCGCAGGCTAGCGCAGGCCCCGTCACCAAGGGCCAGCGGATTTACGCCGCGCACCACAGTTATTTCCTGCCGATCCCGCCCATTCTTAATGAAATCGCCAAGACGGCGGGCTATGGGGACCAGGTGTTTGTAGGCACCCGTTATATCGGCGGCTCCAAGTCACTGTTTCACTGGAATATCAAGGATGAGGACAACAAGGCCAAACAAGCCTTGCAAGCCGGAGCCGTGGACCTGCTAGTCCTGACCCCGGTCTATCTGCCAGATGACGGCATCGAAAAATTCGTCCGCTTCGGGTTGAAAGCAAATCCCGACCTGCGGGTGACCGTCCAGGAATTCTGGCTGCCGTATGATCAATATGAGCCGCACTTTTATGATCCACCCTTGCTGCCAGTCCCTAAAACCGTGGATCACAATGCCCGCACCGGTGCTGAACTCAGGGAGATCCACAAGCGCTACTTCCAGGAGATGGACGCACTCATCGGCGACCTGAATCACCAGTTAGGGAAACCGGCCATAGCGGTAGTGCCTGTCGGCCAGGCTGTCATCGCCCTGCGTGAAAAGATCATCGCCGGCCAGGCACCGGGATTGCACGCCCAGGAGGATTTGTTCGCCGATCCGCTAGGTCATCCCGCGCCGGCTCTGCAAGTGCTCATCGCCTATGCCCACTACGCAGTGATCTACCGCAAGAACCCCGCCGGACTGCCGGTGCCGCAGGCACTAGCAGCTCTCAAGCTGCCTGACGGGCAAGCGGCAGCACTCAACACACTGCTCCAGCAGCTCGCATGGGACGCTGTCATCCACCATCCGCTCAGCGGAGTGAAGCCGTAGGGGCGTCACATACCCTTCTGAGAAGTCATTTGTATGACTTTGACAGTCAATGGGCGTCCTTCCATGAAATCGGGCAGTTTTACCACTGAGCGCCACTCATTCCACTGAGAACGTGGAGCGAGCGTTAGCGAGCATGGAAAAACAGGCGCAGCCGTAACTCGCGTAGCCGTAGGCAATCTGGAAAAAATCAGTTCTCTCAGTGGTGCTCAGTGCAAACAGTGGTTTAGAAAAGCCGACATGCCATTCCATTTTCCCATTTGGGGTTACTGATACGCAGGAAAGCCGCTCATTCCTTGGCATCTACAAACATGCCAGCTACTCCCCATGCCAGGTCTTTACGCGGCAGAATGCCGTCACCGCCGGTGTAGAACCGGCTGGCAATGACATAGTTGTCGCGCTGAACGCCGCCTTTGCCCGAACCGGAGACGAGGTCAGCCATGGCCATGCCTAGAGTGCCTGCCAGGCCCTGTTTCTCACGGATGTGTTCACGGAAGCCCGCGGTGCTTGGGTTAGTCAGCGCCAGCAGCAGAAACGCGCCGCCCAGAATGGCAATAAGAAGTGTCGATATTTTCATGATGCGTATTTTCCCGATTGGCAAAAGGTATTGCCGATATGGGGTTTGACAAGGAATTGAATTCCAATCCGTCCGTCCTGTCCCTTCCCCTTACATTTTTGCCCGATAAGATGTCTTGAAAAATGCAAAATACGTCCTTGATTGGTCTTGTTACTGCTGAACCTATTTGTGCGCTCTGTCATTTACCGGAGCATGATCCTGCAGATCTGCTATGCTCGTCCTCACCATCATTTGCTCATCATTTCTGGGCTTTTCTCCACCTGCGGATAAACCCCTGCCCGTAGGTCCAGCGAGTTTCACGATGCCCTTTCCGGAATCCATCAAGGTCTTCACCTACAAACCGGCCAACTACAGCAAGGGCCCTCTGCTGGTGGTCTTCCACGGGGCGGGGCGCAATGCGGAGGAATACCGCAACCATGCGATCTACATGGCGGAGAAGTTCAAGGCGATCGTGGTGGCTCCAAGGTTCGACGCGAACCGCTTTTCAGGCGACCGCTACCAACGGGGCGGGGTGCTCATCAACGGAAAACCGCAGGCACCTAGCCAGTGGACATACTCGATAGTCCGGAAGCTGGTGAATACCGTTAGGGCACGGGAGGGACGCGCGGACATGCAGTGTTACCTGATAGGGCATTCCGCGGGCGGGCAGTTCCTCGGGCGCATGGCCGCGTTCATGCCGGGGGACGCATGCCGCATTGTGGCCTGCAATCCCGGCTCATGCCTGTTCCCCACCCGTGATCTGCCATACGGTTACGGCTTTGCCAATCTTCCCCCACACTTGAGCAGTGACGAGGCATTGCGCCGCTACCTGGCCAGCCCGCTCACACTCTATCTGGGCACGGATGACACGATGGTCACGGAAAATTTTGACTCCTCATCACATGCCATGCGGCAGGGTGAGAGCCGCATTGAGCGGGGCCGCGCCTGTTTCCTCATGGCACAGAAACTGGCAGCAAAAAACAAGTGGGCGTTCAACTGGCGCAAGATCGAAGCCAAGGGCGTGGGACATTCCGCACCCGGCATGTTTTCCGCTAGAGAAGTGGAGGATGCGCTCTTCGGTCCCGCCCAATCGATTAGCACGCGCACACGCACCGTCTCAGCCCGCCATTGACTTCTGGCCTAGGGCGCAGAGCCTTGCTGTGCCGCAACTGATCCCTTCGCCCGAATTTTTTTTGGGAAATTTTCAATTCGCAGACAGATTCGCTCACGCGGCGCGTTTATATAGGTGTCGCGATACGATAAGCGGCCCGTCTGAAATGCTCCGGGGTTATTGGATTTCCCTCGTAATGTTCAGCCGGGCCGCATCTTCTTTTTTTGCTATCTTGGCAGCCCCGGACCGCAGGTCCTGAGCCTGCCTGCCTGCCTGCCCGAAGCGATGTCGAATGGTCTGGGGGCAAAGTCGAAGGGGGATATTCCTCACCTCTGGCCGATACCCAATTTGTATCCATTTTATCCAATTAGGCCGCCAAAAAACCTCATTTCTTAACCACTGAGACACTGAGCACCACTGAAGCCACTGAAAATACCAGGAAACGGGATACTCAAATTGCTCCAACGATTCAGTGCATTCAGTGGTCCTCAGTGATTCAGGGGTTCCCATGTCATGCGGCCATTGGACCTTCGTTCCCCATTGGATCACCTCTTCTCTTTTCCTGCTTTCCTGCCTTCCTAATTAAAATCCTCTTCTAATTCTTTTCAGTGGTTCTCAGTGATTCAGTGGTTCCCATGTGATGTGGCCATCGGACCTTCATTCCCTATTGGATCACCTCTTCAAACCCAAAATCCTCATCTTCCTTCCCGCCTACTCTGCGCGCTTTGCGCCTCCGCGTTTAATCAACTCTTTATTCACTATTCTATCATCCCACTGATTCAGCTTTTTTTGACGGATGCTAGAAGCGTGATGAGGTCAGGCCGGCTCTTTACCGCTGTGTCATCTTCACCGTGAGCACAAATCATGAAGACCTTGCCCTCTACAGCGAAAAAGTAGACGTCAGCATTGGATGGATCCCCGTCATCTGCTTCTTCACCTGTACCGGTGAGCTGTTTGCCGGGGGCACCAGCCACGCTGATGGGCTTGGTTTCGGTGACTTTGAAGTTGGTGACCTGCGTCTTGATCAGATCAGCCACCTCTTTGATTGCCTCATCGACCGAGGCATGTTTGAGCGCCCACACCTGGATGTGTACGCCGGATTTAGGCAAATCGATTGTGACAGCGCCGTCCTTCTCGGTAGATGTCTTCCAGCCTTCGGATAGTTGGAGAGTGATGCCACCCTTCTTGTCAGCGGAAGGCACGGTCAGGGGAGTGGTTTTGTCGGCGGCGCTGGCGGTGCAGCAAATTCCGGCAAACAAGGCGACAATGAGTGATTTATGCATGGTATTCAGTGGTTGAGGTTATGCTGGGGCTGTAATCTAATTCCGAAACGTGGTTGTGACAAGGCTTTGAATAGTGAAGAGAACCACGAAAGGTACTAAATTTCACGAATGGAAGAGGATTAAACGCGGAGGCGCGGAGGTCGCAGAGAAGAGGAAATGCGGCGGTGAGGATGTTGCAGCTTTTCCCGCCGTTTTTTTTGGCTGGGTATTTGGGTGGAAGAGGTGATTAAACGCGGAACCGAGCGAACCGGAGCGCAGCGGAGATAGCCGAGCAAATACCTCTTCATGCTCAACGAGGCAAATAGACTTGAGCGTAGCGAAAGCCCCGCAGGGGGCCCGCCGGAGGGCGGGATCAATCGCAAAGTGCGCTGTCACCGGTCACTTCAAAATGCACCACCTGTGGTCACTTCAAAGTGCACCACTTCGGATGGCTGTTTTTTGCTAGTTTGAGGGGGGATTTGGCAAGACGATAGTGCCTTGGTGGCGCTTCTTTTTTGTGAGCAAAGCCCCTTTGCTTTCGGCAAAGGGGCATAAAGGTGAGTCCTGCCCTGCGGAGGGCTGGTCAAGCGGCTGTTTGCGGAATAGGGGTCGGGAGTCGAAAAGGTTCCGCAAAGAGGCGCTTGACCGGACCGAGCCGGGTGGCATTAGACGCCGTGGTCCTCTGGGTTGCGCCGTTTGCCGGTGCCT
>Ga0209697_10008524_pt1 | contig 11630 bp, 9 predicted proteins | sample AliMusrvi5mmetaG_FD_184115 | JGI IMG/M metagenome (GOLD analysis project Ga0209697, IMG submission 184115) | Freshwater lake bacterial and archeal communities from Alinen Mustajarvi, Finland, to study Microbial Dark Matter (Phase II) - Alinen... | ecosystem: Environmental > Aquatic > Freshwater... | reverse complement strand
GGCGCAGGCCATCCAGCGCGGCCTGCAATATAATTTCCGGGCTGTGGCGGCGATGCTGGCCGAGCGGGATGCGGCGGCGAAAGTGCAGGGCTCGCGTGGGCAATTGCTGCCCGATGTGAGCGGTGACCTGCGTGAAAACGTCCAGCAGGTGAACCTGGCGGCGATGGGCTTCAAGTTCGGGTCGGGCAGCTTTGGCGGGTTCCGCATCCCAAGCATTGTGGGGCCATTCAACTATTTCGATCTGCGTGTGGGCGTGTCGCAATCGATCGCCGATTTGAGCAAGCTGCACAACTACCGCGCCGCGCAGGAGAATTCGCGTGGGATGGCGTTGCGGTCATTGGATGCGCGCGAGGTGATTGTCCATACGGTGACTAGCTACTATCTGCAGGTGAGCGCGCTCGAAAGCCGTGCCAACGCGGTCCGCGCGCAGATCGTCACTGCTGAGGCCGCGCATGCGCTGGCGGTGAGCCGCAACAAAGCAGGGCTGATCGCGCGCATTGATGTGAATCGCACGTTGCTGGAATTACAGACACAACAGCAGCGCTTGAACGCATTGCTCAACGATGTGGCGAAGGCGAAGATTGAGCTGGCTCGCTTCATTGCCTTGCCGCAGGGGCAGGCGCTGCGCCTGGCCGATTCGCAGCCATTCGATCCGAAAGAGAAGCTCGCACAGGTGGATGAGTTGATCAAGCAGGCCTGGGAACAGCGGCCAGACGTCCGCGTGGGCGCATCGCAGGTAAGGGCTGCGGAAGAGGCACGAAAGGCCGCCGCGGCAGAGTTCCTGCCTACGGCGTCAATGAACGTGGATTACGGTGTGATCGGCATGAATCCTGCGCAGTCGCATGGGACCTTCACGCTGGCGGGAGTGCTGCATGTGCCCATATTCCGCAGTGGCCGAACGAAAGCCGATGTGGAGCAGGCTACTGCGACCCTCGCGCTACGCCGCGCCGAATACGAAGTCTCGCGCGGCAGGGCAGAGCAGGACGTGCGCAACGCTCTCCTTGATGTCGATACCGCCACTTCGCAGATTCAGCTTGCGGAATCGAATCGGAAGTTGGCGGCGGAGACCATCGACCAGGCGCGCGACCGCTTTGGCGCGGGCCTGGCGGACACATTGGAAGTGGTGCAGGCGCAGGAGTCGCTGGCTACTGCCGACCAAACCTACATTGACGCCGCCCTGTCATATCAGCTGGCGCGCGCGAATCTGGCGCGGGCGATGGGCGCCGCGGAGAAGAGCATTCGCTAACCGGAAACAACCATGTCACAAACAACCGAGACCGTACAAGAGACCAAGCCGAAGCCGCGCAAGTCGCCCCGGGGAATGATTCTCTTCCTCATTGTTATTGCGATTGTGGGCTTTGTGGTTGCACAGTGGTGGATGAAATCGAACGCGGTGGAGAGCACAGACGACGCTCAGGTGAACTCGCATCTCAACTCCGTCAGCGCGCGCGTTGCCGGCGTGGTGAGCACGGTCAATGTGGAAGAGAATCAGTTCGTGAAGGCCGGCGATACGATCGCCGAACTCGACCCGCGCGATTTTCAAAACACGTTGGACCAGGTGCAGAGCCAGCTGGCGCAATCGCAGACGCAGGTTCGTGCATCGGCTCCGAATGTGCCGCTGACCGAGACGACGAATCGTTTCTCCGTCTCCGGCACCGAGGCCGAAATCGCCAGTGCGATGGCGGCGATGGCCGTTTCGCAGCGCGATGTGGAAGCTGCGGAAGCGAACGTACGCGAGGCTGAGGCGAACCTTGCACGGGCGCAGGCTGACGTGGCGCGCTATCAGCCGCTGGCAGCGAAAGATGAGGTGCCGCGCATGCAGTTCGATCAGATCGCGGCCAATGCCAAGGCGCTGGCCGCGGTGGTGGAATCGAAGCAGGCGGTTGCGGCTTCGGCGCGCAAGATCGTCGATCAGCGCCGCTCCGTAGTGACGCAGCTTCGGGTGAAGCTCGACGAGGCGAAGGCCCTGGCGCCGCAACTGATCACGCTGCGCAAGGCCGATATCACGACGCGCCAGGCCGCGGTGAGTTCCATTGCGCCGCAGATCGAGCGCGCGAAACTGGACCTGAGCTATACGAAGATCGTCGCGCCCGTGAGCGGCATCGTCACCAGGCGCACGGTGGAGATCGGGCAGCGCGTGAACCCCGGGCAACAGTTGGTACAGATCGCGCAGGTGGGCGACCTGTGGGTGACCGCAAACTTCAAAGAGACGCAGCTGCGGCGGATTAAAACGGGACAGCACGTGAAGATTCATATCGACGCGTTCAATCGCGAATGGGACGGGCACGTGGAGAGTATGCCTGCCTCGACCGGGTCCATTCTGAGCCTGCTGCCGCCTGAAAACGCCACTGGCAACTTCGTGAAGACCATTCAGCGGCTGCCGGTGCGTATCCGTTTCGAGCCCGGCCAGCAGGGCTTGGACGCGCTGCGGCCAGGCATGTCGGCCGAGCCTTCGGTGCAGGTGCAATAGGCCGTGGCGACTCCACACGCCGACGCACACGACCGCGAATGGCGTCCTGCGCATAACCACTGGGCGGTTGGACTCACTGTCACGCTGGCGACATTCATGGAGGTGCTCGACATCTCCATCGCGAACGTCGCGCTGCCGCACATTGCGGGCAATCTGGGGGCAACGCAGGAAGAGTCGACGTGGATTCTGACCAGCTATCTCGTGTCGAACGCGGTGATCCTTCCGATCAGTGCGTGGCTCTCGACGCGGTTCGGACGCAAGCGGTTCTACATGTCGTCCGTGCTGCTGTTCACTGTTAGTTCGTTTCTGTGCGGCATTGCGCCGAGCCTGGGGATGCTGGTGCTGTTCCGCGTGCTGCAGGGCATGGGCGGCGGTGGCCTGGCGCCGAGCGAGCAGGCGATTCTTGCCGATACGTTTCCAGCGCATCAACGCGGCCTGGGCTTTGCGCTGTATGGCGCGGCGGTGGTGATCGCTCCGGCGATCGGGCCGACGATTGGCGGCTGGATTACGGACAACTACAGCTGGCACTGGATCTTCTTTATCAACGTGCCCATCGGCATTCTGTCGTTGTTTCTGACGCAGCGGCTGGTGGAAGATCCGCCGTACTTGAAGCGCGAACAGGCGCGGGTGCGCGAAGCGAAGTCGGGCATCGACTACATCGGTTTCGCGCTGGTAGCGATCGGCATCGGTGCGTTGCAGATCGTACTCGATAAGGGACAGGCGGAGGACTGGTTTGCTTCGTCGTGGATCACCGCGACCACCATTTTCTCTGCGATCACGCTTGTCATCTGGGTGATGTGGGAGTGGCGGCAGGAGAATCCGATCGTGAACATCCGGCTGTTCAAGGGGCGCAACTTCGCTGCAGCGATGTTGTTCGCGTTCGTGTTGGGCATGGTGCTGAACGGGACCACGGTGCTGCTGCCGCAGTTTCTGCAATCGATGATGGGCTACGATGCCACTCGGGCCGGTGAGGCGTTGGCGGGCGGCGGCTTCATCATGCTGATCATGATGCCGGTGGCCGGGTATTTCGTGACAAGGGTAGACCCGCGCGTGATGATGGGCTGTGGGTTTGCGGCCACCTCCGGCGCGCTGTACTTCATGGCGATGCACCTGAATCCGATGATGGATTTCCGCATGGCGGCGACGATCCGAATTTTGCAAACAGCCGGACTGCCGTTCATTTTTCTGCCATCGAATACGCTGGCCTATGTGGGGATTCCCCGGACGCAGAACAATCAGATCTCGGGCATGAACGTGTTCGTGCGAAACATTGGGGGCAGCATTGGGATTTCGCTGTTGAGCGCGATGCTGACGCGCGTGAGCCAGCAGAATCAGAGTGCGCTGGTGCGATATACGTATGCGGGGAATCCGGCGTTTGAGAACATGGTGAACGGCCTGAGCCAGAAGTTGCAGGGCGCGGGCCTGGATGCGGCCACGGCCACGCAGCAGGCCTATGGACGCGTGATGGCGCTGGTGCAGCAGCAGTCGGTGACGCTCGCTTATATGGAGGTCATCACGACCATGGCCGTGGTGGTCGCGTGCCTGGTGCCGCTACCGATGATCATGCGCCGCGCACCGAAGCAGCAGAAGCAAGTTTAAACCGGGGACAGCCCGCATGTTCCCCAATTACGCAAAAAGAATTGGGGAACATGCGGGCTGTCCCCGGTTTAAAGATATCTCTTCAGCCAGTCCAGCACTTCGCGCATATGCTGGCGGCCGTCCTCGCCTTTGAGGATCCAGTGGTTGTGATCCGGGAACATCACCAGGCGGCTTGGAACTCCGCGGCGCTGGAGTAGCTTGTACATTTCCAATGCCTGATTGTAAGGAACGCGGAAATCCTGCTCGCCCTGCGTGATCAACATTGGCGTGGAGAAGTTGGCCGCATAGGCCGCGGGGCTTTCGTCGTGCCAGGCTTTCTTTTGTTCCCACACCGGGCCGCCGTTCCGGACTTCCCAGTAGTAGGCATCGTCAGTGGCACCGTAGAATGACGAGTTGTCGGTGAGGCCGGCATGATTCACCAGGCACTTGAAGCGCTTGCTGTTTCCCTCGAACCAATTCATCAGATAACCGCCGTAACTGGCTCCGACTCCGGCCTGTTTCGAACCATCGATGAACGGGTACATGCGGATCGCTTCGTCGGCCGCTTGCTCTATCTCCGCCGAAGGTCCGCGCAGAATATCCTTGTGGATCGCGGCCGCGAACTCTTCGCCGTAGCCGGTGGACCCGGTGTAGTTGGTCATGAGCAGCACATAACCGGGCGTGGTGAGCAGGTGGTAGTTCCAGCGCACGAAGAACATGTCTTTGGTCATGTTGTTGGGCCCGCCGTGCGGGAATAGTACAAGCGGGTACTTCTTCGATGCGTCAAAAGCCGGCGGCAGAATCACCCAGCTGTGGATACGCTTGCCTGCCTTTGAGGTAAACCAGAAATCGCGCGGAGCGGGGAGATCGAGTTCTGCCAGGGCCTTCTTATGGAACTCCGTAAGAAACGAGTTGGAGCCTGTCTTCACATCGACGCGGACGATGTCGGCCGGATGCACCATCGATTGCCACTCGGCGACCATCACCAGCGAAGCGGCGCGCGAGGCGATGGCGACACCGGCGTAACCGCCGTCCTTCTGTGGAAACGCCAGCCGCAACTCGCCTCCCTCGGCAGGCATCTGGAAGAGCCGGTCGTGGCCTTGATCCTCGGCCGTGATGTAGATGATCCGGCTATCTGGCGAGAAGGCGACGGACTCGACGGCGCGGTCCCAGGAATCGGTCATCGGCTTGGCCTGCGCGGTCTGCGGCCAGTCGAACTTCACCAGGCGGTCCTGGCTATAGAGGATGAGTGCGGGATAGCGCTGCACAGTGGCGTAGAGGGCTTTGCCATCGGGGCGGAAGACCGGGTTGTGGTAGTTGTCCTTGCCGGAGGTGATGGCAACCGGCTCGCCGCCGCTGGCAGCGATGCGGAAGAGATGCGTGACAGACGGGCCCGCCACGGAGTTGCTATCGGAAGTTGCCGTGAAGACGATGCTCGCGCCATCGGGGCTCCAGATTGCGCCCAGCGCTGTGCCGGTGCTTTGGGTCTCACCTTCGAAGCCTTTCGAAGACGCGAGCTTGGTGCCCGCCAGCAGGTCGCGCGGCGTGGTGTCGCCCTCCAGGTTCTGGACCCAGACGTGGGGACGCAAATCGTCAAGCCAGTGATCCCAGTATCGGACCGGGAAGCTGTCGTAGACGCGCATGTTGTATTTGCGGGCCTTCCGTTCGGCAGCGATCTTCTTGTTGTCTTCGTCGGTCCTGGCGCCGGGGTAGACGCGGCTTTCAAAGAGGATGGCCTTGCCATCGGGGCGCCATTGCGGGTCGGAGGCTCCGGTGGAGATCTTGGTGACGCGGACTGCTTCGCCGCCATCCATTGGGAGGATGTAGATCTGAGAGTCGTCGTCGCCCTCGCGCTTGGCTGAGAAGGCGAGGCGCTTGGAGTCGGGCGAGAAGACGGCTCCGCTTTCCGATCCCTTAGTGTTGGTGAGTCGCCGCGGCGGCGCTTTGCGGTCGAGTGCGATCAGCCAGAGATCGGAGACGGCCTGGGCGGGGTCGTAGGATGGTTCTGCTACGGAGGTGACTGCCCACTTGCCATCAGGGCTGACGACGGGCGCGCCGACGCGCTTCATCTGCCAGACGTCTTCGTGTGTGATGGGACGTTTTTGAGCGATAGAGGGGAGGATAAAGAGGAGAAATACTAGGATGACCCGCATATCCGGCATGGTAACAGATTGGGGCGCTGAGAACACAAACATCCGAAAGCCCGCTCCAAGACGGGCTCCGGATATTTGATGTTGGGGGAGATCGTTAAGCCACTGCCCGGAAAAGTTCCGGCTGGCGGGTGATGACTCTGGCGACTGCCGGGCGCTCCACGCCTTCGACCATCGTTTCCATCGTCAGGGCATTATAGACCGAGTTGGCGCCGAGGTTGTTGGTGAAAACCACGAACGATGCCGCGGCATGTTGATTGACGCGGTCGATGCGCAGCTTCCATGCCGCCAGCTCTTCGCGCGAATAGAAGTATTCTGCCGGCTGCACCGCATTCGCGTCCTTGCCGAAATCGTTCAGCCAGTTGTGATGATCGCGGCCGTGGAGCCGGACGTAACCGATGGCGGAGGTCAGGAAGGAGGTGGGCGGCATCGCCTTAATATGCTCGGGCTGGTCGATATTCACAAACCCGACGCGATAATCGATCATCGTCCCCACCGCCTCTTCCATCATCCAGCTGGCATGACGCATCTCCGCCACCAGCGGAAATTCGTGGAATGCCCTCCGCAGCTGAATGAAAAATTCGCGATTTTCCGCCGTGTAACGGAACGACCAGGGGAACTGCATCACCAGGCATCCCAGTTTACGTGCGTTAAATAACGGCCACAGGCCTTTCTTGAAAGCGTCGATGTCGGTCGGGTCAAGCTGGCGGTCGTGGGTGAACTTCTTCCACAGTCCGGCGGTGAACATGAACCGCGGATTGTTGGTGACCTTGCTCAGCCAGAGGCGCGATGCCTCCTCCCGTACCGGTCCCTCGAAGGTCTGGTCAATCTCAATGGAATCAAAGGATTGAGCCAACATCGTGAGAGGATGGTGGGTCTTCGCCTTGTGTTTGGAATAGAGGGTTCCCGTCCATTCCGGATGGGACCAACCTGAGACACCGCAACGCAGTTGAGAGATCATTTTGCCGACTCCTTCGCCTTTTGTTCGATTTCGTTTTTTGTTCGCCTTCAGAATAACCCAGGGCTTGAAGGAGGTCAAGAACTATTTTTCAAGAAGTTTTTATCAGGATTATCTTTCGCCCAGTAACATTTGTGCCGCGAGTTACGTTTTATAATCATATCCCCGTTACGACAAGCGGGCGCACTCACCCCTTTCACCCAAGAAAAGCGCCCGCTTAACTCCCTTAAGCAAAATCCGAAATCATAAAAGAAAAAGAGGGGCGATGGTGTGTTTCACCATCGCCCCTCTTTTTCTTTGGCGGTGTGGACGCGAAAACTTACGCTTCCAGTTTTACCGGATTCACCAGACTGCCCAGGCCTTCCACTTCCACAATGCACTCGTCGCCGTCACGGAGCAGCCGTGGTGGCTTGCGTGCAAATCCGACGCCCGCGGGCGTGCCGGTGGAGATCACGTCGCCGGGTTCCAGGGTGATGACGCGCGAGATGTATTCGATCAGCACGGGAATCGTGAAGATCAGGTGCTTGGTGTTGGAGCTCTGCAGCACTTCGCCGGAAACGATCATCTTGATGTCAAGATTGTGCGGATCGGCCACTTCGTCGGCGGTGACGATGTACGGGCCCATGGGGGCGAACGTATCGATCGACTTGCCCATCAGCCACTGGGTGGTGGCGAGCTGAATGTCGCGCGCACTCACGTCGTTGAGGTTCATGTAGCCAAAGACGTGATCCTTCCAGTTCTCCGCTGCGATGCGTTTGCCGCCCTTGCCGATCACCAGTGCGAACTCCGCTTCGTAGTCGGGCTGTGTGGAGTCTTTCGGCAGGATGATGGTCTCGCCGGACCCGATCACGCTGTTAGTGAATTTCGAGAAAATCGTGGGGACCTTGGGGATCTCCATGTTCGATTCGATAGCGTGGTCGCGATAGTTCAGGCCGACGCAGAAAATCTTGTTAGGCTTCGGCACCGGAGCCAGCAACTGGACCTCGGAGAAGGCCACCTTTGCGCTCGCTGGCGCGGACGCAACGTATTGACCCACTTGGGCCAAGGCGTCGCTGCCGCCTGAAATGATGGAGATGACGCTGGAGAAGCCCGCGCCGGTCAAAGAGACGATCTGGTCGCCTGAAACCGCTCCCGCTTCGGCAGCGCCGGCGGCACGTTTAAAAGTAAGTAATCGCATAAGAGGAGAAAACTATTGTATCATCACGTTTTGCGCTATTTTTTATGAGCATTGAATCCCTGTTCTCACTCAAAGACAAAGTTGCCGTTGTTTTAGGCGGCACCAGCGGTATCGGAAAGGCCATTGCCTTGGGCTATGTGAAGGCTGGCGCGACAGTTATCGCCAGCAGTCGCGGCCAGGATAAAGTGGACGCCACCGCCGTTGAAATCGAAGCCCTCGGCTCGAAGACGCTGCGCCTTACCAGCGATGTGCATGACCGCGCCAGCCTCGACGCACTTTGCAAAGCTACTGTTGATACCTTCGGCCGCGTTGACATTCTGGTAGTAACCTCGGGTGCGCTATTCAAGGCGCCTTCGGCCGAGATGTCGGATGAAGATTTCTGCCGCGTCGTGGATGCCAATCTGAACGGCAGCTTCCGCGCCAACCAGATCTTCGGCCGGCAGATGATCTCGCAGGGAGGCGGAGTGATCATCGATACCTGCTCTCTGACCAGCTTCGTCAGCTTTGGTGAAGTGACTCCGTATGCTTCGAGCAAAGCGGGCGTGGTGATGTTGATCAAGTCGTTGGCCTGCGAATGGGCGAAGTACAATATCCGCGTGAACGGCATCGCGCCGGGCGTGTTCCGCACGTCGTTGAACTCCAAGGCGCTCGATACGCCGGGCCGCAGCGAAGCGATCGTCGCCCATACACCGATGGGCAAGATCGGCAATGTGGACGATCTTGCGGGCACTGCGATTTACCTGGCGAGCGATGCGTCGAGCTTCGTCACCGGGCAGATCATTGCGGTTGACGGCGGATTTTTGGCGAAGGGCATCTAAGACAGGCGCTTAAAGTATCGCTCACTAACGTTCGCGGCTCGGCTAGCAATATGCATCTTCAGGCCGAGCCGCGACCGTAAGGGAGCGATACTTACGAAAACATGCCAGACCTGGAAAAAGAGTTCGTACAGGCTGTCCTGGCAAGGTCCAAATACCTTCGCCAGGGAGACAGCACCAAGGCCGGGCGCGAATACCAAAAGTTGCGCGGCATCGCCGTCAACCTCCGCGCGCTTGCCGACCGGGGCGAGGCGATTCTCAAACGGATCGCCGGCAGTCAGGACCCGGAACTGGCCATCATGGCCGCGGTGGGCCTGCTGGAACTCGATGAGGTGTTTGCAACAAAGGTCCTACAGAAACAGGCCAATGGGCGGGATACGGCTAAGGCTTTCGACGCAGAAATGGCGCTGAAAGAGTGGCAAAACGGCATCAAAGAAGAGTTGTGGGCCTAGAATTACATAACTATTACATTCCCGTTGACTACGGACTGTTAATGTGGAATGGTGAGAGAAAAAGTCACCACCCTTGAATCACGGACAGCAATTAACTGGCTGACCACCATTGTTCTCATTGTTTTGCACGTCGCAGCCATTGCGGCGTTCTTCTTTGTCACGACCCCGGCTGTCATCACCGGCATCGTGCTTTACTGGGTCTGCATCGGTTTTGGAATCGGTCTGGGCTACCATCGTCTGCACACACACCGCTCTTATGAAGTCCCGAAATGGCTCGAGTATTTCTTTGCTATTTGCGGCACCCTGACGCTGGAAGGCGGTCCGATTTTCTGGGTCGCGACCCACCGCGTGCACCATCAGAAGAGCGATCAGCCGGGCGATCCACATTCGCCGCGCGACGGCCGTTTCTGGTCGCACATGGGCTGGATCATCTTCGGTGAATCGAAGCACAATAACACCGCGATGATGGCAAAGTACGCTCCTGACCTGGCCAAGGATCCTTTCTACTGCTGGCTCAACACCTGGCATTTCCTGCCGCTGCTGCTTTCGGCGATTCCCCTATACCTGCTGGGCGGCCTTCCGGTACTGCTGTGGGGTGGTCCGCTGCGCATCGTGCTCGGCCTGCATGCCACATGGCTGGTGAATTCGGCCACGCACCTGTGGGGTTCACGCCGTTTCAAGACGCGCGACGATTCACGTAACAACTGGTGGGTGGCATTCCTCACGATGGGCGAGGGCTGGCATAACAATCATCACGCGCATCCGACCTCGGCCCGTCACGGTCTGGTATGGTATGAGGTCGATATGACCTGGATGACCATCCAGTTGCTGAACTTCTTCGGCCTGGCCAAGAAGATCAAAGTGGCGAAAACCACTTCGGTAGTGAACGAAGAAGACGTAGTCGCTGCCTAACAGCAGCAATCTCCGCTAAACTAAACGCTATGGATCTAGGCGGACAACGCAAATCCATAGCGTTTTTTATTGCACTCGGCGCGTGCCTGGTCGCGTTGGCGGTGACGTTGAATATTGGCTGGATCGTCATTAACTGGCGCACCGGCTTGATGTTGGTCCTGGGCATCATCTTTTTCCCGCTGATTATCGCGGGCATGGTGCTCAATACAATTTTTCTGGTACGCGAAATCCGCCGCAACGAACAACACGATAACTTCATCAACGCGATGACGCATGAGCTGAAGACGCCGGTGGCGTCGATTCGGCTCTATCTGGAGACGCTCAAGTCGCGCCAGTTGGATGACGCCAAGCGCATGGAGTTCTACGACATCATGCTCGCCGATAGCGACCGCCTGATCGGCACCATCGAGCAGGTGCTGCGCGCGGGCCGCACGCCGCGCGCTGCGCAGCACGAGCGCAACCGGGTTGACGTGGCGGCCATGGTCCAGGAGTGCCTGTCCATTGCACGCAGGCGGCATCACCTGCCGCCCGAAGCGCTGAATTACTCGGGCGTGGAGAGGCCGACGGTGATGGGGGATCGCGAAGACCTGCAGGCTGCGGTTTTGAATCTGATCGATAACGCCATCAAGTATTCCGGCTCACAGATTCGCGTGAAAGTGGAGGTGGCGCGGCTGGACATCAAGCGCGCCGTGATCAAGGTCCGCGACCAGGGGATCGGGATTCCCGATACGGAATTGAAGCATATTTTCAAGCGCTTCTATCGCATTCCAGGCATGCGCGCCAAGGGCACTGGCCTGGGGCTGTTTATAGTGCGCGCCGTGATCAAGAAGCACGGCGGCAAGGTGTATGCCGAGAGTGCCGGAACTGGAAAGGGCAGTGTCTTCACGATCGAGCTGCCCAGCGTCCAAACCTAATGACCAAAGTCCTGATTGTGGAAGACGAGAAGCACCTGGCCGATGGTCTCCGATTCAATCTGGAGGCCGAGGGGTATGATGTCGAGGTTGCGGAAACGGGTGAAGCCGGGATGCAGCTACTGCTCGAGTCGCAGCCGGGATTCGATCTGGTAGTGCTGGATGTGATGCTTCCCGGGCGCGACGGCTTTTCGGTTGCGACCGAAC
>Ga0209697_10008505_pt1 | contig 11643 bp, 10 predicted proteins | sample AliMusrvi5mmetaG_FD_184115 | JGI IMG/M metagenome (GOLD analysis project Ga0209697, IMG submission 184115) | Freshwater lake bacterial and archeal communities from Alinen Mustajarvi, Finland, to study Microbial Dark Matter (Phase II) - Alinen... | ecosystem: Environmental > Aquatic > Freshwater... | reverse complement strand
CCTCCATGCGGTCGCTCTTTTCTATCAGGAAAAACCCGCCGCCGCCAAAGCGATGGCCGCGAAATACCTACCGTCATTGCCGCCCGGCGTGTGGCGCGACCGGTTCCAGACGGTGATCGACCAAGCCGACGAGATCGCCGCGCTCGATCATCCTGATAGAAACGCGCCGCCCTCCGGTGAAGCCGCCGCGCCACGCCTGGATCTTTTGTTAGGCGACGGCGGCAAGCTCGTCATCCAGCACCGCGGGTTGGAGCGGACCACCTTGCGCTTGTTCAACGTCGATCTGGAAGTATTGTTCTCGAAGGACCCGTTCCTGCGTGGCGAGGGCACCAATGGCGGCAACCCGACCATCCGGCCGAACGCCACGCTCGATGTGCCGCTGGCGAAGGATGTGGCCGAAACCACCATCGAACTGCCGCCGGCCCTGCGCCAGGGCAACGTGCTGGTCGCCGCCGAGTCCGGCACCACCAAACTCCTCAAGGTGCTCGATTCCCGCGCGCTGGAACTCCGGCAAGTGCCGCAGGACCGCACCGTCCAGGTGCTCGACGCCGCGACCGGCAAACCGCTGCCCAACACCTACATCAAGGTCTATGCCGAAATGAACAACGGCAATATCGTTTTCCACAAGGACGGTTACACCGACCTGCGCGGGAAATTCGACTACCTCAGCCACACCGGCGCGGACGTCTCCGGCATCAAACGCCTCGCCCTGCTGGCCAGCCACCCACAGAAAGGCGCACGGACGGTCGTCTATCCCCGGTAGGGACAAGCGGCCCCGCTTGTCCCACTTTACCCCGAGGGCGAGGTGACAAGTGCGGCGAGTCCCGGACTGCGAGTCTGGACTCGCGGTCCCATCGCTTCCCGCCGCACTCCATGCTTTCGCGTTGCCATGGGCTGGTATCATGCCGGGCCGTTGGCCTCTATCACGGCAGCACATTCACATGATCGATCAACCGCACCTCGCCATAGAACACCGCCGCCGCCAGAAGCGCCGGTTTTGTTAGATGGGTGACGGGTTGCAGCGTTTCAGCATCGACCAATTCGATATAATCGATGCGGGTGAGTGGCGAGGCGGCGATTTCACCGCGCACCGCGGCGAGCATGGCCGGCACCTCGCCCAACCGCGCCGCTTCCGTTAGAGCGCGGTGGATGCGCGGAGCATCGGCGCGCTGGTCCGCGGTGAGGCGTGCGTTGCGCGAGGACATGGCCAAACCGTCGGGCTCGCGCACGGTCGGGCAGGCGATGATTTCTATCGGGACGTCGAGATCCCTGACCATGCGGCGGATAACGGCCAATTGTTGGAAATCCTTCTCGCCGAAGACCGCGGCATGGCAAGCACTCAACAGGAACAATTTCAGCACCACGATGCACACGCCATCGAAATGGCCGGGACGCACGGCCCCGCACAACCCGCGTGACAGCAACGACTCGGTCACCGTCACCGAGCGGTCCGCATGATACATCGATGTCGCGTCCGGCGTGAACACCACATCCACTCCGGCCGCCCGGCATTGGGCAAGGTCGCTCTCCAACGGCCGCGGATAGGCCGACAAATCGTCCGCCCGGTCGAATTGGATGGGATTGACAAAGATCGAAACCGCCACCGTGCCCGCCGGTCCGGCGGCGGCACGCGCCCGTTTCACCAACTCGAGATGTCCGGCATGCAGCGCCCCCATCGTCGGCACCAGCACCCGCCGGCCGGCCAAACCCGCGATTTCCATCATCGCCGCCCGCAACGCGGCCCCCGTCGTGACAACTTTCATGGCTCAACCCATGCCATGCACCCGCCTCCCCGGCAATAGGTAATTGCAGGCATCACGTCATCACATGTTCTTTGGATCGGCGAGCCAAGACGCCAGTTGCGGTTGTGCCAAGGAACTTGCCAGGCGCGGGCTTTGCCGGGCTGGCGAGCCGCCTGGATGTTGTCATGTTCTCATCCAATGCCTTCGCGATCACCCGGTCGATCTCGTCGATCAGGGCGAACCGTTTCCGATAGAGCGTGTGTTTATGGGGTTTGGTGTCCTCAATCCTCTTTCTCGGCTCAGCCATCGGCAGATCGAAAAAGCGCGGATCGGCGGAAATTTCCCCTCCCACCTCCTGCCAGAACTCGTTCAGGGATGTCTGAAGTTTCCGATCCGCCCGCAAGTGGTTGTTGGCGAAGAAACCGGAATTCGAGATCGCCTGGATCCGCACCGCCTGCAATTTCCGCGCCACCATGCGCAGCGCGTACAAGACGAGATTCTTGGGCCGGTAGCCGAAGAAATGTTTGGTCAGATCGCGATAGGTTTTCAGCCTGCCGACCGCGCCATGCAAGGAACCGATCCGCAGTTCCACCCCGCCATCCTTGTTGTGCGCAGCCCAGAAAATCATCCGGTAAAGGGTGTGATTCCCCAATTTGAGAACAATGGTGGAGAGGCCTTCCCTTCGGTCACGCGAATTGCAGCATAGATTCAGGGAAACCGGCACATCCTGGAATTCCCCGCTCCACAGTTCCAAACCATCGCCCAGATAGATGCTCCGCAGCGCATCCTCCGTGAAACAGTTCTCGAATAACGAGTAATGCTCCTTGATCAGCGACATCCTTTCGCGAAAAGTGGAACGTCGGAAAAAAATCTGCCGGGTGACCTGCTCGAAAACCCACGGATGATGCGCGACCATTTCCCGCCGCACGGCATTCCCGTCAAAGAACGCGATCAATTCCGACATTCCCGCGTGATGGGCCAATGACCGCACGACGAACACGATCCTTCGCCGGTAATCAATGAGTCGCCGTATTCTGAAAATTCTCGCACTCAGTTCGATATATCGTCTCACGTCTCTTTTGGGGTGGAGTTCCTATTGTGATGCGGCAGGCGCTTCTGACGCTGGACACTTTGGAAAATCAAGCGTAATCAGTCTCGTCCCGGCCACCGTCCCTGTAAACCGCATAAAACCCGGCAGGCGTGTAGGGTGCCACCCTACAGCCTTCACGCATTTCGATCCGTATATCAAGGTTTGCATCCTGTTCACCCGCGATGAAATCAATATCCGATTGATGGAGAAAAGAGACGAGGCAGGATGCCCCGTGGAGACGGCCTGGCGCAGGATGCACCAGCCACTTTCCCGATTCAGCCCGGACAAGGATCTCTGCCGGACGTCAGAACATGCCGTTGAGTTTGCGACCGGTCCAAAACAGTCCTAACAGAGAAATGAGAGCGACGAGGGCGGCCCAGTGGGACCACAGCGGAATGCGGGCTTCGAGCGGCCGCGGTTCCGGCAGGGCGTTGATATCCCTGACAAGATCGGCAAGTTGGGCGGGACGGATGACGCGGCCGCGAGAAACTTTGGCCATTTCCTCCAACACTTCAGGACGCGCCGGTTGGCCGGTTTTCTCGATTTCCACGCCCTGGGCTAACAAGGTGGTGGAAAGCGGTTTGTCTTCCGCCCCGGTGGCCGTGGCGCGGATTTTCCAAACTCCCGGGAGATCCACTTTGAAGCGGCCGCTGAAGGCACCCCAGGCGGAAGCGTTCTTCTGCAGCTCGATGCGTTGGGTGCGACCGTCGGGCGCGGTGAGATCCACGGCGACGACCCCTTTTTCGAGAGGAGCGCCGTTGGGATCGAAGGCGTTGGCATTGAGGGTGACGGTGGCACCGGGTTCCGGCCGTTCCGGGGTGAAGAACACACGCACGCGCTGGCCGGAGGCCATGTTGCGCTGGTAGGACATCCAACGGGCGACCTGGCCCCAGAACCGGTAATGATAGAGATCCTCGACCCCGCGGCGCCAGCGCCATGCGGAGTCGATACCCATGAAGAGCACCTTGCCGTTGCCCGCAGGCTTGGTGACCAGCAGCGGAATCGGGCCGTATTTGCCGCGGCGGTTGGCGTGAACCGCCAGCACCTCCGAGCCACCCTTCGCCTTGATCACCGGAGCATACCAATAGAACCCCGGCAGCCTGCGCCAGATTCCCGGGTTCTCCTCCTCGTTGTTGCCCAACATGGTGAGCAGCGATGCCCGCCCTTCGGTCGTCAGACTCAGCGGCGATGCGATGGATTCCGCCATGCCGCCATGGTGGGCGTCGTCGAGAATCACGGGCATCAGGTCGGATAGCTCGGTATCTAACAGCGAAAACTGGTTGCCTTGCGAACCCGGCAGGAAGACCACGCCGGAGGCCTGGTTTTCCACCAAGCCGCGGATGAGCGCGCATTGGTCCTTGGTGAGTTGGTCCTTGGTCACGCCGACATCGCCGAGGAAGATCACATCGTATTTCGCCAGATCCTCGAGTTTCGGGGGAAACTCCTGGATATAATCCTTGCCGCCGCCGGGACCCAGCGCGGGATGGAATAACAGACAGGAAAGCTCGACCCCGGGATCCCGCGACAACGCATTCCTCAGGAATCGGTATTCCCAGCGCGGCAGACTTTCGATGACCAGCACGCGGATTTTCTCCGGGCGGCCGGAGATGACAAACCTGCGCGAATTGTTAGACGCGATGAGTTCTCCATCGGCGACGGGGATCGAGAGTTCGAGAGTGGACGAACCTTCCTTTTCTAGCCGCCAGAGCACCGAGTCGTAGGTTTCGGCATTGGGCGGAATAACGATGTCCTTGGTGTGTTCGTGGCCGGACTCATCGCGCAGGCGGACAATGGTGCGGACCTGGCGGTCCAGCGACGAACGGATGGTGAAGGGAATCTGCACGTTCTCGCCGATGATGCCATAACTCGGCGCGGTGACGGATAACAGGTCGAGGTCCGGCAGGCGGGTTTCACTGCCCACCGCGATCGGAAACAACGGCACCCCGCGGAGCCGCATTTTCTGCGCGGCGGCCACCGGCGGCTGGCCGAGATTGTAATCACCATCACTCAGCAGTACGACCGCCCGCAGATTGCTTTGTTTTTCGAGGGCTTCCGACAGCGGGGTTTCCAGATCGGAGCCGGAAAGGGCCGGTTGATTCTTGTCTGGAGTGGCGAAGGGAAGGACCACGAGTTCGTTCGCGCCCTTGGCTTCGAGAGATTTCCAGAGGTTCGAGGCGAGGTACTTTTTCACCCAGTCCGCCCGTGAGACGATATCCGCCCGGTCTGACAGGGCCGGCGGCAGCGGGGCATCCACGGTCGTCATCGACTTCGAATCATCCCACAGAATGGCGATCTTGGGTTTGGTGTCCGGGTGGAGGATGGTGCGCCATTCGGGTTGCCACAACAGGATGACCGCAGCCAGCGCGGCCGTCATGCGCAGAACTTCCAATATGGCGGTGCGACTGCGGTGCGGGCTGCGCTTCCAGGTGAGAAATGACAAGGTCCCTATCAGAATCAAGGCGCAGATGCCGATCCAAAGAGTGACGGGAGTGCGTGTGAGTTGAAGCATTAAATATTAGGCATTAAATTCTAAACGAAGAGGAAGAAGAGGCGAATGGATTCATGCAACGGTGCGGAGCGGACGCACATGGTTTGTGAGTTCCGCTTCTTTCTTCTTCAGGCGGCGGAAGTCGCAATTGGTTTGGATGCCGAACCAGAAACGCGGGGATTGGCCGAAAAATTTTCCCATGCGAATGGACATTTCCGGGGTTATCGACCGGCGTCCCAGAACAATCTCATTGATTGCTCGCGGTGAGACTCCCAAAGCGCGTCCCAACGCATTTTGGGAAATGTCGAGTGGTTTGAGATATTCCTCAAGGAGGATTTCACCAGGAGTGATCGGCTTCATGAATATAACGTATGGCGTTACGGGTGATAGTCAATGATAATCGCAAATTTCAACATTTTCCGCGTCATTACCATTCCAGATGAAACAAATGCGATATTGGTCATTGATGCGGATGGAGTGCTGGCCGGAGCGATTCCCTTTGAGCGTTTCAAGGCGATTTCCGGGAGGAATGGCGAGGTCGTTGAACGAGATGGCTTCGTCGAGTTGAATGAGTTTTCGTAATACCACGCGGACGATTTGCGCATATTTTCCGCTTTTTTCTTGCTCATAAAGCCTCTGAGTTTCCTTGTCTCTGAACGAGAGAATCATTGCGAGCGGGAATGTGACGGGTTATCGGAAGAGGATTGGTTTAGGCGGTGGCTTTTTGCGGAAGAACCTCGGGGTGGTTTTTGTTAGGCAGGCAGAGGAGGGCCTCGGCGAAGAGGAAGAACAACATGGCGGCGATGAAGGCGCGCCAGACGTCGCGGGAGAGGGACGGATCGTTGGCCTGGCCGGCCTGATCCAACAATGTGTAATGGGTGCCGGTGAGGATGTTATCGAGGTTTTCGCGGGTGAGGATCTCCGGGGCGTCTTCCTGGGGCGGACGGTTGAGCGCGAGCAAACGGTCGCCGAGCCGGAAGACCCCGGCTTCGTAGTCGGCATTGGCGGGATCCGCGGCCTCATGATCATCCAAGCGGGTGCGGATTTCACCCGGCAGGAGGCGGGTGGCATCGGAACCCACGGTGGCGAGGTAGGATGCGTCGAAGCGGTCGCTGCCGGCGGTGATGATGCGTTGGACGGCAGGTAACAGGACATCGGCATCACCGAGGTTGGACCAGGTGTAATCCGCGATGGAACCCAGGAACCATGCGGTGCCATGATCGAAGATGTGGCGGGTGAGTGCGGGTTCGCCATCTTCCCAATGAGCCAGCGGCGTGGCTTCGCCGCTGGGAATCTGGCGGCGGATCGCCTTGAGACGGTTGGCGGAAACTGGAGTGCCATCAATGCCGTCGCGCAACAGGCCATCGCTGTGATTCCAATCCTTGAGGATAAAGAATTTTCCCGCAGGCGCATCGCTGGGATCGGACCATTTGAGGTTGTTGAATGCGGTATCCGACGGACCACCAGGTGGCAGGAAAAGCACCTGCCCGCCGGATGTCAGGAATTGCCGGAGCGCGTCCGCAGTGGCACCCGTGGGAAGTGGTGCCGCCCACAGGATCGCGGCGAACTCCGCAGTGATGGCGGTGGCGGCGCGCGCGGGTTCAACCCGCTGGGCACTCAAATTGCCCAATCCGGGAGGCGCGGCGGCGAGGGCGAGGTAGTCGGCGGCTTCACCTGGCGGGGAAACCACCAGGGTTTTGGCCAGGCGTGCCGGGCCGTAGGCGAAGAAGGCGGCATTGTTGCGGACGTTGCCGTCGGCGGGAATCGACAGCCAGCCGAAGCCAGTATCGCTGCCGGACGGCAGTGCCACGCGTTTCTGGAACCGCAACGACTGGCCGGGAATTGTTAGATTCTCGCTTGATCGGGTACCGTTGAGGTGAGTGGTGAGGGGAATGCTGGTGGTGCCACGGGAATCACCAGCACGCAGAATTTCCAAGTCCAACAGCAAATCGTCACCTGAACGTCGCGAGCCCAGCAACCTAACCGAAGCGTCGGCGGCGGTGGGGCCGGTGATCGACAGCACGCGGATCGCGGGCTTTTGCGGCAGGGCGGCCAAGGCGGCGCGGGCGGCCGCCCACCGTTCGTCCGTCGGATGCCAGTTACTCGCCTGCAAGTCGGAAGCCAGCCAGATTTCGGAATGGCCCGAGGATTCAGTTAGATACTCGGCCGCGCGGGTCAGCAGTGTGGGAAAATCCGCGGCTGTATCGGTGGCGGCGGCGGTCGCCAGATCCGCCAGAACCTCGGGCGACGGGACTTCCTGCGGTTTGTTGGACGCGCTGTCGATGAGCACCAGGCGGGCGCCGTGGAGGTTGGCCATGGCGTCGCGGACCTTGCGGACGACGATCTGGCGGCGGGTATCGAGGCCATCGCCGGCCTTGATTTCCATGGAAGCGGAGCGGTCGAGCACCAGAACGACAGTATCGATGGAGCCGCCGCCCCAACCGAGGAAACCCGAGACGATAGGTCGTGCCGCCGCGAATGCCAACGCGGCCAAGCCCAGGGCGCGGCAGGTGAGGATGAGGATGTGGCGGAGTTTTTTCTTGCCGCGGGATTGGCGCGCGGCCTTGAGCAGGAACTGCATCGCCGCCCACTTGATCGTCTTGTGCCGCCGGCGGTTGATGAGGTGAATCACCACGGGAACCGAGGCGGCCGCTAGAAACCAGAGAAAGAGTGGTGAGAGAAAAAGCATTAAATCTTAAGCATTAAATTCTAAACGGAAGAGGAAGATAATCGAAACGCGGAGGCGCGGAGGTCGCAGAGAGGTGCGCGGAGGTTAAATGGAACCGCATTGGATTTTGAAATCAGCTTGAATGCTACCGAATGTATCGTGGGTCAGACGATCTTCAGTTTCGGCTTTCTGTTTATCGGTGAATTCTTTTCGGGTGCTCATGGAACTGCTGATGTGTGGCGACTTCTTATCTTGCGTCTTGTGTCTTCAAGTCTTCTGTCTTTTTCAGTGCTTCGATTTCGGCAGGCGGGCCGTTAGGAATTCCCGCAGGAGTGGCTCTAATGGTGTATCCGTGGTGACGAGTTGATAGTCGGCGGCGGCGTCGTGGCATTTGGCGCGCACGGCGGCGAGGAAGTCGCGCAGGGCGGCTTTGTATTCGTCGGCGATGAGGTTGGGTTCGGCGACCAGGGTGGTGCCGTCTTCGAGATCGACGAAGCGGTGGGGCCGTTCGAAGTCGAAGCCGATTTCCAACGGATCCATCAGGTGGAAGACCGAGATGTCGTGCTTGCGGTAACGGAGATGCTGGAGCGCGTCGCCAAAAGCGCCAGGATCCGTGAACAAATCCGACAGGATCACGACAAACGCGCGCTGGCCGATCTTTTCGGCAATCGTGTGGAGCGCGCCTAACAATCCGGTCTCGCCGGACGGTTCGAGTTTTCCGAGAGTGGTGAAAAACCGGTCAAGATGGGCGGCGCGGCGGCTGGGCGGGACTTCCAGATGGAGCTTGTCGGTGCAGATCGACAGCCCGGCGGCATCGCCCTGGTTGACTAACAGATAGGCCAGGGAGGCGGCGATCCGGCGGGCGTATTGGATTTTGGCTTCGGCTTTGCCGGCGAAGTTCATCGAGCCCGATGCATCGACGACGAAATACGCGCGGAGGTTGGTATCGGCCTCGAATTCCTTGATATAGAAACGGTCGGACCGGGCGAAGGCCTTCCAATCGAGGCGGCGGGTATCGTCGCCCGGGACATACTTCCGGTATTCGGCGAACTCGACGGACGACCCGCGGTGGGGCGAGCGGTGTTTGCCGGCCACGTTGCCAAGCATCGGCACGCGCGACTCGATGGGCAGCGCGGCGAGGCGGGAGAGCAGGTCGTTGTCGATGAAGGAATGGCTCATGGAGTGTCTTTTCGTTCCAACAAAGCGGGTGTGCTGGCGGCGGTGAGGGTTTTCATTTGCCGGATCGCTACGCCATTCAGCTTCAGGAGGCGGGTGGCCGACGGGAGTTGCATGTGGATGAACTCGGCATTGAGGCTTTCCAGATTGGCCAGCACCAGGAGTTGCTCGATGGTGGCATGGTCGCGCATGTTGTCGTCGCGCTTGGAATTGGCGTCGCGCCATTGTTTGGCGGTCTTACCGAATAGGGCGACATTGAGGAGATCGGCCTCGGTGGCGTAGGTGATGGCGGCCTGAGCAGGCGTGATTTCCGGTGGGATCAGATTGGTTTTGATGGCATCAGTGTGGATGCGGTAATTGAGCTTGGAAAGGGCGCGGTTGAGGTTCCAAGCAAGGGAAAGACGGCGGTTCTCGTCCTCCTTGAGGCGTTGGAATTCCTTGATGAGATAAATCTTGAACTCGGGGCTGATCCACATGCCGAACTCAAAAGCAATGTCTTTGTGGGCGTAGGTGCCGCCATACCTGCCGGCGCTGGCCTTCAGCCCGATAGCCCCGGTTTTCTCCACCCACTCCTTGACACTGATTTTGTAGCTGTTGAGCCCCGCTTGACTTTTAATTATGGCGAATTCGCCGGAATTAAAATCTGGATTGTAGACCGACTCCCAAATTCCGAGAAATTCGATCGTATTTCGATTTCTAAGCCAGTCGGAGATGAAAAAGTCTCCGTCCTTGGCTTTCAGCATGTCCGTCAAGGAAATGAAGTCTCCGCCTGGGGTGTTCAGAATTGCAATTTCTGTTCCCCGAACCTCAATGATGGCTTTAGCCGGCTTATTCATTGGGGCGAGTGGTGTTTCCCGGCGACATTTCCGGACATGGGCATCCGCCCTTCGATGGTTTGCATTGACTTCTCGAGCCACCATATTGCGAGCACCATAAGGATAGTGAATACAAGCATCATTGGGCAACCGAACTGAATCAGCGCTCCATAGCCACGAGAAATACCAGTGTGGAACGTAGGGTCGGAGATTTCGAGAAGGTGCCGTTGTTTCATCAAAAGCAAACCGTAACCAACCCACGAGCCCGCAAGGGCGCAGACAAATACGATTTGGATGATCCGGTTCGTTTGCATGCTATCTCAACCTCACTCTTCCCGCATTTCCTTGATCAAACGTTCGACGATTTTCTTGGAGTTCATGCCTTGGGATTCGGCGGCGAAGTTGGTGATGACGCGGTGGGTGAGGACGCAGGAGGCGACGGCTTCGAGGTCTTCGAGGGAGGCCATGTAGGCGCCGCGCAGGGCGGCACGCGATTTGGCACCGAGAATCAGGTATTGCACGGCGCGCGGGCCGGCACCCCAGCCGACGGTGTCCTTGATCCACTGCGGTGATTCCGGTTGTCCGGGGCGGGTCATGCGGACCATTTTCACGGCGTATTCGTAGAGGTGTTCGGGCACCGGAACGCGGCGCACGAGTTGCTGGTAGGCGATGACCTTGTTGCCGTCTAACAGGTGGTTGAGGGCGGGGCTGGCGGAGCCGGTGGTTTCGCGGGCGATGCGTTTTTCCTCATCGGCGGACGGGTAATCGACTTCGATGAGGAACATGAAGCGGTCGAGCTGGGCTTCGGGGAGCGGGTAGGTTCCTTCCTGTTCGATCGGGTTTTGGGTGGCGAGCACGAAGAATGGCGGCTGCAAGACGTAGGTATTGCCGAGCACCGTGACCTTATTTTCCTGCATGGCCTCCAACATGGCGGACTGGGTTTTGGCCGGGGCGCGGTTGATTTCATCGGCCAGCACGATGTGGGCGAACACCGGCCCCTTGGCGAACTCGAATTGGCGGCGACCGCCCACCCCGGTTTCCTGGATGATGTCGGTGCCGGTGATGTCGGCCGGCATCAGGTCGGGTGTGAACTGGATGCGGTTGAACGACAGGTCGAAGGTTTGGGCTACCGAGGAAACCAGCAGCGTTTTGGCCAGACCGGGCACCCCCATGAGCAACGCGTGGCCGCGGGCAAACAGGCAAATCGCCAGACGCTCGATGACCTGGTCCTGGCCGATGATGATTTTCCCGAGTTCCGTGCGGAATGCCTGGTAGGTTTTGCCGAGTTCATCGATGGCGGCGACATCATCGGGTGGGAGTTGGTGGGCGAGGTCGAGGTTGGAATCCATGGTGTGTTGGTAGGAGCGAAGCTAAGGGGTGGTCTTGCTTTGTCCAGACGGGATGTCGGAAGATTCGGCGAAATTTGTGGAGGACAGGCACCCCGACGGGCTTCCGACCTGTCGATTTATGGACTCGTCATTTCAACACGGGCGGGCCGCCCGTGCCCCTCTATTCCCCAAAATCGGGTGACGGCGCGATAATTTCTTACGGAATGAGCGAAATTTTCCATTTCCGGCTTGCCAGCCCCCGGGCGTCTGCTAAACCACCCGCCCCGCGGGACCTCTGGAGTCATCCCAGCCACCACTGCGGTCACGCGAACCTAC
>Ga0209697_10008504_pt1 | contig 11644 bp, 10 predicted proteins | sample AliMusrvi5mmetaG_FD_184115 | JGI IMG/M metagenome (GOLD analysis project Ga0209697, IMG submission 184115) | Freshwater lake bacterial and archeal communities from Alinen Mustajarvi, Finland, to study Microbial Dark Matter (Phase II) - Alinen... | ecosystem: Environmental > Aquatic > Freshwater... | reverse complement strand
TGAAAGACCGCATCGAAACCTGAAAAACCCTCTTCCCGCTCATGCCGAAAAAACAACTTTTTGCTATCCGGTTTTCAAACCGGCCAAATCATCCGACGTTCGCACCGGCGCCCGCAAGACCCGCAAGGAATGCAGAAATATGCCAAGATAATGGCTGCACACCCTTACGCGCGTGACGATACTTACCTGCTTGAGCATTTTAAGCAGTTTTCGGAAGCGTGTAGAAGGAATGTAGCGGTTCGCGGGAAATCAGAGAATGACGCAAAAACGCAAGACCGCGAAAGGGATGGAGTTGATCGGGCGGCGGCGTCAAAAATCAGCACCGAAGCAGAGATGGAAAAGCAGAAGCGGAAAACCTATGCCATCGAAAAAGCGATGGAGATGGTTCACGACATGGCCCAAAAGGGAGTGGATATTTCCCCCTTCATTTCTCAGGACAAAGAGGGGAACATCACAATGGATTGGGCGGGGATAGCCGCCGCAAGCGCGAAGGTGAAGCAATCCGCGCCTCCGCCCGTGGATACAAAGAGCGTGGTGGATGACATCATGGCAGCGGGCAATGCAGTTCAGCCGGGGAAATAGAAACCCGCAGCACGATTCAAAGGAGAACCGCAAACCCTACCAGCAATTCAAAACTTGCACGGCCACTTGCGGTCCCTCGCCGGTGTCGAGTCCGAAAGCCTTGCGCCCGATCTTGTCCAGTTTCTCCAACTCGGCCACAAGTCGAAGCTGTTCTTCTTCCGGCTGTCGCTCAAACGTGGAAAGCATCCGCTCCGAAAGGCCCGCCATGCGGTTGACGTGCCGCTCTCCTCTTTCCTGCATGGATGCGATGACCGCCTGCATGGGTGAGACGGCGGGGGTGGAGTCAACGGGGACAAGTGCGCGAGCTTCCCGGATTTTCTGTGTCCATTTTTCCCGTGCCGCTCTGCCCAAGACGGTGCCAACTGGAACCTTCATGCGCTTGGCCAGTTGTCTAAGCGGGGTGCCGCTTGATGCGTGCGCGGTGAACATTTCCGCCCAGACACTTTCGGGGATATGCTTTCTTTTTTTCTTCATGGTGTTGGTGTTTCTGGTGGTTGCGCCCGCAGGCTGATGACGGTTGCATCCCGTCCGCCTGTTGGCTGTTTTGTGATGACAAGCAGGGATTCGATTTCCCGGATGCATCCCTCGATCTCCGCTGTGCTGGCGTGCCTCTGGAAAACATCGCAGGAGATTTGCTTGAGAGTCAGCGGCCCTTGTTCAAGGCTGTTGAGGATGCGGACGGCAGGCCGGGTGAACCGGGATTCCATGAACGCCCATTGCGCGGATGCGCTGCAATAATTCCAGACCGCTTCCGCCGCCTTGAGATGAGAGAGGGCGATATGCTCGCCCCCGTCGAGGAGAGCAAAGACGAGTGCCAGCCGGACAACTTGTGCCTCTGCCCGGCTTGTCACTTGCCCCCACCGTCCGGGGTGATCCTGGGTGAGAGTTGGATATATCGCGTGCCAGTAGTCCCGCGCCTCCGGGGTGCGCTTCATTTGTCCCCGCTGGTGCGCCAGTTGAACGGCTTGCTTCAACATTTTGATTTCCGTTGAAAAGTCCACGCTCTCAATCAAGCCCCCGTCCGGCAACTCCTTACTACGGGATGAGTGGCACCAAAGGATCCGATTGGCGAACCCGTTGGACGAATCGTTTTCAGAGAGCAGCTTTGACAACTCGGCCTTGGTGACGTGCCCGATCAGGGAGATGTGGCAGTCAGTGGCCCGGAGAGCCTTCCCGGATTTGTCCCGGTTCCGGTTTGCCAAGTTTTTGAGCGTGCCGGTATCCCATGCGTTTCTGAGCAGTGCGCTAACGGTGCTGCCTTCGCGCTGCATGACCCGCAGGACGCTTCCGAACTCGGTTTCAGTGAGAAGCATCCGCTTATCCTTTGGCGGGGATTCCTCGCCATCCTCGGCGTCTTTTAATTCCGTGATGATCCCCTCGCCGGATGCCAACCCGGACGTGATATTGTTTTGCGCCCAGCCCGGATCAGCCTGTTCAAGAGGAAAGCGGACTTGCCCCCAGCTTGTTCCCTTCCGTCCGCGAGAGCTTTCCCCCACGATGACCGTGGAAAGGTTGCAATGCTGCCGGTCCCTCTCGGTGAGGAGAAACGGCCCGCGCCCTACCACATTGCCGAAACCAACCAAGAGTTGCAAAAGGAGTGCCGCCGGGTGCGCTTCCGTGTGAGGCTCGATCTTTTTGATGATCGCCCCGGCCGGCCCGAACAAGGCATCCTCTGCCAATTGCGGAGTCTTTACGGGGTGCGAACAAAGCGAATTAAGCGAACTATCCCCCCAGCCCTTGCCGCTTCTTTCGCTTTTTTCGCTTAATTCGCAACGTGTCGGCGGGTGTTTGAAGCTCGGTCGGTCGGTGTCGGCCAGCTCGCCCCGGCCACGGATTGCGCGGGTGCAGTTGGCAGCGTCCGCCAGTTTGTGCCGCAATTCCTTTTCGGACCAAGGCGGGATGCACCGCGCGTTGTATTCGATCAAGACGGCCCATGCGTCCGCATCGCTCAAGTCGAAGCCATGCACGATAGCCTTGCAGACCGCAAATGTGGCATCATGTCCGCCTGATCCGGCAATGGCAGACGGCATCCGGTCAACGTAGGCACGCGCCCGCTCGATCAGGTTGCCGCCGCTGGGTGCCCTCGATGGAACCGGAACCACTGGCTCCGGGATCCACGGCAACCGCAGACCCGCAGGCCACTTGATTGAATCGAACTCAACACAAGCAGGAACCTTTCGGTTGTTGTCATAGGCTTTCCCGGTGGGGTGCTTGCCGTAAATCACTGTCTGCATCCCGTCCGCCCGGAACTCTCCCCACGGCGAACCGTCCGCCAGCTTTATCTTGGCAGACTTGGGGAAACTCCCCTTGATCCTTGCCCAGACATTGCCGCCGCGTGCGCCTTTGGAAATCAGGCTTTCCCGCAAACCGGGATTCACGGCCAGGAACTCCTCAAGGAATTTGTTGTCGTCGCAGTCAACGGTGACGAGTCCCCCGGATGCCGCGCCAAGTAGAACGCCGATATTGTTCCCGTGGTTGAGTCCGGCCAGATATTCCGGCTTCATGTCTGCCAGCGTGAGCTTTTGCCACCCTGCCAACTTTGGCCCTTTCTCGCCCGATGGGATGGGAAGCAGGCACGCAGGCCCGATCCGCTCGATGATCTTTTCCGGGATAGTCATAGCATACCTCCCCGGCGATATTCCGCCGATAGGATTAGTGCATCTTCCGCGCCTGTTGGCAGTCCGCGCAATACGATTTCCCGCAACTTAATTTCGAGCGTTGCAATGGTGCGCCAGATGTGGCAATCTTTCTTCTGCCGAAGAATCCTGCCCGTCCCGCTTTTGCCAGCGGGCGGGCTTTTTCTTTTCCGGGGTGCGCGGTTCATGCTGCCTCCCCAAGCAAGGCGAGGATGTCAGCCGTGCGGATCAGGGTTACGCCGCGCGTTTTTCCCTTGTCCCGCAGGCGGATCATTTTCAATCCGCCGCTGACTTCCTGCCCGTAATACCATGCGCGGGAAAACCCGAAATACGGATCACGTTCCCGGACGCGAGGGACGCGGTATGTTGTTGGTAAGTCTGCCAGTTTCGGCTGAAGGCTTTCGCCCCGCCCCGGTGCTGATGTGGGTTCTGTGGTAAACATCAGCGGGCATCATTGCCGTTTATTTCGCCCTTGTTTTCCGCCTAGCGGCCCCCCTCCCGCTGAATCTTTCTGAGGCTTACCAGCCCGGAAAAAGCTCTCTGGCAAAAGCCTTCACGCGCTTCTTGGCTCCCGTCATGTCAGGATCATTTTCGTATAGCGGCGCATTTGTGTATGAGGAACCCACGCCGTAAAACTTCTTCTGCTTCCCGTCCGCGCCGGTCTGGTGCATCCGCTGAGTCATCGCCATCGCTTCATTAAATCCGCCCTTGCATTCAAGAATACGAACCGCCGCAAGATCACGCAACGCCACTTTGAATCTCTTGCCCTCCCTGTCGCTGCCTTGCGGTTGGAACCGCTTAAACAATTCCTGATTTTTCGAGAGTGCCAGCCATCTTCCGAAAGAGTCCCGCAGCCCCTCCGCGTCCGCCCCGAAGTCAATGCCGAACGTGACATAACGAATAGGATCATCTTCCCTCGGCTTGTGGTCGGCAATCATGCGTAGTGCCGTCCGCTGCCTAAGTTCTGGCAATACACAGGGATATTTCACTGCCCGGATTATCGGTCTTTTCTCATCCTGATTAAGTGCCGTCCAGGGTTTCGCCGGGAAGGATTCGCACGCGAGGATTGCAGGCCACGGATCGCGTTCGATCCAAACTGGCATGCTATCCAGTTCTTCCGTGAACCCGCCAAGCGGATCAGCATTTATCGCTTTGCGCTTCATGGGCATCGCTCTTACTTGCTCGGCCACGGCCCGCATGTGCCTGTTCGCGCTGGCATACTCGTAATATGCAGCCGCTTTCACTTCCTTTTCTTTGGTGTCCCCGGTCAGATACTCCTTGAGGGCAATATTCTCTTCATCGGAGAACACTGCATCACTCCTTTTTTTGGCGGGAAAATTTTGGTGTCCTGTCCTATTAGAACGCTCCCCGGCCGGTTTTGGGGTGAGGCGGCACGCCTCCGGTTGGTCCGACACAAAGTAATTCTTTGATGCCCCCCCTGCCTTGTTCCATTCCCGCGCCCATTCCTCGGCTGTCTCTGGACTCTTACGCGCTGCCTTCTTCTTCCCGCTTGGCTTCCTCGGCTTACTCTCTGGCACTGGCACGCCCGGCGCATGATCCTTGAAGTGTGCCTTACTCTCGGCCCGCCACTCATCCCGCATCGCTTGCGTCACTCCGGGAGATTTCATCGCGCTACGTTGACCGCAACGGGCTTTGTTCGCGCCGGGTGCGGTGCTGACATTGCCTTTTTTGGGTGCTTTCTTTCTCATAATCACTTGGAAGGAATACTGCCGATTGCAGCCCGGAGAATCTCCGCTTCGTGGTGAGTGTATCCCGTCGCCACGTCTTCGGAAGTGTGGCCCGCCAGCTTCATTCGCAGTTCCTTGGAAACGCCCTGATTGGCCATTGCTGTAACGAATCCATGCCGCAAGCTGTGAAACGATTTTGCCGTGAACCGCCGCCGCTTCCCTTCCAGCTTGTCCATTTCCACGGCCCCGAGCCCCGCCGTGTCAACGATGTCGAGAAACTGCCGAGAGAGTCCCGACCGTCCGGGAATGCTGAGCTTGGCAAGCCCCGGCGATATTGGCCCGCCCTTGTCGCCCGCGATCTTTTCCAAGTGTGCCGAAAGAATCTTGTGGATTGGCAGGCTTTCCATGCGCTTCGTCTTCTGAGCCCGGAAGGTGAGAAGCCCCTTTTCAAAGTCCACCGCATCCCATGTCAGCCGCACGGCATCCCCGAGTCTGAGCCCCGCGAAGAAGCCGAGCAAGATAACCGTCTTCCATTCATCATTCGTCGCCGCTGTCACAAGTGCCGCCACTTCCCCCGGCGTGAATGGTTCGCGTTCCTGCTTATCGCTTGTCGGGAGGTCCACCGCTTCGCACGGGTTCGCGTGAATCGTTCCCTGCCGCCGCGCCCGATTGAATGCCGAGCGAATGATTTTCAAATCATCGCGCACGGTGGAAGCCCCCACGATTTTCAGCCGAGAGTCCCGGAAGCCTTCAATATCCCGAGCACCCACCGCCGAAAGTGGCAGGCTTGCCCGCTTGCCGAGACTCTTCAAGAAGGCATCCTTCGCGCCTTTGTATCTGAGCCCGGTATGCACCGCCTTGGAAAGCTCCTTGCCTGCAAGCCAGTTCGCGAGAAACTCCCGCACGGTTTCGCCCTTGATTTCACTTCCGGCCCCGGACGCTTTCAGAACGCGATTGCAAAAGTCCCGTGCCGTAGCTTCGGACAAGGTGCCCCGGTGCGCGTGTTGAACAAGCGCCAGTCCCGCTTCCATGAGTTCCCCGGCGTCTTCAACTGGCACGGTGGCCTTGTCGGTATGAACGGCATTCAGCCGAGCGAGAGATTCAAGACGTGTGCAAGCCGCTTGTGCGGCCACCTTGTCCGCCGTGCCCGTCGAGACAAGCCGCCATTTCCCGGACGAATCCCGGAAGGAGCATTGCCAATTTTGCGTTCCTGTTTTGCGGTGAATTGAAGCCATGCCGCCAGACTGCTAAAGGCAACCGCTAAAGTCAAGCATGTTTCTCAATGTTTCGTTTTGTTCATTTCCAACGTGTTATGCGTTTCACGGTATGCGGTTTTGAATCGTCGGTTCGATTCCGACCCTCGCCTTTTCTTTCGTGCCATCCGCAGGTTACAACTTTTCCGCCTCCACTGCTTCGGCCCGGACAACCACCGCGGATTCCGCTGGGAAAGGGCGAAGAAAGATTCCCTCTCAAATCGCTTCCGACGAGTAGCGGCCGGAGCGGATGTCGCGAAGGAAACGCGCGGCACCGGTGGCAGGAGCGCTTAGGATGAAGACCAGTTCGGGTGGCCGCTGGCCGGGACTTTCCTCAACGCGCAGGCCGGAAGCGGAGTAGTCTAAATAGAACTGCCGCCCGCCAACGCCGACGAAACCTTTGACCCGGTAAATGCCGTCCTTCGCGGCTTCCAGCGCAACTCGGAAAAGGTTGAGGTCCAGGTCGCGATCCAACGGCACGCTGAAGCTCACGAAGTTCGGGTCCCTGCACGGCGCAAGCTCGCCTCGCTGCGCACCAGTGAGGCGCGCTCCGAACAAATCCACATCGGCGGCACTGAAGCTCGTGCGCGTCGGCGTCACGGCGCGATTGATCTCGCGCACAGCGGTTTCGGTTTGCTCGATGAGCGCGCAGGGATACGCGTCCGTCTTGTTGATCAGGATGTGGTTTGCCGCTTCGATTTGGACGCGGATATTCGGCAGCGTGAGGAGAAGTTTGCCGAAGCTGCCGGGGTCCACGATGGCGAGGACGGCGGCCAATTCATACTGGCGGTCGAGTTGCGCCTCGCGAAGCATCTGGCTGGCGACCGCCGGGTTTGCGATGCCGCTAGCTTCTACCACGACAGCCTCCACTGGGGCGGCGGGCGTGCCAAAGCGCGCCGGCAACTCGCGTAGCCGGGCGATGAACTCCGTGACGAGGCACCGGCAGAAGATGCTGCCTCCGGCGACGGAAACAACGTCGGGCGTTTCGGCTGCCAGCAGCGCGCCGTCCACGTCCTTTGCGGAGAACTCGTTGACAAGATAGACGATCTTCCGTCCGCAGTGTCGCCGCGCGAGTTGCTTGAGGAATGTCGTCTTGCCGCTGCCGAGAAAACCAATCACCAGCGCGAGCGGGATCATCGGCGTGTTACTTGCCCTTGGCGGCGATTTTTGCCTCGATGGCGCTCACCAGTTTGTTCTGGTCCGGGATGATCGAGATGAACGTCGGCTCGCTGTCGAGGCAGATGGTGGGGATGTTTCTTACGCCCAGCCTGCTCATCATGCTGATGCCCTCGCGCGTCGTGATGCGATGCTCCTTGACGATGACGGGTTTCGAAAGCCGTTGGGAGGCGCGATGCACGGCGTCCATCATGTATTGGCACGGCGCGCACGAGGAAGAATCCAGCGTGATGACATCAATCGTGACGAGCGGGTCGTTCCGGTAATCCGGCGGCGCGGCTGCGATGGCTTCCTCGGCGGTCTTGGCGATGATGGTGCGCTTGGCGATTTCACGCCGGTAGCTGTCCGTGACCATTTCCGCGACAGCGGCGAGATTCTTCGTCGGCGTGTCGTAGGGCAGGTCGCAACCGGGCGCGAGCACGAACCCGCATCCGCCGCCGACGTCGAGGCAACGGATGGCGTCAAGCCGCGAGTCGTCCTCGTCGCCGAGCAGCAGCACCGTGGTCAGGCGGAGGTTGCCGCCAAACGACTTGTTGTGGCCTCGTGTGAAGTCGCGGATGCGCTCCAGCGGGATGTTTTCGTCAATCGAGATGTTGTCGCAGGCGGTGCGGCACATCGCGGCGATGTTGCGAGTCGCGTCGCCGCAGACGAACAGCGACGAGAGCGCGCCGCGGTCCCTGACGGACGCGAATATCTGGCTCACCGCCGGCGCGACGAAGTCCGCAAAGTGTTCCGACGAGATCTGGCTGGTCATCGGGTCCACGACGGCAACGACATCCATGCCGTTGTCGAGATAAGCCTGTGCAACCTTCTGGCCGACCGACGCGCAGAACCCGATCACGGCCTTCACATAGTCGGGATGATCGAACATCTGGAGGAAGATGTCGTTGCCCATCAGGTGCAGGGCCAGCGTGAACGGGCCGCAGATCAGACCGTAGAGCCCGATCTCGCCGCCCAGGTCCTTCTTCATCGTGCGCGCCGCTTCCATGACCATTGGGAAACGTCCGTTGCTCACGTCGAACACCGGCAGCTCGGCGAGCGATTTTCCCTGCTCCAGCGGGTGCGCGCAAACCGACGGCGGCGTCTGGTCGGCCCAACGCAACTCGCAGCCGAGCACCTCTGCCTCCAATTGCAGGTCGAAGACCACCGGCAACCCGTCGGGCTGGTAGAGCTCGCACGCTTTCTTGAGGCCCTGCACGATCAAATCGCTTGACTGCAAATACTCGCGGGCGGTTTTGCCAATCAGCTTGCCGCCGTGGACGCCGACAAACGGCACCCAAGCCGGGCGCGGCGTGCTTTCGTTGCGCAATGCTTTGAGAAGAAGTTCGCGTCTGTTCATCTTGAGTGTTTCAGTTTTTGGATTCCTGCCTGCGTTTGCGCTCCGAGTGTTCCGTCGTTGCCGTCATCCCGCTCTTGTGCGTGGCTTGTCGAACCAGCCGAGGACCCTAGCAAACCGCAGGCAGTGTCTCTTGTATTCTCGTGCGAAAAATTAGGATTCTCGTGCGATGCGCCAGGCGGAGAGCATCTTAACGGGCCAACTGTTGCTTTTCCCGTTGCGTCTGCTCTATGGCCGGGTGACCATCAGCCGCATGAATCGGCGCGGACTATCCTGGATTGCCGTGAGGTCGCGATAGACCGCCTGGTCGGTGCTGCCGTCGTCCGTTCGCGCGGTATAGGACGGACCGGAATTCCAGGTTTTCAGGTCGCCCGATACCTGGACCGTATAGGCAATGTCCGTCAGCGCCCGGATTTTCGCGAATGTCAGCGTCAAGTAAGTCTTGCCGCCTGCCGTTTGCGTCCCGGCCACCGGCAGGCGCGCCACGGAACACGTTTTTGCCGCGAGGCCGAGCGCGAATTTCATCAGGTTCGGGATCCCGTCGCCGGCCGGGTCGGCGGAGTCGCCGCTGACATTCGGGTCGCTCAACTCGGCCGCCGTAGAAAACTGTTGTTCGCGCCATCCCTCGTATTGGCCTTTGACCACCAGCACCGTCATGGAATACGAGGGGAACGTGTAGGTGAACGTCTGCGCCGCATTCGTGAAGGTCCCTGAAGCCAGCCCGGTGAGGCCGATGTCGTTCGGTTTTCCGTAAGCGTAGAAAAGGCCCGCATTCGTGCCGGCCGTAAACCCGGCCAGCGTGATTTGGGCGGCGATGTCCGCCGAAGGGTGCTTGTTCACAAACAGGAGCGCGATGTTGCCGCTGGAAAGTTTGGCGGCGTAGGCCGAAAGCAGGGGATAGTCGCTGGCGGCACCGATCACCCGGTCGCCTCCGCGCCCCCAGTGCGCAAGCAATTCGGCGGCATAAAAGGGCGGGTACGGGGTGTTGAGAGGCGTGTCGCCGCGGTCTCCGCTCGCCACCAGCCCGTAGTCGCCAAAGGCTCGCCAGCCATACAGGGAGGCGCTGTTGTTATTGCCCGTGTCGGTGCCGTTCCGGAAAGTCCACCACAGGCAGGCGTTGAACTCGGTGCCCGCAATCTGCCCGACGGCATCCGCCAGAAAAAGCCCGTTCACCAGGCTCGCGGATTGTTTTCCGGGATTGTAGCTCACGGAATTGAGTTCGGTCATGGCAAGCTCCATGTTGTCACCCATGGTGCCGCCGACGTAATCGGCGATCATTTTTCGGAAATTGGCCGCGGTGGTGGCGATGCCCGCACCGGCTTGCAAGAGGGTGGCGTCGTTTTCGGCCCCCGGTTCCTGAGGGTAGTTGTGGTAGATCAGAAAATGCGGGGCCATGCCGAGGGACTTCAGCGTCGCGAGAACCACCGGCGTCCACCCGCTGTGGAGGGAGTTGCTTTCGTTCGGGTTGGCGGCGGCATGCGTGCCGTTGCCGTAGGCGTCCTCTCCCGGAGCCGCCGCCGCCCCAAGGCGGATCGTGGGATCGGCCGCAAACATCTTGCTGTAAAAGGTCTGAAAAGCCTGGGCATAGGTGTAAGGATCCTGCGCCTTTCCGCTCAAGCCGCTGCCGGCCACGCCGTGCTGGTCGTATTCCCAGCTCCCGTAGCATTCGTTGCCCAGCTCCCAATACTTGAAGCCAAACGGCGCCGGATGGGAGATGCGCAGGAAATTGTATCCGTCGTCCACGGCCAGCGGCGCGGAAGCCCGGATGGAGGCCCAGTATCCGACCGTCTTCCAGTCGCGCCCTTTGGAATCCACCCCGAGCGAAATCCCTGATGCCGTGCCGCCATTGTAATAGGCGACCCAAGCGGCGGCTTGCTCCGGGGTGCCGCTCCCGTAATTGACCGTCACGTAGGCTTGCGCGCCGCTGGCTTCAATCCTCTGGGCAAACATCGCGGCATTCGTCGGCGACTGATACCCCGTGGAAACGGTGCGACCCGTCTGCCAGTCGTAGTCGTCCGCGGCTGCGCCGCCCGGAACACGGATCACCTGGGTGTTCATGGCGGCGAGCAGCGTCCCGCTCGCCACGCTGGAAAACTGTCCATCCCAAATTGCGGTGTTGAGGCCGTAGATGCGGTTGTCGATCGTCCGGACGACGCTTTGCGGGCTCACCGTGACCGTCACCGGATTCGGCGGCGGCACGGCGGCCAACGCGATGTCGTCCACGTAGAACGTCAGCGCGGCACCGGTGGAGTTCTGCATCCAAAAGCCGTCGAAATTCGCCTTGTTCGCGACTCCGAGGCTTGCCAGCGTGAGGACGACGTGCTGCCACGAGTTGACCTGCGCCGCCGCGAAGGAGAGATAGACCGCCGTCTGCCCCGTCCCGCCGAGCGTCGCCTGGACCAGCAACTGATTGTTTCCGGCCTTGGTCGGGTAAACCCAAAAACTCAGGCTTTGGTAGGGGGAACTGTCGGAGGCGGCATGACGGAGCCAGAGCGCCTCCCAATTCGTGGTGGGATCTACGACGCTGACCGCCTTGGTGCCGCCGTGCACCGGGTTCGTGTTCGTAAAGTTAACGGTCGCCCAACTCGAATCCACCCACCCGTTCTCCAAGGCATCGCCGTAAATCGTTTGATCTTGGGCGAGCACCGCTCCTGCGATGGCAAAGAGCATCGTGAAAACTGCGGCCAACACCATGCCGGTTTTCCGCCGCAAACAACCGCAACTCGGCAGCCAGCTCCGGGAGCGGTGCTCAAACGAAAGCGCTGCCATGCCAGCAGCATAGACGACGATAAACCGGAAAACAAGTTCGGGACTGTCACGGGAAAAGGCAGAAACACGTTCGGGCGAGTAGAGTAGGGAGACCCAGACGGGATGAGAGGCGCGAAGGCCAATGACCGCCGGGGGGACTCCCCCTCATCGAACCGGACGTGCGGATTGCCCGCATCCGGCTCTCGGAGTGCCGTTCTTCGGTTT
>Ga0209697_10008500_pt1 | contig 11647 bp, 9 predicted proteins | sample AliMusrvi5mmetaG_FD_184115 | JGI IMG/M metagenome (GOLD analysis project Ga0209697, IMG submission 184115) | Freshwater lake bacterial and archeal communities from Alinen Mustajarvi, Finland, to study Microbial Dark Matter (Phase II) - Alinen... | ecosystem: Environmental > Aquatic > Freshwater... | reverse complement strand
GAGTTCAGACTTAACCTTTTTTTGGTCGGTTATATCCTGGACTATGCCTAAAACATGACTTGTTTCGCTTACGTTGTCAAACTTGAATGCTCCGGTAACATTAACCCATCGCAACTCACCCTTGGCAGTGTGAATCCGACACTCGAAAGCATAGTTTTCCTTATTTTTGATCGTGCTCCTGATAAGAGTCTCTATGCCGTCACGATCTTCGGGAATGATGTGATCGAAAAACTTCTCAAGTGACCAAAAGGGCGGAATTGTGTCATAGCCGAAAATACGGGCATGTTCAAGCGATGTCGCTGTGGTGCCATCCTGCATATTCAAATCCCATACACCGACATGACTTTTTTCAAGAATAAAATCCAGCCGTTCCCTGGTCCTTCTAGAGTTTTCTTCTGCTATTTTCCTTTCGGTTATATCAATAATTGTCCCGATATACCGCTCAAGGTTTCCATGCCTGTCATACAATGGTTTGCCGCGGGACAACGCCCAACGTTGAGACCCGGGAAAATTTGAGAGCCGATATTCAACGTAAAGCTCTTCCTCATTTTCTGTGGTAACTGAAACTGTCTTGATTGCCTGCTCCCGATCATCAGGATGAATGGTTTGAGTCCAAAGTTCGAAGGATGGAATTTTGTCACTCTTTTCCAGGCCGTATAGCACCCATGTTTCGTCCGACCAGACGTTCGTACCTGTTTTAAGGTTCCACTCCCAGACACCGGCACGAGCTGCATCCAAAGCCAGGGAAAGTCTTGTCTTGCTATCAAGGAGTTGGTTCATCAGCTCCTTTCGGGGTGTAATATCAGAGACCGTTCCGATATAAGATTTCAACTGGCCGTCAGCATTGTATTTCGGTAAACCCCGACACATCAGCCAGTGAATGGAACCGTCCTTATGACACACCCGATATTCAATATTTATCTCAATCTCTTTGCTTGCTGCCGCCATGACTTTTTCAAATAGCAAATCGCGGTCGTCTGGATGAATGTTGCTTTCACAAAGTCTATGAGTGTGCGGAAGACTGTTTTTTTCCAATCCGTATAATTCCCACACATTGTCGGTCCATTTGACATTATCAGCACTTACATCCCACTCCCAGACGCCTGTTTTTGTTGCGTCCAAAGCAAACGTCAATCTCGTTTTATTCTCCAGAAGCTCGGTTTCAATCTGTTTGCGTTCGGTAATGTCGATGATCGCGCCGATATAACGTATCACTCGTCCATCAGCGTCGTGCATTGGCATACCTCGTGATGTGAGCCAGTGAACGGAGCCGTCGGGGTGAATGGTGCGATATTCGAGAGATGCAGCGATTCCGTTGCTGACAGCATCACGTATGATCCGGGATGCCATCTCACGGTCTTCGGGGTGAATGGTATCTATACAGAGCTGGTTGTTCAAAGGAACACTGTTCACTTTTATACCGTATAATTTCCATACCTGTTCCGACCAGCTCAGTGTATCGGTTGTTACATCCCATTCCCAAATACCGGAACTCGCAGCATTGAGAGCATACGTGTATCTCTGTTTGCTTTCAATGAGATCCAGCTCCATTTTTTTGCGTTCTGTTATGTCAACCCCGATTGAAACTCCACAGGGCTTGCCCTCGATGAAAATCCTGCTGGTTTTAGTCAGCAACCACATCGGCTCTGTATCGCCTTGAGGATAAACTTTTATTTCTCTCGAATAGTCAATCCCGGAAGTGATGGTTTCCATATATTTCTTTCTAAGAAAACCCATATCCTCAGAGCCAAAAAAATCATTGGCTTTAACGCTAATCCTTGCGGAGTCTGTTGCAATGGAAAGCAAATCCTGTGCATACTTGTTCCTGACGATAATGCGAAGATTTGCATCAAAAATTATGGCAGAACATGGGATTGAATCGAGAAGGGCTGTTTTTAGAGCACGCTCTTGATGCAATTCCTTGTCAATATGTTTCTGTTCGGAAATATTCTGAATGGTGATGAGAAGTCTGGTAATTTCACCTTCTGCAATCACAACCGGACTGATAGTGACTTTTCTGACATCCCTTTCATCTGCAAAAACAACCCGTTTACCAGTGCGGAGAACTTCTTGACATTTCTCTCTGTGGTAGTCTGCAAGTTCAGGCAATTGCACCACATTTATGAGCAGATCATAAATATTGGCACCAATGCACTCCTGCGGCGTCATACCGATATGTGAGGCAAACAGGGTATTGGTATTGAGAATAACGCCTTTCAGGTCTATGAGATAAACCGCATCAGGAAGGGATTCAAGCAGTGTGGAAACCGTATCGTCGACACGGCTTTTTTCAGAAGAAATATTTCTTTTCATAAGCACCGGTATTAGGGAAGATCTGGTTACGTCCCTCGATCATACTACTGGCTTACAAGTTATAGAGAATCCTCAATTATAAAAATAACCAGCTAGTCAACTCGTTTTGCTCTACTCCTCTTTTCGGTTGAACGGGTTATCTTTGCTGTTGAGTACTCCTACTGCTTTGCCGACAAGCGAACCTGCAGAAAAAAGTCCAAGACCTACCACTGCAATGCCGGCAAGGCCGTGAAGGAGAGGGATTGCAAGTGGAAGGGCAACTGGTAGGGCTGGAGAGACGAGCGCAGCTCCACCTATGCCTATTGCAGCTTTCGTCAAATTATTCGGATTTAACGGATCCATGGTAACTATCTCCTTTTGTTACTGTTCTATGAGGCTTTAAGAATCCTGAAGAGATTGTGCTTCTCTGTTCTAAAGAATTTAAAATGGAAGCTGGTAATGCATGTGGTCATGTAACAGCGTTTTAAACAACGGCCAGTAATAGATGATCAGACAGACAAAGGTCCCTGCAAAGAAGAGTGTAAAGCCACGACCGACTGTTCTTTTATCCAGGCCTGCAGGCTGTTGTGTATTGTGCATCATGTTCCTTTATTGAGGTTGAAGTTGAGGTTGAGTGACTTTGCTGAGCATCCTCGATTGAGGGATATCGTTGAACATTTTATTTTTTCGCGATACAAGTTTGTCCGATACATGCACCGCATATAATATCACCCATCCGTACCGCTCCCAGTCTCTCCCTTTTTTCAACAATGGATCGGACTTGTAGATCACTCCTCTCTGTATCTGCCTGCTGCCCAAACGCATGTTTTGCAGGTGCCTTCTTGTATATCCTGTGAGATCGCACATCTCGTTCTCAGTAACAGTAAACTTCATAGGTTCAAACGTTCTTGGATTAACTACCTGCTGCCTTTTGATCGTGAAGAGGATTGTCTGTTGGTTTTTGCGATACGAGCTTTTCTGATACATGCTGAGCATACAATATCGCCCACCCGTACCTCTCCCAGTCTTTGCCTTTTGTCAATACTGGGTTACTTCTGAGTATCAAGCCTTTATGACTCTTTCTGCTGCCCTCACGCATATCCTGCAACTGCCGGCGTGAATACCCGGTGAGAGTGCACATCTCGTTCTCTGATAGGATAAAATTCATGCTTTTACCTGGTGCTGATACGTTCCGGAAAATCTGGTGCTATAAACAGTTATGCGCTGACTCAGGCATAAACGTCATAATTCTTATCGGATTTATTATTTATTTCTTATAAATGTCATAAATATTAAATATTCTTACAAGCTCCAAAAAGATATTTTTTCACTTTTTTGGTTTTTGTCGTAACGGTTTTTATCACTTTTTCAGATTTCAGGGTATGTCCACATTGCCATCAGACACTTTTCTGTCTTCGCTTGATTCAACCTCCGATTCATCAGAAAAACCCCTCCATCAGTTTCCTGTTGTGCTAAAATCAAAGAAGAGGTGGCTCTTGATCCAACCGGTGAGCAACACCAGCATGATGGTGGATTCCGGGACGGTCAGCATGCCTTTAAACCTGATCATGGTTGCCTCCATGGTCGGCAAACAGTTTGATGTCACTTTTATAGATGAACGGCTTGGCAGTAAAGTCCCTGAGGATTTTTCCGGGTTTGACGTCGTTGCCATCACTTCAAGAACGCTCAATGCATCACGTGCTTACCAGATTGGAGATGCAGCTCTCGCTCAAGGACGAATTGTAATCCTTGGAGGCGTTCATCCAACAATGCTGCATGATGAGGCCGCAGCACACTGTACCAGCGTGGTTTACGGTGAAATAGAGTCTATATGGACGGAGCTTGCACAAGATGTAATGTCGGGCAGGATGCAGAGCATTTACAGGGCGAAGGAGCTTAAGCCGATGGGAGCCATGATTCACCCTGATTTCAGCTATGCGCTTTCATCAAAAAATGCGAAAAAATACAGTTCCCGTATTCCGCTTCTTGCTACGAAAGGCTGCCCGGTTGGATGCAACTTCTGCACGACACCGACGGTCTATGGAAAAAGCTACCGATACCGCGAGCTCGACCTTGTGCTTGATGAAATGCGTTATCATCAGGAAAGGCTTGGCAAGAAGAAGGTTAATTTCTCCTTCATGGATGACAATATCAGCTTTCGTCCGAAGTATTTCATGACGCTGCTTGAGGAGATGGCAAAACTCGGTGTGCACTGGAACGCCAATATCTCCATGAACTTTCTTGATAAACCGGAAGTGGCCGAACTTGCCGGTCGTTCAGGATGCGATCTGCTCAGCATCGGGTTTGAGTCTCTCAACCCGGAGACCATCAAGAGTGTGCAGAAGGGGTCAAACAGGCTCGGCAGTTATGAAACCGTAGTGAGCAATCTGCACAGAAACGGTATTGCCATCCAGGGATACTTCATGTTCGGCTTTGATAATGATACGGAGGAGAGCTTTCAGCTTACCTACGACTTTATCATGAAAAACAAGATCGAGTTTCCCGTTTTTTCGCTGGTCACACCGTTTCCGGGAACACCGTATTTCGATGAGATGAAGCCCCGCATACGGCATTTCGACTGGGACAAGTACGATACCTACCACTACATGTTTGAACCGAACAAGATGAGCGGCGAAAAACTGCTTTCAAACTTTGTCAAACTTCAGCAAGAGGTCTATAAAGGGCGTGCGATTATGCAGCGAATGTCGGGCAAGCCGATGAACTGGATATGGCTGGCCAACTATATGATGCATCGATTTACCAGTAAACTCAAGCCGGAGAGCTACCTGTGATACTGGTCATTTCCGAGCGTTTGAGATACCGTTTGTTCACTTTGCCATTGACGGCCTGGTCGCCATTACTGTAACTCTTCATTATGTCATCAACTGTACGCTCAGGATTTATCGAAAAGATAAAAGCTCATGTGGAACTTCTGGATCCGGTAACATGGATCAGTGTTTTTCCCTGCCTGGCAGGAGGTGTGATGGCATCTGGAGCGATGCAACCGAACGTCCACGACTACCTGATGCTTTTTGCTCTTTTCATACTCTATGGACCGCTTGGTACCGGCTTCAGCCAGTCTGTCAATGATTACTATGATCTCGAACTCGACAGGGTCAATGAGCCGAGCCGTCCAATTCCTTCGGGACGCCTGTCTGAAAAGGAGGCGCTCTGGAACTGGAGTGTGGTGCTGGTTGTTGCTGTGATGCTAAGCACATGGCTCAGCATCGACATTGGAGGTCAGCGCGGGATGGTGTTTGCAGGAACACTGCTGACAGGGTTATTTGTCGGGTACATATACTCGGCACCTCCTCTCAAGCTGAAAAAAAACATTTTCCTGTCCGCTCCAGCTGTTGGCCTTTCTTACGGCTTTATCACCTATCTCTCTGCCAACGCATTGTTCAGTGAAATACGCCCTGAGGTAATCGCTCTTGCCGGGTTAAACTTTTTCATGGCAATGGCTCTGATCATGATGAACGATTTCAAGTCCAAAGAAGGGGATGCGAAAGGGGGGATGAAATCACTCGCCGTTATGATAGGGTCAAAGAATACTTTTCTGGTAGCATTTATTATTATCGATCTCGTTTTCGCCAGTTTCGCCATTCTTGCCTGGAGTTGGGGCTTTCATGTTCTGATGTATTTCACCCTGGCTTCGCTGGCAGTGAACATCTTCATTCAGGTACCGATATACAGCGATCCCAAAAACAGCGTTTCTTTCATGCAGAATGCCGTTGATGATGGATTCGGGAACGCAATCGGGAAAAGCGATGTCCATGAACATAATGCGTTTCTCCGCTTCATACTGGTAAACAATTTACTTTTCCTGACTAACCAGTTAGTTGCAGCCGGGTTGATCGGGATGAAGTATCTCGGTCAGTAGTTCAGGTATCGGACTCACCTCAAAACTTCAAATAGATTTCCGCAGAAGGGAAGGTGGTCTTAAGCGAATAAATTAATGTGTCCTCCTCAAACGGCCCAAACTCCTCGACCTGGATCGGGAAATCGGGGCTTCCGCTTTTGAGTACCACCGCAAACTCGCCTTCGCTATTTTCTTGGAGAACATCAACACACCAGCGTTCTGGAATTGATTGAGTATCCCACCAGGCTATTATCTGTTCCTTTGTCATCTTCCTCCCTTATATTGTTTTAGCACAATCATTACTTCATTTCTTTTTCTGTTGAGCTAACCAGTATCGAATTATTTGCATCACCTCCTCTTCTGAGCCGGCTTGACGCATGGAGGCTCGCCACTGGCTGTCTCCAGCCATTTTGCAGAGCATCCCAAGCAGCTTGACGTGACTGTCAGGTTGAGTGACTGGCGAGAGCATGAGAAACATTAGTGTTGCCGTATTGTTGGATCCGGGATCATAAATTCCGAGCTTGCTGACCCCGATGGCAAGAACGGCAGATTCAATGCCTTCAAGGCGGGCATGGGGTATGGCAATTTCTTCGCCGATAAAGGTCACTCCCTGTTTTTCGCGTTCAAGTATTGCTCTCCATGCATAATCGAACGGAATCGAGGAGTGCGTCGAGCAAAGCTTTTCGAGCAACTGGCGAATGGCAACATCCTTTTCGAGTACCTCATTCCAAAGCAGAACATCAGCCTGAAGAATTGCACTCTCCCTGTCGTCCGGCGGCGGCTGTTTACCCGGCAGATTGAAAGGTATACCCGAGAGATAATCGGCGGCGCGTTTTTTCTTTTGGAGAGTATCCTGGCTGCGAATGTCAGGAACGATTATGGTGATCCCGAGACTCTCCTTTATCAGTCGTTCGGTGATACTGCGCCTGCCGATCAGGCGATGCCAGAGGGGAACCTGTTTTCCTGAATTGCCGACCACAATATTGCCAACCCTGTATTCTCTGGCGAACTGAAGAACGGTTGAAACAAAATCGTTGCCTTTGTAGGTAAAAACGGTTGCTCCGAGCTGCTGGGCAAGGGCAAGAGTATTGGACAATTTGCGCTGGATGCCTGCATCGATCATTTCAGGGCTTTCTGAAAGGCTCTGGACATAGACGGCATACCAGTTGCGGTTCAGTCGGCCGGCGATTCGTGAAGCATATCGCAGCAAGGCCGCGCTGTTTTCCGATTTTGAACTGAGGCAGACCATGACCTGATCCGGACTGGTCGACGGCTCATCCTGCTCGGGGCTGCTGCGTTTCGAGTCGATTTGGGCAACCACCTCACGAAGGGTCAGTTCTCTGAGCTGTTCAAGATTTTCCTGCCTGAAAAAATTCAGGAGCGCCGACTCAGTCTTGCCTGCCATATAGACTTTGCCCTCTTTCATGCGCTGCAAGAGGTCATCCGTTGCGATATCGATATTAACCAGTTGATCAGCCTGTATAACCATCCGGTCGGGTAAACGCTCCTTGACCTTCACGCCGGTGGCCTGCTCGACGGTTTCATAGAGGCTTTCCAGATGCTGGATGTTGAGTGTTGAAACCACATGAATCCCGGCCGCCAGAATCTCTTCGACATCCTGATACCGCTTCGCATTCCTGGAACCCGGAACATTGGTATGGGCAAGTTCGTCGACCATTACCACTGCCGGATGACGCTTTATAATGGCATCGATGTCCATTTCCGTAATTTCGATGCCCCGATAGGTCAACCTTTTCCGGGAAATGATATCAAGGCCTTCGAGCAGGGCTTCCGTCTCTTTTCTGCCGTGTGTTTCGACAATACCCACAACGACATCGACCCCTTGTCCGAGAAGGCGTTTTGCTTCGAGCAGCATCTGGTAGGTTTTTCCTACGCCGGCGCAGTACCCGAGGTAAATCCTCAGGCGACCGCGCTGCGAGCGTTGTATCAAGCGCAGAAAACTGTCCGCCCTGTTTTCTTCCATAGGATATGCCTCCAGTGTTTACTATCGGGGAACCAAAGTTGTTTTCCCGGTTGCATCGAGTTCCATATTCAATACCAGCACATTGACCAAGCCCTCTCCTGACCCCAGGATCTTTTGCCCGTCAGCGTGGCGACGTATTGCCGCCTCGACATCTGAAAGAGCCATCCCTCTGGCATGAGCAACCCTCGATGCTTGAAAAAGAGCTGCCCGAAGGGTAATCAGGGGATCAAGTCCGCTGCCGGAGGCAGCTGCAAGATCGGCAGGAAGAGGTCGCCGGGAATCTGCGCCATAAGCTTTGACTGTTTGCACAGCACGCTCGCGCACTTCGGGACCTGCAGGGGAGAGATTGCTTCCCCCTGCTGCTTCTGCGGTGTACTTCACTGCCGATGGTCTTGGCCAGAAATAGCCCGGTTTCGTGAATGCCTGGGCAATAAGCCTGCTGCCGACAACTTTTCCTGCCTGGTTTCGAAGCAGTGATCCGGATGCGGACTCTGGCACTGCAAAGTGGGCAAAGCTGAATATGAAGAGCGGATAGATCCCGCTGCACAGCACAATAGTCGCAAGTGCAATTCTGAGCGATGCCGCAATATTGGCTCCTTTATCTTCCATAAGTGTGGTTTTCATGTGATGGTACTCCTTCAGAACAAACCGGTTATTGATAACATCATGTCGATCAGCTTGATGCCGACAAAAGGCACCACGACACCGCCGACACCATAAACGAGCAGATTTTTCCGCAAAAGCGCTTCAGCCCCGAGAGGACGGTATTTTACCCCCTTGATGGCTATCGGAATGAGCATGGGAATGATTATCGCATTGAAAATCAACGCAGAAAGAATTGCGCTGCCCGGGGTCGAGAGCTGCATGATGTTCAGTATGCGAAGCCCGGGAATGGCCAGCAGGAACATGGCCGGAATGATGGCGAAGTATTTTGCAACGTCGTTGGCGATGGAAAAGGTGGTCAGCGCTCCGCGGGTCATCAGGAGCTGCTTGCCGATTTCGATGATCTCGATCAGCTTTGTAGGATCGCTGTCGAGATCGACCATATTCCCTGCCTCTTTTGCCGCCTGTGTTCCGGAATTCATGGCGACCCCGATATCTGCCTGCGCAAGGGCCGGCGCATCGTTCGTTCCGTCACCCATCATGGCGACAAGACGTCCCTTCTGCTGCTCGGTGCGGATATACTGGAGTTTATCTTCGGGTTTCGCTTCGGCTATATAGTCGTCGACGCCTGACTGCCTTGCGATTTCAGCTGCAGTCAGCGGATTGTCGCCGGTCACCATAACGACCCGCAGTCCCATGGAGCGCAAACGTTTGAAGCGGTCTGTTATACCGGGCTTAAGCACATCGGACAACTCAATAACCCCAAGCGCCCTGTTGCCATCGACAACAGCAAGCGGAGTCATACCTTTACGGGCAACAGTATCAACAATTGCCTGAAGCTCCCCGGGAAAGGTGCCGCCCTGGTCAGTGATATATTTTTTTACCGCATCGCTTGAACCCTTGCGCAGCTTTCTTCCGTCTGGAAAATCAAGGCCGCTCAGTCGGGTCTGCGCCGAAAAGGGAATAACTTCGGCATTCGATGTTTCCCTGGGTGCTTCTGACTTCAGGATGCTTTCGCCAAGTGTCACAATGGAGCGTCCTTCAGGAGTTTCGTCGCTGAATGATGATTCCATGGCTACTCTGGCAAGATAGCTGGAGTCGACGTCCTTCAGTGGAATGAAGCTGGTGGCCTGGCGATTACCCATCGTAATCGTGCCGGTTTTATCGAGCAGCAATGTATCGATGTCGCCAGCAAGCTCGACGGCCTTGCCGCTTTTGGCAAGTACATTGGCCGACAGAGCCCGGTCCATGCCTGCGAGCCCTATTGCAGAAAGCAAGGCTCCTATGGTGGTCGGAATGAGGCATACCAGCAGGGCAACCAAGGTTGGCACTGAAAGGGTGATACCGAAATATCTGCCGATCGGCCAGAGCGTTCCGGTCACCATCAGAAACGCAAGGGTCAATCCGGCAAGCGTTACCGTCAAGGCGAGTTCGTTCGGCGTTTTCTGTCGCACGGCTCCTTCAACAAGCGCGATCATCCGGTCGAGGAACGAGTTTCCAGCCGAAACGGTAATCTTTACAATAATCCGGTCGGAGATCACCCTGGTTCCACCCACGACCCCCGACCGGTCACCACCAGCGTCCCTTACGACCGGTGCTGATTCTCCTGTGATGGCCGATTCATCGACCATTGCAACGCCTTCGACAACCTCTCCGTCACCGGGAATAAGTTCGCCGACTGAAACGACGACAAGATCGCCTTCCTTAAGTTCGTCAGAGTTGACTTGCGTCACTTTGCCATCACGAAACCTGTTTGCCGCCGTGTTCTGGCGTGTGCGTTTGAGGCTGTCTGCCTGAGCCTTTCCACGAGCCTCGGCCAGCGATTCCGCAAAATTTGAAAAGAGGACGGTCACCCATAGAACCAGCAGCACGGCCAGATTGTAGATCAACCCCGGTTTGTTGAGCGAGGCGTCATACACTGTAATTGCCGTTGTCAAAACCGCCCCGACTTCGGTAATGAACATGACAGGGTTTTTGGCCATAACCACCGGATTGAGCATCCTGAACGACTGCACTACTGCTGCACTGACCAGGGACCCCTCGAATATCGAGGCATTTCGTGCTTTTCTCCGTTCTGTTTTACCCGGCAGACTCTCTTGCATGCTCTCAGGGTTAATGCTGTTAAGGTTATTCATCATTGTTTCAGGATTCATTTATTGAATAGAAGTCGAAAGGTAGTCGGCTACCGGTCCAAGCACTGCGACAGGCATGAAGAGCAGTGCGCCGATCAGAAGCACGCTTCCAAGAATGACGACAGCAAAAAGCGGGGTATCAATGCGAAGCGTCCCCGTGGTTTCCGGAACAGGTTTTTTTGCAGCCATTGAGCCTGCGATCGCCAGCGGCAGAATGATGGGGATAAAACGCCCCAGCAGCATGACCAGGCCGGTTGCTACATTCCATGGCACTGTGCCGTCGCCGAGGCCTTCGAATCCTGAGCCGTTGTTGGCTGCCGCCGAACTGAACTCATAGAGAATCTCACTAAATCCATGTGCGCCCTTGTTGAGCACGGTGCCTGCTCCCCATGTGGTGGATGCGAACAGGGCGGTCCCGACAAGGATCAGCAGCGGATGGACCAGCAGCGCAAGCAGTGCAAGCTTCATTTCATGGGTTTCCACCTTTCGGGCACAGTATTCGGGTGTTCTTCCGACCATCATGCCGCAGATGAAGACTCCGACGATAATGAAGATGAACATGTTGATGAATCCGACCCCAACGCCACCGAAAATCACATTCAGCCACATGCCTGCGAGCGGCACCAGGCCGGTCAGCGGATTGAGGCTGTCGTGCATGCAGTTGACTGAACCATTGCTGGTAGCCGTTGTGACGGCAGCCCACATTGCAGCTGTACCGGAAGGTCCGAAACGCAGCTCTTTACCTTCGAGATTCGATACTGTTTCAATTGGCAATCC
>Ga0209697_10008496_pt1 | contig 11649 bp, 11 predicted proteins | sample AliMusrvi5mmetaG_FD_184115 | JGI IMG/M metagenome (GOLD analysis project Ga0209697, IMG submission 184115) | Freshwater lake bacterial and archeal communities from Alinen Mustajarvi, Finland, to study Microbial Dark Matter (Phase II) - Alinen... | ecosystem: Environmental > Aquatic > Freshwater... | reverse complement strand
AATTGTAGATTTTAATTCCTCGTTTTTGTCGTCACGCATCGACAATCTGACAGTTTTCCCCGCAACGTGTTGACACCTTCCTCACTCAGTGGTACACGGAGTTTAACAAGGAGGTTGTGCCGCTGATGAATCTCTCACCAGCATTTGAGCCGTAAGAAGTCCAGGCATGGTGTCTCTTCTTCCGAGCGCTCCCACCTCATACTAAGGGGGATTTGTATGAAGTTTTGGTCTGTTTCGCTGTTGGGCTGTTGTTTGTTAGCAAACATCTTTGCCGAATCACCTAAGGTAACCAATGCGCCAGTGATTCAGCTATCGGAGCCGCTGCATCTTGGTGGAAAAATCTACACCGCGATATCGCCTGCGGATATTCCAGCCATGCGGAAGCTAACGGTCCAAGATTTTAACGGAGGGGATGCCACTGTCGAATTAGCAACGGAAGATGGAAAAACGGCCACCGCGCATACCTGTGAAGAATGGGAAAAACTAACTGCCAAGAAATACTATGCCCGCAATGGTGCTGAGATTAGGAATCAGTTCCCATTCATTGAGGCTTCGGCAATCTTCACAGCAATCCAGCACGCTAAAACCCCCAAGGTCAGTTACCTCAAGCAAGTCGGGGTCCAGAATCTGGAACTCTTGCCTGTCGAGATGCTGCCCTGGCATGAAAGTGATGACCACGAACTGCATGACCAGCTGACCGCCCAAGGGGTCTCGATTGCGGAATTGATCAAGCGCAAGTTAGTCAGACTATCGAAAGATGACGAGCCTGCGAATCGATCACAACAGGTTGTCCGATTGCTTTGGGGTGGGAAACTAACAGGTGGACCGTTAGGAAATGAGGAGGAGTCGGAATTAGTGTCAGCCTATCTACGGGAGCTGGCGCATGGTGATTTTTCAGGGAGTGGATTTGAGGAGATTCTGGTGCATGCAGGCACACATTTAGTCGGTTCAGGTTTTACCTATGGCTTTTTCCTGCTGACACGCACCACGCCCACTGGACTATTCCAGTTCAAGCCTTGCCGTGGTGATTATGACGGTTTTGGGAATTGATAGCTGACGGATTGCAAGGGGATCTATGAAATACTGCCTCGGGACTCACTTATAGGGTAGCCGGTCAAAGCACAGTCCCGGCGTAAGATAGCCCAAGTTTCTTTGCGTCAGACTGGTCGCGATTGTCGTCGCCGCACAGCCCATATCGTGACTGCGCCGGCTAGCCACATCAACACCACAGTCGGTTCGGGAACCGCGACCGGCACTCCGCCGATGATGAGCTGATGGATTTCGGCATTGCCCAACAACGTGACTTGACTCATGTTCCAAGAATTGGAGTTTACAAAGTAGACGCGCATATTGTCGCTGACAATCAGCCGCGTATCGGCAGCCAGAAACAGGTCGTTCACAAACAATGCATTGGTCGTCAGACTCGACTGCGCCTGATCAAACAGCAGCGTTGCGTGGTTTGTCAACGCCAGTTCACCCACAGCAAAATTATTCACAAACCCGGCCACATCACTATACGCACTGACATATTGCACCCCGTTACTCAGTGAGTCGGGCGTACCAACAAAACCACCGGTCAACAGTTTCCCAACTGTGTCGAAACGCTGCGTCAGCGTCAGCCCAGTCCCATCAAATACAAACTTCGTCCCGCTGCCGGATTCAATCCCGGGTGTCACGTTCAATGTCTGCCAAGCCGACGACTGCGTGCTTTGATTGATAAAATCACCTTGGAACGTGTAGACATCCCCGGCTGCGGCGTCGATATATCCACTCGGAGCCGCGGAATAGGTACCAAGGAATGTATTCGTGGTCAGATCAGTGATCCACGCACCGGCGTTAACGACCTGGCTGTTGAATGTGCCGACGCTGTTAAGGAAGTTGATAGTACCAGTGTTGGTGACCATGCCGCTGACGGACAACTGCGCCGTGCTCACACTGACAAACGCCCGGCTGGACAGGGTCAGCCCCACCGCCAGACTCTGAACCCCATCGTGCATGTTCCACTGCGCTGAGCTAGCGCCGTTGCCGATGACGGCCGTGAGATTGTTGGAAATGAAACTGGAAGAAGTGGACAGTGTGCCAGCATTAAAAACGAGCACCCCAGCGCCGTTGGTCAGCAGTAGCTTGTCTGTGGTAATCGACCCACCGTTGTTGAGAGTCAACGTCCCGTGCCGCACATCCAACACTCCCGAACCACTCGCATTGGTGGCGGTGAGCCGGCCGCCCGCGACCAGTAGGCTGTTACCGGTGGATGTGCGCCCAACAATCACAGAATCTGCTACGGCGGAACTATTGGTGGCAATCAACAGTTGGTTACCACTGCCGCCCGCGCCAACAAAAATCGTATTACCCAGCGTGCGAAGGGCGGCGCCGTTGGTCAACAACAGCGAGTTGCTGTCAGCGGTGGCACCATTACCAATGATCACATTATTGGCAAAGTTCTGGGCGCCCCCAGTCCCGATGAAATGCGAGTTGCCACCGGTGTCGCCGATGACGAACGCGACCCCGTTGGTCTCCATAGTGCTGCCGCTGGTCAGCGTGCCGCCGTTAAAGGAAAATACACTACTAACGCCGTTGGTCAGCAGCAGCTTATCCGTAGTGATGCTACCGCTGTTGCTGAGGGCCAACGTCCCGCGGCGCACGTCCACGACCGCGGCGCCCGCGTTGGTCACCGTTAGATAACCACTATTCACGGTGACAGTATTGCCGGTGGAATCGGAGTTGAACCCGACGTACAGATTGGCCGCCGCGACCGCGCCAGAACTCGTAACGGTCAACTGGTTGCCGAGTCCAGTAGTACCGCTGTACCCCACGAAAAGGTTACCACTATTCACCCATTGAGAATTACCACCGGCAACCTTGGCTGAGTTTCCGTCAGACTGAGCGCCAATCGTACCGTTGCCATTCGAGACCGTGGCGCCGTTGCTGATCGTCAGAGAATTGCCGTTGCCGTTGTTGCCGACGGTGAGATTACCGCTGTTGTTCCAAGCTGAACCACTGCCTGTAATGGTCGCGAGATTGTTGTCACTGGTAGCGGCATCGCCAATAATGCCATCATTGCTGTAAACCTTGGCGTTGTTGGAGACAGTCAATAGGTTGCCGGTACCATAGGCGCCGACGGTGAGGCTGCCGGTGTTACTCCAGATTGCGCTGGCACCAGCCACGAGGACGGCATTGTTATTACCTGCCGTTGTTCCATCGGTATTACCGATAAAACCGGCACTACTAAAAACTGCGCCCTGATTGGTAATGACAAGTTGATTAGCGCTACCGCCCGCACCGACGTAGAGATTGCCGTTATTACTCCAAACCGAGCTGGCGCCGGCCACTAGTACGATATTATTACTACTGGAGCCCAACGCGCCGATGGTACCGGTGCCGTTGGAAACCTTGGCACTATTGCTGATCGTCAGGGAATTGCCGGCAGCGGCATTACCGATGATCATATTATTGGCAAAGTTGTGTGTGCCACCAGCCGCGATAAAATGGGAGTTACCGCCCGTATCGCCGATAACGAATGTGACTCCATTTGTCTCCATGGTACCGCCGCTGGTTAGCGTGCCGCCGTTGAAGGAAAACACGCTGTTGACGCCATTGGTCAGAAACAGCCGGTCGGTTGTGATGGACCCGCCGTTGCGGAGCGCGAGAGCTCCATTGCGCACATCTGTGACGCCGGCGCCCGCATTGGTCACCGTCAGGCGGCCGCCATCCACGGTGAGTCCGTTGCCGCTGGAATTTGCGAAGCCCACATACACCGACGTGGCCATCACCAAACCACTGTTCGTAATTGTTAGACTGTTGACCGACCCAGTGACGCCGATTGATAGGCTCCCGCTATTCTTCCACATCGAACCACTTCCACTCACAAGCACGCTATTACTGCTTGCCGAGGCGTTATAGCCAATGTAGCTCGCGCTGTTAACTACCAATCCGCCGTTGGTAATCAGCAAAGCCGAACCCGCACTGCTTCTGCCGATAGTCAGGCTACCGCTATTGCTCCAAACCGAACCACTCCCACTCACGAGCACGCTATTACTGCTTGCCGAGGCGTTATAGCCAATGAAACCAGCGCTGTTGACCACCAACCCGCCGTTGGTAATCAGCAAGGCATTGCCCGCACCGTAAATACCGATCGTTAGGCTCCCACTATTTCTCCAACTCGAACCGTCACCACTCACCACCACCAAACTACTAACAGCAGTGGAGTTGGACCCAATAAACCCACCTTTGCTGGCTACCAGCCCACCATTTGCAATCGTTAACCCGCTACCGGTTCCACTTAAGCCGACAGTCAAACTGCCGCTGTTCGTCCAAGTTGACCCACTCCCACTGACCAGAACGCTGTTGTTGGTGGCGCTGCCGTAATAGCCAATGAACCCACCGATATTGAAAACTCGGCCGCCGTTGGAAATAATCAGCCCGTTGCCAGAACCGGAACTGCCAATCGTTAGGCTGGCACTGTTGTTCCACAGTGAGCCAATGTCAGTTACCAGCACAACATTATTCAAGGAGACACTCTCTGCTCCAACTACGCCGATCCGATTGTTGACCGTACCGCCATCGGCGATCGTCAACTTATTGCTGTTCCCGTAGTTCCCAACATAGAGATTGTTATTGTTAATCCACGCTGAGTCAGTACCGGTGACTAGCATCGTGTTGAAATTACCGCCGGGCTGCCCGCCCAGATAGCCGGAAGAATTTTCAATTGTGCCACCGTTGGCAATCGTCATGGAATTACTCGGACCGAAAAAACCGAGATAGAAAGATTCCGCCATGATCCAAGTCGAGCCGGGATCGCTGATTAGAACTGTGTTGTGGAAGGCATTTGATCCGGCGCCCACATATCCGTTCTTCACGTTGCTCAACTGGCCACCGTTGATTATTTGCAATAGATTACTGACCCCAGTTTGGCCCACTTGAAAATCAGCCGTAGCATTGTCGATGCTAAAGCCATCCACGATTGTGGTGGTGGAATCGTCAGCACGCGCCACACTGAACATAGCCAACGCAACTCCAAGGCAGGTAACTACCCACCACGGATTGTGTCTTAGTCTAAGACAACATCGCTTATTTTTAAACATTTTCCCATCGCAAAGAAAATACATGCTGAAATTCTCTCACCGATAGAATGAATACATACCACATATCACTCTGTCCATCAAGATGATTTCAGAGGGTTTTGCGGAGCCAGACATCGAGTTTGTCGATGTCTTTTAACTGCTGGCCACGCAAACGCGGGACACCTAGAAACCGGCAATCCACTTCTGGCGCCACGGTCATGTCACCCTAGAGTTTTTCAACAGACGGACAACCATATGGTGATGCCTTGACGTCATACACAATGATGCTATGATGCTTACATGAGAACAACACTGACGATTGATGATGACGTACTGGATCGAGCGCGAGCAGTCGCCGGAAGACTTCACACCCCATTCCGTCGTGTTGTGAACGAGGCATTGCGAGCCGGTCTGCGCGCGGTCGAGGAACCTGCAAAAAATCGACCATATCACACAACGACTCACAAACTGGGTCTGAAAGCTGGAAGAAGTCTGGATAACATCCAGGAATTGATTGCCCAGATTGAAGGGGAAGAGCAACGGTGATTCTCGTCGACGCCAACATCCTTCTGTATGCAGAAGATGCGCTCAGTCCCCATCACACAGCAGCTTGCGCTTGGTGGGACAGCCAGCTATCCGGTCATTCCCCCGTGTGCCTCTGCTGGACGGTTTTGAGTGCCTTCATCCGCATCGGCACCAATCCACGGGTCTTCAATCATCCACTTTCGCTCGACCAAGCAATCAGTCGCGTTCAGAGTTGGATTGAACAACCGCCAGTGCGGATTGTGAGTCCGACGCAGCGCCATTGGGAGATTTTTCAGAAGATGCTTCGTGAAGGGCAAGCCGTCGCCAATCTTGTCACGGACGCACACCTAGCGACCTTGGCAGTGGAACATGGCTGCGAACTCATATCCACAGACTCGGATTTCTCGCGGTTTCCCGATCTTCAGTGGCGGAATCCACTTACCTGACCAAAATTCCGATAAACCTACACTACCACTCGCATAAACTCTCGACGTAAGCCGCGCTGCCATCGCGAAGCCAGCCGTCGAGCTGGGCGATGTCCTTGAGCTGTTGGCCGCGCAAACGCGGGACGACGACGAACCGGCAATCCACTTCCGGTAGCGCCGTCATGTCGCCCCAGAGTTTTTCAAACTGCGCGACTGGGAAGACATCTTCCTGACCTTGCCCCCAGCGCTTCTTCACGTCTTTGAGCGTGATGTAAGTTGGCATCTTGGCAGCGAGGGCGCGGATGCCGGCCGCGATTTTGGCTTCGTTGCCAAGGTCGGTGCGTTGCAGCTCAAAAGCTGCCAATAGTTTATCGAGGTCAATCCAAGTCGTAAGCGTGTTGTAATACCGGAGCGCGAATTCGGCTTCTTCGCGCGGCATTGCCAAGCCTTCGACAAGGCGGACGCGCCCGTTTACGCGCGCCAGTCCGCCGCCCCGGTCTTCAATGCGCCGCGTGATAACTTCAAAACTCAAACTCGCGCCACTTTCAATGTGCGAGCCGAGCAATGCCGCATCGAGGTCGGCGCCGACGGTGTCAATATTGTGCAGCATCAACCAGCGCAACTGCGGCCGGTCGGCGAGCAGTTTCGCCAGCACACCGTTGCGGAGTAAATTCGGAATCTCAAACCAATGACCAACCGGGTGCAAACATTGCTGCGGCAAATTGTCGGTGTAATCGTTACCCTCGCCGGCTTGATGCGCCCAACCAATTAAGGCAGCGTGCAGGCTCTCACGCACCTTTTGCTTTTGTTCGTCGAGCAACTGGTGCGCGATTTCTTCCCAGGCAAACCGGAGATCGCGTTCGGTCGGAATCAGGCGTAACCCGACCGCGCGGCCCGGCGAGAGAATAACCGGTAATCCCGCCGCCGCAATTTGGCGGTGTGTTAGGTGGCTGGTTGTGACGATGTGCGGAATATTCTTACCGGCCCGGCGAGTTTTGGCGAGATGGACTTCGAGAAAACTCCGGTGCGCGCCGCCGAGTTTGCAAAATGGATGGAGTGCTTTAACCACGCCGGCCCCTTGCGTCCACCGGCTGCCGACGCCGGCCGCAAGTGTGACGACCGCCGCTTCGCCGTTGCGCAGCGCGGTCAGGCCGCGTTGCCGGTAAGTGTCAGCAGCGCTGACCACATCTTCATCGCGGACATCTTCGATGGCGGTTGCGGCCGGTAAACGGTTTTGGGCAAGGCCGATCCGACCATTCTTCAAGTCGGTGCGGATTTGTTCGTGTTGGAGGCGGTCAAAGCCCAGTTCGGCCAACAGCTCGGTTAAGTTTTGGCCGGTGCCGGTTGTTTTGGCGCGCGGGAACAACCGGTCGAAAAGTGTGTTCACCATGCCGGCCAGTTCGGGCTGCGTCCGGCACGCGGTGCCGAATTTGTCGAGCTCGGCCCGGCGCGACACGGAGAGTTGGTCGGCTTTAAGCAGGCCGGGCACGATCTGCGAATAGTAACCCGCCGGCATGAGAGCACGCTCGTCGGTCAGCAAGTCGCACCAAGTACCGCGTTCGTTGATTGCGAAGTGCAGTGTGATAAGCCAAAATGAAACCGCACAATCAAGTGTTCCACCGTTCAGACAACAAAACCAATCTACTATTCGGACACAGAAACTATCAGGCTCCGATCCCATAGCTGAAATGCGTTCGTTGTTGGCCGGGACACTCAGTGAACTATGGCAATGGGGCAATCTTGATGTGAATACAACAAATAACTCGAAACATTATATTTTAGCTTTAGGAGGACAACCGATACGGGTACTTGGTCTTGGTATTTTTCACCTAGACGATCGTTCATGGTTTCTAGCTCCAGAAGACCCTTATTCTTTTAATAATGGAAAATTGGAATGGAAGCTCACCAACTGCATGTTCGACGGGACAAAGACATTATCTTATGAGTTCGTTTTTAATGCCATCTTCACACAGGAATCACGACGTAATGTCGCGCCCTTGACGAGGCAGAACTTTATCTTTAGTCTTTCCAAAGCGGGGGATGAATTAATAGGTGTAATGCTATTACGCAGTTTAGATCCGGACAACAACTTTAAGAAGATAGAAGAAACTATAGTGACTAAAATAATAAGGGTATGGCCAGCCAAGTAGAAGATGTGGCAATTTATCAGGAGACCCAATCTGATTCTTTACAAAAGCAAACGATAGACTTCCAGCCTAGTTCACTCAAATGTATCTATAGTAGATAGTGCCCGTGAAAACGAATTATAAAAAACTAGATCAAATGACGGTTGGTGTGTGTAAGGCGGGAATAGATTCTTGACTTTAAAATGTGATCAACCAGCCCTTCACCTTAATCCACCTCCTAAATCTGGCATAATTCTCTGACCCGCTGGTAGCGATATCAGCAGGTCATTCGTTTCCTACCACCATCAGGCTTGCACCGGGCATGGCTTGATTCTAACCAATAACCAGAAGTTCCAACCATAGAAGGAGTGTGTCTTATGACCGTCTTAATTGACCCCGAACCGACTGAGAAGGAAGTCTGGCTGTTTCAGCGCATCTACGAATCTGCCACCCAGATCCTCGCCAAAGAAGGCCATCTTGAACCGATGGCTTTCTTCCGTAGTGGTGAGCATCCGCAGCTGTCACATATCCCGGCAGGTGTTGTTGTACCTGTCCAGATGGACATGCCAGGTAGTGATGCTGGCAAGGATGCCTTGGCGCAGGTCTTGCGTGATCTGGTGCAGAAGACTGATGCCGATCTCGTGTTGCTGGTACTGGAAAGCTGGATGGTCAAACCAACCGAGCAAGAAGCCCAATACTTCAAGCGCGAAGGTGGTTTCCAGGTCCCACCATCCAAGCACCCGAACCGCATCGAGATCGTGTTGTTCAGCCTGAGCAAGTCCAATGGCGATTGCTGGAGTGCGTGGGTGGAGATCCACCGCGACAGTAACAATCAACCGTCAATCCCTGAGCCAGCACCCAAGCTGGAGTACCTCAAAACAGGTGGCCGCTTCGGTAACCTGTTCGAGAGTGATACTGACTGTGAGCTGGCAGGAGGTGCGACCAATGGACCAGCCGCAACCTCCAATAATTGACCTACCGAAGAAGAAAGATACCAGCTGGCAGAACACCATCGCCACCTACATGGGCAGGCATGTTCGGCATGTCCGCGCCAAGAGCAATGAATGGATCCGTGTGCATCGCTCAGGTGGTGGCAGTAGTGGTGGTGGTTGGAATGGCGGCAACCTCTGGGTGACATTGATCCTGGCCGCTGTAGCGCTCTGGGTGGTCTATGCGGTCGTAACCTGGATCGTGGGCGTCATTGAAGCCATCGTCAGTGCCGTGTTCGCCTTCCTGTCGGTTGCCGTGCCTGTTGTGGCCGTCGTTCTCGTAGTGCTATTCGGCCTCCGACTCATTCGTTCCAAGTAATCAGCCCTGGGGTCAGCCCTCTACCTCGCATTCGCCTATCCCGCCATGAGGTCACCCAGGGCTTCTTTTCGTTAACCAAAACCAGTAACCAAACCAAGGAGATAGTTATGTTGAAAGTCTGCACGTCGTATTCCAAGAAAGTTCCGACCGATCAGCAGTACAGTTCGCAGCAGTTCCATGCCAGCGTTGAAGTCGAGCTCAGTGATGCGTTAAGTCCTGAGCAGTTGCAGGAGCGGATCCATCAAACATTCACGGTGGTGAAGAACACCGTTGAATCCGAGATCAACGGTAACGGCAATGGTCATGATGCTGCGGCGCCAGCCCCTGCATCACGCGGTGGTTATCATGTGGCCGGTGGTGACAAAACCAATGGCAATGGTAACGGCAAGGCCAGCAATGCCCAGATCAAGTATCTGACATCACTGGCAACCGAGCAGGACATTCGGCTCAGTGCCTTGAATGCCTACTGCAAAGACAACCACAAGGTCGAGACCATCTATGACCTGACCAAGAAACAAGCCAGCGAGCTGGTGGATTCGCTCAAGAATCACAAGCTCAAGATCAGCATCTAACGACAATTACAGCCGAGGCACGTGAGGGGCGACAGATTAGTGGCTGTCGCCTTTTCGGCTGTTTAACCAACCCCAACCAACGGCTGTGGGGAGTGGGAGGTGGCTAACTGCCATCTCTCACTTCGCATGGCCATAAAGGAGAAACCATGTCCACCCTGAAGGAATTAGCTATCAGTCGGGAACACTGGTCGTACAGCAGTTTGAACCAGTTCCTCAACATCTGTTCGTTGCAATGGGCGTTTCAGCGCTACTACAGGCTCAAGCCCGAGTTCATCTCCGTCAACCTGGCGTTCGGAAGTGCATTTCATCGCACCTTGGAAGCCATCAGCCTACAACGCTTGGAGCACCAGATTCTGGCTGAGCCAGCCGCTCGTGATCTGTTTGCGGATTTCTGGACTCGGCAGTTACAGGAAGATCCAAATGTTCGGTTCGATGAAGACCAAGATGCCGACAAAATGAGCGAACAAGGCCGTAGCTTAGTGGCTTGTTACCGTAATAGCATTGATCCAAGTGAGGAAGTCGTCTCGATCAACCAGGCATTCTGTGTGCCGTTGATCGACCAAGCTGGTGTGGTGCTTGATAAACCATTAATCGGTGAATTCGATCTGGTTGCCCGTCAAGGTGAACAACCAACCATCATCGACTGGAAGAGCAGTGCCACCAGATGGAATCCAGGCAAAGCCCATCGGGCCATGCAACCAACGCTCTACCTGTATGCCTATGACCAGAACAATCGGGCGGGTGTGTTGCCGGCATTTAGGTACGACATTGTAGTGAAGAATCGTACCCCTGTGTTCGAGCAACATGTCACGAAACGGGGACCTGACGCGTTTCAACGTGTGCTCGAGAAGGTGAAGCTAGCTGAGAGCATGATCGCCAGTGAGCACTTCTGTCCGAGTGACGAAGGCATGTTCTGCAAGAGTTGTAGTTTCGCGGGTGCTTGTAGGTCTTGGCACCGCGACCGTAGCAAGTTGATCAGCGTGGCATCTCAAGCCGCGTGATCTGTCGTTAAATCCCCAAACCAAAAACAAACCAAGGAGTGTGTGTTCGTATGAGCAAGAAAACTAATGTCGTAACCTGCTGGGATGTTGTCTCGGCAGTTCTGAGTTCAACCAATCGTGCGTTGTTGCATGGTCCCCCAGGCACTGGCAAGACGTTTGCCGCCTGTCGTCTCGGTCTGACTGGTGATCAGCAACGGGTGTTTAGCATCACCCTCACGGAAGAAACGCCAGCAGCTGAACTGCGTGGCCATTACATCCTGAAAGATGGCAAGTACGTCTGGCATGATGGTGCCGCCGTGGCAGCTTGGCGCTGTGGTGGTCGTCTAGTGGTGAACGAAATCCAACGCGGGGGGCCCGACGTTCACTCACTACTTTTGAACATCACGGATGACCTGGAGATCGCTGAGATGGATTTACCATCTGGCGAGAAGGTGAAGCCGCAGAAGGGGTTCATGTGCGTTGCCACAATGAATGGTGACCCAAAGGAACTGCTTGATCCTGCATTGTTGGATCGGTTTCCTGTCTCCATTCATATCGACAAGGTCCATCCCGAAGCAATCAACCAGTTGCCCAATGATGTCCAACAGGCTGCTGAGAAAACCGCCTTAATCGAAGAGGAAGAACGTAGGATC
>Ga0209697_10008494_pt1 | contig 11650 bp, 9 predicted proteins | sample AliMusrvi5mmetaG_FD_184115 | JGI IMG/M metagenome (GOLD analysis project Ga0209697, IMG submission 184115) | Freshwater lake bacterial and archeal communities from Alinen Mustajarvi, Finland, to study Microbial Dark Matter (Phase II) - Alinen... | ecosystem: Environmental > Aquatic > Freshwater... | reverse complement strand
CCCCCACTCAGCTTTTGAATCCCCGGAAACCCTCTTCCGCGCACGACCTATCATGCTGAAGCCATGGTAAAACAACAAAACGAATAAACCGAGTGCGGCTACCCCACCTAATGCCGCTTCATGGATGAATTGGTTGCAGGTATCCCAGGTGCTGTAGCCCCAAGACGCATTCTCGGTGGTTCCAAATAGCCACCAATCCCCGAGGTGCACCGCAAACTGGTCTACTAGAAAGGCCCTATCCCAAGAATGGCCGCCGACAAAATCCACGCGTGCAAGCAGATACCAGACGGGAGCTTTCATCACCAGGGCTAAGACCACGATTCCTGAACAGACCGCCCATCTCACCGCTCGCATATACCTCCGCACATACCAGAACGCCATCGCCAGACATGCGCATAGACACGCCGTCAACGGCGTGCTCGCAACGGACGAAACAGTCACCAGGAATGCAGCGCCAACTCCCAATATCCCGACAGCCGTTGTTTTGCGACTCTTACAAAGCCAAACAAACAAAGGTAGCAGAGTGGCGCCCAAACATCCGGCAGTAATTGACTGGCCGAACGGCCCTTGAGCACGCACTCGCGTTCCGCGCACCCATGGCTCAATTTCGGCAGTTCGGATCAAGTTAAACACATTTACCCGCGTTAGGTGCTCATAAAGCATACACACTGCGATAATTCCAACAATTGGCACCATCGTCTTAAGTGCCGCAAGAACGTCTCGCTCATCACGGAGTAAATATCGAAATAAGAGGTATCCGCCATAGGAATCCAACAGGAAGGCAACTTGGTTCGGTATTGCTGCCGGATCCTTAAGAAGTGCGACGAACGCAAACGCCCGCCACAAAGCCCAAATCGTGAACGTACGATCCAATGCTGTCAACCCGCCTTCAAGGATCTTCTCTTTACGAACAATCGTTACCCACAACAGTCGAACAACGGCGGATGCAATGATAATCCGCGGGGAATACAGGTGAAATCCACCATAGTTCAATTGAGCACCGGCCGGAATCAACAGGCAAGCGAACATAATCGGAGCAAAAAGCTTTCTCCTGGGCAGCAGCAGCACGAGGATTACTGCGAGAAGCGTAATAATCATCACGATAGGGTGCATGGTACTTTCATTCGCGCCCCCACCGAAATACATCCGCTCGCCCATTTTATGACCCCATCGCTTCCGCGCCTTGCCCGATCTGGTTTGGCCCAACTCCATGCATTGCTGGCATTCCCCTATCGCGTTCGCTCAACATTCGCTTTAGATTCAACAAGACCTCCCCGCATTCCATTTGACCACCGTCCGTCAGACGGCGGGGGACACAGGGCCTCATCCGGCAATTTGGTGGTTTTCATCTTCGGATACCAGGGAGACCGGCGATAAGCCGCCCCAGCGCCTCGTTCGTACAATTGCATTATTCCGTGTATGAACCTCGAAACTGGAGTTGCCAATCCTTTCCGATTGTTGCCTGAAAGAATCAAATGCTGTGATTTTTCGATTTCCCGCCGCACCTGACTCAACAATCTTCCTCCATGCGCCTCAACCAATGCCTCAAATCGTTGCCATTTGAGCAACTCGCACTCCACAAACAACCGGTTGTCCTCAAGTACCTTTCGAGAAATACTATCCTCGCTTTGACGCCAGACAACAAGAGGATCGGCAACGAAGGCCCAGTGGCCAAGTAGGGAGAGTCTTAGCGCCAAATCGTGGTCCTCGTCAAACCTCACATTGGGATTGAAGCCGCCAGCCTGCTCGTATGCACTACGTCGCATCAACATTGTCTGGCACGTTTGAACAAACCGGGAGACTAGAATTTCAGTAACATTTAACCACAACCCCACAGCGCACCCTGGGAGCAATGTAGCGTTATCGAAGGATGTATTTCTCTTTCCTCGTGCGCGAACCAGCTCTGCATTGCTTATACAACACGGCGTCTCCGCTCCCGCCGCTTGCAAAACGGAGTTGCACCGCTCAAGGAACCCCCGGCGCCAGAGGTCATCGGAATCGAGAAACGCAAGTAGTTCTCCATTGGACGCCAGAACTCCCGCGTGGCGAGCCGCAGACGGACCGGCATTCCGCTGACAAACGACACCGACGCGTTTACGAAACTTATCCAATTTGCACATCGTATCGTCGGTCGATCCGTCATCGACCACCACAATTTCGACATTTGAGTATGTCTGCCCAAGTACGCTATCAATGGCATCGCACACTGTCTTCGAACGATTGTAAGTAGGGATAATTACGCTAATCTTAGGAGTCTGAGTCATAAGCGTTCACGGACGGCACTGGACCGCAGGGTTTCACAATGAGTAACGGGGCCCCTCGAAATCTCGTCCCCGGTGAATAGATGAACCAACGACTTTCCAGGCATGTAACCCAGCCTGTCCCAACAGCGCCGCAACCACAAATGCGGCCGCTCGAACCGAACAACCCAGTCGGAATTGCTGTAATGCCAGCATTCTTACGCTTTCACCGTGCTCCGACAACGACTTGCAGAGTCCACGCACAGCTTCTTCATGAAGTCTACGCCACTGAGACCTCTGGTCGCTCCGGGCGATGAGATCGTACGCCAGAACTCGGGCACGAAAATAGTCCGGGGAATTTCTTCCTGCCAAATCCGCGGAACTGTTGGAAAGCTCCGAAGTCCTATAGACATTGGTCACTTTAGACGGAATCGCGGCGAACTTGTACCGGGACGCAACTTGCACTCCTACTAAATAGTCCTCGCTGTGTTTTAGCCCCTCGCTGAAGCCATTGACCTCCAACAAGGCCGCTCTCCGGATGATGCTGGCCGGCAATAAGCCAAATTGAAACGGGTGGTGGATACTCCAAGTGTCATCGAACACTTGACATTGCCCCGCAACGGTCAACCCATGGCGACTGAACAAGCCTACCGGATTCGTTCCATCCCGGACGATGGAAACGTCACCAAATACCCAGGCAACTTCACGGGAGACCTCTACCGATGCCCCCCAAAGTTGTCTGATTCGGTCTGGAACCCACTCATCATCACTGTCAAGAAAGGCGATCCACTCGGACTGTGCCTCCAGAACGGCGCGCCGTCGGGCACTAGAAACGCCCGCGTTCTCCTGTTGCACTACTCGGACACGATTTCCGTAACGGGCACCAATCATCTGGGCTGTGCCGTCCGTTGACCCATCGTCGACAACTATGATTTCATCGACAGAATGAGTCTGGGCAAGGACGCTGTCGATCGCACGAGTTACGTGGGAACGCCGATTGTATGTCGGGATTAGAGCTGACACCTTCATAATGGAAGTATTCGGATGGCCTTGGAGTAAGAGCTGGGCATCCTGCCACGCAATGAATGACCACACCATCAGCGGAACGCCATGCACCAACTGCGGCAGGAGAATGGATCTGCGGTTGAAAGCTACTCACCAATCTTGCTTCTAGTGAGGATCTGCTCTCAGTCCACTTGGTGGCGCCGGAGCCGGCCTCGCACCCTGATAGGCCCCTATATCCCACGCCTCGCTTGCGTGTCGAGGACGGCCAGCCGCGTCAAAACACAGCGCGCCGATGCCGGGATTGGGCTGACCTGAACAAATGCTGGTGAGGTTCTTCCCTGCGCCGATTAGAGGCGAACCCAAACGAGGCTGATAGGCCAAGTTCAAGTTCGGGAACAGCGTGATACTGTTCTGGTCAAATCCGGTTGAGGTCCGCCAATTCGCAAGAGATTTGTACCACATGGAGTTGTAGTAGAAGGCATTGACGCTAAGGTTATACCAATCATTGTAATCCGAAGCTTGGATTCCCGCCTCAGTACTATACATGCCTTGGCCAGGTTGCGCGGAGAGCCAGACGTTGTTTGCAAGAACTGCGGCAGAGCCTTGCCCACTGGGTCCAAACAGCAACCCATTGCTGAGTGTGTTGTTAAAGATCTGCGAATTGCTCTGGATGTTATTCAGAGCAATCACGCCATAGCCGCACCAGCCGGAAATGTCGATCACGTTATTAAAAACAAAGACCGAGTCAATGGTTTGACCTGAATACCCCTTTTGCAGGTATAGACCAGCGGTACAGTTTGCGCTTCCAAAGTTCCCATAGATGGTGTTGTTGTAAATCGCAATTGGAGCCCGAATCGAACTGCCTGTCTGCTGAGCCCAGAAGAAGATCCCGTCGTGGTGGAACGTGTTGCTGGAGGTGTTCCAATTCACAAAGTCGTGGATCTGATTGCCATAAACCAAAAGACCCGACAGTGAGGAGCCCGCCCTGGCGTCACCCCCGGCAATGCCCCAATTGACATTATATATGTGATTGCCGTAGATAGAGTAGTTCGACTCTTTCCGTTCATCGTATTGCGCCCAGATCCCCGCATATACGTCGTGAATTATATTGTCGTGAATGGATATATCGCTTCCAAGGCCTCCGATTGCGATCCCGGCGCTGTTACCGTTCAAATCATCACCCGTTCCAAGGTGGATGTACAAGTTGGATACCGTCACCTTTTTGATCTCAACATTGTTAGAAGCGCCGATTCCTACTCCTGCTCCAGCATACGTCGTCGGAGAGTACTGACAGGCTCCTTCAAGACACAACGCTCCGGGGCTTCCGCCTAGGGTAGCCTGTATAAGCCCGTTGCTTCCTCCGTCGACTATGACATTTGAGACATTTCCGATGTCGATTACTGTCGTCCCCCAATAGGCTGACGTTATCACCGCATTGGGCTCAAAAAGCAGCCTGATGGGATTCGCAGTAGTCCCACTCCCCTGGAAACGAAGAAAGGGACTGGTTCCGCCAATCGGCCCCGTGAAGATCCCGCATAAGTGAACGGTCGTTCCCGGGCCGATCGCGTCACCTGTTCCTGTAACGCCGGACCACTTTCCCGCATTATTGAAGAAGTTATAGGGAAGGGCGTTCTCGCAATCACTGCCGCCCCCAAGTCCGGTTGCAAATTGAGCGATGTAAACATCGTTAGCATTGGAATTTCGACACCCTAACGCAATGCATAACACAGGTACCATGTCACGAGCTCTCATATAACCGTGTTCGTCATCGCCGTATCTTTCCACTTTTGGGCGCAACAACCATTCAGCCCGCGAGGAGGCGTATGCGGATCATGCTTTCAGCTCAACCGGCACAAAACCGCCCCACGGTAAGGCCGGTGACTGCCTACCGGAAGATCCTACCGGCACACTTAGAGACGAATTGAACCATATGCAACCAGTCGTATCCCCCTTCAAGTTTCGCCATGAAGAGCGATTGATCATCCTCTGAGTTGATCGGGATTCTCTCCAGGAACAGCCGATCGCTAGATTGTCCTGCGGTTCCGATCATGGTGGTCACACCCGAGTCGTATCCAGCGTCGAGGAGCACGGAACCAAATGTCTTTCTGAAATCTCCGTCTGCCTCGGGAAATGCATATGGGTATGAAAACGAAACCACTCCATCGCCAATGCGATCTTCAATGGACTGCTTGGATGAACGAAGCTCGTGCCGTATTCTATGCCACGACAAACTACTCAATTGAGGGTGTGTCGCCGTGTGAGATCCAAACTGGACTCCCAGTCGGTGAAGTTCTTTGACCTGATTCCAGCAAAGACAGTTCTTACCGCTAAAGGCTCGGTGTTCGACTCGCATGTATGCCGTCGGAAGAAACACAGTCGCGTGGCATGAGTAATGGGCGAGGATAGGATAAGCCTCCCGGTAGAAGTCCTCGAAACCGTCATCAAACGTCAGAACCACATTGCGGTTGTTCCATGTACATCCGTGCCCAATAGCATTGATCGCTTCGTTCAGTCCGACAGTCTTGTAGCCGCGAGTAACTAGAGACTTCATTTGCTCGGCGAAGATTCGTGGCGCGGTACAAGTTCGATAGTATGGGTGAATGTCGGCTTCGTTAGTATCAGAAATACTGTGATACATCAGAATTGGGATTCCTGCCATCGGATGCCCTCGCAGTCGCCGAGCTGGATGAAAGCAGTATACAGTCGCTATTCGATCGGGTCGAATGGTAGTCATCTATTCACAATTAGTAATGATTCAGAAGAGTGGGCGTTGTTTGAATGTCGCCAAATAGACTCGAACGGAGCCCCATTATCTCAATGGCGATAGCTGCGCGCAGATCACAAGCAACTCATTGGTCAGTGAGTCGACATTGGAAGGCGCTATTGGGATACGTCGACCAAAGGAACGACAGTCCACAACCGTTTGCCTGGACTGCAAGCGCGAATCTGACACTTGGAAAGGTCGAGGCTTTTGTAAACGGCTTTTGCACTCAGGACACTAGTGTCCCGAGTTTGAAATAGGTTGAAGAATGCGATGATCTGGCCCATACTTGGGTATGGCACAAGGACGCCCCACGAAACCACTCGCGATGACAGCCGAAGAGGCCGAAAAGTTGGCAATGATGGCAAGGCGTCCGAAATCTACCCAGGCGTTGGCTCTTCGGGCCAAGATCATTCTCCATTGTCATGATGGAATGCTCAATCGTGACGTAGCCGCCAAGCTCGGTATAACAGCGGCCACGGTCTGCAAGTGGAGAGAACGTTTCCGGTTAAACCGCATCGAGGGGCTCATTGACGAGCCGCGTCCCGGCGCCCCACGGACGATCAGTGACGCCAAGGTGGAAGAGGTAGTGACCAGGACATTGGAATCCATGCCGGGCAACGCCACCCATTGGAGCACGCGTCTGATGGCAGAGAAGAGCGGTTTATCTCAAACCTCGATTGTTCGCATCTGGCATAGTTTCGGCCTCCAGCCCCATCGGGTGGAAACCTTCAAGCTGTCCAAAGACCCACAATTTGTCGAGAAAGTTCGTGACATTGTGGGGTTGTATCTGGACCCTCCGGAGCACGCCGTGGTGCTGTGCGTGGACGAGAAGAGTCAGGTGCAGGCGCTCAATAGGACACAACCGATTCTGCCGTTAGCGCCCGGAATTCCGGCCCGGCAGACACATGACTACGAGCGGCACGGGGTGACTTCGCTTTTCGCCGCGTTAGATGTCGCAAGCGGTGTCACCATAGGCAACTGTTATCGCCGTCATCGCCACCAGGAGTTTCTTCGTTTTCTGAACGAGATCGAGCAGAACGTGCCAAAGCAGTTCGACGTGCACCTGGTGATGGATAATTATGCCACTCATAAAGTCGCCAAGGTCAGAAAGTGGCTGTTGCGCCACCCGCGATATCAGATTCATTACACGCCAACCAGCGCCAGTTGGCTCAACTTGATGGAACGGTTATTTGCCGAAATCACAGAACGGTGCGTTCGGCGGGGCAGCCACACCAGCGTTCCACAACTCGAGAAGGCGCTATTGGGATATATCGACCAAAGGAACGACAATCCAAAACCGTTTGTCTGGACCGCAAGCGCCAATCTGATACTTGGAAAGGTCCAGAGATTTTGTCAACGGATTTTAAACTCAGGACACTAGGACAAAAACACCGTTCACGTTTTGTGACCAAGAGAAACAGACTTGTTTCTACTTCAATTGCGGTCTTATCAATCGGACGATTGCTCTTGGTGCCCGGCGCAGAAACGATGGGGCAAGGCTTACAGATGCGCGCCACAGGTCATCACCGAAGAACTCAACATAATGCCGCCACTCCCGAGTATCATTGCCGATTCTCCGAAAAGCCGCGATGTTTGACACTGGAGTCTTGATTGCCTCGAAATCCTTCCGGTTCGAGCGGATGAAAGCGACAGCCTTGCGTATCGAGGGCATCCACATATCGTCGAGGATGATGTAACCTCCCATACGACACAAATTGGCCGAGAGCGTGAAATCCACCAAGGCGTCGTCGAATCGGTGATTCCCGTCGATGAATATGACGTCGAACATCTCTTCCCGGTCAGCAAAATGGACCAAGGCAGAAACTGACATCTCTTCGATCAAGCGGAACGCCTCGCTCATGCCGAGGTTCCTTGGTTGACTGCACCCAATCCCATGCCAGTGACTCTGGAAAGGATCGACCGCTGTATGATGACCGACATCGTTCTCGCGAATGGAGGCCAGGAAATACACCGCAGAGTAGCCGTAGGCTAGGCCGATCTCAAGCGAGGTTTTCGGCTTTACTTCCCGGCACAAGTTGTATAACCACATGCCCTCGTCTCGACTGATAGCGGTCATCGTATCTAGGCTGTGCCGATCGCCGTCAGATCCGAGTTGCGCATCGCCATTGTACATGGAGAGCAACGCCGAGCGGAAAGGCTGAGGCATGGACAACAGGATTTCATCGGGAGGCAGTATGACAGTATTGTGATTTTCTCTGAACATAACCAAGACCAACTCAAACAATATCTCAGATGAGTTTTAAGGCAGCGATCCTGTTTAACAAACGACAGTTACGGTTGTATTACGGACCGGTACCTCATGCTAGCACTTGTAAGGCGACCACACGACACCCAAACCAAGACCACGAGGTTCCAAGCTATCGATCCAACAAACAGTCGGTAGAGTTGGAGAAGAGGCGACATCGAAGGTGTAACCCACTCTCCACTGGCCGAACAGGACACTTTCCTTTCCCGACATACGGCTCTCTTGAAAACCAATTCGTCGAAGGAATGCGCAACAAGTTGCATGACTGTCGCTTCCGACAAAGGCACCTGACCAAAGCGCTGAACTGGTACGTTGTAACTGCACCATTTCGGAAATCGGAAGGATCATTGGTTCCACAGTTGCAAATGTCGCGCGAGACTGTCCACATTGACACGGTTCACCTTTCAAAAGGCGACCGCGGGATTCCCAGAAAGGAGCATGTGCGGCGACGAAACCGTCTACTGTCGGTCTCTGCAGCGATTCGGATCACCCCCTGTCATAATGCGGATGTGCACAGCGGAGATGCCAATGACTTGCATTCCGCATAACGTCTTTGCAATTAAGCGCAACGGCAATATGGTTTTGATCCTCACAACGGGTAATGCAACCTTGACGGTCAATGGCCTCACATTCGTGCCCGCGGCCCACAAAACGGACAACTCTGCGGATTCAGGCATCTAAATGAGGCGATCGCATCAGGCCAGCATTTCTAAGCCAACGCTTCGGGTGAAAGCCCGTACGGTCGGGCATTTGCCTTACATAGTATTCGTACGCTGCACTGCATTTTTCCCGAAATCCTCCGTAGCGCCAATTGAGAACAAATCTATCTCTATTCATTGCAAGTCTCTTTGTAAGAATCGTGTTTGCTCCTGTAATGTGATAGTCAATGAATACTTCCGCACATACATCCATTTTGACGCCTGCGGCGACTGCGCGCATTGCGAACTCAGTATCCCCGGCGATGTATTCAGTTGCAAAAGAGCCAATTTGTTCAAACACTCTTCGACGAATGAACGAGGCTACCAATTCGGCTTGAGTGGTTCCCCGCAACCAATGAGACATCGTCAACGTTGACTTATCTTTCGCCAACCACCCCCCAGTCTTGGTTGCTTTGCCACCGCGTGTGTCCCAAATGACACTTTGACCAAAGAGGATCTCCACTTCGGGATGGTTCTCTAGATATGATCCTGCTGTAAGTATCGCTCCAGGTCGTATGAGGTCGTCATCGGTCATAGGCTTGATGATCTCTTTCGTCGACAGCGCCACCGCCTTGTTCACTGCGTAGTACTCGCCCCCATCAGGCTCAGACAACCAGCGCAACCTCTTGTCAGAATAAGATTTGAGAAGATCTACAGTTCCATCCGTAGATGCGCCGTCTACTATGATTATTTCGAGGTACGGGTAGGTGTCCTCTAACACTTGATCAAGCATCCTTTTGAGTTGGGGGGCGCGGTTCCGCGTCGCTGCAATGATCGACATTCCAGGGAGACTCATCGTTTTAGCAGTCCTTTGCTTCCTGTTAGCACAACTAGTGTGTACGCGAAGATCATTATTGGTACCCGTATCCATATTGACGCACCGGCACTTTGCAAGAACAAAGAGGAACACACTGCCAGCAGTCCTCCGAGCATTGGTCGAATCCAGATGTCTAGGTTGAGCGATCCAATCACAGTACGGTAAGTTCGGAGTGACACCAGCCACCCGGCTAAATCAATGCATGTAATGACCAGAGCAGCTCCCCATAGACCATAAACTGGGACGAGGATGAGGCCTCCCCCGACTGACACAAGCGCAGAAGCGCACACAACCATGATCATGACGCGATCGCGACCAAAGGATATAAGGCAATTCGTGTAGCCGCAGATTGCGTAGTTGAACACAACCGCAACTGCCATTATGCGTAATAGTGGAATTGCCCCATCGTACTTTGCTCCGTAAATCAGATGGACGATTGTCGCCGCTTCCGCAGCTAAGATAGCCGCGACACAGAATGCTGCGATAATATGCACTTGCGCAAACATGCGCGCACCCCGCCTCGCAGCTTCAATGTCGCTGGCCACGGTTTTCATCAGTTTCGGGAAGAACACCGAGCCAAGTAGTCCAGGCACAAGAGTCGCCAGTTCTACCATTTTATACGAAGCCAGAAAGATTCCCAGCTCATGCGCCCCAAGCCGTGAATAAATGATCAAATTGTTTGAATAGTGCAATACTACAACCAAGGCCGACAGAAACCCCAAGGGTGCTGCTGCCCGTGCCACTTCCAGCACGCCGTTGAAGCTTACGACGCGCGCTGTAATTCCACGAAACAGTCTCAGGTTTACATAGATGATGGCACCAGTTACCAGCCCTATCGTTGGAGCAAGAGCGCAATAGACTAAAACGGCGGAAGCTGAACGAACGAACAGGAGAAGCGCGCAGACATTCAGACCAGTGCCAAGGACTCCGATCCACGCCGGAATTTGCACCATCCCAAGACCGCACAGAGCCCAATCTGCTGAGAACGCCGTAGTGAGGATGGTGGCGCCGGATATCAGAATAAGATTCCGCTGCAGCGGATCGCGGACAAATAGGGCTGCGAAGGTCGCCAGCGCAGCGTAAGCCAGTAGACCGAGAATCACTCGAATCGCTGTGACGCAATACAAAGTCTCCCTGGCTGTGGTGGCATCCCGCGCCACTGCCCGTGTGCCCCATAGTGGTAACCCTGATGATTGGAGAATCCCAGCGTAGGCGACCACCGATGCAGCATACCCTGCCATCCCATAGTTGTCAGGCCCGAGCGTTCGGGCGGGATAGCCCAGTGTAATCAATCCAAGTGCCCGGCCAGCGATTGTAGCGATACCGACTGACAAGAGGTTCACGACGAGCGGTGAACGTCGGAACGTTTCGAATCGACTGCGCGACGGCACAGCCTGGTCGGTTATCGCTAGATCGACAATCGCGACACTATGAATCTTCTGAAGCATTCGCGCTATCTATTTGGTCTCATCGCTGAAGTCTCGGGGAAGATCGCTAATCTCGATTGCGCACTAGATCCAAACTCGCCTCGCCAACTCCTGGAGCAAGTCGCAACCATCCCAAGATCGGTTAAAGGTCAAAGCCTCAACCATTTGCACAATACGATCAATACTCTTTCCGTTTAATGATTCCGCAAAGCCTAATCATCGAAACCGCTCGATGCTTCTGCGAATTCTCACATTTATCGCGTCGTTGTCTGCTCAGCTCCTGCAAGACCTATCCGATGGTCCGACATTACTGGTGGTGAGAATTCCCTCCGTGTCAATATAACTGAGACACTCTCCATGGTCTTAATTAGAGAGCAGGGCGAGAAGGAATATCAGTATGACAGGCAAGAAGACAGGCGCCACAACCACCGCG
>Ga0209697_10008493_pt1 | contig 11651 bp, 9 predicted proteins | sample AliMusrvi5mmetaG_FD_184115 | JGI IMG/M metagenome (GOLD analysis project Ga0209697, IMG submission 184115) | Freshwater lake bacterial and archeal communities from Alinen Mustajarvi, Finland, to study Microbial Dark Matter (Phase II) - Alinen... | ecosystem: Environmental > Aquatic > Freshwater... | reverse complement strand
CAGGCTCTACCCTTGCTAGCCAAAGCGAAGGAGCGAAACATTCGGGTCGGGTGCCAAGCCAATGGCTGGCCGCTCAAAGAGGGCGATTTCGACCAACTGCTGGGCGTGCTGAAAGAGATGCGGGAAATTGGCTACACGGGCTTTGAATGCAACATCCGCTTCGTCAAGGCTCAGTTCGAAAACGCGCCGGGAGCGCGAGCCCGGATTGAAGCGACGGGTGTCCAATTCATCGGCGCGCATACGTCGCTGGAGCAGTCCCTCGACAAGGACTTCGCCCGGCGAGCCGCTGGCGTGGCCGCATTGGGCGGCCAGCGAATTGTGATGAGCGCGAAAGGGCTCTCGCCCGAAGGACGGTATGAGGCGAGTGCGCTGCGCGACAAGGCGGCGAATATCACGAATCTCGCACGGATCTGCCGCGAGAACGGAGTCGGGCTGGCGTATCACAATCACAATCCCGAGTTTGCCAATCACAACGCCGAGATCGAAGCTCTGGTGAATTCGACCGAGCCGGGGCTGGTCGACTTCCTGGTAGACGCGGGCCACGCCTATCTGGGTGGAGGCGATCCCGCCCGGTTTGCCGCGCGCCATGCTCAGCGCATTTTCGGCTTCCATTTGAAGACATTCCAGGGGCGTGATGAAGCGTCTCAAGTCCCGCTGGGCCAGGGCGATTTCGGCTTTGAGAAACTCGCCAGCGCCCTGCACTCCAGCCACTGGTCGGGCTGGTTGATCACCGAGGAAGGCGGCGGCCCGAAGCCCGGCAACACCGCCGCTGTCAGGCCAGACCGCGACTACATCCGACGCGTGTTCGGTGTGTGATGTCCCTTTCGAGGCGGCTACTCAAACCCGCAGCGCGGTGTGCAACGCCGGAACGGAAGCGGCCAGCCGGGTAGCCGTCACGCGCACGTTCGGGTGCTGCTGCAGGAACGAGGCCGGAAAGCGGCCCGTCACCGGCCCGAAGAACGCGCGCCGCCACAGCCCGGCGTGCCAACTGCGCAAGAGCGTGACGTGAACGTAGCGGCTGGAGAGAATCTCCCGCATGCCGATTGTGGCGGCGCGATGCGGCACGATGTCCCACACTCCATCCGTCCCACACAAGCAAACTTGAGCGCGTGTCGCCGGCAACAGATCCTGGGCACGCGTGGCGCTGTGACGGACGGCGTCGTCGTCGCAAGGTTCGTCCTCGCCGGGCGGATCGTTGAAGGCAAGATGCCCGCTCAAGCCAATCCCCGCGTAGCAGATGTCGGCGGCGCCATGGCGCGAGAGCAGGCCGGGGATCTCGTCCGGCTTGGCAGGATCGGGGAAGATCCGGTTCGCCTGCGGTATCCGGCTGCGGCCTTCGAGCCGGTCGAACAGAGTCTCCTGCATGAAGCGGCGGAAACTGAGCGGGTGATCCAAGCTGACGAGCTGGTCGCGCGAGTCTAGATACTCGTCCATGTTGATGATGACGAGCGCGCTTCCGTCCAGCTGCTGCTGGTTCAGCAGTTCGGCCCAATATAGTCCAGCGGACCCACCGGCGCAATCACAACCAGCTTCCGTCCTAGCCCGATAGCGGTGCGAAGCTCCGTGGCGAGCTCCGAGGCGACGGTGCGGTTGAGTTCTTCGACGTCCGCGACCTCGCCTGCGAGCAGGTTCGGCCGGGCGTTCAAACTCTCGATTGTCTGGCTGTAATCCACTACAAATCCTCCCTGACCTCCTGCGACGACATCGAACGGGAACATCCAAGGAGGCTGCACGCCTTCATCAAGCGCTACGGCGTCGAGTATCCGTACCTGATAGCGGGCGAGCCGAGCGAGTTGCAGGCCAAGATCAACCAAGCGGAAAACTTGAACGCCTGGCCGACCACATTTTTCCTAGGCCGCGACGGGCTCGTGCGTGGAGTGCACGCCGGCTTCGCCGCGCCGGCCAGCGGCGAATTCAATGTCCAGTTGAAACAGGACTTTGCAAACACCGTGGAGCGGCTTTGTCGGAGGAGACGCGCGCATCCCGGTGATGAGGAGCCGGCTCACGGCCGCCAGTGCTGCGCGGCCGTGAGCCGGGTAGGTCATAAGTTAATGAATAGTAAGGCTTTAGCAGAGTGAATGGAAGTCGAGCTCAGTTTCGACCGGCAAGGGCAATGCACTGCCAGCCTGTTCGGATGCACGGATGGCTTTCAAGTCCATTTCTCGATAGACATTCAGGTCATTCTGTGGCAGGATTGAAACGTGGTCACCTTCGGAAGCGAAAGTGATGGTTCGTACCGACTTTTACGCGTCGTTGAGAGGCTAGATCGAGATGAGCATACCCACAATCCAGGTTGAGGAACTGAAGCGGCGGTTGGACGCCGGAGAGAACTTGTTCTTGCTGGACGTCCGCGAAGAATACGAATACGATATCTCCAACATTGGTGGACACCTGATTCCCCTGCCTGAGTTGTCGGAGCGCGTAAGGGAACTGGATGCCAGCAAGGAGATCATCGCCTTCTGCAAGATGGGTACGCGCAGTGCCAAGGCGGTACAACTCCTGAATAAGGCCGGATTCCCCAATGTGCGCAGCCTCACCGGCGGGATTCACGCCTGGTCCGACCGGGTGGACCCACGAATTCGCAAATACTAGACCAGTCGGCCGATCTGTCAAACGGCTAAGCAGTCGATCGGGGAAGAGTTGGCGCGACGCCCGGTCTTCGCCATGCCCGAACTCCCCGTGCATCGCTCGACAGACGGCATGTCCCCGGATCCTCAGACTGCGCAGCCTGTCGCGCGGCAACGGCGAATTACTCCTTGGCACCAGATGCTGAAACAAGAGTCCTCAAATCGGAGGGCCCGGTTATGCGGTGAGGCGCTGCCCTTGTGAGCAGCGCCTTACCGAACGACTGGGGTGTCTGGGTGGTCGATTTCCAGAGCCACTGGATCGGGCGGCTCTCAGGAGTTGCCGGCTGGACGGCCGACTTGCAGCCGCCTGAGCGAGGCGACCAGCGCGTCCAGGTCATCGCACGTGTTGTAGAGCGCCAGCGAGGCGCGGGCCGTGCTTTCGAGGCCGAAGCGCCGGTGGATCGGCTGCGCGCAATGGTGCCCCGCCCGTATGGCGATGCCGTCCCGATTGAGGTATTCGCCGATCTCCTCCGTCCGGATGCCGTCCAGCACGAAGGACAAAACGCCCGCCTTTTCGCGGGCCGTCCCGATGATCCGCAGGCCCGGCACGGTCTGGAGCGCCGCGGTGCCATAGCTCAGCAACCCGGCTTCGTGGCGGCTGACATTCGCCATCCCGACCCGGTCCAGGTAGTCGACCGCCGCGCCCAGCCCCACCGCGTCGGCGATGTTGCCCGTACCGGCTTCAAACCGCGCCGGAGGCGGGTTGTACACCGTCTTTTCAAACGTCACGTCCTGGATCATGTTCCCGCCGCCCTGCCAGGGCCGCGTGACCTCCAGGATTTCGGACTTGCCGAAGACCGCGCCAATGCCGGTCGGTGCGAACATCTTGTGCCCCGAAAGCACATAGAAGTCGCAGTCCAGCGCTTGCACGTCCACGCGCATGTGCGACACGGCCTGAGCCCCGTCCACCAGCACTTTGGCACCGTGGCGGTGTGCCGCCTCGATCATCGCGTTCACGGGCGTGACGGTCCCCAGAGCATTCGAAACTTGAGCTACCGCGACGAGGCGCGTCCTCGGGCCAAGCAGCTTCTCATACTCCTCCAGAATGATCTGGCCGGTGTCGTCCACCGGGGCCACGCGCAGCCGCGCGCCCTTTTCGGCGCACAGCATCTGCCAGGGCACGATGTTGGCGTGGTGTTCGAGCCACGATACGACGATCTCGTCGTCCTTTTGGATGTTCTGGCGCCCCCAGCTTTGGGCCACCAGGTTGATCCCCTCGGTCGCTCCGCGTACGAAGATGATTTCGCGCGTTGTTGGAGCGTTGAGGAACCGCCGGACCTTCTCGCGGGCGGACTCGTAAGCGTCCGTCGCCCGGGCCGCCAGTTCGTGCGCCGCGCGATGGACGTTGGAGTTCTCGTGGGCGTAAAAGTAGCTGAGCCGGTCGATGACGCTCTGCGGCTTCTGCGTGGTCGCGGCGTTGTCCAGCCAGACCAGCGGGCGGCCGTTCACGCGTTCCCGCAGGAGCGGGAAGTCGCGGCGAATCGCCTCCGCGTCGAAGGGCTGCGAGGAGAGGCTGGGGTTGGCGGGCTCGGGGCGGGCCTCCGCCGGTTCGAGCACGGGGACCGGCCCCGGTGCCGCGGGCGGGTAGGAGAACAGCGGCCGCGCTTCCTCCAGAAACGAGAAGGCCGGAACCGTGGAATCCGGCGGTCCGAAGCCGCCCGGAACCGTGGGCGCGGGCGGCGAACCGAACGGGGTCGTTTCCGCCGGCGTGGCGGCCTGGCTCAGGCTTAAGGGTGCCTCGTCGAACTCCGGAACGATCACCGGATCGGACTCGCGGAATCGAGGGCGGGCCTCCTGCAAGAAAGCGAAGTCGGGCTGCGCCGGGGAATCGGCCCCCCCGGCGTTGCCGGGAACTGCCGGCAAGGGCGGCTCCCCGAACTGGGCCGCCAGGCTTTCGCCGGACGGAAGGACATCGAAATCCGGCGGTGGCAGGACGTCCGAGCCGCCGAACGCGGGACGGGTATCCTGCAGAAACGAAAAGCCGGAATTCGCCGCCGGATCGGACACCGGAACCGCTGGCGCGGCGCCGGCGGGCAGTGCGGGCGCCGTCGACGGCTGAGGCAGCGACACGAAGTCCGGAATGGCGGACCCCGCGGATTGAACGGGTTCCAGGCTTACCCCCAGCGCGGCCGGATCAACCGGCGCCGGCGGCTGCTGCGACGGGATGACCCCGGGGTTCTGCGCGGGCTCCGGCGTTGCCGGGAAGGCAGTGAAAAACTCGGCCGCCAGGCGCGCCAGGACATCCGGATAAGGGAGACTTGGAGGCCATCCGCGCGCTCCCAATCCAGCCTCATTTGTACTCATGGTAGTTGGTCACGTCCACGTCTTCCAGCACGGCGATGGCGTCGTCGGTCAGCACGGCAGTGGAGCAATACAGCGAAATCAGGTATGAGGCCAGGGCCCGGTTATCGATGCCCATGTAGCGGACCGAAAGTCCCGGACTGATCTCGCCGGGGAGCCCCGACTGGAACAGCCCGATGCATCCCTGTTTGCGCTCACCGACCCGCAGCAGCAGGATCTTCGACTTGTTGTCGGAACTCTTCACGCGGATTTTGTCGGTGGGAATCAGCGGGATGCCGCGCCAGGTGAGAAACGGATTGCCGAACAACGTGGTGGTCGGCGGGGGCACGCCGCGGAAGGTGCATTCGCGTCCGAACGCCGCGAAGGTGCGCGGGTGCGCCAGGAAGAACGACGGCTCTTTCCACACCTTGGTCAGCAATTCGTCCAGGTCATCGGGAGTCGGCGGGCCCGTCCGGGTCTTCAGGTGCTGGCCGGGAGCGATGTTGTGCAGGAACCCGTAGTCGGCGTTGTTGAGCAGCTCGCTCTCCTGCCGCTCCTTCACGTGCTCGATGGTCAGCCGAAGCTGCTCCTTCACCTGGTCGTAGGGCCGGCTGAAGAGATCCGAGATGCGCGTATGAACGTTGAGTACCGCGTTGATGGCGTTGAGTTTATATTCCTTGGGCTGTTCCTCGTATTGGACGTAGGTTCCCGGAATGGGGCTCTCCTCCACCTGACCACAGGTGGCTTCGATGGCCTTACTCTCGTCCACGCGGTTGATGCGGAAAGTCCCCGACTCGAGCGGTTTCCAGTCCAGCAGCCGTACGAGCCAGCGGGGAGTGATCGCCCCGAATTGGGGCGCGGTCTTGGCGACGTTTGCCAGTTGAAACGCCGCCTGTTCGCCCAAAGACTGTTGGGCAATGATTTCGTCAGCCACTTAGGTTGTCTCCTTATGCATCATCTTCGCGTGTCAGATTGGCAATGAAAATAGAACCTTGAGATCAAGATTTCGAACCTTGGGCGAGCACAAGACGGCGGCCGAAGGCCGGAGTTGGAGCTAGAAGACAGCCGTTCCACGCGAATCAGCATCTCTGCGCCGACACGCCGGCTCACCGCCAGTCGTCCACGCTGTCCTTTGGCGGACGTTGTCCGACGTCGGTCAGAGCTCACCAGTCAGTTCCCATCGCTTCAAATTACTATATTCCTATCGACATAATACAATAAAGCGCATGCGGCAGGACGAAAAGGGCCAGTGCGCTCATCCCGAGGCATCTTTGATCGCTGTGGCCATACCCAACTGGCACAACGACCGCGATCAGCGCGCGTGGTACGGGCAAGCCGGCAATTCTGAGGAGGCGCTCCACTCGAGATGGCACTCGATGGAATTGAGCTCGTCCGTGCAACATCCCCGGAAATGCTGAATTGGGCGGCAGGAGGCCGTCGATAAACGGCGCCATCTTGCGAGGCGCCCGCCTGGATGTTGCGCGATCCCGCACCAGCATAAGCAGCAGGCCCAAAGACGGCTGTGGAGGTGGTTGTTCACGCCTTCTGTGCGCTGAAAACACGGGACCAAATCGACGGCTTACGTAAGATCGGCGCACATCGCTCCGGGCGATTTCCTTCAAAATAGCGGCGGACTTTGCGGGATTGCGGCACCGTCGCAGCGCGGGTCGGAGCCGGCGAAATTGACTTGCCGCTTGCCGTCGCGCACAACCGCCTCGCCCTGGCCGACGGCCGAGGCGAAGGGCGGCAATAGCGTTACTATGTGGCCCCGGCGGGCGAGGTCCTTCTGCACGGAGTCAGGCACACGCGATTCCAGCGACACGTCGCAGCCCTCAAACGTCGCCTTGGTGAAGCGGGCCGCTTCCAGCGCTGACTGAACGTTCATTCCGAAGTCGACGACATTGGCCACGAACTGCGCGTGTGCCTGGGCCTGGTTCCAGCCGCCCATGATGCCAAAGCCGACGGCGATGTCGTCCTTGCGCATGAAGGCCGGGATGATGGTGTGCAGCGGGCGTTTATGCCCGGCGAGCGAGTTCGGCTTGCCCTCGGTCAGCTCGAAGCCGGCACCCCGGTTGTGGAACGAGAAGCCCGCACCGGGCGCAACCATGCCCGTGCCATAGCCGCCGTAGTTGCTCTGGATGAGCGAGACGATGTTGCCGTCCTGGTCGATGGTGGACATGTAGATGGTCTCGCTGCCGCGCGCGTTCAATTTCTGGCCAATTTCCGAGGCGATCACCTGGCAGGCGGCCTTGTCCATCTGCACGAGCTTCGCGCGCTCCGCGGCAAGATCCTTGGAGAGCATTTCCCGCACCGGGATGGGAGTGAAGCGCGGATCGCCCACGTAGCGCACCATGTCGGCATAGGCCAACTTCTTCGCTTCGATCATCACGTGAAGTGCGGCAGCGGAGTTATGACCATAGTCGGAAAGCGGGAAACGCTCCATGATATTGAGCATCGAGAGCGCGGCAATACCCTGCCCGTTGGGCGGCAACTCGTAGACGGTCCAACCGCGGTAGGTGGTCGAAATCGGCTCGACCCACTCGGGCTGAAATTGCTCGAAGTCGTCGAGCGTGTGCGTGCCGCCTTGAGCCTGCAGGAACTTGACCATCAACTCGGTGAGCTTGCCCTTGTAAAAGGCGCCACGACCGTGGGAAGCGACTTGCCGCAGCGACTCGCCCAAGGCAGGATTCTTGTAGACATCGCCGAGACCCGGCCGCACGCCCCCAGGCATGTAGGTTTCCTTATACCCGGGCTGGTTGAGGAATGACTTGCCGATCCAGAATCGGGAACTCCACTCGGGCATCACGAAGCCATTCTCGGCATAGAAAATGGCTGGGGCCAGGAGCTTGGAGAAAGGCAGCGAGCCAAAGCGCTCCCGCAAAGCATCCCAGCCTGCCACGCAGCCAGGCACGGTAATTGTGTGGACCCCGATTGGGTCCAGCTTGTCGATGCCTTTGCTCCGCAGGTACTCGAGAGTGAGCCCTTTGGGGGTCCAACCGCTGGAGTTCAGGGCGTACAACTTGCCCGTCTTCGCTTCGTAGTAGATCGCGAAGAGGTCGCCTCCGATGCCGTTGACGTAGGGTTGCGTGACGCCCAGAGTGGCGTTTGCCGCGATGGCGGCGTCCACGGCGTTGCCGCCGGCCTCGAGGACCTTGGCGCCGGCCTGAGAAGCGAGGAACTGGGGCGTGGCTACGATCCCGTACTTCGTTACGATCATCGAACGAGCCTGATCGGGGCTCGACGAGAACGGTTGTGCGCCGCACAGCGCCGCGAAGCCGAACAAGGTCAAGAAGGTTCTCATGGGTGACACACCTCGGGGGAACTCGGACAGTCTCATTCAGGCTACCGCCGGAAGCATCCTGGGACGAACCTGGTGCCGGGAAAGTTCGCGCCCTGGCCCAAGTTTCTTCACACCTTCACGAGATTGGCCCTTAGAATAGATCGGAGGCGTGAAGGGCTCTCCAAGGTAGTGATTCGATGATGGTTCTGAGGGCAGGGCTGCGGATGGAACTGGCGCTCCTGGTGGCCGGGTTCTGCGCGGTTCTGGCGTGGAAGATCGTGCGCTGCGTGCTGCAATGGGCGCGGCGCCGGGAAGCGCGCAGGGCACTCCGCGGAGGGGTGACGGCCGTGCTGCGGCTGCAAATGCCGGTTGCAAGCCTTCTGGTTGCGCTTTACTACCTCACGCGGTTGCCCCCGGCGACCACAAGCGGTGACCTGCCGCCGGTCCCGGGCTTCGCATTGGCAGGGTTGGCAGGGAGCCAGTTGGCGTTCCTGGCCGTACTAGCCCACGGCCTGCTACGACCGTTCGGCAATATAAGAAGCGAGGGGGAAAGATAGATGGACAATATATGGAAAAGCATAATCAGGGCAGTCTTCGTACTGGTCGCGCTTTGCCCGGTCGCGATGGTGATTTACTTTGCGCTATTCCGCACTCTCACCAAGGACTATCTACTGCTGGTGTTAGGGTCGGAACTGGCCGTGCTGCTGTTCATCTTTGGAGTGATCGTGCTATACGCGCTGGCCACGGATCAAATCAAAATCGACAAGTTAATCAATGAACCAAGCGGGGACGCGAGCATCTCACGCTTCCAACTCCTGATCTTCACATTCACAATCGCGTTGAGTTTCGTCTATCTGGTGATCATTGGTCCCGGGAAGTTCCCCGACGTCCCCAATCAGGTACTCATCCTGCTGGGGATCAGCGCGAGCACTTATGGTGTTGGCAAAGGCTTGCAGGTAGTCAATGGAATGACTTCTGGAACTGCTCAGCAACCGGCGGCGGGCGCGACTGACACGCCAGTGCCGGAGGCAAAACCGGAACCCGATCCTGCGACTACCAAGTGAATCACTGAGCGGAACAGGGTGTGGTGATCGGTTTGCCCACCGCAACACTCACTGACGGCGGTTCACTCCCGTTCGATCGTTACGTCCAGCAGCGGACACAAGCCACGGGGCAGTCCTTCCGCCTCGAGCGGGCAGACGGCACCTACCCCTGCGGACTTATTGGGTTCGCAGACGCAATCCGGACCTATCGATAAGTTCGCCCCTGTAGCATCAACCTGCCGCTTTCGGGCCGACGGGAACTTGGGAACGTTCGCGATCGCCCTTATGATCGCCATAATCGCAGAATGCGCCTTCCTGCTCTTGCCAAGTTCGTTCCGCAGATGAATAACGAGCCCCGCAGCCAAGGCCAGAATTAGAGTCTCAGCCAGGAAAACGGCGATAACAAACTGGTATCCAGAAGAGTGCGGGTCCATTGGAATGATCCTTCAACCGACATAAGAATATATCAGGAACTGCGACTCATTGCCGAGCCAATGTCGGGTGTGCCAGGCACTATCGGCAAGGAGCAAATGTGTTGCCGAAGGGGAGTATGCGATTGCGGCATGAATGGGATTTCACCGCTAGACTGAGAGCATAGTTCGTCGGAATTCAACGGAGGGCCTATGATCACGATTCTCGGCGCCGGCGGCGCCATCGGCGGCGAACTGGTTAAGGCACTAGCGCGAACCAGAACCCGCGTCAGGTTGGTCGGCAGGAACCCGAAATCCGCCCCTGGCGATGTCGAGATTCTGACCGCCGATATTTCGGACCTCAGCCAGACTGTCCGGGCAGTGGCGGGGTCGGACGTCGTGCACCTGTTGGTGGGTCTCAAGTATGACTGCGCGGTGTGGCAGGAAACGTGGCCCCGGATTATGCGCAACGCGATTGAGGCCTGCAAGCGGGCGGGCGCAAAGCTGGTCTTCTTCGACAACGTCTATATGTACGGGAAAGTGGCGGGGAAGATGACGGAGGAGACGCCCTTCAATCCGTGCAGCAGGAAAGGCGAACTGCGCGCGCGGATCGCGATGGAGCTATTGAGCGAAATCAAAACGGGCAACCTGACGGCGATGATCGCTCGAAGCGCCGATTTCTATGGCCCCGGCGCGAAGACAAGCGTAGCCAATATGCTGGTCTTCGACAAGTTCGCCAATCAATCGAAGGCCGCCTGGCTGGTTAACGACCTGGTGCCCCATTCCTTCACTTTCACCCCGGACGCGGCGAAGAGCCTGGTGCTGCTGACCGGAAGCGAAACGGCCTGGAATCAAACGTGGCACGTCCCCACCGCGCCCGCTCCGCCAACCGGCAAGCAGTTCATCGGGATGGTGGCGCAAGCGTTCGGAGTTGCGCCGCGCTACCGTGTGCTCAACCGGCCCATGCTCAAAGTAGCCGGCTGGTTCGACAAAACGGTCGCGGAGAGTTACGAAATGCTGTACCAGAGCGATTCGGAGTATCTGTTCGATTCCACGAAGTTCGTGCGGGCGTTTGAGTTCGAAGCGACGTCGTATGCCGAAGGGGTGCGGATCGTCGCGGGCGAGTACAAGCGGACGGAAGCGTAACGATTCCTTCCGACGCCCCTCTACTTCCGGGGCTTAGCCACAAGCGCGACGTGACAAGCGTTGCATAGGCTCGGCCCTATTCCTGCCTCAGCCGCTGCATGATTTCGCGGAAACACAGCGCGGATTCCTGCGCGCCTACGCTGGCGGGGCCGTCGTGCCAGTAGGCTGCGGAGAAGTCCTCGAACGGCATCCAGGTGGTGTGCAACATGCCGAGCAGTCGCGAGGCGACCTGCGGGCTCGCTTCCGAGCGGGCCAGGCGGATCAGGTCCATCTGGCGCAGGGCGACGCCGGGCCTGCGCCAGGACGACGTCACCGTCTCGAATCCGCTCAGCGCGAAGGCCAGTGTGGTGGCGTGCGCCGCTTCGTAGTGCCAGTCGCAGAGCACGACGTCGTGCGGGATGTCGAGGATGGCCGGAGCGGTGCCGTTCTTGCTCGCCTCCCATTCACCGATGCCCGTCGTCTCGCCGTCGATCAGTCGGTCCGCCCAGAACCAGAGCCGCCGGCCTTTCGCCGCCAGATGGTCGTGGATTGCGCGGACTTCGCCGGCGAACAGCTTGGCCTTGTTCTGGCCTTTGCAACGCGGGCAGGCGTCTTCGCCGAGGAGAAAGACTTCATCCATTCCGGCGTGCAGGGTGTCGGCGGAGAATGCGTCCAGGACCTCGTCGATCAGGTCGAACACGAAGGCGTGCACCTGAGGATGATTGGGGCAATAACTGCGGCAGTAGATGTCCTTGTTATCCGGATAGAGGCCCGGCGTCTCGTCGAACTCCGGATGCGAACGCAGCAGGCCGAAGGTCTTCTTGGCCCACGACTGGTGCCCGAGCAGGTTGACCAGCGGGATGAGTTTCACGCCCGATTCGCGGGC
>Ga0209697_10008490_pt1 | contig 11653 bp, 6 predicted proteins | sample AliMusrvi5mmetaG_FD_184115 | JGI IMG/M metagenome (GOLD analysis project Ga0209697, IMG submission 184115) | Freshwater lake bacterial and archeal communities from Alinen Mustajarvi, Finland, to study Microbial Dark Matter (Phase II) - Alinen... | ecosystem: Environmental > Aquatic > Freshwater... | reverse complement strand
ACATGCAACCGGTGTGCCGATGGTTGTCGTTTTGCTCAACGGCGGGCCTTTGACCATTCGATGGCTTCACGATCATGTGCCGGCGATTCTGGAGGGGTGGTATTTGGGGCAGGAAACCGGGACGGCCGTCGCCGATGTCCTGTTCGGGCGCGTCAATCCCGGCGGGCGGCTGCCGGTGTCCGTCCCGTTGCACATCGGGCAGGTGCCATGTTACTACAACGAACTGCCGGCCTCTGGTACGCACCAGATCTTCCAGTCGCGCTACGGCTGCCTCTATCCGTTTGGGCACGGGCTGAGCTACACCACCTTCCGTTACGACGGTTTGCGCCCGGAGAAGAAGACGATCGGGAAGACGCAGATGACGCGAGTTCGGGTCACCGTCACCAACACCGGCGATTGCGCGGGCGACGAGGTGGTGCAACTTTACATTCATGACGACCATGCCTCGGTGGTCCGTCCGATCAAGGAGCTGAAGGGCTTTCAGCGCATTACGCTCCAGGCCGGCGAGAGCCGGGAAGTCGCCTTTCCGGTGGGATTCAAGCAGTTTCGGTTCTGGAAGAATGGGCAATGGATTGTGGAGGCCGGAACGTTCACGCTGACGGTCGGTCCGGACAGCGCATCGGGTGCATCCTGCACGCTTGCCGTGGAAAAAGATTAATGCGAACGAAACGACAGACACCGTTCGACATGAACCGTCCCGGCGCCTTGCAGGAGATCCGGCCGGTTGACGTGCGTGTCGGTTGCCGGCTGCGAATAACCGCCATGCACCTGATGTTTACGAGCCGGGATGGGCGGCGTTGCGCGGTCTATGCGGCGATGGCCGTTCCCAAGGGGCGCGGGCCGCACCCCTTGGTCATTCACGTACCGGGCGGCGGGCAGACTGTGCACGATGACGACCTCGCATTCTGGGTCGGCCACGGCTTTGCCTGCGTGGCGTTTGACTGGCAGGTGGGACTGTACAATCACGATCCGGCGCGCAAGTCCGGTTGGCCGGCCGGCGTGGTGATGCAAGCCGAACCGTTTGAACGCTGGAGCCAGTTCATCATCCCGCTGGCGGTTGAAGCCGTGGGTGTCGTCATCGACTGGGCGACGAAGGACCATCGGATCGCTTCGGATCGCATCGGCATCACCGGAATCTCCTGGGGCGGTTACCTGACTTGGGTGGCTAACGCGTATGAGCCGCGCCTGAAGGCCGCGGTGCCGGTCTATGGTTGCGGCGGACTCTTTGATCCGGCACATGCCTGCCGCATGCGCGTGTCCGGCGAAGTCGCGAAACGCTTGGCTTCGGACTGGGAGCCGCTGGCGCTGGCCAGGCGCCAGTTGTCGCCGGTGTGCTGGCTTTCGGCAACCAACGATTTCTTCGGGTGGTGGCGGCATGGCGATGCGGTGCTGAATGCCATGCGTCTGCCGCACCGCCGCGCGCACCATCCCAACAACAGTCACGTTGTTCAGCCTGAAGATGCAGCGACGGCGGTGGCCTGGATGAAGCATTACCTGGCTGGAGGCCCTGCACTGCCTGCTGAACCACGGTGGAGCCGAAAGGGAATCACGGTCGACCGACTGGCTGAAGTGGCCTCGGTTGAAGAGTGGTGGACGCCGTCCGATGGGGCAGACGATATGCGCTGCTGGGTGCCGGGAGCGGCTCCGGCCGAGGCACGGGCGCGCCTGGCCCACGTCTGCTATCGCGCCGGCTATGCGCTGACAACCCCGGTGCAAGTCCTGAAAACGGCGCAACGCCCTGGCGCGGATGCCGGCGATCTCTGGACCGACGCGCGCGCTGGATTAGGGTATTGTTCCATGGTGGAATCTGGAACCCAACTGCACGGCAAGAAGGCGCGCGTGGTGCCCCTGCCCGGCGATCCATCGCGTGTTCGCGTTCTGGGGCATAATGCCGCCATCATGCTGCGCCACTTTGCCGATCCATGCTTCAACCGGCCGGGTTTCGCGGGTCTGCGCTTGCGTTTGACCACGACGGCAACGCCCGTCCCCAAGGTCAATATCTGTCTCAATTATCAGACGGCCGGTCGCAAGCCGGAACGACGTGATGTTCGCGGCACAGTGCCGGTCGCCGCCGATGGAACCGTGGAACTGTCGCGGCGCACCATGCCGTTCATGCCGCCGGATGTCGCATGGGCAAAGGTGCTGCTCATTTGGATGGACGGATTTCCGTTTTCTGAATTCATTCTGGGGCCGGTTGAACGTATGAAAGGGAAGACATGAAAATGACGAAATACGAAAAACGACTGCAATGGTTTCACCAGGCCCGATTTGGCATGTTCATTCACTGGGGCCTGTATTCGCTACTGAAGCGCGGCGAGTGGGTCATGTTCCAGGAACGCATCTTGCCGCCCGAGTATGCCAAGTTGGCGAATCAGTTCCAGCCGCGCAAGTTCGATGCCGATGCCTGGGCCGGGCTGGCGGCGGAAGCCGGCATGAAGTACATGGTGCTGACGACGCGGCATCATGACGGCTTCTGCCTGTTTGACAGCCAGGTATCGGATTTCACCTCGGTCAAGACGGCGGCAAAACGCGATTTTGTCGCTGAATACGCTGCCGCCTGCCGACGCGCTGGGATCAAGGTCGGGTTCTATTACTCGCTGCTCGACTGGCGTTTTCCTGGCTACTTCGATCCCAAGAAGCACAAGGCCTCAGCCGAGGCGCTGGTGCAGCAGTACCGTGATCAGGTCCGGGAACTGATGACGAACTACGGTCGCGTGGACATGCTCTGGTACGATGGCGACTGGGTCAACCACGGTCAGGCCGGGATCACGGACATTGCCGGATTCTGGCGGTCGCCCGAGGTCAATGCCATGGCGCGCAAGCTCCAGCCGCACATCATCATCAACAACCGCAGCGGCACCCAGGAGGACCTGGATACGCCCGAGCAACACGTCACAGCCTCAAAGCCCGGTCGCGGCTGGGAGTCGTGCATGACCATGGGTTTCGCCTCGGGTTGGGGCTACACCGAGCACAATTCTGCCTGGAAGTCATCTGCACAACTCCTCCAAGCGCTTGTCACCGCCGCCGCGGGCGAAGGGAACTTCCTGCTTAACATCGGGCCCAAGCCGGACGGCAGCATCCGCCGGGAGGAGACGTCGCGGCTCAAGGCCATGGGCGAGTGGCTCAAGGTCAACGGCGCGGCGATTTATGGGAGCCAGCGTTGCGACCTGCAGGGCGGCCAAGGAGGCAAGACCACGCCGACCAACTCCTGGGCGATGGTCGGCCAGTGGACCCGCAAAGGCAACATGGGATATCTTAACATCGACCGCTGGCCCGGCCGTGAGGCTGTGATCCCGCTGGTCAAGACCCGGGCGCTGTCGGCCGTGTTACTTGCCACGGGCAAGCCCGTCCGGATCCGCCAGGAGTTCAACGGGCGCCTGATCCTTTCCGGCCTGCCGGAGAAACCGCCGCACCCGGCCATCAACGTCATCGCCGTGAAGTTTGCCGGCGAGCCGCATCGGATGGCGGAGACAGATGCTGCTGCATGGCTGAAAGGAAGCGCCCGATAGGTCGCGCACTGGAATGTCGGAGTCGCCCGCATGAATCAACGACCGAAAATCCTGATCTTCACCAATAACCACTTCGACCCCATCTGGCGGCGTTGCTGGCAGCGACGTTTCACCTTTCAGGGCGACACGTTTGTGTCGTATGCCGATCTGCAGGATTACTACCTGACAGACAACCTCGAACTGGCGCGCCGCCACGCGGTGTACAAATTCGAGGCGGAAAGCAGCGTCGTGTTGCGCAACTATCTGCAACGCCATCCCGAAAGGCGCGAGGAGTTCCGCCGCCTGGCCGCGGAGCGGCGGTTCGCCGTTACCGGCGGCGGCGACAACATCGTGGACAGCAACATGATCCTCGGCGAAAGCCTGGTGCGCAACTTCATGACCGGTCTGCTCTGGGTCGAGGAGACGCTGGGTGTGAAGACGCGGCTCGGTGTGCGGAACGACGCCTTCGGCAACAGCGCCCAGCTTCCGCAAATCTTCCGCGGGTGCGAAATCGCATGGGTTACGGGATGCACCTACTCGTACCCCAACGGAAGTTACTGGCGCGGACTGGACGGGTCAACGGTCTGGCTGCATGGCCTGCCTGGCGCGGGTGGCGCGAGCGGGGCGGACAAATATCCGCCTTGTCCCGACTGCCGTGGTGTCGGCTGCCGGACGTGCGACAACCGCGGCATCGTCAACCACAAACGTGTCGTGCTTCCCGAGACGTTGGTGACGGAGGCAACCCGGGAGCGCGGCGTGGCAGCCGTCTACCTGAGCACCGAGGAGATGCTCCCGCATCCGGATGTGGCGGACTGGGCCGAGCGGCTCCGTGTGCGATACCCGGAATGTGACATCGCCTTCGGCATCGAGGACGAACAGGCTGCGTACCTGGGACCGCAACTGGCCGCGGTTGACTCGGCGCCGCCGGATCAACTTCATCGCGGCGTCGAGTTGAATCCCAACAACTCCGGCGTGTGGGTTTCGCGCATCAAGACCAAGCAGACCTGCCGGCGGCAGGAGTACGCGCTCTTGGCGGCCGAAACGCTGAACGCGTTGGCGGCGCTCGGCGGCGCCGCCTATCCGCGGGCCGAACTGCGCGAAGTCTGGCAGGCGCTGCTTTTCACCATGTTCCACGACGCCATTACGGCGACTATGGTTGATCCCGCGTACGACGAACTCCAGGACATGTGGAAGGACATCGATCGGCGAACGGCTGTCCTGAAAACGCAGGCGCTGGCTCGGATGACTCACGCGGAGCCAGGCGTCATTTCAGTTATCAACCCGCTCGGAGGCACGGCCACGTCGCCGGTGACGGTCACTGTGGACATGCCCGCCGAGCAGGCCGGCCTTTGCGACGAGCGCGGCGCGGCGGTGCCGTTGATCGGCGCCGAGCCGGTGGATAGCGGACACACCCGAGTTACGTTCATCGCCCGGGACGTGCCGTCGCTGGGCGCACGCATCTATCGTGCGACGAGCGGTTCAGCCGCAAAGGCGGACGCCCTGAATCCGGTTCCGCTGCCGCGCCCCGTGATCGAGAACGCGCGCTTTCGTATCACGGCCGACGAACATGGGCTGACGGAGATCTTTGACAAGCGCCTCGGCATGGCGCTCGCCGTGCCGGGGCCGTACCGGCCCAACGAAATTGTCTTTGAACGCGACGAAGGTTCGCCGTGGGCCACGCTGCATCCGGACTGTACTCGCCAGGGATGGGCCACGCGCACGCGCCGGGTCGCCGCCGAGGGCACGGACGTGTTTCAGCGGCTGGTGTTCGAAACAGGCGATCCCGTGACGTTGTTCGGCGAGGGCGGAGGAAGTGTGCTGGCCAAGGCCACGGTCACGCTTTATCGCGATCTCGACCGTGTTGATTTCGCCCTCGACGTGGACTGGGACACTTATGACCGCCGTCTGCGCATCGCCATGCCGCTCACCCGTCCGGGCCGCGCGATCTACGGCATTCCCTACGGCATGCTCGAACGCCAGCCATACACGCCGCGTTTCTACGACACGACCTCCGCCAACGGCGACTGGCCGGCGGTGAATTGGGCGGGAGTCGAGAGCCGCGACTGGTCCGTGGCGCTATTGAACAAGGGACTGCCGTCGTACGCCGTGGAGACGGATGCGGCGGGGCTGCCGACGATGTATCTCTCCGTCTTGCGGAGCCCGACCCGGCCGGTTTGCCTGCACGAGCCGAAGACCGGTTACGTGATGACCGAGTTTGACGGCATGCGGGACGCCGGCCGCCACCATTTCGAATACGCGTTGACAGCCTATGATTGCGTCTTTGCCGCCGGTCCGGTGGCGCAGGACGCGGAGACGTTCAATGCGGGGCTGCCGGCGGTGCCGGGCCGCGTGGAACTGCCCGCCGCGCCGGTGGTGGAGAGCGATTGCGCACGCCTGTCCGCGCTGAAGTGGGCCGAGCAGGGCGATGCGCTGATCCTGCGGATATGGGAGTTCCGGGGACAGGGCGGCGACTGTTCGGTGCGGTTGCCGGCCGGCTTTTCGAAAGCGGCCCGCGTGAATCTTCTGGAGCGTGAGAGCGAGACGCTTGCCATCCGGGACGGTTGCGTTGCGCTTACGCTGCGCCCTTGGGAAATCGCCACGTTGTCTGTGAAGCAGGAAGGTGCATCATGAGGATGAACAATCGAATTCCTGTGGCGATGGCGGCGGGACTGATGGCCGGCGGTGTGATGGCTGCGATGCCTCCGATCACCCGGGGGCTGTATCCGGTGGCGAGCACGTGTCTGGCCGTGACGAACGCGGACGATGCATTGCTCAACCGCTGTTTCTGCGGCGAGCGCACGAGCAACCGCGTCTGGTCGGCCGAGGATGTGCTGACGGATGTCGTGTCCGTGCGGGCCGTCGAAACGCCGCTGCCCGCCGAGGATCCGCTGCTGGGGAAAGCGCTGACGTGCCGCTATTTTCTCCTGTACCCCACGACACCGGAGAACCGCCGCGCGAATCGTACGATTCTGAAGGCGATCGTGCCGCACGTGCAGTCGCCCGGCGAAACTTTGCTAGCCGCGACGAATGGCGCGCCATTCCCGCTGGTTGTTTTTTCGCATGGTTACGGCGTGCATCCGTTTTACGACCTGCGCGATCTGGTGACGCTCGCCAGTCACGGTTACATTGTCGCTTGCGTGCTGCACGCCGACGGGCGTTTTGGCCCGCCGACCAGTTATGCTCCGCTCGCCGCCCTGCGCGCCAAGACACTGCGGCAGGTGGTCAAGTCGCTTGTCACGGACCGCGAGTTTACCGGGGTCATGGATACGGACCGGATCGGCTTGTTCGGCATCAGCCTGGGCGGCGCGGCGACGCTGACCTTGCTGGGCGAAAACGACCATGTTCGGGCCGCGTTTGGCGAGTCGCCTGCGCTCTGGCTGAACAGCACGAACGAGATCCACAACGTGTGCCAGCCCTACTTTGGGGTTGTCGGTTGCGACGATCACCTGCTCGAAGTCTGCCGCAAGGTTGTGCCGCAATTGGCAGGGCCGCGGTATCTGGTCGAATTGCCGGGGCAGGGGCATGTGCCGACCGAAGATACCAAAGAACAGGTGATTACCACCTGGATGCTGCATTTCTTCGATGCCTACCTGAAAGATGACCCGCAGGCGCGAACGCTTTTGAAATCAGCCGAATCTGTCACCGGCGCGATAACCAACACCGTCACGTTTCGAAACACAAACCCGTAAAAATCAACTATGAAAGCAAAGAACACCGAGTTGCATGTCACCCCCGGACAAGAACTCACCCGTATTCAGGCGCAGGTCCGCCGGATGCGCAAGGAGAAGCCGAATCAACCAATCATTGTTGTCTTGCATGGCGGGCGCTATGAACTGTCTGAACCGCTGACGTTCGGCCCGAAGGACGGCGGCAGCGCGAAGGTGCCTGTTACGTGGGCAGCCGCCCCGGGCGAACGCCCCGTCATTAGCGGCGGCCGTCGGCTGGGACCCTGGCGCGCGGATACGGTCAACGGCATAGCTTGCTTCACGACCGACATGCCGCAAGAAAGCAACCCGCTGCAACTCTTTGTGGACGGTCGCCGCGCGGCGAGACCGCGCCTGCCCAAGCAAGGGTGGTTCCGGCTCGCCTCGACCTTCAACAAGAGCCCGCCATCAGATACTCCCTGGGGCAACGGACCGGACGAGGCCGAGTACAAGGAAGGCGATTTGTGGACTTTCCGCAACCTGGAGGACGTGCGCTTTGTCGGCATGGGATCGTGGTTCGAGATGACCATGAGGATCACGGCCATCAACGAACAGCGGCGCTCGTTCACGTTTCATCGCAAGTGCTGGAACCGCCTGATCGACGAGAAGCGCCTCTTCTCCCGCTACAGCGTGGAGAATGTCGCCGAGGCCATGACCGAACCGGGCGAGTGGTATCACGACCGGCCTGCCGGCAAACTGCACTACATTCCGCTGCCCGGGCAGACGGCGGCAAAGATCACTGCCTACGCGCCGACCGTGGATCGCCTGATCCAAGTGCGCGGCGCTAGCCACCTGCGCTTCGAGAATCTAACCTTCCATCATTGCGACTGGCACCCGCCGGCCGAGTATCGCGGGTCGATCCAGGCCGGCCACCTGATCCCCGGTGCCATTTTACTGGAAAAGTGCGAACGTTGCGTGCTCTACGGCTGCGAGGTGGCGCACGTGGGCGGGTTTGGCGTCGAACTCGGTGTCGGATCGCACGATTGCCGTGTCGTGGCTTGCACGCTTGTCGATCTCGGCGGCGGCGGGGTCCGAGTCGATCACGAGTGGCTGCACGCCCACTCGCACGAGGTGGAGGGCGATCCGGCTGGCGTGCGCGGCAAGGAAAACAGCCGCGCCGCAACCGTCAGCGATTGCACCATCCACCACGGTGGCCGGATTCACCCGGGCGCGGTCGGCATTTACGTCGGCAACGCCGGCCACTGCCGCATTCTTCACAACGACATTTCCGAGATGCGCTACAGCGGCATCTCCGTGGGATGGATGTGGGGCAACGGACCCACGGCTACGGCGGATAATCGTATCGAATCTAACCATGTGCATCACATCAACATGGATCGCTGGTTCAGCGACTTGGGGTTGATCTACACGCTGGGTGCACAACCCGGTTCGACGATCCGTAACAATCATCTGCACCATGTGGCGTCCTACGATTACGGCGGCAACGGCATTTACACGGACGAGGGCAGCGCCGGATTTATCATCGAAAACAATGTTGTCCATAATTACCGGGCGACCGGCTTTGGCGGCGGCCAGCGGGATGTCGTCGTGCGCAATAACATCTTCGCATGGGGCGAGAACTTCCATGTCACGCCGGGCAACAACGAGGAGACGTTTGCCACGTGGTTCGAGGGCAACATCGTGGTGTGGAACCAGGGTACGTGCGGCAACCAGAACCCGACCGGGTGGAATCCGATGGCGTGCCGCGCGCATGGCAACATCCTGTGGGCCGAGGGCATTCCGCTCCGTCTAAGTGACGGCCATGATCTCGTCCATTGGCAAAAACAGGGGCAGTTGCTCGACACGCTTGTTGCCGACCCGTTGTTCGCGGATCCGGACGGTGGTGATTTCCGGCTGCGCGCCGATTCGCCGGCGATTGCTCACGGTTTCAAGCCGATCGACGTCTCCACATGTGGTCCACGCGGCGGGGCCATCCGCCCGCGCAACTACGATACCTGGCTCCGCCATCATCCCGACGTGCCGCCGCGTCCGGCCCTACTGGCGCGCATGGACCAGATCGACGACGACCGTGTCTGCATCCACATCCTCAATATCGGCCGCTTGCCTGCCACTGCGACCTTCCGGCTGCGCCCCATGCCGACCGTGCGGTTCGAGGGTTCCGGAACGATCCAAGTCAAAGCACTTGCACCCGACACGGAGATAAAGACCGAAGTACGGTTCAAAACCGCGGCCGGTTCGTACCAGTGTTCGCTGTGGCCTTCCATCAAGTACCTGACGCCTGCGTTCGTCAACATCGATACCGGCAACCCGACGTGGAAACTGCCGCATGTCGAACCGTTGGCCGATCCCGCGAAGGTCCCTTCCGCGCTCGGGCATCTGCCCGAACTGGCTCTGACAGACGACGGCCGAACCTACGGTGCGGCACGCGTGGCAGGTTGCGGCGATCGGCTGGCCGTCTGGTTTCGGTTGCGCGAGTTGCGGATCGCCGTGGCGCCGCTGGCAAACTGGTGGGACGGGTCCTGCACCGAAATCTATGTGGCGCCGGGGTTCCGTGGTCGCATTCTCCAGATGGCGTTGTTACCGGATGCGGCTGGGACTTGTTTGACGGTGATTCGCATGGAAGCCTGGTTCACCGTGCCACATCCCGAGGTGGCGGGCTGGTGCCGTCCGGTGGAAGGTGGGTACGAGTGCGCAGCGCTGATCCCGCTGGCGCTGTTCGGCCTGACGCCGGATGAGACCCGGTGGCGTCTGGAACTTTCGGCCGGCGTGCGCACGACGGCAAAAGGTCCGGAATGGATCAAGGCGCAATGGATGCACGCGCCTGGACCGCAGTATTTCACGCGTGGCATGGCGAGGCTGGAATAAGGGATTGGAAACAGACGTGACATGACGCATTCGGTGAAAAGAACGTGGCTGACGATGATGGTCGCCCTGCTTCTGGTGGCAGTCGCAGCGGGATGTCGCCGCGCTGCGACCGACGATCCGGCGCATCGTCTGGTGTCGGGATGGAACCGGTATTGCATGGGCGATTTCGACTTCGCGGTACGTAATTTCAATGAGGCGCTTGTGCGCGTGCCGACCAACTGTCTGTTGCGCCAGCGGCTTTTGCACGGGTTGGCGACGACATTAGATCTGCGGCGTCCCGGGGAGGATCCGGTGCGCGCGGAACAACTCTATCGCGAGGCGATCACGATTGCGCCGACCAACGACCTCTCGGCCTGGTGCTGGCTGGCGCTGGCTCGGATGAAAAACCTGCCGGTTTCGGGCGAGTTGGCGGATCTGGATCAACAGGTGCGCGCCTACCAGGAGGTGGTGGATCGTTTCCCGTTCCATCCGGCGGGAGAAGAGGCTTTTCTTTCCCAGCAGGCCGCCCGGATCGAGAAACCGGACGAAGCGCGGACGCGTGAAGTCCTGACAGCACTGGAGACCTTTATCCGGATGCATCCGCAGAGTCCGTGGTTGAGCACGGCCTATAGCCTTGTGGGCGGCTGTTGCGCAATTCTTGGGTTGCCGGAGAAACGCCTGGAGGCCGCCTTGCTGGAGTTGAAAACGGAGGAAATGGACCCGCTCAACACCGAGCCGGACATGTCTGGAATCTACTGGAAGATCGCCACGCTGGCCGAGTTTGAAACCGGCGATTTTGCGCTGGCGCGGGAATACTACCGCAAAGTGATGGTGGATTTCCCGACCGATCAGCGGGTGTTCTTGGCCAAGCAGGAAATCGCACACATGGATGACATGGAATCCCGTATCCGGCAGGAGGGCGGCGAACGATGATCCGGGACCTAATTAAGTTCGTGAGGGGAAACGGAGCGCTGATCTTTGTTGCCGTGGTCTACCTGTGGTCGGCGGTGGCGATTCTGTCCTATCGCAAGGCGCAGACTCCCCCGGGGGTGACAATTGAATTGCGGATCGGCCACTGGCAGTTGGAGGCCGGCGTGCGGGACGCCTTCGAAAAGATGGCAGCCGAGTATCACACGCTCCATCCAGAGGTGTCCATTGTCCAGGACGCGATCCCGGAAGGTTCCTATGGCACGTGGATGACGGCGCAACTGATGGGCGGAACCGCGCCGGACATGATGGAGATCGGCCTCGGTGTGCCGTACAACATACAGCTCGCTTATCTGAGTCGCTATTTTCTTCCGTTAACCACCTACCTGAATCAGCCGAATCCCTATAATCGCGGCACCAATTTGGAGGGTGATCCATGGCGCAAGACGTACAAGGATGCCATGCGCGGCAACTACCAGCAAGAGTTGAAGGAATATATGACCGTGCCGTTGTCCCAGTTTGGCATCCGTATCTTCTACAACAGGGATCTGTTTCGAAAACTGACCGGATTGGAGAAGGCACCGCCCGACTATCGGTCGTTTCTGGAAGCCTGCAGAACGATCCGAAGCCGGAAGGATGAACGTGGCCTGCCGTATACGCCGATTTCCGGCTCTGGCTACCATGTGGGGATGTGGGATGCATTCATGTGCAACCCGCTCACATATGGAG